>Ga0310786_10001373_pt1 | contig 39138 bp, 32 predicted proteins | sample AusTroGonzalo_MG_FD_203881 | JGI IMG/M metagenome (GOLD analysis project Ga0310786, IMG submission 203881) | Bovine rumen microbial communities from tropical cattle in Woodstock, Queensland, Australia - Gonzalo_03 (v2) (version 2) | ecosystem: Host-associated > Mammals > Digestive system >... | reverse complement strand
CTGGTGGAGCGTCCCCACATGGACGTCTCGCAGCTGAACGACACGGTGGCCTCCGTCCTCGCCGATATCCGTCAGCGTGGCGACGAGGCCGTAAAGGGCTATGAGCTGAAGTTCGACCACGTCGACCTCTCGACGCTGGCCGTCAGCGAAGAGGAGATGCTGGCTGCAGAGAAGCTGGTCAGCAAGGAGCTGAAGGACGCCATCGTCCTGGCTCACAGCAACATCAAGAAGTTCCATGAGTCGCAGCGCTTCCAGGGCAAGAAGGTGGAGACACAGCCTGGTGTCGTCTGCTGGCAGAAGGCCGTTGCCATCGAGAAGGTAGGCCTCTATATCCCTGGTGGCACCGCCCCACTCTTCTCTACCGTCCTGATGCTGGCAACGCCAGCCAAGATTGCCGGCTGTCGTGAGATAGTGCTCTGTACGCCTCCCGACCGTCAGGGCAATGTCAATCCCGCCATCCTCGTGGCAGCCCGTGTGGCCGGTGTGAGCCAGATCTTCAAGATTGGCGGCGTCCAGGCCATCGGCGCTATGGCCTACGGTACGGAGAGCGTTCCCAAGGTCTACAAGATATTCGGTCCGGGCAACCAGTTCGTGATGGCCGCCAAACAGCAGGTGAGTCTCCACGACGTTGCCATCGACATGCCCGCAGGCCCCTCTGAGGTCTGTGTCATCGCCGACGATACCTGTAACGTCGAGTTTGTGGCTGCCGACCTCCTGTCACAGGCTGAGCACGGCATCGACTCCCAGGTGTTCCTCATCACCACGTCGCACAAGGTGATTGACGACGTACAGCAGGCCGTCAGCCGTCAGCTGGACCTCCTGCCACGTAAGGAGATTGCCCAGAAGACGCTCGAGAACTCGAAGCTCGTGCTGGTGAGCGACATCAACGAAGCCATCGACCTGAGCAACGCCTACGCCCCTGAGCACCTGATCATCCAGACTGAGGACCATATGGAGGTTGCCGAGCGCGTCGTCAATGCCGGCAGCGTCTTCCTCGGACAGTATGCCTGCGAGAGTGCCGGCGACTATGCCAGCGGCACGAACCACACGCTGCCCACCCACGGCTATGCCACCGCCTATAGCGGCGTCAACCTGGACAGCTACCAGCGCAAGGTGACGTTCCAGCACTTGACGGAAGAGGGCGTGCGCAACATCGGCCCCGCCGTTGAGCTGATGGCCGAGGCTGAACAGCTCGATGCCCACAAGAACGCGATGACAGTAAGAATCGGAGCAATTAGTAATTAGTAATGAGTAATTAGTAATTATGACGCTATGAAAAGTTTAGAGCAGTTGGTTCGTCCAAATATCTGGTCATTGGCACCTTACAGTTCGGCCCGCAACGAGTATGCCGGCCGGGAGGCACGTGTATTCCTTGACGCCAACGAGAATCCATATAACCAGCCCTACAACCGCTACCCAGACCCCCTGCAACTGGAGCTGAAGGCAGCGCTGGCAAAGGTGAAGGGCGTTGGCGACGAAAACATCTTCCTCGGCAACGGTAGCGACGAGGCCATCGACCTGCCCTACCGCATCTTCTGTGAGCCCGGCCGCGACAATGTCGTTGCCATCGAGCCCACCTACGGTATGTACAAGGTCTGTGCCGACATCAACAACGTGGAGTACCGTCCTGTGCTGCTCGACGAACAGTTCCAGATTTCGGCCGAGAAGCTGCTGGCTGCTACCGACGACCACACGAAGCTCATCTGGATATGCTCGCCCAACAACCCCACGGGCAACACCATCAACCGCGAGGAGGTGCTGAAGGTCATCAACCTGTTCCAAGGTATCGTCATCGTCGACGAGGCCTACAGCGACTTCTGCCACGAGCAGACCTTCCGCAGCCAGCTGAAGGAGTACCAGAACCTCATCGTACTGAACACGATGTCGAAGGCATGGGGCTGCGCTGCCATCCGCCTGGGTATGGCCTTTGCCTCGAAGGAAATCATCGACATATTCAATAAGGTGAAGTACCCCTACAACGTCAACCTGCTGACGCAGCGTCAGGCGCTGGAGGCGCTGAAAGACCCGTTCGAGGTGGACAAGTGGGTGCGAATGCTGCTCCAGGAGCGCACGCGCGTCATCGACGCGTTCCGTCAGCTGCCCATCTGCCAGAAGGTGTTCCCCACGGAGGCCAACTTCTTCCTGGCTCGTATGGACGATGCCCAGAAGACCTACAACTACCTCGTCGACGAGGGTATCATCGTGCGCAACCGCTCGCGTATCCAGCTCTGTCAGAACTGCTTGCGCGTCACCGTAGGAACGAAAACGGAGAACAACGCCCTTATCGCTGCTCTCCGCCAGATGCCTCAGTAGAAGTTTTCGAAGTTTTTCCGGATTCTTCCGGAAACCTCAGAACCCTTATTCTAAATCCTTTAACCACAGCGTGCTTACCGCATCGCTGGGCATACGCCAGTCGCCGCGTGGCGAGAGACTGACAGAGCCCACCTTCGGACCGTCGGGCAGGCAGGAACGCTTGAACTGCTGTGTGAAGAAACGGCGGCAGAACGTCTGCAGCCACTTCTTGATGACTTCGTCGTCGTAGACGCCGGCAAAGGCTTTCTTTGCCAACAGCATGATCTTCGCCGGACGGAAGCCGAAGCGCAGGAAGTAGTAGAGGAAGAAGTCGTGCAGCTCGTAGGGGCCTACGAGGTCCTCCGTCTTCTGCTTGATGTCGCCCTTCTCCGTTGTGGGAATCAGCTCGGGCGAGATGGGTGTGTCCACGATGTCGAGGAGCGTTGCCTGGATGGGTGTACCCCCGACGACGCAGTCGGCATAGTAGCGCACGAGATACTGTATGAGCGTCTTCGGCACACCGGCATTAACACCGTACATCGACATGTGGTCGCCGTTGTACGTGGCCCATCCCAAGGCCAGCTCCGAGAGGTCGCCCGTTCCGACGACGATGGCGTTCTCCTTGTTGGCAACGTCCATCAGGATCTGCGTCCGCTCTCGTGCCTGCGAGTTCTCGTAGGTGATATCGTGCTTTTTCATATCGTGGCCGATGTCCTCGAAATGCTGTTTCACCGCCTTGACGATGCTGATCTCACGCATGGTGATACCCAGCTCCTTCATCAGCTTCACGGCGTTGTCGTGGGTGCGGTCGGAGGTGCCGAAGCCTGGCATCGTGATGCCGATGACACCGCGGCGGTCCAGTCCGAGCTTGTCGAAGGCACGTACCGTCACCAGCAGGGCCAGCGTGGAGTCGAGTCCGCCGCTGATGCCGATGACCGTCTTCTGTCCGTTGATGTGGTACAGGCGCTTGGCAAGACCGGCCACCTGGATGTTGAATATCTCCTCGCAGTCGGCCTGGCGACGCTGCTCCTTGGGAATGAACGGATGGGGCTCTATGCTCCTTTCGAGCACGAACTCACGATGCTCCGTAGGTTTGCAGGCTATGGTGACGACAGACTGGCGCATACGAGCCTGGGCGGTGATGAACGTCGAGTTCATGCGGCGCTCCGTGCGCAGGCGCTCAATATCTATCTGCTCGGTCTTGATTTGGGGCTGGAACGAGAAGCGGTCACCCTCGACGAGGAGGTGTCCGTTCTCGAAAATCATCGCGTTGCCGCCGTAGACGACGTCCTGTGTCGACTCGCCAAAGCCGCAGCTGGCATAGACGTAGCCCGACATCGTGCGCGCACTCTGCTGGCAGAGCAACGCCTTCAGATACTCGTGCTTGCCTATCAGCTCGTCGCTTGCCGAGAGGTTCAGGATGATGTCGGCACCAGCCAGCGACAGTCGGTTGCTTGGCGGTGTGGGGGCCCAGACGTCCTCGCAGATCTCGATGCCGAAGTTCACGCCGTCGGAGGTCGAAAATATCTGCGGCTCGGGGGTGATGTGTATGGGACTGCCGGCAAGGAAGATGTCCGTTGCCGTCAGGTCGTTGGCGGAGGCGAACCAGCGCTTCTCGTAGAACTCGCCGTAGTTAGGCAGGTAGGTCTTCGGCACGACGCCCAGCAACTGTCCGCCCTGGACGACGGCAGCGCAGTTGTAGAGCAGGCTGCCCACCTGTACCGGCAGGCCAACGATGCTGATGACATCGAGCTTGCGCGTGAAGTCGAGCAGTCTCAACAGCGCCTCCTCGGCCTTGTCGATGAGCAACTGCTCCTTGAACAAATCCTGACAGGAGTAGCCCGTCAGACAAAGCTCCGGGAACACGATGAGCTCGACGCCCTGGCCCTCGGCCTGTGCGATGAGACTCTCCACCTGCAGCACGTTGTACTCTGTGTCGGCCACCTTCACGGCAGGCACCGCTGCGGCCACCTTGACAAATCCGTATTTCATATCGTTATTTTTTTTTCATCAACCATCAACCATCCACCATCAACTCACTCCCATTCCGCTCCTTCGCGCAGAACGAACTTGATGCGCGACTTCTTCGGCAGTCGCGGCTGCTGCCACTTGCCGCCGAGAATCTGGATGGTCACCTCCTGCTTCGACAGCGCCTGGGCGGCAGCTACGGCATCGTCGAGCGACAGGTAGTCGCCGCGGCCCTCGCTGTCGACGGTGATGTCGGCATCGGTACGGTACTTCCTCAGCACGGGAATCTCGTCGCACAGGGCGTCGGCCAGCAGACGGGCCACGACATGGGCGCCGTAGACGTTGTAGTGGGTGTTGTCCTGACGACCGTTAGGCACGCTGGGCTCCTCGCCGGGCTTGAACCACATGTGCAGCTTCTTCGACGCCTCGGTGCCCAGTCCCTGCTCCAGGTCGTGGGTGATCTTGTTGGCATCGACGAAGTGGCAGTTCATGCGCTGGGCCACGTCGCGGGGCGCCACACGGTAGAGTCCGTGAGTGTCGATGAGCGAGTCGCCCTCGACCATCTTCACACCGTCCTTGAACGTTGTGGTGCGCAGCTTCTCGTCGTCGTCGTTCTCGGGCGCCTTGACGTAGAAGTTACGGCGTACGACGCAACTCATCAGCACGGGGATACCGCCATGCTCGCGCGTCTCGCGGACATAGCGTGCCAGCATGTAGTCGAACGTCGAGCCCGGGTCGGTGTGGCGGTCGGCGGGAGCCTTCTCGTCGTTGTGTCCGAACTGTATGATGACATAGTCGCCGGGCTTCATCTTGTCAAGCACCTTCTGCCAGCGTCCCTCGTTGAAGAAGCTCAGCGAGGAGCGGCCGTTGACGGCGTGGTTGTCGACGCGGATGTTGTCGTCGAAGAAGCACTGCAGGGCCATGCCCCACCCGCGCTCCTGCTTGCCGCCGCTGATGTCCTTCTGGGCTGCCGTGGAGTCGCCGATGACGAAGATGGTGGTCACCTTGTCCTGACGGGCAGCAGCGAGCAGTGCCACCAGGGCGACGATGGCTGTGAGTTGCAGGAATCGTTTCATGTCTTCCGTCGTTTTTGTTATTTCACGGCCTCGATGAGCTCATCGGGCGTCAGCAGCTGCTGCTCACCGGTGGCCATGTTCTTCAGCGTCACCTTGCCGGCGCTGATCTCGTTGTCGCCGGCCAGCGCCACGAAGGCTATCTGCTTGGCGTTGGCATAGCCCATCTGCTTCTTCATCTTCGCAGCGTCGGGGAACACCTCCGTGCGGATGCCGGCCTGACGGGCACGGGCGGCGATGGGCAGGCAGTAGGCCGTCTCCTTCTCGCCGAAGTTGATGAACAGCAGTCGCGTGCTGCTGATGGCGTCCTCAGGATAGGACTCGAGGGCGTTCAGCACGTCGTAGATACGGTCCACGCCGAACGAGATGCCGACACCCGATATGCCGGGCATTCCGAAGATGCCCGTGAGGTTGTCGTAGCGTCCGCCGCCGGTGATGCTGCCTATCTGTACGTCGAGGGCCTTCACCTCGAAGATGGCGCCGGTGTAGTAGTTCAGTCCGCGGGCCAGCGTGAGGTCCAGCTGGAGCTCGTTGTGAAGAGCAGAGGCTCCGCCACTGCACAGCGAACCGAGGATATAGCGTGTCTCCTCGACGCCCTTCATGCCCGTCTCGCTGTCCTTGAGCACCTCGGCAATGGTGTCGAGCTTCTCGTCGTTCGTGCCTTCGAGCAGGATGATAGGCTGCAGCTTCTCTATCTGCTCCTCCGTCAGCCCGTCCTCGCGCAGCTCGGCATTGACGTTGTCGATGCCTATCTTGTCGAGCTTGTCGATGGCTACGGTGATGTCCACGATCTTGTCGGCAGCACCGAGCACCTCGGCGATGCCCGAGAGTATCTTGCGGTTGTTGATCTTGATCTGCACGCGGACGCCGAAGCGCTGGAACACCGTGTCGACGATCTGCATCAGCTCCACCTCGTTCAGCAGCGAGTCAGAGCCGACGACATCGCCGTCGAACTGCCAGAACTCGCGGTAACGGCCTTTCTGCGGACGGTCGGCACGCCACACGGGCTGCATCTGGTAACGCTTGAACGGCAGCTGAAGCTCCTCGCGGTGCATCACCACATAGCGGGCGAAGGGCACGGTGAGGTCGTAGCGCAGACCCTTCTCACAGAGACGGGCGGCCAGGTGCAGGGCGTTGCGCTCCTGCAGCTCGTCGTCAGAGACTTTCTGGAGGAAGTCGCCGCTGTTCAGTACCTTGAACAGCAGTTTGTCGCCCTCCTCGCCATACTTGCCCATCAGCGTCTGGAGCGTCTCCATGGCCGGCGTCTCTATCTGCTGGAATCCATAGAGCTCGTAGACGCTGCGGATGGTGTTGAAGATATAGTTGCGACGGGCCATCTCCTGAGGGCCGAAGTCGCGCGTTCCCTTTGGAATACTTGGTTTCATAAAAATTACAAATTAGAAATGTGAAATGAGAAATGCAAATGACAAATGTTGAAATGATGTTGCACCTCTCTGCGGAAGGCATTTCTTCATTTATTCATTTTAATTTCTCATTCCTCATTCATCATTTCTCATTTACGGACGATAGTCTGTGCCCTATCCGGACCGATTGAGATGATGGCGATAGGCGTCTCGAGCTGCTTCTCCAGGAAGTCGATGTAGTCCTGGAAAGCCTTCGGGAACTGCTCCTCCGAGGTGAACTGCGTCATGTCCGTCTTCCATCCCGGCAGCTCCACGTAGACGGGCTCAATGCCGTGCTCGATGTCGTAGGGGAAGTAGTCTATCTCCTCGCCGTTCTGCTTGTAGGCCACACACGCCTTGATGGTGTCGAAGCCGTCCAGCACGTCGCTCTTCATCATAATGAGCTTCGTCACGCCGTTGACCATGATCGAGTACTTCAGCGCCACGAGGTCTATCCAGCCGCAGCGGCGCTCACGGCCGGTGACAGCACCGTACTCGTGGCCCAGGTCGCGGATCTTCTTGCCCGTCTCGTCAAACAGCTCCGTGGGGAACGGACCGGCACCGACGCGCGTGCAGTAGGCCTTCATGATGCCGTAGACGTCGCCAATCTTGTTCGGACCAATGCCCAGGCCCGTGCAGGCACCTGCGCAGATGGTGTTCGACGAGGTGACGAAGGGGTACGAGCCGAAGTCGATGTCGAGCATCGTGCCCTGGGCACCCTCGCAGAGCACCGACTGGCCGCCCTTGAGGATGTTGTTGATCTCGTGCTCGCTGTCCACGATGGGGAACTGGCGCAGGTAGTCGATGCCCTCCAGCCACTTCTTCTCCACCTCCGTGATGTCGTACTCGAAGCCGAGCGACTTCAAGATGGCCTCATGACGGGCCTTCGCGGCAGCGTACTTCTCGTCGAAGCCGTCCAGGATGTCACCCACGCGCAGACCGTTCCTCGACACCTTGTCGGTGTACGTCGGACCGATGCCCTTGCCCGTGGTGCCCACCTTGTTCTTGCCCTTCTGCGCCTCGTAGGCAGCGTCCAGCACGCGGTGCGTGGGCATAATCAGGTGCGCCTTCTTCGAGATGTGCAGACGGCTTTTCAGCTCGTGGCCGCTCTGCTCCAGCGCCTTCGCCTCGTCCATGAACAGGTCGGGAGCCAGCACCACACCGTTGCCGATGATGTTCACCTTGCCACCCTGGAAGATGCCCGAGGGTATTGAGCGCAACACGTACTTCTGGCCCTCGAACTCCAGCGTGTGACCGGCATTCGGGCCACCCTGGAAGCGGGCTATCACGTCATACTTGGGGGTCAGCACGTCGACCACCTTACCTTTTCCTTCATCGCCCCACTGGAGTCCCAGCAGAACGTCAACTTTTCCTTTGTTCATTCTTTATCTTTGTTGTTTCATTATTCCCTTTTCTCTTTTTTTCCTTGTTCCTCTGCCTCGTCAGCTTACCCTGACACGTCGAGCAGATTCCGTATATATATAAGGTGAAACCGTCCTTGCGGAAACGCTTCAAGTGGAGGTTCTCGATGGCCTCCACAATCTCCGGCGAGCGCACCTCGCACACCTTGCCGCAGACGGTACACATCTGGTGGCAATGACTGTTGTTGTCGTAACACGCCTCGTACTTCGTCGAGCCCTGGAAGCGGTGCCTGATGACCAGTCGCAGCTCCATGAACAGGTTCAGCGTGTTGTAGAGCGTCGCCCTGCTCACTGGGAACCTGTATTCCTTCGCCAACTTCTCGCCCAGCTCGTCCAGCGTGAAGTGCCCCTCCGTGCTGTAGACCGCCCTGAGGATGGTGTATCGCTCCGGCGTCTTGCGGTGGTTGTTCACCTCGAGATAGCTGTCCAGAATGCGCTCAACGGCTTCCTGAACGTTTTCTTTCTTCTGTACTTGCTTCATAAACCGCACAAAATTACAACAAAAAGTTCAGAAAACGCTCTTTTTAATTGAAAAAAATCTAAATTAGCCCCATTTTCTGCTTTCACCCCCAGTTTACTCCATAGAAATAAAGTGTCACTTACCGAGGTTAAAGTGCCATTTACCGCCATTAAAGCGCCACTTTACAAGCGTAGAGTGGTGCTTTTCAGATAGTAGTCGTGAATTCCGTGCCGCTGATATGTGCGCCAAAGATGGGGAAAAACATCGGAACCAGGGGTTCATGCATGTCTTTTGACACCTGCGAGAGCAGGATTTTGATACATTCTGTGCCCTTTCCAAGCGTTGGTATCGCAGGAGCAACATTCTTTGTAATATCGTATCTCATTGATTTATTGCTTTTTAGGTGAATTATGAATAACCCGTTTGTGACAGTTACAGTTGTGACAGTTGTTTTTTGAGACATTCGCATCTCTTCATATTATATATAACTATCTATATATTAATTAGTTATAAGATATATATAAGGGTGTGTAGTGCTCATTTTTTAATTGTCACAACTGTAACTGTCACGCTCGAATTCTGTTTATCTCTCTACGAGGCCCTTCAAAGCCCGGCGCAGTTCGTCGCATACCGCGAGTGCATAGCCGTCGACCGTGAAAAATCCTGATTGGGAAAACTGGGAAAAGTGCACAATAGGGTCGGTTCCGCTGTGCACTCTGCTGTGCACTTCGCACATTTTACCCGAAAAAGTTTGTTGGGTTAGAAAATAAAGCGTAATTTTGCAGCCCGAAAAAGAAGATTATATAACCATTAAAGAATACCAAACTTATGAAGAGAAGAATTTTTCTACTCCTGACGGCACTTGCCTGCATGGGCATGCAGACTTCTGCGTGGGTGGTTATTAGAACATACGAAGCATCAACCACCCTTACTTCTGCTGAGTACTCGGACATCAAGAGCGGCACCATCACATGGGACAAGGACACCAAGACCGTGACTCTCGACAATGTGACCATTGAGTTTATTCGAGGCAATGAGTACTTCAATATTGATGGTTCTGATGCTGTCACGCTGAAACTGGTTGGCAACAACGTCATTAAGTCGCAGCAATATGTGGCTTTCTATAACAATGTTCAAAATGTTGTGACCATCACCAGCGACGACGGCACGGGCAGCCTGACATGTGAAGGAGAAAAAGGCATCTATGTTTCCTATAGCGGTGCTGAACTTGTCATCAACAACTGCCAGGTGACGGCAATCGGAACTGACGGCGGCGGCATCTGCGGTGACGGCTGGAACATGACTAATTTTAAGAAGCTGACCGTTGACAATGCCGAAGTGACAGCCAAGGGCACGCCAGGAAACCGTCAGTACGGCTCTATCAGCTGGGTTGACGAAATTGAGCTGAAAGACTGTTCCTACAAGTCACCGAGCAACTTGTTCTTCTCCGTCCTGACGCTAAACGTTAACGACGATGCTTATAAGGCCGGCGGTCTGACCATCGGTGACGCAACGCAGTTTACTACCGAGGAGGTGGTCATTCGGCGCACCGAGACAACGGGCATCAGCAACGTGGCCAGCGATTCACGGGCAGACTCCCACCAATACTACACCCTCGACGGCCGGCGCATACTGCAGCCGCAGCAGAAAGGCGTGTATATCCATAATGGCAAGAAGATGATGGTCGTCAAGTAAAAAATGATCGCAGAACCATCCCGTGATCAAATCAGGACGTGCTCTGATAAGAATTTTACTTTAACACAATTACTACATAGAAATAGGGTCGGTTCTCATGTGCAAAAGTACACACGGGAGCCGACCCTGTATTTAACGGAGGGGGAAGGGGTTACTTCCCTGACTCGTACTTCTCGCGGATCTTCTTGATGCGCAGCAGGAGGTTCTTGTAGTGCAGGCCGTTGATGCCGTCGCCCTGGAGGCTCTTCAGGTACTGCTCAACCTTGTCGAGGTGCTGCTCGTAGTAGAGGATGGCGTCCTGGCGGCTGTTGGCGCTGGAGTTGCTGCTGACGATGGAGCCGTTGATGATGGTGAGCGTCGAGCCCGACGACTGGCTGGGGTTCAGGGCGGAGCCGAGGGCATCGACGTAGGCGCGCTGCTGTCCGCGGCGGATGCTGGACTGCTCGTCGTCCTTGTCGCCAAGGGGCTGCCACACCATGTTGAACACGTCGTTGAGGTACTCCTCGACGGTGTAGTTCTCCTGCGACTGGTAGACGGCGGTCTGCTGGCTCGTGAGGCTTTCGGTGGAGAGCAGGCGCGTGATGAGCGACTGCTGCATGTTGGTGATCTCGTTGACGTAGTTGACGCCCAGTTTCTCGACGATGCTCTCAGGGTAGAGCCACATCGGGGCCACCATGACGTTGCGGCCGAGCCACTCGAGGGCTTCTTTCCTCAGTGCGGCGGGCACGAACTCGTTGTTCTTCTGGTCGGGAACGTTGTTGGTATAGCGGCCCGTGAGGTAACGGTAGACGTGGTTCGAGTAGCGCTGATACTGGCTGACCACGGCCTCGTAGATGGTCGAGAGGTGCTCGTATTGGCCGTCGGGCTGTGCCGTCCACTTCTCGATGTTCTCCATGACGCGCTTCAGGTTCTTCAGACCGTACTCATTGGCCTTCATCTGGTCGTCGCCGAGGTCCTCGGTCTGAGAGCGGGGGTCGCCACCCCAGCCTTCGTCGCCGCGATACCACAGCCGGCGGTTGCCCTTCAGCTTCTTGGTGACCTCTGCGCGCAGGGCCTTCTTCTCGGCGTCGGCATCGGCAAACTCGGGACGGTATTGGTAGCCCCACTTGATGGCCCACTTGTCGTAGTCGTTGATGCGGGGGAAGAGGCCAATCTCGGAGATGTTGTCCTCAGGCTGTGCTACGTAGTTGAAGCGGGCGTAGTCCATGATACTCGCGGTGTGGCCGTGCTTCTCGACCCACGACTTGTCGCGGAGCTTCTCGACGGGCGTGGCCTGCGAGGCAATCATGTTGTGGCGCAGACCCAGCGTGTGGCCTACCTCGTGGGAGGAGACGAAGCGGATGAGCTGGCCCATGAGCTCGTCGTCGAAGGTCATGGTACGCGCGCGCTTGTCCAAAGGACCGCACTGCACCATGTACCACTTCTTCAGCAGGTTCATGACGTTGTGGTACCAGCAGACATGGGCCTCGATAATCTCGCCGCTGCGCGGGTCGACGATGTTCGGGCCGTAGGCATTCTCAGTCTCGGAGGGCAGGTAGCGGATCATCGAGAACCGGGCGTCGTCGATGGACATCGTCGAGTCGTTCTCGGGCCACTCCTTGCCGACGATGGCGTTCTTGAAACCGGCAGCCTCGAAGGCCTTGTTCCAGTCGTTGATGCCGGCAATGAGGTACTTCACCCACTTCTTCGGCGTGGCGGGGTCGATGTAGTAGACAATCTGCTTCTTGGGCTCCACGAGCTGGCCGTTCTTGTAGGCCACCTTGTCCTTGGGCTCCAGACGGTAGCGGGCCACAAGGGCCTCGTGCTTGGTCGTCTGCTGGTCGTCGCTGAACTCGGTGATGCGGTTGTTGAAGTATCCCACGCGGTCGTCCTCATAGCGCGGACGCATGGGGGTCTCGGGCAGCAGGACGATGCTCGTGTTCAGCGACAGTGTGGCCGAGCCCGTCTCCGATGTCGGCATGCGGCTGTTGTTCGTCGTGCCATAGGTGCGCAGCGACTGTATCTCGACGTTGATGGGGAAGGTCTTGATGGTGTCAATGAACGTGCGGTCGTTCATCAGTCCGCCGATGCCCAGCGACTGGCGGTCGTTGTTCGTGAAGCTAGTCACCTTGTTCTCGGACATCAGCCACGGCGTCACCTTGATGAGCACGGCCGTACTGTCGGGGTTGCGGCCTATGATCTCGAACTTCGAGACGATGGGGTCTACCGTCGACTGCTTCAGCGAGATGGCTATGCGGTCGCCGGGCTTCGCGTAGCTCGACTGCACATACTCGCGCAGGAAGAGCGTCTTCTCGTTGTACTTCTCGAAGTAGATGGCCGAGCGGTTCACCTCCTCGCCGCTGAATTTACGGAAGTCCTGCGGCACGCTGATGAAGCGCGTCACGGCCAGCATCATACGGCCCAGCAGTTCATCGGGCACTTCCCAGTACCAGTCGTCCTTGATATGGCGCACGGTGAACAGTCCCTCGCGGACGCTGCCGCCCTCCTTCACAATCTTGTGGTAGGGCGTGTTGTGGTCCTTGACCGTGGTGTCGGAACAGCACTCGGGTTTCTTCGGCATATCGGGCACGGAGTCCTTCTTGCTGACGGTAGTGTCGGCCTTCGTGGTATCCGACTTGATGGTGTCTGACTTGATGGTGTCGGCCTTCGTCGTGTTGGTGTGGAACGGGACATCCATCGAGGAATAGGCTGCATGAGCGCCAAGGAGGAGCATCAGGGCAGCAACAGTTAATGTTCTGGTTTTGGTTGTTGGTTTCATAATTATAGTTTAACTATTAGTTTTGCAAACGAAGGGCGCTTTGGACGAGGCGCTCGTAGACGAGGCCGAGGTCGGCGAAGCGCTGGAGGCAGTTGTTGGCGGCCTTGCGGACCATGAGCTCAGGGGAGTGGAGGGCGGCAATGGCCTGGTCGATGAACTCGTTGATGCCGCGCTCGTTGGGCTCCTGGCCGTTCATGAAGAGGCGGCTGAGGACGTGGAAGCCGCAGAGCTGGCAGAGGGGCCGGTCGCTGGCTATCCACTCATAGGCCTTCTGCGGGGCGTAGGGCAGGTGGCGGTAGAGGTTCATGGCGGCCTGCTCGGCAATCTCCTGCGTCTCGGTCTGCTCCATCCAGATGTCGACGACCTCGGGGAGTATGCGGTCGGGGGGCATGATCATGGTGGCGAGGATCTTGCACTCGCGGATGTTCTCCTTCCACAGGGCGATGGCGAGGTCGTAGTCCTGACCGTACTCGTCGGCCATCTCGCGTAGACGGGGGAGCGTGGCGCCCCAGTTGAGGTGGTACTGCAGGCCCTTGTCACGCATGGACTGGGCTACCTGGCCGTCCATCATCTGACGGAACGACTGCTTGATTTGCTTGAGTTTTTCTTCCATTTAAATTAATGTTCCGTATTCCGTGCTGTAGCGTAGCATCTGGTGAGCATAGGACTCGCCGTAGTCGACGTGGATGTCGGCAATGTGGCCGTCGGCATCGTAGACGGGCAGGAGCTGAGGGTTGAGGAAGCCCTTGTAGGGTGCGAGGTCCAGTCGGCGGTAGCGCTCGAGCACCTCCTCGTGGAGCACAGGGTCTATCTGGACGGCATAGTCCTCGACCAGCCGGCGGGCGGCCTCGTAGTCGCCACAGCTCTTGATGCGCTGCACCTCGGCCAGGAGGGTGGCAATGAGTTGGCGGAGAGCCTGGTAGTCGCTGATGTGGACGAAGGTCTTGCCGTCGCGGCGGACCAGCGAGACAACGTCGCCCTGGGCAGCGCACCAGCGGGCTATGAGGGCGCGGTTGCGCATGTGGGCCTCCTCAATCTGGTTGCCCGGAGTGATGCGGATGAGCTGCGTCATCAGACCGTTCATCATATAGGTATAATACTGCGAACGGTAAGCGTCGCTGTCGGGTAGCAGTCCGAGCTCGACAAGTTTCGGGTCGGCAATGTAGTAGAGTCCGAAGAGGTCGGCACGCGCCTCCTCGATGGTGTTGCCGTAGGCCTTCAGCGCGTCGGGGTCGACACCGGGCAGCAACTGTCCGCTGCCATGTCCGAGACACTCGTGGAGGTCGGTATGGAGGTCGTCGCAGAGGTCGCCGTACTTGTCGATGGTGGCGAGGGTGTCGGCATCGATGACGAACTCCTCCTTGAAGCCGCTGCCACGGGCGGCCTTGTTGTAGGCGTCGGTGATGTTCGAAATGGTGATGCTCTTCGAGCCGTAGCGGGCGCGAATCCAGTCGGCGTTGGGCAGGTTGATGCCGATGGCCGTCGAGGGGTACTCCTCGCCGCCGAGCATGGCAGCCCGGATGACGTTGGCAGAGACGCCCTTGACAACGGGTTTGCGGAAGCGGGGGTCGACGGGCGAGTGGTCCTCGAACCACTGGGCATTCCGGGCAATGGTTTGCGTGCGGTGGGTAGCCTCGTGGTCAATGTACTCGACGAGTCCCTCCCACGTGCCTTTCAGCCCGAGGGGGTCACCATAGACCTCGATGAAGCCGTTGATGAAGTCAATGCTCCCGTCGAGACATTGCAGCCAGAGGACGGAGTAACGGTCGAAGGTGCGGAGGTCGCCCGTGACGTAGTAGTCGACAAGGCGGTTGATGACCTCGCGCTGGCGCTCGTTCTCGGCGACATCGGCAGCCTGGCGGAGCCAGTAGACGATGTGGCGGATGGCGTTGCCGTAGCGGCCGTCGACGGTCCAGGGCTCCTCGGCGATGGTGCCGTCGGAACGTTTGACGAGGGTGGTGTTCAGGCCATAGGAGGGCGGCTCGTCCCCACCCTGCTGCTTCAGGGCGGCATAATACTGTTCGGCCTCCTGCTGGGTGACGCCGTCGTAGAAGTTGCAGGCGGAGGTGACGACGAGGTCGTCGCCATCGGCCTTGTTGACACGCTTGGGGAGCACCTCGGGATCGAAGATAATGAGACGCAGCTCATCGAAGAGGGCATCGACGGTCTGACCTTCGGCCAGCGGCAGCCGACGGGCATCGACCTGATGCATGAGGCTGTTCAGATACTCGGGTGTGAACCCGGGCACGAACTTCTCACAGCCATAGTGGTGGTAGATGCCGTTGGAGAACCAAAGGCGCTTCAGGTAGACTTCAAGGGCGCAGAACTCGTCGCTGTCGCGGTCTATGGAGAGGTCGGTATAGACCGCCTCGAGCGTCTTACGAATAATAAGATTATACTTGCCGTTCTGATCGAAGGTGATGTCGCGGCCGTAGAGGGTGGCCTTGGCGAGACAATAGACAAGGTGCTTCTGCTGGAGCGTGAGCTGCTGGAATCCGTCAAGACTATATCGGAGCATCTGCACGTCGGCAAAACGCTCGTCGAGATATTTTAGTGTTTGCATTGTTTTTGAGAGGTACGGGGTAAGGGCATGGGGTTAGCTCTTCTTCGACTTCTTGGCTTTCTCCGCGGGATGGGCAGCAAGGTGCTGCATGCGGTACTCGCGCGGCGTCATGTCCATAATCTTGTAGAACGAGGCATAGAAGGACTGGCGGTTGGCAAAGCCGACCATGTCGCTGACCTCCTGCATATTCAGGTCACGGTAGCGGCGGTCGACAAGAATGGACATAGCCTCCTCGATGCGATACTTGTTGATGAACGACGTGTAGTTCATGTGGAACTTGACGTTCACCACAGCGGAGATATAGCGCGTATTCGTGCCGAGATCTTCAGCCAACTTGCGAGCAGAATAGTGTTTGTCCTTGTACTTCTTCTGCATCACAATGATACTCAGGATCTTCTCCTTCATCTCATCCATCAGGCGCGGACTCACCAGGCTACGATAGACGGCATCCTTCTCCTTCTTCTCGGTAATATTGTACTTAGCCATAACTCCAATAATTTGTGGGTTTATAGTTTCAGTCGCAAATATAGGCATTTTTTTGACAGATTCCAAATTTTTTCTCCTTTTTTTCAAAAAATATTGTAATTTTGCTCGATTTTTTTCGCTATATGCGGAATATTGTGTAATTTAGCACCCTGAAATTGGCTACACAGTAATGAAACGACGACATAACGCCTTTTTGACGACAATGCTCTGTCTGCTGCCCCTGACGGTCAGCAGCCAGCGGTTTCAAGCGTCGTTGTCGCACTTCTCTTCGGACGACGGACTGTGCAGCAACACCATCTCGAAAATTGAGCAGGACGACTACGGATTCCTCTGGATAGCCACGTGGAACGGCATCTCGCGCTTCGACGGCTACAACTTCTACAACTACCGCACGGGCAACGCCAGCCACATTCCCAACCTACACAACCGCGTGATGGATATGGTGATAGACAACTGGCAGAACGTGTGGATGAGAATGTACGACGGACGCGTCTTCGTCATTGACCGCCGACAGGACAAGATTGTAGACCCCCTGAAGGATGCCGGAACGGGCAACGAGGAGCTGCGTACCAGCTATCCGCTCATCGTCACCAGCAGCGGCGACGTGCTGGCCTCCATAGACGGGCAGGGCCTCTACAAGATGCGCCTCGACCAGAACAACCCCACGAACAACGAGCCACAGCTCATCACGTCGAACGGCTTGAACGTCACCTGCATGGCCGAGGGTTACCATAACGACGTCTGGGTGGGAACGGACAAGGGCGTACACCGTCTGGACATCAGCAACCTCACCATAGAGCGCAAGAGCGTCTTCAGCGACGAGAAGGTGACGAAGATGTTCTCCAACGGCTACAACATCTTCGTGGGAACGGAGTCGGGAAAGATTCTGACATTCTCCTACGGACAGCAGCCGAAGTTCCTCACGCAGGCCGACCACGACATCACGGCACTCTACGTCGACAGCTACGGCATCATCTGGTACTCGGACCAGAAGAACGGCGTCAGCCGATACAAGCCAGCCACCAACGACACGAAGCACTTCATGCACAACGTGCCGGCACCGGAGTACGACGCCTTCGGCGCCACCATCCACGAGGCAATGGGTACCGTCTGGATCATCATGAACCACGGCGGCTACGGCTACTACAACCGCGAGACCGACGAGTTGGAGTACTTCCACAACGACCCCGTGAACCCGTGGAACCTGTCGAACACCGTCAATGCCGCCTGCGAGCTGGAGGAAGGCGTCGTCTGGGAGTCGACGAACCGACACGGACTGGAGAAACTGGAGATTCTGAAGAACGTCATCACACGAACGATGCTTGTTCCCGAATCGACGTCGCCCCTGGACAACGAGGTGCGCGCCATGTACTACGACAAGCAGCGCAAACTGCTGTTCCTCGGCAACAAGAACAACACCATGTTCGTCATCAGGCCCGACGGCTCAAGGATCACCATCACACACGACTCAAAGGGCAACCCCATAGGCCGTCCCTACGGATTCTCGAAGGACTCGAAGGGCAACTACTGGCTCTGTTCCAAGGACCACGGCGTGTTCCACGTCAAGCCACTGGCCAACGGAGGGTTTGACATCACGAACTACTGCCACAACGACCAGGACAACTACTCGCTGAGCAACAATGCAGCCTACCAGACCGTAGAGGACCGCCAGGGCAACATCTGGGTGGCAACCTACGGCGGAGGTGTCAACGTGCTCGTGCCCAACAAGGCGGGCGGCTACAAAGCCTACCACTCGAAGAACTTCATACGCCGCTATCCGCGCAACTCGTTCAAGAAGATACGCACCATCGCCCTCGACAGCGAAGGCAACGTCTGGGCCGGCTCTACGGACGGCATACTCATCATGTCGCTGAAGAACAACAACATCAGCGTGAAGAAACTGGAGAACTCGGAGGAGAAGCCCGACAACATCCTCTACAGCACGGACATTGTGACAATGGTACGCGACGAGAAGGGAACCATGTGGGTAGGCACCAACGGCGGAGGCATCTCGCGAACCATAGGCAAGGACAAGGCCGGCATCTGGATCTTCGACACCTACACCATGCAGGACGGACTGCCATCGGACGAGATTAGGAGCATCACCATTGACCAGCGCAACAACGTGTGGATGGCCACAGACCACGTACTCTGCTCATTCGACGTGCAGAAGGGCATCTTCTCGACATTCGGAAGCCTGGAGGGCGTTGACGAGACCCTGACCTCCGAAGGAGCCGCCATCGCGCTGCCCGACGACATCGTGCTATTCGGAACGCTCAGCGGATACTATACCATTGACCGCAAGAAACTGTCGACAAACAACGGCTCCATGCTGAAGCTGCGCTTCACGGACTTCTACCTGAACGGAGAGCTGCAGAGCCCGAGAATGGGAAGCAAATACGACTACTACATACCCGAGTCGAAGGGCATCGAGCTGCCTTCGCACGACAACGTCATCAGCGTGCGCTTCGCCTCGCTCAACTACCAGCTGCAGCACCGTGTACACTACCAGTACATGATGGAGGGGTACGACCAGCAATGGCTGAACGCCGACAAAACGCGAACAGTCACCTACAACTCCCTGCCCACAGGAACATACCGCCTGAAGGTGAAGGCATTCCTCCTAGAGTCGCCTGAGAACTACGATATGCGCGAGCTGGAGATTACCGTGCCGCCATACTTCCTGATGTCGAAGAACGCCATCTGGATTTATATGCTCTTGGCAGGCGCTCTGTCGCTGATGCTGATGTTCTGGCGCCAGCGCCGCATCATGCACCATGAGAATATCCGCCAGCTGAAGCTGTCGAGCGACCAGACCTTCGAGAACGAGGAAGACCGCAAGTTCATTGAGCAGCTGAAAGACTGGCTGGAGAAACACTACTCGAACTCTAACCTGAAGGTCGACGAGATGGTGGCCATAACGAACATGAGCCGAACCAGCTTCCACAACAAGCTGAACGACCTGACGGGACAAACGCCAGAGCAGTTCCTCAGCGACTTCCGACTGAAGAAGGCCATAAACCTGCTGGAGACCACCTCACGCTCAGTCATCGAGGTAGCACAAATGACGGGCTTCGGCAATGCCCTCGAGATAACGCGCACGTTCAAGCTGCGCATGGGCATCACCCCCGACAACTACCGCAAGCACCACACCCAGATGGCTGGCAGCAATATGGCAATGAGTGCAGAGGCAGCTACCGATGGGCAACAGTTTGACGAGACGCCTCAAACGTCGGCACCTGAGAACGCTATGCCGACCTCAAAGCCGACAATGTCAGGCAAATCAACGATCGACGGCAACGAGCTGACGGTTGTGGGTACCGAGGAAGACGCTACGGATGAATACGAAATCATAGAAGACTAAGAATACATCGCAGAGGAGGAAGACAACATATCGCGTAGGAAAAAGACAATACTTATAGCCCCATGGGGTCGTACCTGATAGATCGGGATACTCTACAATAATCCAACAAAAGGGAATGTTTCTCTTGTCAATGGCGGGCCATGTTATTACCCTGTATAGGGGAGCTGAAAAGCCGGTGGATTACAACGACGGAGGACGCCCACATCGTGTGAAACAGGAGTTTTCACCAAATCATCGGTACGACCCCTCTTTTCTTTTCTGAAAACAGAGGCCGTATAGACACAATCAGGCAATTGCTCCGATTGTCAATTAAAGTTGCTGCAGTCTGGCAATGTACTTGCCAATGATGTCGAACTCCAGATTGACCACCGTTCCGACATTAATGTCGCGGAAGTTCGTGTGCTCCATCGTGTAGGGGATGATTGCCACCTGGAAGCTGTTCGACGCAGGACGGCAGACGGTAAGGCTGACGCCATTGACCGTCACAGAACCCTTGTCGACGGTAAAGTAGCCGCGAAGGGCCATCTCGCGGTCCTCAGGATACTCGAACGTGAAGTACGTAGACCCGTCGGCATCCTCCTTGGCCGTACAGCGTGCCGTCTGGTCGACATGTCCCTGGACGATATGTCCGTCGAGCCGACCATTCATCATCATAGAGCGCTCCACATTCACCTTGTCGCCAACCTTCAGCAGTCCGAGGTTCGAACGCTCCAGAGTCTCCTTCATGGCTGTGACGGTATACTGTCCGTCGGCAATGCTCACCACCGTCAGGCAGACGCCGTTATGGGCCACACTCTGGTCGATACTCAGTTCATCAACAAATGAACAGGTCAGCGTCAGGTCAATATTCTCGCGGTCGCGGCGGATGGCCGTTACCGTAGCAAACTCTTCAATGATTCCGGAAAACATAATTGCAGATGACTGATTAGAATTGCAAATGATTAATTGCGAATTGCGGGTGAATGATTGCGAATGAAAGAAAGACACTTAGCGGTTCTTGTGGTCCAGGAACCAGCTATGGGTATAGAAATGGTACATCAGCAGGGCAGCTGCCATCAGCACCAGAACGGCCAGCAACAGCATGTCGGCATCGTCGAAGCAGATATATCCAAGGCCAACACCCAGCGCCAGGCCACTCTCCCACCCCAGCATAAACGTGCTCTGGCTGGTACCGCGCTGACAATGGCGGCTCAGCTTGACAAAGAACAGCAGGAAGCGCGAGCAGCAGATGCCCACACCCAAGCCCGTCAGCGCAGGGGCGATATACCAGACAACGGGCAACGGACGGGCATAGATCATCAGGATGGCTGCCACCAGCAGGATGAGTCCGGTAATCACCTCACTCTTCAACTCGGCATCGCGGAAGACGAAACGCTGAGCCAGCAAGGCCAGCAGGAAGCCTACCATCATCATCGCGTAGAAACGCTCGCTAAGTCCCAAGGACAGCAACATTCCGACAGCAGTAGAGATGAGCAGGAGGTTCAGCAGCAGCATAAAGCCCGGCTTCAGCAGGAAACGGTCACAACTCATCACCCGGACGTTCTCGTCGGGCGTGCGGAAGGGAATGACCACGGTCATGATGAGAGCGGCAGAGGCTAATGCAGAAATCATCGAGGCCAGCAGAACGGCGTCAAAGCCCATGTAGTTGAACAGGACAATGCCCATCATCGGACCCAGAGACAGTGCCATGCGCGCAAACCAAGCCGACGAGTGGTTGGCCTCGGTACGGCGGAACGACTCACTGGCGTCGATAATCAGCGTCGATGCCAGCACCATCTGCGCCAGTCCATAGGTGGCACCAAGGAGCAGGCGCTGAAGCAGAATAATACGAGCCTCAACATACTGGCTGCTGATGCCGTGAAGATAGTAGAGCGTACCAAGACATAGCGTCATCAGAAAAATGGAAATAACGCACACCTTGTTACGACGGAAACGCTGTACCAGATAGTTACAGAAACACCCGGGAAGGAACAGCCCAATGGCAAAGACAGCCATAGCCACGCCCGTCTGCAGGGTGTTGAAGTGCTCTGTCTCCAACAGCCACACAGGCAACACGGGGATAAGCATATAGACGGATGACGACAACAGGAAAAGTGCCGTCGACATCATCCAGAAATCTCTGTGCCAAAGCCGAATATGTACTGGTGTATTCTGTGAGTTCATTGTATAATTATTTCGTAAGACCCGGGCTTCAGCCTTTTGCAGCAAGCTGGCGGATGGCTTCGCAGAGGCTGTCGTAAGACATACCCGTGTAGTCGGCCACCTCAACATCGCACAAGTCGCTGATAGCATCGGCAGGCAGCGTGGTGGAAAGTCCAACAACCGTGCACCCTGCACTACGTCCTGAGCGAAGGCCGTTCAGACTGTCCTCAAAGACAACACACTCGTCGGCGGGCAGACCAAAACGAGCAGCACCACGCTCGTAGCAATCGGGATGGGGTTTCGAGAAGGCAAAGTCCTCGCTCGTCAGGATGGCGTCCATCATCTCGCAGAACTCAGGACACTGGCGATAGACGCTCTCCATCTTGGCCCTGTTACTGCTCGTCACCACGGCCGTCTTGACATCATGACGACGAAGATCGGCAACGAACGACTCGAAGCCAGAGACGTAGTGAAACGTCATCTGGGCCTCGAAGTCATCCAATCGGCGGGTGATAATCTCACGCTCCTTCTCCAGTGGCCCAGAGAACCAGCGGTCGAAGATTTGCGTCAGCGTGGAGCCCTTAATCTCGTGCTCCAACCCCGGCCGTTCTGGGTGATACAGTCGGCATTGACTGCCCCAGAAGACAGTATACTGTGGCTCGGTATCGAAGACGACACCGTCCAAGTCGAATAATGCGGCTTTCAGCACTTAGAAGTTAACGCCGAAGTTAGCAAAGAAAGCGTTCGAGCGGATGGTCAGGTCGTCGTTCTTGGCAATGTTCGAGACACCGAACTGATAACCCAACTCGACATAGAGCTTGTTATACTCAGCAGCACAACCCAGCTTGAAGCCCATGTTCAGACGCTTCAGACCACCATGGAAGGCCTTATCCTCATCGAAAGTACCAACCTTCTCCGAACCAATCACCTTGTCATCAGCATCAAGTTTCGGCTGCTTTGTCTTACCCCAGCAGGCACGTGCGAAATAAGGACCTACGAAAGGCAGGATGGCGATATCGTCAGTAGCCTTGATGCCGTACTTAATGAGCAGGGGGATTTCGAGGTTCGAGTAACCGATATCCTTAGCGCCACGCTCCGTGTAGTACAGGCCACTCTCCAGGAATACTGGTGTAGACTGAGAAACACGCAGGCCAACGACACCACCCAGGGTCATACCGACCTTCGAGTCGGTCTCTACGTCGCCACCCAGGTCAGCAACCGTCATACCGAGACGAACGCCATAGTACAGGTTCTGCTTGTCAAGTTCGAAACCACCGCTGCTGAACTGTGCGAAAGCAGGTGCAGCAAGCATCATAGCCACGATAGCTGAGAAAAACTTTTTCATAACTTTTACCTTATTAATTAATAATTTGGTTAAAAAATTCCCTTTTTACGGGTGCAAAGATACGACGAAAGTACGGAAAAACCAAATTTTTTCCGTACTTTTCAACCATTACTGGCTATTCGTCGTGAGGCGTCTATCTCCTCAGCGTCTTCTGTCCGTTGCGGATAACAATGCCGCGATAACCGTCGCCAACCTTCTGTCCTGAGAGGTTGTAGGACGTGCCCCACGGTGTTGTAAGGTCATTCTGGACATCATCGATTCCCGTTCCCTCAACCGCCTTGAACTCAAGTTTGTCGATGTTACAGTTAGCTCCGGTAATAGTGATACGGATATACTGCGTGCCGGCGGGGAACGACTTGGGTGTTGTCAGTTCCACCTCTGTATAGTTACTCCAGGTATTCTCTCCCGTCTTGGGCACGTCAACGGTCCAAAGGGTATTACCACTGCCAGTAGCGTTGAGCGCCTTCCTGCTGATGGTGAACTTCGAGCCTGTACCACCGGCAGAGACAGTAGCGACGCAGGTGAACTTGCCAGCCTTGGCGACGTTGACAGAGTACTCCAGCCATTCGTTGGCTGCGGTGTAACCAAGAGCATGGCCGCCATTGCCTGTAACAATGTCCACGCCCTCATTGTCGGTACGGTAGTTTGTTGCACCCTGATCGTCGCCGTCGCTATCGTGGAACGACAATCCTTCACCACCCTTATCGAAGTTCTCTGCCTCGATAATGCCAGGGAGTTCAACAACGGCAGCGTAAGGCTCACGTTTGCCGTTCACTTTGAGGGTTTTACTGGTTGTGGTCCCGTTCTCATAGCCGCCAGACCATGCTACGGCCGTGATGACGTAAGAGCCCTTTTCCTTTGGCTCGAAGACAACAGAATAAGGAGCTTCGGTAAGTGTGGCGATGGGAGCGCCATTGGCATAGACAACGACGCTGTCGATAGCACTATTGGCAAGCGAAGCTGTAAGCTTGACCGTAGTACTGCTACCCACGGTGATAGAGGCGGGGCTGACAGAAGAGAGGGTTACCTTGATATTCTTATTCTGACGGTAGGGAGTAAAAGTGAGCTTTTTGATGAAGAAGCCGCCCTTGTCAACATTCAGGCAAATGCGATGCTGGCCTGCAGAAATGGGGTTCTTGAACGTCGTCGTGACGGTCGTGAACTCAGTAGCACTACCCGTAACGGGCACCTCAATCATATTGGCAAGGAACGTCAGGCTGTCCAGACCGTACTCCGTGAGGTGGAACGTGCCGCCCGACTTCACAGAGGCGACCTCGGCCTCAACCTTATAATAACCATCCTCCTTCACATCGACGGTATACTCCATCCAAGCACCGTCCTTGGTAGCGGTCTTCTCTGGGGTTCGCGATGCATTAACATAGGAAACGCCGCTGAGGCCCTTGTCGTATTCTGCTACATTGATAACACCGGGGATTTCGAAAGGTTTCTCATTGTAGGTTTCACGCTTAGTCGAAGAGGAGAGTACGGTGAGGCCGCCATACCGGACGTAAGTAGTGTCAGAGGTGGTGACGACTGCCTTGAGAACTTTATCGCCAGCAGTCGACGTGGCAGAAAAATCACAAATATAAGGAGCCTCCGTCATCGAAGCGACGAGCGTCGTGGCATTATTTACAGAAGTGCCGGCGAAGAGCTCGACTTTCTCGACCTTCTCAGTTTCCATGCGGACACGCACCTTGACAGGAACAACATCGCCCTTGGCCACCTTGAAGTCTGCGGGTTTGATATAGATGGAAGCCTCCTTCCTCATGTTCTTGAACGGGCTCTTGGCTTTCTGAGCCTTTTCGGTCTTCATGTATTCACGCAGCCATTTCAACGCAGAACGTTCCTTCTTGTTTCTAATCAGGCCAGTATTATCCGCCCAAGTTTGTCCAAAGAACCAGCCCCAAAGGGTAACGCCGGCACAGTAGTCTGCCTCCCAGAACAAGGGAATCTGTTCCTTGAATTTCGTTTCTTGCGGAGCATCGTCGGCAAAATTGATATCATACTCTGTGATATACATCGGCATCTTCAATGCATCCTGAAGAGTCTTCAGCGAATTTTGAAGGTTACTCTTCGAGCACTCATTCAGAGTAAAGTGGTGTGCCTGACAACCGTATGCATCAATAGGCGCACCGGCATTACGTAGTGAACGCACCAAACCGGTAAACTCTTGCACACCCCACTGCAACACATTATAGTCGTTGTAGATAAGGATAGCGTTTGGCCATCTTTCATGAGCCAACTCGAAGGATTTGATAATCCAGTCGTAGCCTGTCTTACCAGCACCTCCCAAAGCCTCGCTCATGAGATAGGTATCACTCTGATGACCATTCATGGCCTCGTTCACCACATCTATTATCTCTAGATTAGGGTATTTATTCTGCACAGCATCCATCCACTTGACGATGGCCTCATAGCGCTCTTGAGATGAGATGTTTTTCACCCAATCAGGATATTGCGAGCCCCACACCAAACAATGGAACTTGAAGGGGAAACCATGTTGCTGAGCATACGAATAAGCATTGTCTGCACCGTTCCAACTAAACGAGTTTTTTCCTCCTCCTTGAACAGTTCCCCATTTTGTGCCGTTTTCCGGCGTCACCTGATTCCAGTAGTTTGAGTATTTAAAGCCGTCCCAATCCATACTGCCTGGCCAACCTGTTGTGATATTACCGAGGAATTTGTCTGGGTTTGTTGATAACTGCGCGCTGGCTGTCGTGGCGACAGCAACGCAAAAAAGTGTTTGTAAAAGTCTCTTCATTATTGGTATTGGTTATGTATTTGACAATTTTGCCTGCAAAATTACAGAAAAAGCAGAAATGCCCTTTCTGTTTTTGTCTCATATTCTTTGCGTTTTCGTTTAACGCGAACCAATATAGAGGAAGACCATACCAAGAAGGACAAGGGCAAGGTCGAAAGCCTTCGCCTTGAGGTTCTTCTCGTGGAAGAACCAGGCACCAAAAAGGAAGCTGACGACGACGGAGCCGCGGCGCACCATCGACACGATGCTGATCATGGCGTCGGGCAGCGACAACGAGTAGAAGTACATGAAGTCGGCCGTCGACAAGAAAAGGCTGACGCCGAGGATGGACCACGACCAATGGAACGGTGTCGTCTCTTTGTGCTTTGGCCACCAGAGCAGCAAGAGCATGACGAGCATCATGCCGCATTGGTAGATGTTGTACCACGACTGCACAAGCATCCGGTCGAGCCCCACCCCGCCCTCTGTAACGGGCGCCATGAGGTACTTGTCGTAAAGACCGCTGACAGCTCCAAGGATAGCGGCGCCTACAATCATGTATATCCAGTGGTCGTGCTTGAAGTCGATACCCTCCTTCTTACCCGAGCGACTCAACAAGAAGAACGAGGCGACGGCCAGCGCCACACCTATCCATTGCCAATGGTTCAGGCGTTCGCCAAAGACCAGCAAGGCTCCCACAAGCACCATCACAGGACGGGTAGCGTTGATAGGCCCAACGATGGTCAGCGGCAAGTGTTTCATGCCGAAGTAACCCAATATCCATGACGAGAGCACGATGAGTGCCTTGAGCAACACGTAGCGGTGCACCTCCCACCCGCCAGAGGCGACGTGGAGGATGGAGCCGTCGAGCACCGTGGTATTGGCGCTGAGGACGATGAAGGGCAGGAAGATGAGCGACGAGAAAAGGGTGTTCAGAAATAGAACGGGTATGACGGCGTTATTACGCAACGCTTGTTTCTTTAGCGAGTCGTAACAGCCAAGCAGGGCGGCAGAAAGGAAGGCCAGCAAGAGCCACATCATACCTTATCTAATATTATGTGCATTAATAGGTGATATCCTCCAGAAACAGGGCGTGGGCAGGCATCGATTCACCAGCATCGCTACGACGACGTCCCTCAACAATCTCACGGAAGCCATCAAGCGTGACACGCCCGCGCCCCACATCGACAAGCGTCCCAACAACGGCACGAACCATATTACGAAGGAAACGGTTGGCACGAATCTCGAAGTACCAAGTGGTGGGCGATGTCTGCTGCCAGCAAGCGGTGGTGATATGACAGATTGTGGTCTTCACATCGGCATGAGCCTTACAGAAAGCACCAAAGTCCTCGTACTCCATCAACACCTTTGCCGCCTCGTTCATCTTATTGAAATCCAGCTGATAATGAATTTCGCATGAAGTTTTTCTAAGGAACGGGTCTTTGGCTGTATGGATATAGTAGCGATACATCCGGCTGGTAGCCGAAAAGCGGGCATGAAGGTCGTCGGCGACACGGCGGACGCCGCTGACGGCGATGTCGCCAGGGAGCAGGCGGTTGAGTTTATAACAAAGCTGTTGTTCGTCCAATGGAGCGTCAACATCGAAATGGGCCACCATCAAGCGGGCATGGACGCCGGCATCGGTACGGCCAGCACCGGTAACGGAGACGTCACAGCGCAGCAGCAGCGACAGCGCGTGCTGTAGCTGCTGCTGTACGGAGTCGCCGTTGGGCTGTATCTGCCACCCGTGATAACGGCTACCGTCGTAGCTGAACGTCACAAAATACCTCATAGGGAACACCACCCCGGAAAGGGACGGGCCTTAGAACGGCAGGTCGTCAGCACTACCCTCGGCGGCAGGCTCCTGCGGGGGGAACGGGGAAGCAGCCTGAGGAGTGGCGGCCTGCGACGGGAACGGAGCGGCATCAGCCACAGGAGCACCGGCCACGGGAGGAACCTGTCCGCGAATGATGTTATAGGCGCGGATGTCGTTGAACCAACGGCCCTGATACTCGTGAGCATCGATATCGAACTGGACGGTAACGTCCTCGTTCATCTGGATATTGAACTGCTTGATACGGTCTTCACCGAAGATACGGAAAAGACACTTACGAGGATACTGACCGGGCACTTCGATGACGTAATCCTGCGACATCCAGGCGTTGCCTGTACGGTTTGACACTCCACTCTGCGGTGGCAATACAGCGATAATTCTTCCTGTTAAATCCATAATCTTTTTGTATGTTAACTGTTGATTTTACTAAAATGCGACGGCGAAATTACTAAAAATAGTTTGAAAAGCAGAATTTTTCGGCATAATTTTTTTTAATCACGCAGTTTTTTCATATCTTTGTAGTCCGTAAGGAAAAACTAAAAACAAAAAACATATGAGATTTACAGTATCAAGCACAGCACTGAGCACAAAACTCGTCGCTCTTTCAAGAGTCATCAACAGCAAGAACGCGTTACCCATTCTGGGCGACTTTGTCTTCGACATCAAAGGCCAGATGCTCTATCTGACCGCATCGGACAGCGAAAACACCATGCAGACCTCCGTCGAGCTGAACGAGGCTGATAGCGAGGGACGCTTCGCCATCGGCAACCACGACCTGCTTGAGGCCGTGAAGGGATTCTCTGAGCAGCCCATCACCTTCGACGTGGATCTGCACCAGAATCTGGCTAAAATCAACTACCAGAACGGTCTCTTCTCGCTGCCCACGGAGAATGCAGACGAATATCCTACTGCACAGACTGTCAGCGAGGGTGCCAACACCATCGTCATCAGCAGCCAGCTGTTACTGGACAACATCAACCGCTCACTCTTTGCAACGGCACAGGACGAGTTGCGCCCCGTCATGAACGGCATCTACTTCGACCTGACTCCCGACTGTCTGGCAATCGTCGCCAGCGACGGCCACAAGCTGGTGCGCAACAAGCTCTACGACATCAAGAGCGACCAGCCCGCTGCCTTCATCCTGCCGAAGAAGCCTGCCACGCTGCTGAAAAACCTTCTTGGCAAGGACGGCGGCGACGTCACCATCCGCTTTGACGAGCGCAACGCAGAGATCAACTATGGCGACGGCACTATCATCTGCCGCCTCATCGAGGGCCGCTACCCCAACTACAACTCCGTCATCCCGCAGAACAACCCCAACGAGTTGCGCATAGACCGCAACGGACTGCTGGCAGCCCTTCGCCGTGTGCAGCCCTTCGCCAACGACTCAAGCAATCTCATCCGCTTCCATGTCGAAGGCACCACGCTGCAGCTCGATGCCGAGGACTACGACTTCTCGAAGACGGCTACCGAGCGCATTAGTTGTGAGTATAACGGACAGCCTATGAGCATCGGCTTCAAGGGCTCTTCGTTCATTGAGATCCTCAGCAACTTTACCAGTCAGGAGGTGCTTATACAGCTGGCCGACCCCAGCCGCGCAGGTTTGGTACTGCCCTCAGAGCAGCCCGAGAACCAGGACGTGCTGATGCTGATGATGCCTATGCTGCTTAATGACTAACCGCCTCCCTGCCAGATGAAACTGAACCTACAGAAACCGCTGGTCATCTTCGACCTCGAGACGACAGGACTGGATCTCGTCAAGGACCGCGTCATACAGATATCATATATTAAGGTGTATCCGGACGGACGCGAGGAGCGCGGCAACGAACTCGTCAACCCCGAGCGTATCATCCCTGCCGAGGTGGAACAACTGACGGGCATCACCAATGCCGATATCCACGACAAACCCACCTTCAAGCAACTGGCACAGAAGCTTTGTGAAATCTTTACAGGATGCGACTTCGCGGGCTTTAACTCCAACCACTTCGACATTCCTCTGCTGGCAGAGGAGTTCCTGCGTGCCGGCATCGACTTTGACTTCCAGAAGTGCCGTCTCATTGATGCCCAGACCATTTTCCACAAGATGGAGCGACGTAATTTGGCTGCAGCCTACAAATTCTACTGCGGGCGAAACATGGACGACGACTTCGAAGCCCATCGTGCTGACCAGGACACCGAGGCAACCTACCGCGTACTGATGGGCGAGCTCGACAAGTACGCCCCTGGAGCCAACGAAGACCCGGAGAAGGTGCTGGAGAACGATATGGACCAGTTGGCGGAGTTCTCGAAGATGAACGACAACGTCGACTTCGCAGGCCGCATCGTCTGGGCGGAGATTGACGGACAGCGCATCGAGGTGTTCAACTTCGGCAAGCACAAGGGCAAGCCCGTCGCCGACGTACTGCGCTTCGACCCAGGCTACTACAGCTGGATTCTGGGCGGCGACTTCACCTACAACACCAAGCAGGTGCTCACGCGCATCAGGTTGCGTGAAGCCCAGGCACTTCGCTAAATGAAAAACGAGAAATGAAAAATGAGAAATATGAGAGATTCTATCATCAGGTCTTTTCGTGGCGGCAATACCTTGTTGCTGGCCTTGTCGTTTTTCATTTGTCATTTATCATTTAGCCCAGTAAAGGCGCAAGAGCTGCAGGCCAAGATTTCGATAAACCATCAAAAGGTACAGGGCACCGACGCCTCTGTCTTCGAGAACCTGCAGCAGACGCTGGAGCAGTTTGTCAACGAGCGCCAGTGGACGGCTCTGCAGTTCCAGGATAACGAGCGCATACAATGCTCCTTCAGTATCACCGTCAACAAGTACACCCAGACGGAGAACAAGTTCCAATGCTCGGCACTCATCCAGGCCAACCGTCCTGTCTGGAACGCCGCCTACACGACGACGCTCTATAGCAACACCGACCGTCAGTTCGACTTCGAGTTCGCGCAGTTCGACCAGCTGAACTTCAACGAGGAGGTCATCGACAACCAGCTCATTGCCCTCTTCGCCTACTACGCCTACCTCTTCATAGGTCTTGACCTTGACAGCTTCTCGCCCATGGGTGGTACCGATGTGCTGCAACGTTGCATGAACCTTGTCAACAACGCACAGGACCTGGGATTCCCGGGATGGAAGTCGTTCGAGGACGCCCGAAACCGTTTCGCCATCATCAACGACTACCTTGACGAGACGATGAAGCCCTTCCGTCAGCTGCAGTACGACTACTACCGCAAAGGACTTGACGAGATGTCGACCAACGTCGAACGCGGACGCACGGAGGTGACAACGGCCCTGGAGACGCACCTCAAGAAGGCCCATGAAGACAAGCCGCTGAGTCAGCTGCCACAGATCTGGACGGACTACAAGAAGGACGAGCTGTCGAACATCTACAAGGGCAAGGGCACCCAGAAGGAGAAGGAGAGCATCTACGAACTGCTCATGAGCCTGAACGCTGCGCAGAGCAACGCCTGGGACAAGATCCGGCAATAACAGACCCTTGAGTACCGATTATCAAACACTATGCTCAAAAAGCTATACATCAAGAACTTTACGCTGATAGACACCCTCGACATCGACCTGTACGAGGGCTTTTCTGTGGTCACCGGCGAGACGGGAGCCGGCAAGAGCATCGTCCTCGGGGCCATCGGGCTGCTGCTGGGCCAACGTGCCGACTCAAAGGCCATCAGACAAGGTGCCGACAAATGCGTTATCGAGGCACACTTCGACCTGTCACGCTACCAGATGAAGGAGTTCTTCGATGAGAACGACATCGAGTACGACGGCGAAGACACCATCATCCGGCGTGAGCTGACGGCAGCCGGCAAGAGCCGAGCCTTCATCAACGACACCCCCGTGGCGCTGACGATGCTACGCGAACTGGGCGAGCAGCTCATTGACGTCCACTCCCAGCACCAGAACCTCCTGCTGCAGAAACACGACTTCCAGCTCAGCCTCGTCGACATCATCGCCGGCGATGACGCCCTGCTCAGCGGCTACCGCCGTTGCTTTGCTGACTATCAGGACAGTTGCCGACAGTTGACGGCACTTCAGGAACGTCTGGAGCAGAGCCGCCAGCAGGCGGAGTTCCTGCAGTTCCAGTACGACGAGCTGACCAGCGCCCATCTCGTCAGCGGCGAACAGGAAGAGCTGGAGCAGAGGAGCGACACGATGACCCACGCCGAGGACATCAAACGCGCCCTCTACGAAGCCGACGATGCGCTGTCGGGCGATAGCCACAGCATCGTCGCAGCCCTCAAGAGCGCCATTTCCGCCCTGCAGACCATTGAGCGCGTGTTCCCCGTGGCCGGCGAACTGTCGCAACGCATGGACAGCAGCTACATCGAGCTGAAGGACATCGCCGCAGAGGTCAGCTCCCACCTCGAAGACATCGACTTCGACCCCGTTGAGCTCGACAGCGTCAACGAGCGTCTGGACCGTCTGAACGACCTGGAGAAGAAATACCGCGTCAACACCATCGACGAGCTCATCAGCCTGCGCGACAACCTCGCCCAACAGCTCAACGACATCGAGAACAGCGACGACACCATCCAGCAACTGCGCTGTCACACGGAAGAATTGAAGGCGCAGTGTCAGAAGATGGCCGACGAGCTCACCCGCGAGCGCACCAAGGCGGCACGGAAGATTGAGGAGGAGTTGCGCCAACGACTGGTGCCGCTGGGAATGCCTAATGTCCGCTTCTCTGTCGACATTCAGCCGACGGAGCTGCGCAGCAACGGCCAGGACCAGGTGGCCCTGCTCTTCTCGGCCAACACCTCCACCCCACTACAACCTGTGGCACAGGTAGCTTCCGGCGGTGAGATAGCGCGTGTCATGCTGTCGCTGAAGGCAATGATCAGCAGCGCCGTGAAACTCCCCACCATCATCTTCGACGAGATAGACACGGGCGTCAGTGGCAAGATGGCCGAGTGCATGGCACGTATCATGCAGGAGATGGGCAGTCACGGCCGCCAGGTTCTCAGCATCACCCATCTGCCACAGATAGCGGCCCTGGGTACCCATCATTATAAGGTATACAAAGAAGAGACCGCTGCCGGCACCGTCAGCTATATGCAAGAACTGACTAACGAGGAGCGTGTCGGCGAGATAGCCCAGATGCTCAGCGGTAGTGACGTCAGCGATGCCGCCATCGACAATGCCAAGGAGCTGCTTCGCGCTAAATGAGAAGTGAGGAATGAGAAAATGAGAAATGTGAGAACAATACACAGAACAATGAAAAAAGCAATAACCTTATCTTTTATCCTTTGTATGCTATTCGTCAGCTCCGTTGGGGCGCAGTCGTGGACGAAGAAAGCCGCAAAATCGGTGTTCACGCTGAAGACCTTCGACGCCAAAGGCACGCTGCTGGGAAGTGCCGGAGGATTTTATATCGGTACTGGCGGCGAGGGTGTCAGCAACTTTGAGCCCTTCCGTGGTGCCTCCCGTGCCATCATCATCGACGCCCAGGGCAAGGAGTGGCCCGTGGAGTGTATGCTGGGTGCCAACGACACCTACGACGTGGCGAAGTTCCGCGTTGCTGCGAGGAAGACCGTTCCCCTGACCATCGCCGCCACCCCTGCCACAGAGGGTTCCACGCTTTGGCTACTGTCCTACCGCAACACCAAGGACTGTCCGTCGGGCAATGTGCGCAAAGCCGAGACGTTCCAGGAAGAATATCAATACTACACCATAGCACTACCCTCCGATGCCGACGCCATCGGCTGTCCCCTGCTGAACAACGAAGGCGAGGTCGTCGGCATCATGCAGCCCAAGGCCATCGCCGCCGATACCCTGTCGTATGCTGTCAGCGCCCGCTATGCCGACTCGCTGCGTATCAATGGCCTGAGCCTTGGCGACGCCACCCTGCGTAGCACCAACATCAAGAAAGACCTGCCAGACGCCCTTGACCAGGCTCTGCTCATGCTCTTCGTCGCCAACAACGGTAGCGATTCCACAGCCTATGCCGCCCTCGTCGACGACTTCATCAGCAAGTTCCCGTCAGAACCCGACGGCTATTTCTCGCGTGCGCAGCTCAGCACAGCCGCCTTCCATTTCGACGATGCGGCAAAGGATATGGCACAGGCCCTGAAGGTGACGAAGAAGCCCGACGAGACACACTTCAACTACTCGTCGCTCATCTATAATAAAGAGATGTATTTGGCCGATCATCCCTACGAGCCGTGGTCGCTCGACAAGGCGCTCGAAGAGGCACGCGAGGCAGAACGGCTGAACCCGCTCGACGTCTACCGTCACCAGCAGGCCGTCATCCTCTATGCACAGAAGAAATATCAGGAGGCTTATGACCTCTACGCCACCCTCTTTCAGGGAAAACTGCGCTCCGCAGAGCTCTTCTATGAGGCCTCACGCTGCCGCCAGCAGTTGGCCGACACCACGGGCGTCCTGGCACTCCTTGACTCCTGTGTTGCCACCTTCAGCCGTCCCTACCTGAAGGAAGCTGCCCCCTACCTGCTCATGCGAGCCCAGGCCAGGCGCGAGTGTGGCCAGTATCGCGACGCGATGTTGGACCTTAATGACTACGAACAACTGATGGCGGCAACGGTCAACGACCAGTTCTACTATCTCCGTTATCAGGTAGCCGTCAGCGCCCGACAGTACCAGCAGGGCCTGAACGACATCAACCGTGCCATCGCCATGCAGCCCGGCAGCGACCTCTACTATTCTGAGAAGGCATCGTTGCTGGTTCGCGTAGGCCTCTACGACGATGCCATCGAGACCGCCCGCCAATGCATCGACGTTGCTCCTACGCATAGCGACGGTTTCCTCTTCCTCGGCCTCGCCCAATGTCTGAAAGGACAGAAGGCGGAAGGTGTCCGCAACCTCCAGAAAGCAAAGGAGCTCGGCGACCCTCAGGCCGACGAGCTGATAGAGAAATACGGTAAATAAAAGATGTGTCTAAATTAACGTCAACTGTTACATACATACCGTCTTCTGTCAGAAAGTCAAGAAATGTATAACTACAGAAATATACAAAATTACGCCGCAAATACACACATAACTTTTGAAATATCCAAATTTATTTGTACTTATTTTAATATAAAAGCCTCCTTGCCCCAGCATGCGCTCTATTAAATAATCTGCTCTCGTTCGATCAAATTTCCAGATGGTTAGAGAATGTTGTCAGCAGAAGTATCGACGTTGTTCCTACGCATAGCGACGGTTTCCTCTTCCTCGGACTCGCCCAAAGTCTGAAAGGACAAAGGCGGAAGGTGTCCGCAACCTCCAGAAAGCCAAGGAACTCGGCGATCCTCAGGCCGACGAACTCATCGAGAAGTACGGTAAGTAAAAGGATATCTTATAAATACTTTTCTGATATTTGCAAGTTTATTTGTAATTTATCTATCGATTTCTCCCCCAAAAACGGTTAAATCTTTATCGCTTTTTGAAGAATTTGGGAATTTGTTAAGGTGGATTGCGAGAATTTGTGTAATTTTGCTGCATGTTCATATGAACACCACATTTTGTTTGCTCATGACATTATTGATTAGTACTAATTCATAAAAGCAAAAGAAGTATGGACGAAAATAACAAAAATGATGAACTCCAATCAAGACGTGAGTTCTTCAAGAAGGCAGCAAAAGGATTGCTCCCAATGATTGGCGCCATAGCTTTCGGCCCTATAGTGTTCTCTTCTTGCAGCAAAGATGACGATGAAACAGGATGCAGAGACTGTTCGGCTGTATGCAGCAGCAGTTGTTCCGACACCTGCAAAGGTAGTTCTTCTATTTCTAGTTGCTCTGATTGTAGTGGGTCTTGTAAAGGTTCATGTTCAGGTAGCTGCGAGGGAAGTTCTTCCAATTCAGGATGTACAGGCTGTGCGTCTACCTGTTCAAACACTTGTAAAGACGAGTGTTCTACCACATGTACCAGCGGTTGTAAAGGCGATTGCAAGGGTGAATGTACCAGTGGTTGTACAGGGGGCTGTGAATCTTCCTGTACGGGTGAGTGCAAGGGCGAATGCAAGAACGCCTGCACTGCTTCTTGTGCTGATGACTGCGAAAGTGGTTGTACAGACGGCTGTAAGACCGGGTGTGTTAACGCATGTAGCAGGGGCTGTTCATTTAACTGTACTGGTACCTGTTCGACTAACTGCGCAGAAGCTTGTGCTCAAAACTGCTATCTGAGTTGCAGATCGGCTTGTGCAGATGATTGCACAGGACGTTGCACTACTACATGCGCCAATGACTGTTCATATAATTGCAGTGGTTTTTGTGGAGGATTATGTGGATCTATGTGTAGCAACTCTTGCAGTACTTCAAGTTGGTAAGATACTATGCTTTCAAAAATCAGAGAATCAGGAAATAGCTGGAAAAATGGAACTGTAAAAAATATAACTTTTATAGTTACCAAAGACTGTCAGCTTGCATGTAAATACTGCTACCTGGTGGGGAAGAACACTAAGGAACGTATGACATGGAAAGTGGCGAAGAAAGCTATCGACTATGTGCTTGAAAGAGAAGATGAATTCAGGGAAGAGTCTGTCATTTGGGACTTTATCGGTGGAGAGCCATTCTTGGAAATAGATTTGATAGACAAAATCTGTGATTACCTTAAAACGGAAATGTTTCGCCGAAACCATCACTGGTTTAACTCTTATCGCTTCTCTTTCTCTACAAACGGCATTAATTATCATACAAAAAAGGTTCAACATTTTATAGAAAAGAATCATAAACACCTCAGCATTGGAATTACCATTGATGGAACTAAACGTAAACATGATTTGAACCGAATCTGGAAAACACCAGAAATGGAACTGGGGATACAACCGAAACCTGAGGATGAGAAAGGAAGCTACGACCAGGTGGTAAAGAATATCCCCTTGTGGCTACAACAATTTCCTGACGCTTCCACAAAGGTAACGATAAGTTCTGCTGATCTACCATATATAAAAGAAAGTGTATTGCATCTTTATTCTCTTGGTATAAAAGAAGTGAATATCAACTGTGTGTTTGAGGATGTATGGAAGGAAGGTGATGATATACTTTTTGAAAATCAGCTAACAGAATTGGCTGACGCAATAATAGAACAACGATTGTTCGAGAGTCATTCATGCTCTTTTTTCATGGAGCATATCGGTAAGCCGCTAAGTAGAGAACGTGATAACCAAAACTGGTGTGGAGCAGGATTAATGCTAGCTATAGATGCAAAAGGCAATTTTTATCCATGCCTGCGTTTTGCCCAGTATTCTTTAAGGAACAAGCCTGCATGGATTATTGGCAATGTGAAAGATGGTATTGACCAGAACAAGCTTCGCCCTTTCTTGACGCTTGATCGAACAACACAGTCAAAGCAGGAGTGTATTGATTGCGAGGTGGCCAGTGGTTGTGCCTGGTGTCAGGGTGAAAACTATGATGCAGCAGACACACATACCGTTTATCAGCGTTCAACGGCTATCTGTAAGATGCACAAGGCACGTGTTCGCGCTAATAATTACTACTGGAACAAACTGTTCCGCAAACTGAAGTTGGAGGGCAGGCGTGAGGAGTTTGAGAAACAGAAGTCAAAAGTAAAAAACCCGATATGCTGACATACCTTATTATATTATTGGACGACACAAGTACTTCGTATTGTCATTATGAAGTAAACCGCAAGAAACGCAATCTCATCAGTATTGAGGATTTGAAGGCTGGCATCATCTGGGCTATGAAGGAGAACCTAAACGTCCAGTTTGTATATCCAGACTACGAGTTGCCTTCAGAATACTTGAAAATCATAGACAGCCTTGACCATACCGATATCAAATTGTTCAGAAACGGTAAATATGCGGATGTAGTGGTACTAAATGGATGGGGCGATGATGTGCCAGAAGGAGCTACATGCATCATTCGATGTTGCCGTAAAGAACTTACAGAGCATATTCCTGTGGTTAATAACTGGCTTAAGCGGTTGACAAGGCTTAACGTAGTGCTGACCGATGTAGAAACGTTTAAGGATAGCGATATATCCAATTATAGTGATACACTGTCCTCTCTGGGTAAAAACATTGCCACACTCTATGCCAGTGGTCACACTCCACAGCTTAACCTCCTTACAGATCGTCTGATGCTTAGTGAGATGAACAATTGTGGGGCAGGCGATACTAGTGTTACTCTAGCCTCAAATGGAAAATTTTATCTCTGTCCCGCTTTCTACTATGCAGATGAGAAGGATTGTATCGGAGACCTGCACTCTGGACTTGACATCAAAAACCAGCAGTTGCTGCGTCTTGACCATGCACCTATATGCCGTCAATGTGATGCTTTCCAATGCCGGCGCTGCGTTTGGATGAATCAAAAGCTAACAATGGATGTTAACACGCCATCGCACCAACAGTGTGTTGTAGCACATCTAGAGCGTAATGCTTCACGCGAACTGTTGATAAAGTTGGAGAAGCTTGGAGTACGTATAAGCAACAGCCAACCAATAGAAGAAATGAATGAATTAGACCCCTTTAATATTGTAAACAGATGGAAATAAGAAAAATTGTGGGGAAAGTGTCCCCAGAGGAACGCGATGAAATTCAGAAACTGTTCGAGCGCAAGAACGGTCTGGCTGAACTGGGCAAGATTGTTACAGTCGACAATGATGAGTTGTATGAAAAACTTGTCAAGGACATGGGCGAGACGGGCACCAAGTTCCAACAATGGTGGGATGAAAAAGCCAAACAATATGGATGGGAAAGTCATCCTAAAGGAAACTGGGAGGTTAATTTCCAGACGTGTGAGATAACCCTTGTAGTAAATGAAGCATGATGACAACACAGCTATTATTCATTGGCACAACTGAGCTCATGCTGATTGCTGGCATTGCTCTGTTACTCTTTGGCGGTAAGAAACTGCCGGAGATGATGCGAGGCATGGGACGCGGCATCAGCGAATTCAAGAAAGGTGCAAAGGAAGTCTCGGAACCCTTCGAAGAAGCCAAGAAGGATATTGATGAAGTCGTCAAGGAATGACGAACTACTCACATTCGGCGAATGATCAGAATAATCATGGGATGCTTCTCCGCAAGCGAAGCGGCAGAGCCGAGTGCTGTGATTATTTAGCCGAGTGCTGTGATTGTTCTATTCTCAATGGCGAGGACTGAGAATTTGATGGAAATAGGCTGTTGCTGCCGATGCTGGTCACAGCGGCAGTAACTGCTTCTATTTTACCATGGTCTGGACCTCAACCCCGTAACGGCGACCAGAACCGTCTGCGGGGTGAAGTCGTATACACACCGCTGCGTGCTTACATTCAAATCTTTAAGATGTTCGTAACGAGTGCAAAGGTAGTGAATATATAAGGAACGCGCAAAGGAAACGGTCGTGCCGGTCAAATCCTAAAGTCGTTACTGGTTGGCTCTGAGGATGTTAGGCAGTCCGTTGGGGAAAGAGATGAGAATAGCGAGAAACATTCACATTCGTTTCAAAAAAACAATGGGAAACGAAAAAGTGGTAACACCCGGCACACCCGACGCACCTAAAAGGCACCTAGTATGTCTTTTCCTGATTTCGGTTGACAGTTTATTGCTCTTTTCCTGATGTGGTTGACAGTCGTTTTTCTGAACAAGTTGACACTTTACTGGAATTGTTGACGGCTTTACTGAAAAGGTTGACTTTTTC
>Ga0310786_10001372_pt1 | contig 39158 bp, 30 predicted proteins | sample AusTroGonzalo_MG_FD_203881 | JGI IMG/M metagenome (GOLD analysis project Ga0310786, IMG submission 203881) | Bovine rumen microbial communities from tropical cattle in Woodstock, Queensland, Australia - Gonzalo_03 (v2) (version 2) | ecosystem: Host-associated > Mammals > Digestive system >... | reverse complement strand
AACATTGCTTTGAGATATTGAATGCCATTCTCCTCCGTAATGCTTATATCAGTGAAGAATTGCGTCAAGTCCTCTGCATCATAGACGATGGAGTAGCTTGGACGCTTTGCTCCAGGAATGTCCTCTATCAGAATGTTCTTGGCCACAAGGTCCTGAATGTCACGTATGGCGGTGTCCTTCGAACACTTAGCCAATGTCGCCCATGTCTTTGACGTTATCTTTGCCTCATAGCCGTCAAGCAAGAGATTGAGCATCTGTGTCTGCCGCTCAGTCATTGGCACAGACGATGCCCTCTGCCAAAAAAAACTCTTGTTCAAGATGGTAGTGACGATGGTGTCTGCCTCGTCGAGCGCATCAACTAATTTCTGCAAATACCACACTAACCACTCCGTAAGGTCGCCATCACCATGTTGCATCCGCTCCAGAATATCGTAGTAGTGATTTTTGTCTTTGTTAATCTGTGATGAGACATTATAGAAGCGGAAATCACTCTTTTCTCCACGTGCCAGAAGCATGTCGGAAAGGATGCGAGCCAAACGACCATTGCCATCCTCAAAGGGATGAATGCTCACAAACCAGAAATGAGCGATGGCTGAACGGATGACACTACTTACTGGCTTCTCTCCATCGAACCAGTTGAGGAACTTCTGCATCTCTCCTTCTACACGGTCGGGAGATGGGGCTATATAGTGAATCTTCTCACGTCCAAGCACTCCGCTGACAATATGCTCCTCATTTGTACGGTACTGACCTATTTCTATCTGGCTTCCTTCGCTATAGCCTGAAGGAAAGAAAGCAGATTGCCAAGCGCACAACTTTTCTTTGCTGAGAGGCTGATTATAATTTTGTACAGCTTCCAGCATAACACCCACAACAGAATCAATATAGTGCGAGGGCGCACTATATTTCACGTTCTCAATGCCAAGCCTTCTGGCAATGGATGAACGAACCTGATCCACGTTCAGACGGATTCCTTCTATCTCCAAAGAATACACCACATCATAAGTCAAGTTCTCTGCCATAGCACGCAGTTTACTATCAAAGCCGAGCGAACTCAGCCTACCATAAAGCAGACCTTGTTTACGGAATACTTTCTCCTGAAGGAGCGATACCTGTGAATCGTCCCAACGGAAGTCTGTCCAATTTTCTCTTTCGTGTATATACATAACGTATTCGTTCTTTGTACGACAAAATTATGTCTATAATGCCGCTAAATCTGCGACAAAAATACTAATTATTTGCCGGACCACCAAAAATAATTGCAAAATAACGCATGTTTTGCGACGATTTCCCTCTTAAAACGTCAAAAACAGCTAATAATAAGCATTATTTTTCTCTTGAATACAACAGCAGTCGGAAGAGAATGAACGCTATCTGAAACTGATGGCAGAACAGACACCAAGTTTCGACAAGGAAAAACTATACACGGTGGAATTTGCCCACCAACGGAGGCACGAAGAACCTCATACGGTTATTCCAATGCTGGAAGCGTTGATGAAATCGGGTCGGTTCTCACGCTATCTGCTACCTATGACAACAGAACTCGCTATAGCGAATTTTTGTTTGGCAACTCTGCCCCACTGGAACACATGATGCTGTTTCCAGAGATACTTGAGGATAGCGATGAAGATAGTGATGAGGCTGATAGTGCAGTATATTGAGAAGTTTGGGGCTTCATTACTTACTGAATTTAAATACTTGCATTTTTCTGTAATCTTACACTATTGCTCTTATCTATTTTATTATCAGGCGATTACATGCAGTGTAGGTTATTTATAATCTTACACTGCAATATCACAATGTAAAACAAGTTGTTTTACTTCCTTAGAAGGCGTCTTTTACAGTCACAAAAGGCATCTACGAAATAGTAAAACAAGTTGTTTTACTTTTGAACGAAATATCCCATCAACCTTAAAGGCCAAGCCTTCGCTGTCGCGTACGCCCATTCTTGAAAGATAATATCACAAAAATCGAACAGTGACATTAGTGTAAGATTACAAAAATCTTACACTGCATGTTACTTACTCATTATCAATTATTTAGCACAAAAAGTGACATTAAATTGAAAAAACAGAAAATTGTAGGGACAGGTGTTAAAGGGGATTTGTAATCCCTGATGCCAACCCGCACGCCAGTCACGGCGTTTACAGTTTAGGAAACAAATAAGCACAAATTGGGATAAATTTATCATCATTAGTACCAATTGGTTTCCATATAATCTTCCTCCTCCGCGCGGGAAAAATGCCGTTCCGGCGTGCGGGCTGGTACTGGGTCAGCCACTATTGCCGCAGCAAGCAAAGCTTGGAAGCTTCAGCCACTATTGCCGCAGCAAGCAAAGCTTGGAAGCTTCACCCACTATTGCCGGCGGATGCAAAGCTTGGAAGCTTCAGCCACTATTGCCGGCGGATGCAAAGCTTGGAAGCTTCAGCCACTATTGCCGCAGCAAGCAAAGCTTGGAAGCTTCACCCACTATTGCCGGCGGATGCAAAGCTTGGAAGCTTCATCCATTATGCTGCAAAGCTAAAAGTCCCGTCGGCATGGCGAGAGTTCGTTCCTCAGCCCGGGTGCGACTTTGGGTGTTACCTTGGGTGTGGGTAAAACCGGATGCCAAGGGACAGGTGGCTGACATTATGAAGGATGATTTCTGGTGTATGAGAATAGGCTGGTAACATTCTCAGGTGATGGCGATTGTAAACACTCATCATGGCAGTTCATATTTAAAGAGATGCCTCCTGATTAGTCTCGAGCCACGTCTGAGAGTTCTCGGACGTGGCGTGAGAGGTATCGGGAGGCATCGTGAGAGTTAAGAAATGGCAGCATGAGAGTCGACGGGACGAGGCATGAGCGTAGGAAAGGAGCGGCATGAAAAATAACGGGGCACCATCTACATGGGTGGTTACATTGCACCACAAAAACACTGGTTACGTTGACACCACAAACACGCAGTGTCAAATTGTCAAATTGTCAAATGGGGGGCCTGTAGGAAATCAGTGTTTTTGAGTCCTACGCGCGTACCTATTATATAATTGTCTAAAAAAAGGCATTTTCGGGGTATTTTCTGGCACTTTGCGGTTTTTGTATTTGACATTTGACAAACGCCTGAATTTCGTCTTTTTCTGTTGATTTACAGGACATTACGTAACAATTGAATAGCCGGGAATTGTCAAATTGTCAAATTTGACAATTTGACAAAAATATCATGTTATTTTGTTTAAAATCCTTTGCGATTTGAGAATATTATTAGTATGTTTGCAGTGTTTATGAAAGAGAATGCGTCAAAATGAAAAGCCATTTTGACGCACCCTCTCAAACATTATATCAGAGTCAACTGATTACTCTTCGACGGCAGCCTGCGCGGCAGCGAGGCGTGCGATGGGCACACGGAACGGAGAGCAGCTGGCGTAGTTCATGCCAATCTTAGCGCAGAACTTCACAGAGCTGGGCTCACCACCGTGCTCACCGCAGATACCGCAGCGGAGCTCAGGACGTACCTCGCGGCCCTCCTTCACAGCGAACTTGATGAGGCGGCCTACACCAACCTGGTCGAGCACCTGGAACGGGTCAACCTTCAGAATCTTCTTGTCGAGGTATACAGGCAGGAACGATGCAATGTCGTCGCGGCTGTAACCGAAGGTCATCTGAGTCAGGTCGTTGGTACCGAATGAGAAGTACTGAGCCTCAGAGGCAATCAGATCGGCAGTCAGGGCAGCACGAGGAATCTCAATCATCGTACCAATCTCGAACTCAACCTCGATACCGTACTCAGCGAAGACTTCCTTGGCGGCATACTGGATAACATCCTTCTGCTGCTTCAGCTCCTTCACAGTACCAATCAGCGGAACCATGATCTCAGGCATCGGGTTCTTGCCCTCCTTCTTTAGCTCGCAAGCTGCAGAGAGGATAGCCTTGGTCTGCATAGCGGTGATCTCGGGGAAGGTGATACCCAGACGGCAACCACGGTGACCCAGCATCGGGTTGTTCTCAGCAAGAGAATCTACGCGGCGCTTGATTTCCTCCAAGCTGACGCCCATCTCCTTGGCCATCGTCTCCTGACCAGCCAGATCGTGGGGAACGAACTCGTGGAGAGGAGGATCGAGCAGGCGGATGTTCACGGGCAGACCGTCCATTGCCTCGAGGATGCCCTTGAAGTCGGCCTTCTGATAAGGCAGCAACTTGGCGAGAGCCTTCTCACGTCCGGCAACGCTGTCGGCCAGAATCATCTCACGCATGGCAACAATCTTCTGATCCTCGAAGAACATGTGCTCAGTACGGGTCAGACCGATACCCTTGGCACCGAAGGCGCGAGCCACCTGTGCATCGTGCGGGGTGTCGGCATTGGTGCGAACCTGCAACTTGGTGTACTTGTCGCAGAGATCCATCAGCTCCTTGAAGTCGCCAGAGAGCTCAGCAGCCTTTGTGGGCACCTCGCCAGCGTAAACCTGACCAGTGGTACCGTTCAGAGAGATGTAGTCACCCTCCTTGTATACTGTGCCGTCAATCTCAACGGTCTTGTCCTTATAGCTCACGTTCAGAGCACCGACACCCGATACGCAGCACTTACCCATACCACGAGCCACAACGGCAGCGTGAGAGGTCATACCACCACGAGCGGTCAGGATACCCTCGGCAGCAGCCATACCGGCCAAGTCCTCAGGAGAGGTCTCGATACGTACGAGCACTACCTTGTGGCCGTCCTCGTGCCACTCCTTAGCGTCGTCAGCGTGGAACACAATCTGACCGCAGGCAGCACCAGGAGAAGCAGGCAGACCCTGAGCGATGACCTTGGCTGTTGACAGCGCCTTCTTGTCGAAGATGGGGTGCAGCAGCTCGTCGAGCTTCTGAGGCTCACAGCGCATAATGGCGGTCTTCTCGTCGATCATACCCTCGTGGAGCAGGTCGATAGCAATCTTCACCATAGCAGCACCGGTGCGCTTACCGTTACGGGTCTGGAGGAACCAGAGCTTACCTTCCTGAACGGTGAACTCCATGTCCTGCATGTCGTGATAGTGGTGCTCCAGCTTGTCCTGGATGCCATTCAGCTCGTTGTAAATCTCGGGCATAGCCTCCTCCATAGAAGGATACTTGGCCACACGCTCTTCCTCAGAGATGCCAGCGCGCTCAGCCCAACGCTGAGAGCCAATCTTCGTAATCTGCTGCGGCGTACGGATACCAGCCACAACGTCCTCACCCTGAGCGTTCACCAGATACTCACCGTTGAACAGGTTCTCACCATTGGCAGCATCACGGCTGAAGCATACACCAGTAGCAGAGGTGTCGCCCATGTTACCGAATACCATAGCCATCACGCTGACGGCAGTACCCCACTCGTCGGGTATTCCTTCCATCTTACGATAGAGGATGGCGCGCTCGTTCATCCAGCTGCGGAACACGGCGCAGATAGCACCCCAGAGCTGCTCGATAGGATCATCGGGGAACTCCTTGCCAGTGCGCTCCTTGATGGCGGCCTTGAACAGCTTCACCAGCTTCTTCAGGTCTTCAACTGAGAGGTCCTTGTCGAGAACAACACCGCTCTCCTTCTTCACACCCTCGATAATCTCCTCGAACGGGTCGATGTCGGTCTTGTTCACGGGCTTCATCTCGAGCACCACGTCACCGTACATCTGCACGAAGCGACGATAGCTGTCATAAACGAAGTGGGGGTTGTTGGTCTTCTTCACCATGCCTTCAGCCACCTCGTCGTTCAGACCGAGGTTCAGGATGGTGTCCATCATGCCGGGCATAGAAGCACGCGCACCAGAACGGACGGAGACGAGCAGAGGATTCTCCTTGTCGCCGAACTTCGAGTTCATCAGCACCTCAATGTGCTTCACGGCTGCCATCACGTCGTCGTTCAGCAGCTCCATGATCTTCTGCTGCCCAACCTGATAATACTCGTTACAACAGTCGGTTGTGATTGTGAAACCAGGAGGAACGGGAACCCCGATAAGGTTCATCTCAGCAAGGTTTGCACCCTTGCCACCCAGTTCCTCACGCATCTTTGCATTACCTTCGGCTTTACCGTTACCGAACAGGTAAACTCTTTTTTGACTCATACGTTGTTTTTATTTACGATTAACACTATAGTTTGGTTCCTTGTAAAAGTTGTCGTGCAAAGATACTTCGTTTTTTGCACATTACCAAAGAAAATGAGAAAAATTTGCTAAGCCGCGGCGACAATTATCTATTTTTAACCACCAAGCAGGGTACAACATATAAATATAATGTTCGCACGCACGCGCAAAACAAAAAGTCCCGGCCTCGTAACGGGCCGGGACAAGTACTATTTGTTCTTGCTGTTTCGGATTTAGAAGAAGAGATAACGGTTGTCAACCACATCCGACTTCATGTACAGTTCCTGAACGAAACGGCTGGCAGCCTGCATAGCAGTCTGCTTGAGCTGCTGCTCCTGCTGCTTAGCATCGAACTGTGCACCTTCGCGCTGTGCTTTCTTCAGCACCTGGAACAGGAAGGCACCGTTGTTACCCTTGACGGGAGCGGCTGAGAACTGTCCGGCCTGAACAGCGCTGACAGCACCTGCAAGTGCCGGCTCGCTGGAACCGGTAGCCTGTACGAAGACAGGAGCCGAGAAGGTAATCTGGTTCACAGAGTCGACTTTGGCACCCTGAGCCTGAGCGTCGGCAATGCTCTTGACATTAGCCAGCTTCGACTTCAGAGTCTCGAACTTCTTGTCACGGATAACCTGCTGCTTGAGCATATCCTTCACACTCTCAAGGTCACGGTAGCCGACGGGATGAATCTTCTCAAGAGCGACGACGAGCAGACGGTCGTTGTTTCCGCACTCGTAGAGCGGGCTGACGTCGCCAACCTTGGCATCGAAAATCCACTTCATGGCCTCACGGGTAGAACGGATGCCGACGACATTGTGCTCAGAATTCGACACGTCTTCACGTTCAAGCACCTTGAAGCCGAAGCTCTCAGCATTCTTCTCCAGCGACTCAAGGGTCTTGTTCTCACTGACAAACTGCGAGAACTTGTTATAGGCGTCGCTATAAGTACCCTTCGAGAAGTCGATGGTGTGCTTGATGACTGCCACGTCGTACTTGTCAACAAAGTTGCGGCGGTCTGTCACCTGTACGATGACATTGCCCGATGTGAACTTAAGGTTCTTGAGTTCACCCTTACCCAGCGTATTCAGCGTCGACAGATATTCCTTGGAATCAGAGTCGATAGACGGTGAATTCTGGTACTGGGCAGTGGTGAGCCACTGTGTATCGCCGGTCTGGCCGTACTTCTTGGCAATAGAATCGAAGGGAACGCCACCCTTGATGGCTGTGAAGATGCTGTCTGCACGCTGCTGAGCTGCCTCGACAGACTCGCCACCGACCTGAATCATGCGGAACTGGACAGAGTCGGGCAACTGCTGCTTCGAGATAAGCTTCACGACATTGAAGGTGTTGTCAGACGTGGTCTCGAACGGAGCTGTGGTCTGGCCGACAGCCATCGAGTCAATACGCTTGGCAATGTCCTGTGAGAAGGCGCGGGTGGTAACAGGCAGACCCAGATAGGCCACCTGCGACTGAGCCTTACGCACCACTTCTGCAGGATTGGCGCCGCTTTCCAGCTTCTGGGCAGCCTCGGTCATGGTCTGCATCAGGGCATCACGGTCGGCCTTCGAAGCCTCAACCTGGAATGCCACATACTTGATGTCGCGGGTTTCCATCGTCTGCTTCCAGGCTTCCTTCTGCTCGTTGTACTTAGCCTTCAGGTCAGCATCGCTCACTTCCACCTCGTCATCCTTGATGGTTGAATAGGGGAATGAGGCCAGCAGGACGCCCGTCTCTTCGTTCTTACCCTCGAAAGCTGCCTTGGCAGATATGGGGTTCGAGAGCAGACAGTTCGACAACAATGCCTGATACTTCATAGCCAAAGTCTGCTGGCGCAGGGTCTTCTCGATGAACTTCCAATAGTCGTAGATGACCTTGTACTGCTCGGCAATCTGCGGATTGTTCTGATTAGCCTTGTAGTCGTTCAGGAACTTCGTGAGCTGTGTCACGTCGAACCTGCCGGTCTGCTGGTTCACGAACGGAGTCTGCGAAAGCATGGAGTTTGTTCCCTCGCGCAGGATGTTCTGCATTTCTGTGTCAGTCACTTTCAGACCCAGTTTCTCAGCCTCTTCGCCGATGATGGTGTTGTTCACAAACGTGTTCCACACCTGATCCTTCACCTGATTGAGCTCTTCCTCCGTCAGGTTGTCACGTCCCTGAGTCATCTTAATGACCTGCTGATACTCATCAACCAATGCCTGAAAGTCCTGCACGTTGATTTTTTTACCTAACACTTCGCCCACTTGCTGACGCTGCTGGTTCTTGGTCGATTCACAAGAACGGAAAGCTTCTTCAGCAATGAACGCAAACAGGGCCAGACCGATAACACTTACGAGGACTGGTCCCCAGCTTCTAATTTTTCCAATTGCTGCCATTGTTTTTTTGATATTTTAATATTTAATTCTTTAATTCTCTCAAATCAGTCGGCAAAGGTACAAAAAATGTCTGACATACCGAAATTTTTAACGAAAAAAAGGTCTATTCTGTCACTTTTAGCCTCACAAGTTCTATTTTTGTTGCCGTATTCTTGATAATTTTGAATTCAAAGCGCCCGATTTTGACAACTTCGTTGAGTTTCGGGAACGACTGGAACTCATGCAGGATGAGTCCGCCCACGGTCTTGTATTCGTCACTCTCGGGAAGCTCCAAGTCGAACATCTCGTTCACCTTTTCCGTCTCTAAGCGTCCGGACAGCATGTACTCGCCGTTGTCAAGCTTCTTGGCAACATAGTTGTTCGAGTCGTGCTCGTCCTCTATCTCGCCGAAAATCTCCTCCACGATGTCCTCCAGCGCGATAAGTCCGCTTGTTCCTCCGAACTCGTCGACGACGACGGCAATGGATTTCTGCTGCTGCATGAATGTCTTCATAAGCTTCGAGGCGAGCATGGTCTCTGGCACGAAAGCCATTTTGCGGATAGCCGTATGCCAGTCGGCCGGATTACGGAACATCTCACTGGAGTGGACGAAGCCCGTGATGTGGTCGATGTCCTCGTGATAGACGATGATTTTGGAATGTCCGCTCTCAATGAAGCTCTGTTTCAGTTCATCGATGGTGGCCGTGTCCTGAACGGCGTCAATCTCGGTGCGGGGCACCATGCAGTCACGGACTTTCGTTTCCGGGAAGTCGAGGGCATTCTGGAATATCTTGACCTCCTCTTCTATCTCCTCCTCGCTCTTGGCGTTGTCTATGCTGCTCTGCACCAAGTAGTCCAAGTCAACTTTAGTAAACTCCTTGTCATCAGACTCCTTGGCCATCTTAATGCCGAAGAGCCTGAGCAGTCCATGTGCCAGGATGGTAGCAGAGCGCGAGATGGGCCACAGCACCACATAGCAGACAAACGCCGGCACAGCAAACACGGTGAGCAGCGTGTTGGGGTTCGACTTGAAGATGGTCTTCGGCAGGAATTCGCCAGTGAAGAGCACAACCACTGTTGACAGCAGGGTGTCGGCTGTCACGCGGGCGCTGTCGTTCAACTGATAGAACAAGGTGGTATCGAAAATGCGTGCAAAGAGTATACCGTAGATGACCAAGGCAATGTTGTTACCTACCAACATGGTCGATATGAAGTTGTTAGGATGCTGGTAGAACACGGCGATGGCTTTCTGCGACAGCCCGTTCTTCTCGCGGTCCATCTCAGCTCTTAGCCGGTTTGACGATACGAAAGCAATCTCCATGCCCGAAAAGAAGGCGGAGAACACCATCGATACCAACAATCCTATTATCAACTCTGTCATTGTTTCTCTTGGCTCTGTTTGTCAATTACCCGTTGTACGGGCATGTTTTGTGGCGGCTGGACGCTGCGGCGGCAGAATCTGCTGCGTCGAGTCAGTCGTCTGGCCATCAGCACCGCTGTCGTCGGAATGATCCTCGGGAATGAACGATCCCTTCGAGTTGCTTACGCTGTAGTGGGTCATGCGCTCATTGCTGCGGAAACGTGTGCCCTCCAAGGTACGCTCAGGAGTGATAACCTTAGAAAAGACATACGAGTAGAACTCATGGCGCAGGCCGTCCCAATAAAGCTCCTCACCCTGATAGAGTAACCCGTTAACGTTCCTGATACGAACACGTCCGCGCAGTTTCCACAGTTTCTGCTGGTCGAAGTACCACGCCGTGTCCGCCTGTATATAGGCCTGCACATGGAACTGTTCGTCAAACTGTTCGAAGAAGACACCCTTCATAAACTCCCAACGTGGTGGCTGGCGCACGGTATTCACGTCCCATTGCTCAGAGACAATGCGGTATTTGATGACGCCCGAGTCGCTGATGAGTGTATTCACACCGTATGACCGCATGACCGACACCGAGTCGCGCTCGTTGATGGCCGCTGCCGTATGTTCCTGTGCCTCGTTGCATGCAAGGCAGAATGATAATGGAAAAAGGATAGTTGCCAACACCGTCAGCACGGTATGTCGACTGTTTCTTTCCTTCTGGTCTATTTCCTTATCCATTATCCTTTTATCATTTATCCATTTCACTTCGGGCAGCCAGTTTGGGTCTTTGGCTGCCTAAAGGTAGCTTATTCAACCTTCCACTTCATGAACCAACGCTCGTTGAAGGTCAGTCCGATGTTGATGCGGAACGTATTCTCGGTAATCAGTCCCGTTGCCGACGTGTGCACCCACTGTCCACTGATGTTCAGCACCGAGCGGTTGTTGTAGGAATTATAGATGGGAATGCCAAAGCCCACCGAGGCACTGATTTCTTTCGGTCCGTCCTGTCCACCTATTTTATAATAAGGTGTAGCATAGCCGACACCCATTCTGTAGTGAACAAGGCTCAGGTAGCGGCGGCTCAAGGGGTTGGGAATCCAGTCAACACCGGCGTTCAGCTTCAAGCGGTCTTTCAGCAGTCCGTCCTTCAGAGTGTACAGGGCCGTACCGTTGGAACTACTGCCATTGGCATCGGGCCAAGCCAGACTGCCCCACTTCTGCAGGGACATGTCGGCAGCCACCGTCAGTTTCTGTTCGCGCTGATAGGACAGTCCGAAGCCGTATGACATCGGCAGCTCCAACCCGTTCTTAATGGTGTCGCTGGTAGTGCCCGTACTTGAGTTGGTGATTGACAGAACCGGGTCGGAACCCAGTTTATGACCCAATCCGAACGTAGCGCCAATGGTCAGCACATCTTTTTTCGACAGCGGCTGTTCCCACTGCAAGCCTGCCTCCAGATTGTAACTCTTGACTGTGGCAGAATAGGTCTTCGACAGCGAGTTGACGTATGAGGTCGTGCTGCTGGTCACCGTCCTGTCAAGGGAGCCCCAAAGATAGCCTGCATTGAAACCAACGGACAGAGGGCCAAAAACCTTGGCACCTGCGCCGATAAACACCTGACGCAGCCCTCCGTCGCCCGAATATGTCTCAGTAAGCGTACCGTTCTCCTTATCAAGCAGCGAACTGGAGGTATAGGAATAGCCGACACTCGACATAGGCAGTACACCGAAACTGACACCGATGTTCTTCCACATACGGAACGAGCCGACGACGTAGTCGAAAGTGGCAGTCTTGGCGTTCTGTCTATGGCCACCCTCCTTGAAGTTTGTCACCTGCCCCGACAGTCCTGCATCGAACAGCATGGTCAGTGAATCGACACCCGAATAGGAGGCGGGGTTCAGCGTATTCACAGCATTACCTATTCTTACGCCGATGCCTGTACCGTTCATGCCACGGCCAAGCCCTTGTGACGGATCACTCAACACACCAATGCCATACTGGCTATAAGGCGATTTCGTACCGTTCTGTGCCGACGCACAGACAGCCACTACAGCCAGAGCCATGCAACATACTATTCTTCTTATAACTCCTTGCACTCGTCCACTGGTCGCTTGCCACCATCGGGCCGCAAGAACTCCCTGTCTACTTGTCTCCTTTAACATGCGAAACTTCTGATTTATAATAAGCCTTAGCCAAAGCGTTTGCGAGCCTCCTCGTAAGTGTCGAGCGAACCGATGTCGAAGCGACCGGCACTCATAGGCCAAGCATGGATGACGGTGCGGTCTACCATGTAGTGGGCCAAATTGCCGGGGGCATCCGTGCCACAGCCGTTCTCCACCGCGTGGCGAATCAACGGCAAGTCCTTCTTCATATAAATATAAAAAGGTGGAACGGCCCAGTGCGACTTCGGTTCCTGTGGCTTCTCCTCCATATTGAGCACGCGCATCTGGTCGTCTACCACAATGACACCCGTGCGGCGCAGCTTTTCTACGTCAGGCTGCTCGTGGCACATGATGCACGATGTCTGCTTCTCGCGGGCAAAGTCCACAAATTCCTGAAACGAGAAAAACAGCAGGTTGTCAGCAGCCACCACCAGCAAGTCATCGTCAATAGCCCCCACTTGTTCCTGTTGCCCCAGTTCTCCCAGAGGTCTCTGTTGCCCCAGTTGTCCCACATCCCCGATTGCCAGCAACAGGTCGCAGACAGCTCCGAGGCGTGTCTCGTTGGTTTCCGTACCATCGTCGATGATGGTAAGCGGTTTAGTATAGTGCTGCTCTGCCGCCCACTCTTCAAAGATCTGTGCAAACTTGTGATTGGTGACAATGATGTGTTCGTCAATGTCGCTGATGCGGTCTATATCGTCAAGCAGCCGCCCAAGAATGGTACTTTCACCAATCTTGAGCAGCGGCTTCGGAAAGTTCCGGGTCAGCTCACCCAGCCGGGTGGCATAGCCCGCAGCTATCACTATATTCTTCATTCGCTTCCTATACTTCCTGATTCTCGGGACGCAGCTTACGCACAGTCTCGCCGGCACGCCACATCTCCTGGTTGCGCATGGCCTCCAGCTCTTTCTCCAAACCGGCACGGTAGTCGGGCTTAGAGTTGGCGTCGATGGTAATCTGAGCCTCGTTACCAGTCTTTACAGAGTAGTAGAGCCACTCCATAACGGGCTTGATGGCATCGTGGAAACGGGGAGCCCAGTCCAGTGCACCGCGCTGTGCTGTGGTCGAGCAGTTAGCGTACATCCAGTCCATACCCTTCGCACCGAAGAGCGGGCCGAGGCTCTGCGTCAACTCCTCAACGGTCTCGTTGAAAGCCTCCGAAGGTGAATGACCATTCTCGCGCAGCACCTCGTACTGTGCCAAGAGCAGGCCCTGGATAGCACCCATCAGCGAGCCGCGCTCACCAGTGAGGTCAGAGGTAGCCTCGCGCTGGAACGTTGTCTCGAACATATAACCGGCACCGATACCGATACCAAAGGCCAGCGTCTTGTCCTTGGCCTTACCCGTAGCATCCTGATAGATAGCGTAAGAGCAGTTCAAACCGCGACCCTCGCAGAACATGGTACGAAGGGAAGTACCGCTGCCCTTCGGAGCCACCATGATGACATCGACATCCTTCGGGGGAATGACACCCGTGCGATCGCTCCAGTTGATAGCGAAGCCGTGGCTGTAGTACAGCGTCTTGCCGGGCTTCAAATATTTCTTGATGGTGGGCCACTGCTGAATCTGACCAGCATCGCTCAGAAGCATACACAGGATGGTACCCTTCTCGGCAGCCTCCTCAATCGAGAAGAGGGTCTTGCCCGGTACCCAGCCGTCGGCTACAGCCTTGTCGTAAGTTTTGCCCTGACGCTGTCCGACAATGACGTTGAAACCGTTGTCGCGCAGGTTGCAGGCCTGTCCAGGACCCTGCACACCATAGCCGATGACGGCAATCACTTCGTCCTTCAATACTTCACGTGCTTTCTCCAATGAGAACTCCTTGCTGGTGACCACAGTTTCGATAACGCCACCAAAATTCATTTCTGCCATAATAGCTAAATCATTTAAATTGTTATACATACCCCTTTGCGCTATACCAGCCCTACCCGAGAGCCGGGCGCTTAGTGCTCACCAACGTCTTCTGGTCAGCACTCTCCCACCCTACCCGAGGATGCGACGAGAGGTTAACTAAAAAATCGGGTGCAAAGTTAGCAAATTGCAGCCAAACAGCCAAATTTTCAACCATATTTATAGCTAATTAACCATTTCGCTCTTTGCGTTCTCAGGTTATTCCGTTCCTTTGCACGCAATTTACGTAACTACTCCTATAGTTTACCGCTTAGAATCCTGTTTCTGACGCCTTTCACAGCGGGTTTATAATAGTCTATCTCCATCGCTTCAAGGGTGCGCTTCAACTCGTCCATCAGTTCCGGATAGAATTTGCACATTCGGACGGCAAGTTTCATGCAAACAGACTGAATGCCGGGAAATTCGTCAACGTCCATCATGTGCTCGAAACAGAAATCGAGGAAATCTGTTCGCAGGTCATCCTCGTTCATTTCTAACCGCTCAATAACGTTCAGAGAAAGTCGCCTAACGGATGAGTTCTCGGTCTGCATGGCCTGGTCGATAATCTCGTTGAATATCACCTGCAGCTGCGACAATTCATCTTTGCTGGCCTTAGTCAGTCCCCACAAGGCACTCCTTGCCACTCGATAATCCGGACTGAAAGCATACCGTTTGGCAAAGCCAAGAAAATCGCCGCCAGCCTTCACTTCCTGATAGATTTTCTGGGCACCTCCCTCGCTAAACGTCTGTTGCAATCTCTCACTGGTTATCGCCATACCACATTTTGTTTTTCCATCAAATTATTCCTGTCTATATTTTACGTACGTCTGCCAAGCCTCTTGGACATCTTCAATATTATATTCGTCACTGAAGAAATCCACATGGAGTTCATCCTTGAAGGGTGACCAATTGCCGCAGATGATGCCATCGCGGGCAATGATGGGTTGGAAGATGCCGCTATTATTGTGGGCACGATGACGATGCTCTGGCGGTAGTACAATATCGCGGGACTTATAGCCGATAAGGTATTCATCGTAGGGAGGAATCAGCAGGAACTTGCCTTTACGGAATCCTCGCGTGCGACAATCATCTGTAAGATACCAATCCCGCCCTTTATATCTCTCCACATGAATGCTATCGCCTAAGAGAGCAATGCCCTTACGGCAGTCACTGACATTCAAGCCTGACCACCACACAAAATCCTCTAACGTTGCTGGTTGTCGGCTCTGGAAATACTTGCGGGTAAAGCGCATCAGGGCTTCGTCTCTGTCCAGTCTTTCCGTTCGTTTAACCTTGTCTGCACTAAGTGCATAAGTGGCTTTTGCAGGCAATAGCTCCCCGCTACAGATGGTGCCTGCAAACTCAGCCATGCGGATATGGTAAGAAAGGCGGTGGTCATCCATCAGAATACCTTTTTCTGCCAACGTACGGACAAAGTCCTCCTTAGTCACACTCCCTTTGTCAGCAGCCGTCTGGGCAAGGATGTCCCTGATACGCATCAGCTCCTCGTCAGGAATAACGATTTTGTTGCTGCTCATCCACCCTTTGGTGACGGCAATGGCCTTGGGCGCACAAAGGTCTATCATCATCCAATAGTCCTCGGCAGTCACCAATTGCCAAGTGCCTCGCATCAAGTGCAATCGGATAATCTGCCCACTGTCGAAAGCCTTCTTAAAAGCCTTTGCTGATGGCTTGCGAGTACGCATTTCCACAGCCCATCGCATCATACGATATTCCTGAGCCTGCATGGCACCCATGTGACTGACCACCTCGACAGCATCACTATACCCGACATCCAGGCTGGGTGACGGTTTGCTTGTAGAGAATTGAGGCGCAACAAGCTGCTGATTTAGAAGTCGGATGGCTACTGGGTTCACTTTTCTTTTTCCATAATCATTTTCGACTGCAAAATTACTAATTCTCTTTCATTCCTGCAAGTTTCTGGGATATTCTGTACCGTTCTGTGACGAATAAACGCCGATTCTGCTTCGGCAAAACTGTAATTTATGTTAATTATTACGCTTGCCATGCAGTATTTCGGCTTTTCCCCGTTCAATATATAGAAGAATGTCATTCAAAATATAATAAACAATGTATTTCACAGGAATTATCAATCCCATCACCACATGCCAGAAATAGATTATTATTCTTCTATTGACAATGTCCGTATGTTGAAGAGACCGCTTATCCTGTTGCTACTGATGTTGCTTATGAGCATGAACACTACGAAGCTTCATGCTCAGGCAGAAGCAGACACAGTGAAGATTGAGACCAGTGGCAACTATATATCCATTCCCGTAACACTGAATGGAAAACCCAAGCGGTTTATACTCGATACGGGATGCGGAGCTCATGTGGTGTTCCGTCACGCACTCGATAGCTTGGATCAGATAACGGTGAATGGTGATTCGATAGAAAGCAGCACTGGAAGAACACAGGAGGCAGAGGAGATTCAGGGCTGTCTGAAAGTGAGCAAGTTTGACAGCGACGAAGTGGCGCCCATCTACGTAACCGCTGTAGACAGTATCATGATGCTGCGTGGCGACGGCATCGTAGGAATGCAGTATATTCTGGAGCACAATCATATAAACATGAAGATTGATGTGCAAAACGAGCAGGTGATATTCACCAAAAACAAGCATCTCTTCGATGACGAGGAAGGCAAGAAGATGCGCACCAAGCTGATAGACAATCGTATAGCAGTCAAGATGAAGGTAAGTCCTGGCGTCAAAGTCAAAAACGTGGTGCTTGATACGGGCTGCGACCACCTGTTCGACTTGTCTTCCGCTGATTATGATAAGATTATGAGCCATAAGCATCGCAAGCAGTTCATGCATCAGGTGCTCGGCGAGAAGGAGTCAAAGATGGGAGGTGTTTTTGGCATTAACAAACGCCCGATTACGGCATTAAGGCTCGACCTGCTCACCGTTGCGGGCCTCAACTTTCATGATGTGGACGTTGAAACTGGCAGCGAGTCGCTGCTGGGCTTTCCCTTTCTGCAAGCAGCAAGCATCGTTTATTACTACAAGGGAAAACGTATCAAGGTGTCGCCTTATACAGTGGTTCGCGACTACAGGATAGTAAGACAGGAGGAAAAGGTGAAGCAAGGAGGATATACCATCACCTATAACAAGGAGAAGGTTATCGAGTCATGGAAATGGTGACAAACATCAGTTTCACAATAAAAGCATATACCCGCTTCTGCAGAAAAACTGCTGAAACGGGAGATTAATCGGCAAGCGACCTACTCAATACACTTCATCAGGAAATCGACGGCACCGTTGACGCCGAACTTACGGACGTCGAGGCAGATGTCGTAATTACGGGCATCGGTCCAGTCGCGGCCTGTGAAGGTCTTGGTGTAGAGCTCACGGCTGTAGTCGTTGTCGACGACCATAGCGGCGGCGTCCTGCGTACTGATACCGTATTTCTCGGCAATGCGGTGTTTGCGGCAGTCGACGGACGAATGGATAAAGATTTTCAGGGCGTTGGGATGGTCGGCAAAGATGTCGAAGCCACAACGTCCGATGATGACACACGACTCCTCGTTGGCAATCTTGCGGATAACTTCTGCCTGAGCCTTAAAGAGGGTGTGGCTGGTCTGGTCTTGCTCAGCACCATTGTACTCAGCACTGGCCATATAGTTACGGTAGAAGTCGGTGAAGTCATCGCGCCATAAGGGATTGCGCGCCTCAATCTTCTCGACCGCTTCCTCGACGGCACTGATGTTTTTGGCCACTTCGTTCAATATCTGCTTGTCCAGCAGTTTCACAGACAACCGGCGTGCCAATTCGGCGCCGATTTCATGTCCACCCGTTCCGAACTGTCGGCTGATGGTGATGACAAATTTATCCTCCTTATTCATAGCGAATTGTTTTAAGTTTGTCCAACATGTAATGATGTTGCAAAGATAGCAAAAAAAAACGGAGCGCCCAAACTTTTCGCTCATTTTTTTGCTAAAAAAACGAAACCATCGTCCATATAGACGTGTTCCTCGGCCAAAATGTATTCCAAGGCGTTGTCTACCTGTTCGTAGGGCAATGGCAGCGTGCGCAGTTCGGTGATGTGGTGCTTACGGTGGTCGGAGAGCAACTGCATGATGGCTTGCTGCACCTCGTTGCGTTTCTCTTTGGTGAGCAGTTCGCCGCCATGTGCCAGACAGACATCGCAATGTCCGCAGTTATGGCTGGTTTTCTCGCCGAAATAGCGCAACAGCTGGCGGCTACGGCAGCAACTGTCCTTCTGCACGTAGTCGAGCATGGCGTGGATGCGCTCCTTATAGCGTTGCTTCAGGTTCTCATAGACATCGGGCGGGAAGAGCAGGTGTTCGGAATCCTCGCGCCGCTGCAGGTAGCGGACGTATGGCGTGCGCTTCTGCGGAATGAAGCGTATGATGTGCTTCTGGGCAAGCTGCTTCAGCAACAGGTACAGGACTGGCATCGTCAAGCCCGTCTCATGGGCGATAAATGCCTCGTCGATAAAGACAAAATCGACGAACAGCCCGCCGTAGTTACGCAACAGGGCGGTGATGACCCGCTCTTCGTCAGGTTCGACATGCTCTAAGCGATAGAACTCGTCGCGATCGAGTATGAACATGACGCGAGCCTGGTTCTCCTGTTCCTCAATGTACTCGATGTAACCAGCACGGTTCAGAATCTGTAATGCCGAGTGTACCTGAATGGGGAAATGATGGAACTTATGGCAGAAGTCGTCAATGCCAAACTCAAAGACAGCATGGTAGCCAGAGCCTGTACCCACCTGGTAATAGTAGGCCAGGTGGTCGTAGACCTGCCGGACATAGTCTTTCTCAGGGAAGGTGTCGGCAATGCGCTTTATCAGTTTGCGCTGGTCAGACTCGTTGTAGAGCAGCACGGCGTATGCTTTCTTGCCGTCACGTCCGGCACGCCCGGCCTCCTGGAAATAAGCCTCGATGGAGTCTGGGCAGTCGATGTGTGCCACCACGCGGACATCCGGCTTGTCGATGCCCATGCCGAAAGCGTTGGTGGCTACAATGATGCGTTTCTCGCCAGTCTGCCATAGGTGCTGGCGTTCGTCCTTGGTGGGGTTGTCGAGACCTGCATGGTAGAAGGTGGCACTAAGACCAGCGCAAACGAGCAGTTCGGCAATCTCCTTGGAACGGCGGCGGCTGCGCACGTAGACGATGGCGGAGCCTGGCACATTATTTAATATATGTATCAGTTCGTCGCGCTTGTCAGTAGCATGGCGTACGATGTAAGCCAGGTTGCTGCGCTCGAACGACATGCGGAAGACGTTGAAGGAGATTGGTTTTTGGGGCTCGGGTGATGGGGAAAGTGTGAGCTTTTCCTGAATATCATCGATGACCGCAGGCGTGGCAGTAGCCGTCAGTGCCAATACGGGCGCATCGGGCAGGTCGCGGCGTATGTCGGCAATGTGCAGGTAACTCGGACGGAAGTCGTAACCCCACTGTGAAATGCAGTGAGCCTCGTCTACACAGATGAAGCTGACCTTGATGTGACGCAGTTTGGTGCGGAAGAGCTCGGACGAGAGGCGTTCTGGTGAGACATAGAGGATGCGGATTTGTCCGAAAATGGCATTCTCGAGCGTGGTGATGACTGTTTCGCGGCTCAAGCCACTGTAGATAGCGGCTGCGCGTATGCCCCTGTGTTTCAGGTTCTGTACCTGATCCTTCATCAGTGCAATGAGCGGCGTAATGACGACACACGTACCGTCGAGAGCAAGGGCAGGTACCTGAAAGGTAATGGACTTGCCGCCACCCGTAGGCATCAGCCCTAACGTGTCGTGGCCAGAACAGATGGATTCGATGATTTCACGCTGTATGCCGCGGAAATCATCGAAACCCCAATATTGTTTTAGAATGTCCTCAAACTTCCTCACTGGGTTTGATGTCTTCTATCTGTAGCTGAACCTCGCTGCGCTTATAGATGTTCTCCTCGATGGTGTAGACAATGTCGAACGAACGCTTTGACTTGATATAGCGGGCGGCCTGGCTTTGTCCGAAGGCAATGCCGTTCATGACGTTCGACGACTTCGAGTCGACCAGTTCCAGCTTGATATGCTCCTGCTGACGGCCGACGACCTTCGAAGTGCCATAGTCGTAGACATTGCGGGTGCAGAACAGCGGTTTCTGGTTGCCTGGACCGTGAGGCGCAAACTTCTTCAGGTCGTTGTGCAGCTTCTTGGTGATGTCTTTGAAGTCCACCTCCACCTCAACGTCGAGCGTTGCCTCTGTCTGTTCGGGGTGTATGTGGCTGTTGACATACTCCTGGAACCTGCGGCGGAACTCGGGAATGTTTTCTATCCGCAGCGTCAGGCCAACGGCATAGGTATGGCCACCAAAGTTCTCCAGGATGTCGCGGCACGACTTCACGGCATCATAGATGTCGTAGCCAGCCACCGACCGTGCCGAACCCGTGGCAAACTCACCGCTGCGCGTGAGCACCACCGTGGGACGGAAGTAAAGTTCAGTCATGCGCGAGGCAACGATACCAACGACGCCCTTCTTCCAGTTCTCGTCGTAGAGCACAATGCTGGAGTGATAGCTCTGGCTCTCCAATTTCTCGACAATCTGGTTGGCCTCCTCAGTCATCTGCTTGTCCACGTCCTTGCGCTGCTCATTATACTCGTTGATGTGCGTCGCCTCGGCCAGTGCCCGTTGGAAATCGCGCTCCACAAGCAGGTCGACCGCTTCCGTGCCGTTCTGCATGCGGCCTGAGGCATTGATGCGGGGGCCTATCTTGAACGCAATGTCGCTCATGGTCAGGTCACGACCCGTCAATCCGCAGATCTCAATGATGGACTTCAATCCCACCGACGGATTCTGATTCAGCTGCTTCAGGCCGTGGAATGCCAAAATGCGGTTCTCGCCCGTCACTGGCACGATGTCGGCGGCGATGGAGACAGCACAGAAGTCGAGCAGCGGGATGAGCCGCGAGAACGGGATGCCGTTGTTCTTGGCAAAGGCCTGCATGAACTTGAACCCTACGCCGCAGCCGCACAAATGCTTGAAAGGATAAGTGGAGTCTTCGCGCTTAGGATTCAGAATAGCCAGTGCTGGCGGCAGTTCGTCGTCAGGCACGTGGTGGTCGCAGATAATAAAGTCAATGCCCAGCGACTTCGCGTAGGCAATTTCATCGATTGCCTTGATACCGCAATCGAGCACAATGATCAATTTCACACCATGTTCGGCAGCCAGGTCTAATCCCTTCTTGCTGATACCATAACCCTCCTCGTAACGGTCGGGAATATAGTATTCAATGCTGGAATAGAACTGCTGCAGAAACTTGTACACCAAAGCTACCGCCGTACATCCGTCGACATCGTAGTCACCATAAACCATGATGCGCTCCTTACGCCCCATGGCGTCGTTCAGCCGGTCGACAGCCACGTCCATGTCATTCATCAGGAACGGGTCTATCAGTTCGTTGAGCATCGGACGGAAGAAACGCTTCGCAGCTGATTCCGTCTTGATGCCTCGCTGGATAAGCAAGTCGGCAAGGATTGGACTCATGCCAATCTTCTCAGCCAATTCCTTAGCTGCCGCGAGTCGGTCTGATGTAGGTGGTTCGTAATTCCATTTGAAATGCATTTATATAGTTATTTTTGTTCTTTCGCTTCGGTGGCTAAAATGCCTATTAAGGCAAATTAGCCCTCAAAGATAGAAATAAAAAATGAAATAACCATAAAAAATCAGAATTATTTAACAGTTTATGCCCTTTTTTTTATTACCTTTGCAACTGGCCAAACTTGCCAAAAAACAACAAAACTAAAAAAAGTTGCCGAAAAATTTGGTCATTCGGGAAAAAAGCCGTACCTTTGCACCCGCTTTGGAAAAAGGGCGCTTAGCTCAGCTGGTTTAGAGCATCTGCCTTACAAGCAGAGGGTCAGCGGTTCGAATCCGTTAGCGCCCACTAAACATTTACGGATGGGTGTTTTCCAGAGTGGCCAAATGGGGCAGACTGTAAATCTGCTGTCTTTCGACTTCGGTGGTTCGAATCCATCAGCACCCACACCAAATCTGAGGCTTGCTGCGGCAAGCCTCAGTTCTTTTTTGTACAAATCAGAAAAGAGGCCCGCCACAAGCAGACCTCTTATATATAAATAATGTATAAGGCAGATTAATCCTCTTCCTTCATCTCAGCCTCATGCTGCTTGATCAGCTCCTGCTGGATGTCGTTCGGCACGAGCTCGTAGCTTGAGAACTTCGTGGTGAACGAAGCGCGGCCACCAGTCAGCGACGAGAGGGCGATGGAGTAGCTGGCCAGCTCCTTCAGAGGAATCTTGGCACTCAGCTTCTGGTAGCCTGCCTCCGAGTCCATACCCATGATGATGGCGCGGCGACCCTGCAGGTCACTCATCACGTCACCCATGTAGTCGGCGGGCACGAGCACCTCCAGATCGTAGATAGGCTCCAGCACCTTCGGACCTGCCTCCTTGAAGGCTGCCGAGAAGGCGTTACGTGCAGCAAGCATGAACGAGAGTTCGTTGCTGTCCACGGGGTGCATCTTACCATCGTAAACGATGACGCGGACGTCGCGGGCATACGAGCCGGTCAACGGACCCTGCTCCATACGCTCCATCACACCCTTCAGGATAGCGGGCATGAAGCGCATATCGATGGCACCACCGACAACGCTGTTAATGAACACGAGCTTGCCGCCCCACTCCAGATCCTTCTCTTCCTTCGACTTGATGTTCATCTTGAACTCCTGGCCGTTGATGGTGAAGCTGGTCGGATCGGGCATGCCGTCTGTGTACGGCTCCAGAATCAGGTGTACCTCACCGAACTGTCCGGCACCACCCGACTGCTTCTTGTGGCGATAGTCGGCACGGGCCATCTTCGTAATGGTCTCACGGTACGGAATCTTCGGCTCCAGATACTCGATGTTGATCTTCTCGTTGTTCTCCATGCGCCACTTCAAGGTACGCAGGTGGAACTCACCCTGTCCGTGAACGATGATCTGGCGCAATTCCTTCGACTGCTCGACCACCCATGTCGGGTCTTCCTGGCGCATCTTCTGCAGGGCTGCCATCATCTTCTCAGTCTCAGCCTCGTTCACGGCCTTGATGGCACGCGAGAACTTCGAGTTAGGATAGACGATGAAGTTGAACTTGTTGTCGGCATCCTTGCCGTTCAGCGTGTTACCTGTCTTCACGTCCTTCAGCTTCACGGTGCAGCCAATGTCACCAGCCTTCAGCTCGTCAACCTGGATACGGTTGGCACCTGCACAGGCATAGAGCGTACCGATGCGCTCCTTCGAGCCACGGTCAGCATTCGTCAGGTCGTCGCCGCTCTTCACTGAGCCGCTCATCACCTTGAAGTAGCTCACCTCACCGATGTGTGGCTCAACACCAGTCTTGAAGAAGAAGAGCGATGTCGGAGCGGCAGCGTCAGCAGGAACATCGTGACCGGCAGCATTCTGGATAACGGGCATGTCGCTGACGAAGGGAACCACGTTGCCGAGGAACTCCATCAGGCGGCGAACGCCCATGTCACGGCCTGCACAGACACAGAACACGGGGAAGATGCTGCGGGTGACAAGACCCTTGCGGATGCCCTCGCGCATCTCGTCCTCGCTCAGGTCTTCCTCTTCGAAGAACTTCTCCATCAGGGCATCGTCACCGGCGGCGGCGGCCTCTACCAGAGCGGCTTTCCACTCCTTGGCCTTGTCCATCTGGTCGGCGGGAATATCCTCAATGATGGGAGCACCACCCTCGGGCTTCCATGAATACTTCTTCATCAGCAGCACGTCGATGACGCTGTTGAAACCGGCACCTGTAGCAATAGGATACTGTACGGGCACGCAATTAGGACCGAAGACCTCGCGCAGCTGACCCAGAATCTGGTCGAAGTCGCAATTGTCGCGATCCAGCTGATTAATCAGGAAGATGACAGGCTTCTTCAGCTTCTCCGTATTACGGAAAGCGTTCATCGTACCTACCTCAGGACCGTACTGGCCATTGACGGTGATGACAGCCTGGTCGGTGACGTTCAGGGCTGTGATGGCACCGCCCACGAAGTCGTCCGAACCCGGACAGTCGATGATGTTCAGCTTCTTGCCGTTCCACTCCGTGTGGAAGACGGTCGAGAAGACCGAATAGCCATACTCCTGCTCCACGGGGAAGTAGTCGCTCATCGTGTTCTTACCCTCTACGGTGCCGCGGCGCTTGATGATGCCAGCCTCGTAGACCATTGCTTCGGCAAGAGTGGTCTTGCCGCTACCCGCACTGCCAATCAGTGCAATGTTTTTAATCTCGTTTGTCTGATAGACTTTCATTGTTTTGTTATTAATATTTGGTTGTTATTGATTTTGCGGCGCCGAAGTTACACATTTTCCGTGAAAGCGCCAAAGAAACGAGGCAAATATTAAGCAATATTAATAAATTCAGCAAACATCTGTTTTTCTGTTTTTCTTCGTTTTTGAAAGACCGCAAGGAGGTCAATCAGAAGCCTCGCCGTCCCGCTGGGAAGCCTTCCCGTCCGGATGGGAAGCCCTCCCGTCAGGATGGGAAGCCCTCCCGTCCGAATGGGAAGCCCTCCCGGTCCGTTCGGCTGGATTTGCAATCCAGCCGTATTGAATATTAGGATTTTCAATCCTGATCTTGCCCCGTTTATCGCATTACAAATGCTTATATTCAATGCAGTCGGATTACAAATCCGACTGAATGGGCTCTTAAGCTTTGCGTCCGCGCTCTGGTTGCAAAGCTTGGAAGCTTCACCCACTACCATGAGACAAATTCGAAAGCCGTCCCCTATAGAAGGCTATATCGGAAAAATGGTAGCACCCGTTGCACCTCTTGCACCCGGCCTGGTGCAAGAGGTGTGGGAAGTGTCAGGTGTTTTTTTGTTTCGCCTTCCTATACGCGCGCGAAAGCCTGCCACTACAGTCGCGCCCCACTACCGGCATGACAAATGATTTCGGCGAGGCGGGTTACATTCGCGTTGGGGAAAGGATGCACTCTCAGTTCTTACGCACAGGTCGCACAGACCGACCGTCGGTGCGGATTCTGTTGTACCGGCTCACATACCCGGAATCGATGTACAACTCGCACGCGAGGTCCTCGTCGAAAGGCGTGGACGACCAGTAGTAACCGACCGAACCCGCGTTGACAAGCTCGCAATCCCAGCGGGAACCCGCAGCGGGAAGGAAAATGGAATTTCCGTTCTTGTTGCTCGTGAACTTACGTCCGTTCACACCGTTCTGAGTCGTCCATTCAGAACTGCAGTTCTCCTGAAGTTCCTTTATCTGAGTCTTCGACGGCATGCGCCAAGGGGTGCCCCAGTGGGCTGTAGCAGCATCATACTCAGTGCCGGCAATGTCGCTGCCAATGTCCACTACATCGTACGATGAACTGACATACTGATATGTTTCCCAGCTGAACAAATGCCCATCACTGGTATCCGACGTATAACCCGTGGTTTCGCCCCATGCAAAGTACAGGCCATAGTCCTCAGGCTTCTCAGCACCAACGTTCATATTCGCCCACTTCGTGCCCGAAGGCAACCCCAGATCCAAGGCCTCAGCACCGACAGGAGCACTCGGCCCGTCCTCACCATAGGTCGTGACGCCCATCACTGTCAGGATGGCAGCCAAAATCATCGATTTTCTCATAATTCCTATTTTACATACCGCCTGGGGGCGGTGCGTGAAAAAGTTTACACGGTACGGAAAAGGGTTATTGTGAGACCTGAAACTTCAGGGTGACAGGCTTCATACCGGAAGCGGTGGCACGGAGAGTGACGGGGCCAAGCGTGCGACCGGCACGGAGGATGACGGTACAGGTGCCGTTGTAAAGGGAGCGCTTGTTGCCTACGGTGAGCTCGTCGGAACTGATGTCACCGTTGATGACGCCGACGATGCGGGCACCACCGTCCACGTCGAAAGTCACTTCGCTCCGCTCGGTCTGTACCCTGCGTCCCTTCTTGTCGACAGCGACAATACGGACGTGGAGCAGGTCGTTTACAGGCACGGCGGCCAGGTCAGGCTCGGCCTTCAGTGCTACGGCTTGCCCAGTAGTCTCTATCTTGTGGCGCGCCACGACCTTACCGTTGCTATAGGCCACAGCCTCCAAGCGGCCAGGCTCATAGACCACGTTATCCCACCTGATCTGATTGCGGTTTTTCGGAGCCTCGGGGTTCCGCTTCCGTCCCAAGCTCTTGCCGTTGAGCAAAAGCTCGACCTCGTCGGCATTGGTATAGGTGTAGAGCGTGAGCGGCGCTCCCCCACTCCATCGGTTCCAGTGGTCGCTCATGCCGTCGTTGCCTGTCTGCACGCCGTTCCACATCTGGTCGCCCTTGCGGTCAACAATGCCGATGTGAACCACCGGCTCGTCAGGGCAGAAGAAGCTCTTCATAAGATAGGCCTTCGGCTTCGGTTCCAACGATATGTCGAACACACCCTGTGCCCAGCCTTTCGCGGGCCACCCCTGACTCTCGCCCAGATAGTCGATAGCCCCCCAGTAGGCAAGGCCGATGACGCGGTCGAGATCCATCTCGAAGTAGTTCTGGCCCATGGCGGCCACAGCAGCCTCGCTCTGGTAGAACGTCATCCAGGGGAAGCGGCGGCCGTCGCCGGGGAAATACATATACCTATAATTATATGCCTGCACGTCGGTAATCATGGCCAGGTCGCAGGGCAGCGAGTCGGTCTCCCAATTGCGGTAGCGCGGGTGCATGGCCACGGTGACGAGGCGGGTGGAATCGTAGCGCTGGAGCAGCGTCTTCTGCAGTCTGTACATCGTCACGCCGAAATCGTTGTACGGCTGGTTGGCATCCTGCTGCAACTCATTGCCGAGGCTCCACAGCACAACCGAGGGAGAGTTGCGGTCGCGCTTAATCCATTCAGGCACGTCGTGCTGCCACAGCTGTTCAAAGCCCACACGGCCTCCCGTGTGCTGCCGCGTCCATTTGTCGTAGAGTTCGTCGACCACGAGGATGCCGTACTGGTCACACAGCTCGATGAACTCGCGGCTGTAGGGGTTATGGGACGTGCGGATATGGTTGACGCCAAACTGTTTCATCAGCTGTATGCGCTTCTCTATGGCCCGCGGATAGGCGGCGGCACCAAGAGCACCGAGGGTATGATGGTTGGCGTAGCCCTTGAGCAGCACCTTGCGCCCGTTGAGCTTCAGGCCGTAGTCTGGGCCAATCTCAACGGTGCGTATGCCGAAGCGGCTGCTGACCACGTCGGCCACCGTGCCGTCATCGTGGCAGAGCGTGACTTCGGCAGTATAGAGGTTCGGCCGCTCGGTGTCCCACAACTGCGGGTCATGAATCTCTATCTCTGGCAGGCGGCACTCGACGGTGCGTGTGGGCGTGGTGCGCTTCACCTCGCTCTTTCCTTCGTACACCTGCTGGCCGTCGGGGCCGAGAATCCTGACAGAAACGGGCATCGCCTTGTCACGGCCACGGGTGGTCAACTCGACAGAAATGTTCACATATTTATTATCGCGCGTAGTAATATAGAGCGGATGGCGCTCGAAGTAGAGATTGTGGTCGGTGGCCACGAGGCGCACATTGCGAAAGAGTCCGCCGCCAGTGTACCAGCGCGAGTTGTTCGGCTCGCGGGTATCGGCCATGACGGCAACGACATTGTCCTGCCCGAACTTCAGGCGGTTGGTGACATCTATCTCTAAACCGACATAGCCGTAGTCTGTACCGCCGATGCGTTCTCCGTTCAGATAGACATCGGCCACGTACATAATACCGTCGAACTGCAACAGCAGGCGGCGCCCCTTCAACGAATCGGCAGGCGTCAGGTGCAGACGGTACCAGCCCTGTCCCATCTCCTTGAAGCCACGGCTGCTGAGACGGCTCTTAATGTTGGCCGCCACATCGGTGTTGTCAGCCTTCTCGTCGGCGGCAGGTGTCACCCACGGCTGCTCAATCTGAAAATCGTGGGGCACGTCGACGGTACGCCAGTCGCTGTCGTCGAACGTCAGACCCTCGGCTCCCGTCATCGGGCCGGCATGGAAACGCCAGCCGAAATTCAGACTTTTCGTCACCCTCAGACCGCCGTCGGCAAGAACAGTCACAGCCACGGTCAACGCTACACATAAAATTATCAGCTTTTTGTTCATTTTAGTCTCATTTTTGCTCAAAATCAGGTGCAAAGATACAAAAAGAATGGGGAAAATACATAAAAATGAAAAAAAAACGCGGGAAAATTTCCTTATCCCGTTGAAAAACAGTATCTTTGCAGTCCGAAATTGAAATAGTTAGGTAAAAACAAGATAAAAACAGTAAAAAAACAAAGACATGACGAAGGCAGAAATTATCAATAGAATCGCCGAAAAGACAGGCGTTGCCAAGAGAGATGTATCAATGACCATCGAGGCTTTCATGGAGGAAATCCGTGTCAGTCTGGCAGAAGAGAAAGAAAATGTGTACCTGCGTGGTTTTGGCAGTTTCATCGTGAAGCACCGTGCTCAGAAGACGGCGCGTAACATATCGAAGAACACGACGCTGGTCATCGATGCCCATGACCTGCCGGCCTTTAAGCCCGCCAAGAGCTTCATCTCGAAGATGCAGTAACAAGGGAACAGTACAAACAAATATTAAACATTAAACATTAAGACTATGCCAAACGGAAAAAAGAAGAAGGGCCACAAGATGGCAACGCACAAGCGCAAGAAGAGACTGCGCAAGAATCGTCACAAGAGCAAGTAAGCCGTGACCCGAGAAAAGAAATGAAAGGAGTGTGCCGCCAGTGATGGGGCACACCCTTTTTGTACAAAACCAAGCAAAAGAGAAATGACAAGCGAAGTAATCATTGATGTTCAGCCCAAGGACGTTTCCATCGCACTGCTTGAAGACAAGCTGCTGGTGGAATACCAGAACGAGCCTCGCTCTGCATCTTTCGCCGTAGGCAACATCTACGTGGCAAAGGTGAAGAAGCTGATGCCGGGACTGAATGCGTGCTTCGTCGACGTGGGCTACGAGAAGGTGGCCTTCCTGCACTATCTGGACCTTGGCACTCAATTCAGCTCATACGAAAAGTACCTGAAACAGGTACAGAGCGACAGGAAGAAACTTTACCCGATTCAGAAAGCAACGAGACTGCCCGACCTGCCCAAGGAAGGCAGCGTACAGAACATGCTCAAGGTAGGCCAGGAGGTGATGGTCCAGGTGGTGAAAGAACCCATCTCGACGAAAGGCCCGCGCCTGACTTGCGAGCTGAGCTTTGCCGGGCGCTTCATCGTGCTCATTCCCTTCGGCGATAAAGTTTCTGTTTCTACAAAAATCAAGAAAAGCGAAGAGCGCAGCCGGCTTAAGCAGCTTATACAGAGCATGAAGCCGAAGAACTTCGGAGTAATTGTGCGCACCGTTGCCGAGGGCAAGCGTGCAGCAGAACTCGACCAGGAACTGAAGATTCTGCTGAAACGTTGGGAAGATGCCATCACGAAGGTACAGAAGACCACGGAGCGTCCACAAATGGTGTTCGAAGAGCAGAGCCGCACGGTTGCCTTGCTTCGCGACTTGTTCAACCCCACCTACGACGGCATCCACATCAACGACGAGGTCATCTTCAACCAAGTGAAGGAGTACGTCGGACTCATTGCCCCCGAAAAGCAGGAAATCGTGAAGTTATACACGGGCACAGTGCCCATTTTCGATAACTTCGGCGTGACCAAGCAATTGAAGTCGGGCTTCGGCAAGACCGTCAACTACAAGCATGGTGCCTACCTCATCATCGAGCATACAGAGGCCATGCACGTGGTGGATGTAAACAGCGGAACACGCGTAAAGAAAGACAACGGCCAGGAAGCCAACGCACTGGAGACCAACCTGGGCGCCGCCGACGAACTGGCACGCCAGCTGCGACTACGAGACATGGGAGGAATCATCGTGGTCGACTTCGTGGACATGAGCCTGGCCGAAGACCGTCAGATGCTTTACGAACGCATGTGCAAGAACATGCAGAAAGACCGTGCACGGCACAATATCCTGCCCTTGTCGAAATTCGGCCTGATGCAAATCACGCGCCAAAGGGTACGGCCTGCCATGGACGTCAATGTAGAAGAAGACTGTCCCACCTGTTTCGGATCTGGAAAAATCAAGTCCAGCATACTTTTCACCGACCAATTGGAGAGCAAGATTGACAACCTGGTCAACAAGATAGGTATCAAGAAGTTCTACCTGCACGTACACCCATACGTCGCCGCCTACATCAACCAGGGCGTTATCAGCATGAAACGCCGCTGGCAGATGAAATACGGCTTCGGAGTGCGCATTGTTGCCTCTCAGAAACTGGCCTTCCTACAGTACGAATTCTACGACGACAAGCGCCAGTTCATCGACATGAAAGAGGAAATTGAGACTAAACAAAAAGGAAACACGTAGAAATGGAAATCCTTTTCTGGCTCTGCCTGCTGATTGTGTTTTACACGTATTTAGGCTACGGCCTCCTGCTCTATGCCGTTATCCTCGTGAAACGGCTCGTGAGCGGGAAGCCGCAGACACCGCAACTGCCTGATGACAGCCAGTTGCCGCTGATGACCCTGATGATCTGTGCTTACAATGAAGAGGAGGTCATCAAAGAGAAGATGGAAAACATCCGGCAGATAGACTACCCTGCCGACAAGCTCTGCGTCATGTGGGTGACCGACGGCTCCAACGACCGTTCCAACGAACTGCTCAGCCAATATCCGGAGGTGAAACTGGTGTTCTCGCCCGAACGTAAGGGCAAGGCAGCCGCCATGAAACACGGACTCCATGAGAACGAGGCCGACTTTGTCGTGTTCACCGATGCGAACACCATGCTCAACAGCGACTCCATGCGCGAGATAGCCAGACAATTCATGAAACCTGGAGTCAGCTGCGTCTCAGGCGAGAAGCGCGTGGCAGCCCGTCCCACAACCGGCACCGCGTCTGCCGACGGCAAGGAAGCCGGCAGCGGACAGGCAGCTGCCGAGGGAGAAGGGCTCTACTGGAAATACGAGAGCACGCTGAAGCGCTGGGACAGTGAGCTGTATTCAGCCATGGGAGCTGCCGGCGAACTGTTTGCCGTCCGCATGGAGCACTACCACGAAGCCCCCAGCAACGCACTGCTCGACGACTTTATGATGTCCATGCTCATCCTTGGCGACGGACACCGCATAGCCTACACGTCTGAAGCCTACGCCTTGGAATACGGTTCGGCAGACCTGGCCGAGGAGTCGAAGCGCAAGCGCCGCATCGCCGCCGGCGGGCTGCAGAGCATCTGGTGGCTGCGCAGCCTGATGAACCCGTTCAGATACCCCGTAGTGTCGTTTCAGTTCGTCAGCCACCGCGTATTGCGCTGGAGCATCACGCCCATCTGCCTGTTGGCACTCATACCGCTGAACCTGTTGCTGCTGGGCAAAGGCACGGTCTATACCGTCATCATGGCACTGCAGGCGCTGTTCTACGCAGCCGCCTTCTGCGGATGGCTGCTGGCCAAAACCGGGCGCAAGAATAAACTGTTCAATATAGCCTACTACTTCCTGTTTATGAACGTGAATGTCTTCCGCGGCATGGCATATCTGCGGAGTCACAGCACCAGCGGAACATGGGAAAAAGCACGGCGAGGATGAAAATAAGTGAAAAAGAGTTGAAAAAACGCCATAAACTAAAATTTCTTCGGCAAATGTACATGTAATTGGAATATTATTTATAATTTTGCACCATAAAACCAAACCGAATAAGCAGAAGCAATGAATTTGGACGAAAAGGAAATATTGCTACAGAAGTTTGCCGAAGCGAACAGAAAGCTGATTGTCGCCAATGAGAAATTGGACGCTGCGAACAAAAAGCTGAAGGAATACGAGGAGAAGGCGGCTAAGGCTGAAAAGGCCAGCCGCATGAAGTCGTTGTTCCTGGCAAACATGAGCCATGAAATCCGTACTCCCCTCAACGCCATTGAGGGGTTCTCCCGAGTCATTGCCGAAACGGACTCCTTCGAGGAGCGCATGAACTACCTGGAAATCATTGAGAGCAACAACAGCCGTCTGCTGAGTCTGATTAATGAAATTCTGGACTTATCGCGCGTCGAGTCCGGCGAGATTGCCATCAAGAAGGCACCCACCGATCTTACGAAGCTCTTCGCCAACATCAAGCAGCTCTTCAAGTTCCGCTGTCCAGATACGGTTCAGCTCATCTGGAACACGCCCAACATCAGCGTCACGATGAACACCGACGAGAACCGACTGGTACAGGTATTCTCGAACCTCATCAGCAACGCGCTGAAACACACGACAAAAGGTTCCATCACATACGGTTACGAACTGATAGACGAAGGTCAGAACATCTCGTTCTTCGTCAAAGATACCGGCACGGGCATCGCCCCAGAATTCATAGACCACATATTCGACGCCTACGCATCGAAAGACGCGGAGCAACAAAAGGGATATGGTCTCGGACTGGCACTCTGCCGCATCATCGTAGAGAAGATGGGCGGCCACATCAGCGTGCAGTCAACCGTTGGCGAAGGCTCTACATTCACATTCAATATGCCTTTCCACGGCAACATCGGCGGCTTGTCGACCAGCAACCGCACAACCACTAATGTACGCACACTGAAAATCAGCGGACGTCCAGACGAAGCCAACCTGAAGACCATCATGGTGGCCGAAGACGAGGAGAGCAACTACGAGCTGGTGCGCATCGTGCTACAGAAGCGCTACAGGCTGTTGCGCGCCCACAACGGCATTGAGGCGGTGACCCTCAACGAAGACGAGCACCCCGACCTGATCCTCATGGACATACGCATGCCGGAGATGAACGGACTCGACGCCACGCGCATCATCAAGGAGGTGAGCCATAACACACCCATTATCGCCCTCAGTGCATACGCCTTCGAAGAGAACATCCGAGAAGCCAAGGCTGCAGGGTGCGATGACTTCATGTCGAAACCGTTCCGTGTGGAAGCCCTGATTGAGATCTGTGAACGTTACATCAACAAAAAACCTTGATTCTTTCTTATGGGAAAACGGGCAGTAAAAAAATATTTCTCATTCCTATTACTCGTCGCCACCTTTATCCTGGCTGGTTTCACATTCTTCGGCCTCTTCGGAGGCTCCGTCAATCCGGCAGGCAATACAGCCCGTGCCATGTTGGTATATGCCCTGCCCATCATCATCATTGCCGACTTCGTCGTACTCGTCTACTGGGTCATACGGCTCCGGTGGAAATGGGCCGTCATACCGTTTTTCACATTGCTGTGCTGCATCCCCTACAGCGGAACCATCTACCAGTTGCGCTCGCACATCGACGGTAGCAAGACCAAGGATGGTGTGAGCATTGCGACATACAACGTGGCCAGATTCAACCGCGAAACCACTGGTTTCATAGCCTTAGACGTCCTGGCCACCATGAAGCGCCAGAAGGTTGACGTGTTCTGCATACAGGAGTATAATGACTACAGCGGCGACAAGAAGAATTCTGACAGCTACAAGGAGTATTTCCCCCATATCGCACAGGGACGCTCAGACATGATAGTCTACAGCCGCTACCCCATCGTTAAGTCTGAAACTATTGACTTCGGAGAGGGAACCAACAACAGCGCCATGTGGGCCGACATCGATGTCAAAGGCAAAACCGTGCGCGTATATAATGTACACTTGGAGACCACAGGCATCAACGGCACCTTCCATCGCGCTGCCAAACAGCAGCTGTTGGGACTGGATATTGACAACAACCGTCTGCTCAAGGCTGTCTATGGCAACTACACATTAGGCATGATTGCCCGTGCCGGACAAGCCAACGTATTGGCCAACGAAATCAAACAGTCGCCCCACCCCGTCATTGTCTGCGGCGACTTCAACGATGTTCCTTATTCATACGTCTACAACACCATGCTGGGCGATCTGGTCGACGGATTCAAGGAGTGCGGCGACGGCTTCATGTACACGTTCCGCGGCAACAAGAAAGTACGTATAGACTACATCTTCCACGACGAGTCGCTGGATGGTATCACATACTACAAGCAGGAACTGAGCTATTCAGACCACTTCCCTGTGTTTATGAGAATGAAGCTGGAGAAACAGGAATAAGGCTGACGGACGAAAAGGCCGAGGACGAAAAGGCTAACGGACGAAAATAACAGACGAAAAAACGGACGAAAATAACGGTTGCGCGGCCAGAAGTTCTTATTGCACAACCTTGAACCGAACCCTGAATGAATGTTCACGCTCGTCCCAATTGGTGCCGAGCATTTCGAAACGGCCTATCTGGGCCGTGCTCCTGACATGTTTGCCTATACAGGGGCAAACATCATAGTCACCGATACGGACTATACGGATGGTATCGCCGGCATCGTCAGGCAGACGGTCGAGACTCACGCCCTCAGGCAGTTCGTCGCGCGTCACGAACTCGAAAGTCACAGGCAGGTCTTCTTCTATCAGGCTGTTCATGCGGCGCTCTATCTCCTTCTCCTCCTGGCGCGTGGGCTTGTGGTCGAGCAGGAAACTCATCTTGCTCTTCTTACGCTCCACATGGGCATTGAAGGAACGCTCACAACCAAAAAGCCGAATCATGGTCTGATTCAGCAGATGTTCACAAGTATGAGCAGGAGGAAAAGAAACCTCCCGCTCATCAGGCATATCACTGTAGTCACTCATCTTTCAGGTTATTTTCCGCGTCTGGTTGGCGGTGTCTGACCCCTAAACGGTGTCTGGCCACCCATCATAGGCATCTGAGCCCCGGCACCTCTGGCACCCCTCGGTGCCTGGCCACCACGGCCCCAAGTCCGAAGTACCTGACGGTGGAAGCGATCCTCGGCGTTTATCACATCGTAGAGCTTGGAAGCCGAAATCACACTGAGCATCTTGTTATGATAGGTCTGCTGAATCCGCTTCTGCTCCAGTTCGTTTTCATCACGCTGACGGATAGCCTTGGCACAATCCTTCTCATTGGTAGGCTTCACCCACACATTCTGACGCTGGCGGTCGAAGATGGCCCGCTGCTTCTTCTGCATCTCTTTGTAAACAGGAAAGAAGGCTGCCGCCTCCTGAGGGGTCAGACATGCTTCTTTGGTGATATACTGCTCCAGCTCCGCCTGGAACTTTTCAGGCGAGAACCGCTCCATCTGCTGCCCCTGGGCGTTCACACCCAGTGTCACAGCCAGTGCCACCATAAGGATTGTTACTCTTCTCATCGTCTTAGAAATCGCTGATTAGACACGCATAAATATCCTGATTATCCACCATGGCATAGTCGACCGCCTCATCGACATCGAAATAAGTCTCTGTGGCGGAGACGGAAGCCACGTTGCTGTCGGCTGCACTGTCCGGCGAATGGAAGTAGACGGCAACCAACGAGATAGCGCCAACGACGCATGCTGCAGCATACATCCAAGGACGCATCCTTACCATGAGCGGCTGCCTGCGTTCGGGCAGTTCACTCATCACACGATCGGCAAAATTGTCGAAATAACCATCGGGAACACGGAAATGATTCTCATGCCCCATGCGGCTGCTGACATATAATTCTTCGTTCATCATACTCTATTGACGTAATATCGTTTGAAAGGTTTAATCGTGGGACTTAAAAAACTCACTTATTTTCTTCACAGCTATATGATAGGAGGCTTTCAGCGCTCCCTCGCTGGTACCTAAGACGCGGCTGATGTCGCTGTATTTCATCTCGTCATAGTACCGAAGTTGGAACACCGTGCGCTGCACATCAGGCAGGCTGGCGATGGCCTGTTGCAGCTGCGCCTCGGTCTCGTCGCCATCGAAATAGTCGTCGGCCATGAGCATATTGGCCACGGCCTGCTCGTCGTCGGTACTTACGGTAAGCATTGTCTTCTGCCGTCGCACGAAGTCAAGACTCTCGTTGATGGCGATGCGCGACAGCCACGTCAGGATCTTCGAGTCGCCATGGAAGGTGTCAAGGGCCTGCCATGCCTTGAGAAAGGCGTTCTGCAGCACATCGTCGGCATCCTCGTGCGACAATACGATACGGCGGACCTGCCAGTACAGCTTCTCACTGTACTCACGAACCACCAGCTCGAAGGCTTTGCGCTGCGTCTTAGGGTTCGACAGCTGTTGTATGAGTAATCGGTCGTCTATCATTTTACAAATGGACTAAGCGCCTGATAAATCACGCGGTCGTATCCGTAGACATCGGGATATGTCCGGCACTCGCCGTCGTCAGGCGTCTGGAACAGCGTATAATAAGTAATATAAATAGGTACGCGCGTGAGGCTCTGTGACCGCATGAGACTGTCAGGAAGCTCCTCCTCGGTCTTCTCCGTCAGGAATCGGGCCAGGTCGAACGGCCGCTGGACACGTACACAGCCATGACTGACACCACGGTTGTCACGTTTGAACACGCCAGGACTCGACGTGTCATGCAGAAAGACATCGAATTTGTTGGCAAAGCGGAAAATGATGCGTCCCAGCGAGTTGCCAGCACCGCCTGCCTGCGCTACACGGTATCTGCCACTGAGCATCATACCCTGACTGACAGAGCGGATGGGCAGCCGTTTCCCCGTCTTCCGGTCAGCAACATAATAGCGATGACGGGCGAAGTAGCCCGAGTCGCCGGCATGACGGCTGATATCGTCACGGATAATGCTCATCGGAATGTTCCATTCCGGATTGACATCCATCCGATAGATACTGCTGCTAAGCAGCGGCGTCTTGGTCTTCATTGCACCGCAGGCGGCACGCATGTCTATCACCGAATCATGGTCTACAGCCCAGAGGTGATAGGCCGGCACGTTTACTACAACATATTTCTGTCCCTTCTCCGGACGTTGGTGCTCACGCCAGCGGCGGCGCTCCATGTTTACCTGTAACAACCGGCGACGGTCTTCGTCGGCTCCTGGCAGCATCGACAGCATCTGTTCGTAGAAGTCGTCATGCAGTGCTATCTCGTCTAAATACGCTGCAAGACTGTCGTGGGCTACCTTGCCCAAAGCCAAGTGCGCATAATGCTTGTCTGGCGACTCCATGTCGACATCGAACAGTCCCCTGTAGCTGATAGGATTCCCCAGCGTGTCCACGTCACGGACATCCAGGTTGTTAAGCAACTTTACGGGATTGGTAAAACCGAAGCGCATGCCCATGGCATAGCGCAGATAAGCCTTACTAAGATTATACTCTAAACGGGCTGCCACCTGATCTATGCCGTTGTCACCGTCAAAGGAGAGCGTGCGAAACTGGTTCAAGTCACCCTCTATCTGCTCAACAAAGAAAGCGCGCTCATTCAATCCCAGCGAATCCACATCGGAACGGAGTTTTCCAAGCAGCGTCTCGGCACGGCTGTCCACTACGCCCATGCGGTCTATCCACACCAGTCCACCGCCTGAACGATAATAGTCTCGAACCCGGAAATCAGCATCGGCAGAGTCACGGTCAGTACGGCAAATATGCTCTAAATTCTCTCTGATGCGATGAGAGTTTAGAGCATATCCTTCAGTCTGCATAGAGGTAAACGCCCCTACCGACCACTGTCTTTTGCCAGGCGACGAGGTTTCTTCACACCCCGCGAGGAGTAGTAGGAAAAACACAACAACCGTTAGCGGATAGTAGTCTTTCGAACCACCTTGCCTACTTTCAGAATGTAGCAACCTTTCGGGATGTTTAGTTCAATACGTTGTGCAGGACCTTCAATGGTGACAGACATCACGCACTTGCCCGTCAGCGAGACGACTTCGAGCGTCTTCCCCTGGGCGCCGGTGACCAAGACAGTCTGACCCTTGACCGTCACACCGATCTGCTCGTCCACCTGTTCCATCACGCCGAGTTCCATCTGTGCGGCTAAGCCACTCAGCGGAACAGCAGTAGCAAGGAACCCTGCCATAGTGAGAATTATCAGTCTTTTTGTCATATCTGTACAGTTATATTTGGTGCAAATATACGAAGAATTTGCCGAACCACCAAATATTTCGACAGAAAAACCACTCCCACCCCCATTTTTTTAAGATTTTCTAAGACTTCGCCCTCATCAGAAGCCGTGTTACACTGTCTTCCGAACTGCCTCCTGACACCTTCGGGCAAAAAAATCACCAGAAATTTTGCCGTTTCTGAAAAAAGCGTTATCTTTGCAACAGAAATTACTGTTACGTGGAAGAAATGACTGGAAAATACTTGGACCCGAAGGCCGATCTGACCTTCAAGCTGATATTCGAGCATGAGGACTTGCTAATCAGTCTGCTCAATGCACTGCTGCCTTTAGACGAGGGTAAGCAGATAGAGCACGTGGAGTATCTGCCGGCAGAGCTGGTGCCTGAGAATCCCGGCAAGAAGGATAGCGTGGTCGATGTGCGCTGCCGCGAGACTGGCGGACGCCACTTCATTGTTGAGATGCAGCTGAACTGGAACAACGAGTTCCGTCAGCGCGTCGTCCTCAATGCCGCCAAGGCCGTGGTGAAGCAGCTTCTGCCCGGCGAGGAGTACAAACTCGTACAGCCAGTTTATTCGTTGAACCTCATCAACGACACGGGCTTCGAGTCAGGACCCGACGAGTTCTACCACGACTATGCCATTGTCGATGTAGCCCATAATGACCGTCGCATCGAGGGACTGCGCTTCGTGTTCATCGAACTGCCAAAGTTCAAGCCGAAGACCATTGCCGAGAAGAAAATGGCGGTATTGTGGCTCCGTTTCCTCACTGAGATAAACGCAAGGACTGAAGAAGCCCCCGCCGAGTTGCTCGAGAACCCCGAGACCGCCAAGGCCCTAAAACTGTTAGAGAAGTCGGCCTATACCGAAGGGCAGCTGATAGCCTACGACCGTTTCTGGGATGCTGTCTACCGCGAGCGTGTGTTCTATAATGACGGCTTCAAAAAAGGCGAGGCAAAAGGACATATTGAAGGTCGTGCCAAGGGTGAACTTGATAAGGCTTTGGAGTCAGCACGACGCATGAAGGCAGACGGTATGTCGGCAGAACTGATTGCCAAGTACACTGGTCTCAGTATTGAGGTCATCAATAGTTTATAGAGTGACAAACGAAGACAAAGTCAACGTGAGCGACTTAGGGCGAAGGTCAAAGTCGTGGTGAAATAGTATTCCACCTCTCTTCAGAACTATATGCAGTGACGGCGGCACTGCCGTCGTTGTTGCATTTTGCACTCCCTGCACTCCTATTAGCACTCCTTTTAAGTAGAAATGTGTGAAAAAGTTTGGAGAATAGGAGGAAATAATGTATCTTTGTCGGCAAATAGCGTAATTATGGCAAAGAAGAAACGTACATTCATCAGCTTTGACTGGGCCCTGAAGCACCTGCTCCGTGAAAAAGCCAACCACGACGTGCTTGAGGGCTTCATCAGCACCGTCTTGGGCACCGGCATCAAGATTCACCGCCTGCTTGAGAGCGAGGGGAACAAGAACGATGCCAATGCGAAGAGCAACCGCGTGGACCTGC
>Ga0310786_10001371_pt1 | contig 39159 bp, 33 predicted proteins | sample AusTroGonzalo_MG_FD_203881 | JGI IMG/M metagenome (GOLD analysis project Ga0310786, IMG submission 203881) | Bovine rumen microbial communities from tropical cattle in Woodstock, Queensland, Australia - Gonzalo_03 (v2) (version 2) | ecosystem: Host-associated > Mammals > Digestive system >... | reverse complement strand
GGAGCAGATATTTTCATAATGGATTGTATATCGGGGCCAAAGCTCCTGCTTTGACAAAAGAGCTGGCAATCTGTCCTCCGGAACACAGGATTTGTAGTCTTTGCCAATGAGCTGAGGCATAGGTTGCAGCACACAATCATGGGAGGACTGGGCATCATCAAAGGCAGGGAAACAGGAAATGACACTTCCATACAGATTCGCCAATTCATTCAGTTGCAACCTCAATTCGAACCTTTTATCAAAATCCCGGGAAACGCCCCTTATTCCATTTAGGACGGACCAGCATGTCAGCAGCAAAGAAAGAATCATTCCAACACAGGTCAAACGATAATCACGTTTATTCCTTTGTGGTCCTTTCAACTTGCCAAACGACATGGACAGAAACAGGTACATATTGATTGGAAAGATGATAAAAAGATTTATGAGGGAAACGTTCCAGAAGAATCTTGTTACCGTAAAATCGTACTGAAAAAGCCTTGCGATCTCCGGACTGAAATCGTAAAACCAGAATATGATGTTATCGTGCAGATAAATATATGGCTGGATTACGGCGTAGAGAAAAAAAGGGGGTAGAATCAAATGCTCCAGGACCAGAATGGTTCGCCATATTTTGCGAGTGAAACTATCTTTTCTCGTTTTCTCCTTTTCCTGAGGCAGATCTAAGTAATCTAAATAATCAGAAGAAGAATCCGTGGATTCATCATGTTTTTTAGCGAGATATAAAAACAAATTGTTCATGATTTGCTCTTTTTGACAAAAAATCACATAAAATGATTCGGTTGGATGTGGTGTGTCGTGGTTAGTCGGCTGGGGGTGGTGAGGTTGTGATTCTTTGCCCCCAGACGGCGATGCCCTTGTCGGTGAGTCCGGTGAAGAACACGGTCTGGCATTTGCGGTCCTGGTCCCAGCCGTAGGCGCAGACGCCGTCCGCCTTCACGCCGCCGGGGAGCTCGACCAGCATAGAAACGCCGTTCAAATATGTTTGCTGACCCCATCCTCTGCCATCATTTGTTCTGCCGTCCAAAAACATCGTATTCGAATTCCATGTGCCGATCTGCCACTTGCCGCCGCCCTCGATGGTCCCGTCCGCCTTGAGCGTGTAGACCGTCGATTCGTCGGTGCGGCGGTTCGAGCGGTCCTGCGACTGGCTGAAGACGATGAAATCCCACTGCGCAGACTCGCCGGAGTTCAGGATGCCATCTTTTCTGACGGCCGTGTCGTACGGGATCAGTTCGCCATCGACATATTTCGAGCCGCTTCCGATGGTGAATCCCTCGCCTGCATACAGGCAGGGCGAGAGCAGGGGCCAGCCGTCCTTCGACCAGAAGACCCGGCGCAGACCGAGATACGAGCCGCGCGAGCCCTCCCACTTGCTGTTGCTGCCGAACATGATCATGCTTCCTTCGCCGAAAACGGTTGTGTGCCCGGTCCCCGCCCAGCCGGTCCCGGTGGATTTCCAGCGGTACGGACCGATGATCTTCGTGCCGTACACGGTGTCCTCGCCGAGCTTCCGCTGGTCGTAGATCAGCGGTTTGCCGTTGTAGTCCAGATACGGCCCCTCGATGTTTCTCGAACGCCCGACGCGGCAGTTGTAGCTCCACTCCAAATTGTCGTACGAGACGAACAGATAATAATAGCCGTCGAAAAGATACCTGTGATACAGGATGCTGGCGCCCTCGATGCCCTGGCCCGCGGTCGGATCGTTCTTCGGCGCGGCCTTCGCCTTCTCCAGCGTACTGAGGTCGAAGACGGTGTCCGTAGTGCGCGAGGCGACGGTCTTGCCGTGCGTGCCGGGGTGAAGCAGTTTCGAGGGATCCTTCGGGTCGAGCTCGACGAGGGCGATGCCGCCGAAGTACGAGCCGTAGACCATCCATGTGTGGAAGTCGTTGTGAATGACCGCCGGGTCGATCGCGTTGAACCGCTTGCCGTCGCCGACGCGCGTGTGGATGAGCTGTCCGCAGTCCTCCCACCCGGTGTCCAGCGTCTTGCTCTTCGCGCAGCCGATGAACGAATTGCGGACGCCGAACGCCGAGCAGCAGTAGTAGAGGTAATAGGTCTGGTCGTACACATGGTAGTAGATGCACGGAGCCCAGAAGGCGTTGCCGCCGAGGCGGTTGTTGCCCTGCGCGGGCGTGTCGAGGAGCTTGTATGCGCCGTCGTCGCCGATCTCGACGTTGCGGAACGTGTAGGCGAAGCCGCGTCCGCCGTTCTCCAGGATCGCGGGCTTGTTCGCCTGCGTGAAGACGCGCCCGACGTCCTTCCAGTTCACCAGGTCGTCCGACTGCCAGATCGTGATGCCGGAGCCTCGGACGTCCGTGCCGACCGCGAAATAATGCTGTTTGCCGTCGGAACCGAGGCCGTAGATGACCTCCTCGTCGTGCGTGGGACCGCACATCCCGGCGGTGCGCGGCGCGGCCTTGTTCACCTTGAACTCGAGCACGGGTTCCGCGGCGAACGAGGAAACGAACGCGGCGGCGAGAAGCGAAACGGTCAGAATGGTTTTAGAAAGCATAACAAAAACCTTTCGATTATGGGAGGGTGGAACAGAATGTCACGATTTGTTTTTTGCGGCCTTTTTGAGTTCGGCAAGCGTCTTTGCCTCGGGGCGTTTTTTGTAGCATTCGTCGAGCGGGTAGCAGCCGGAGATGAGCCCGGCGCGCGGGGCGTTCGTGCAGTCGCCGAACGTGCGGCAGATGCAGGTGCGGCGCAGGGGGCGTCCGGCGAGGACGTCGGCACAGAAATCGGGGTAGGAGAGCGCCATGCGGCCGAACCCGACGAAATCCGTGAGGCCGTTCGCCACGGCGTATTCGGCGGCGTGGGGGAGGTATTCCTGAAGCGCGGTGTAGCCGGAGCCGACCACGACCAGGCCGGGGCAGAGCTCGCGCAGACGGCGCACCGCCTCGATGTGGAGCCACACGCTGCGGAGCGGGTCGTGCGGCGGCAGATAGCCGTCGGAGACCGGGTAGAACGCCGGGCGCTGGATGTGGACGCAGTAGTACGGGCTGCCGATCGTGGCGCAGATCATCTTCACGCCGAGCGAACGCATGAGCTGGACGAGCGCGACGGTGTCCTTCAGATCGGGGTCCATCGTGAGGCCGTCGCCCGCGCCGCCGAACGCGTAGGGGTAGGGGCCGGTCCAGTCCATCGGCACGCCGACGCCGTCCGCGCCCTTCACGAACGGGCGGATGTCGAAGATGCTGACGCGCGAGGAGAGTTCGAGTCCGGGACAGCGTTTCGCGATGCCCTCGGCGATCTCGCGGAAGAAGCGCGTGCGGTTTTCGAAGGAGCCACCGAACGCGCCGGGGCGGTCGTAGGCGGTGAGGAATTCGTGCCCGAGGTAGCCGTGCGCCAGCTTCACGTCCACAAAGTCGAACCCGGCGTCTTGCGCGAGCTCGGCGGCACGGATGAAGTGTGCGATGATATCCACCACCTCGTCGTCCGTGACCACGTTCGAGGCGTTGTTGCGGAACTTTTTGTCGAGGAGCGGATGGGCGTAGGCGGTCTTCGAGGCGAGCACGCGGTCGTCGTCGGGGTGGGAGAACCGTCCGGAGTGCGTGAGCTGGAGCCCGATCTTCAGGTCGGTATCCGTGCCGAAGCGTTCGCGGTGCGTGCGGCGCATTTCCGCGTTGAGCTGTTTCAGTGCGCCGACGGTGTGGTCGGCAACGAGGAGCTGACGCGTGTTGCTGCGCCCGGAGTGCATCACGGCGGCCGCCTCGGTTCCGTAGATGAGCTTGGCCCCGCTCGAAGCGAACCGGAGCCAGCGGCGGCGCGTGAACTCGGACGGCGTGCCGTCGCGTCCGCAGTCCCAGCCCTCCATGGGCAGGACCGCCCAGCGGTTGCCGATCTCGTTCAGCGGTTTCGCGAGCGCGGAGTGCCCGGCGGGCGGGAGCTCCGCGAGGCCGATGGGGATATTCGAGGCGGCGAGGTGCGTGCGGAATTCGTCGAGCGTACGGAACGAGGCGGGTTTTCTGTAATCCATTTCTTCAGTCTCCGGGCTTGGGGTCGTAAATCTTTTTTTCGCGGCAGGCTTTCCACACGGTCTCGAACCAGCCGTCCGTCTCCGGGATCGGGCGGCACGGGACGCGGCGGATCTCCGCCGAGCCGTCCGGCGCGGCGGTCACCATCTGGACCGAGGCGCGGAACGAACGGTCCTCGTCCGCGATCCTGAACGGCAGTTTCGGGTGGACGGGGCGTCCATCCGGCGTGAGCACGACCGACCCGCCGCGCGAGCCGACGCCCGCCTCGACCTGTTCGAGCATGGCGGCGAGGTAGACGGCGGCGGCGAAGACGAGGCTGCGGGTGCGGAGGCGTTCGGAGAGTTCGACAGCGGAACTTGAGGCGAGACCGTCGTTTTGGAGATTTGCGAGCTGGGCGCGGGTTTCCTGCAAGGCTGTCTTCAGCGATTCTTTTTCTCTCAGGAACGCCCCGGATTTGCTCATGCGCCCCTGCATACTCTGACGTTCTTCCTTCCAGTCGAAGAACGTGCCGCGTCCGGCTTTTCCGAGGATTTCCTCCTCCATTTTCTGCGCCGCGGCGAGGAACGGCGCATCGAACGAGCCGTCCGGGTCCGCGTACTGCGCGGCGATGTATTCGGCGGCGCGGAACGCCCCGACTTGGCCCGCGTTCAGCGCGGAGCCGCCGGGCCGGATCACGCCGTGCGAGCCGTTGACCTCGCCGACGGGGAAGAGATGGCGGACGTTTTCGGATTCCCACCAGAGATTCGCGGCGAGTCCGCCGTTGTTGTGCTGGGCGCAGACGGCGATCTCAAGCGGTTCCTTCGCCAGGTCGATGCCGTGCGCGCGGTACAGCTCCGCGGCGGGAGCGTTCATCTGCAAGAGGCGTTCCAGCGGGGTATACCCGGTGCAGCCGCTTTTCTCCAGATAGTCGCGTGTTTCCTGCGAAAGCGAGGCGATCTTCAGGTCGGCGGGATCGATGCGGTAGTCCAGCCACACGCGGCGTCCGCGCAGCTCGGTCTCGACATAGACCATGAGGTCGATGAGCGAGGACCCGGGCACGTGGACGGCGGCGAACGGCCATTGATAGCCCTTCAGGAACACGGCGTCCTCCAGCGCGCGGATGTCGTCGAAATATTCGCGCAGGAACTCGCGTTCGTCCCCGCCCTCGGCGTCCGTGGAGATGAACCGCGGGAGCACCTGCATGTAGCTGCCGGAGACGTTCCAGCGGAATTTCAGCGAGGCGAGCCCGAACTGCGATTCCGGCAGACTGCGTGCCGCCGTGCCCGCCTCCAGCGCCACGCCGATGCCGCCCGTGTGGACGGCCGGGTACACGCTCCGGGCATACAGGCCGCCGGGGCCGCCCGCCGCGAATACCACATTCTCGGCGCGGATGAACTCGATGCAATCGGATATCTTTACCGCTTTCCTATTGACGAGCGCGGCGCCGATGCAGCGTTTGCCATCGCCCTCCGGCGCGGTGAGCAAGGCGAAGACCACGCGGTCCTCCAGCACGGGGATGCCGCGCGATTTGACCGCGTCGATGAGGCGCAGGCACATGTCGCGCGAGGTGTAGGGGCCGCAGCTGGTGGCGCGGCGTTTCGGGTCGTGGTCGGTCTTGTAGCCGATGAACTGGCCGAATTCGTCGTGGGGGAAGGGGACGCCGAGCGAGGCGAGGTGCGCGAACGCCTGCTGGGAGACGGCGGCTTCGACCAACGCCAGGTCGCCGTGGACCGCGCCGCCCGCGAAGAGGTCGCGCGCCATGAGGGCAGGAGAATCCGGTTCCGCGCCGTACATGCCGAGCTTGTAGTAGGTCTGCTTGTCGCTGCCGGTGTTGATGGAGGTCCCCATGCGGAGCCCTTCGGAGCAGATCAGGACATCGGTCACGCCGAGCGCGTGCAGGCGCACTGCGGCGCACAGCCCGGCGGCTCCGCTCCCGATCACGAGCGTATGGACGCGGCGCGTATTCATTACAGCCTCACGACCTCCAGGCCGCCGCCCACGTTCACGACCTGTCCGGTGGAGTAGCCGATGTCGCCGCGAAGCATCATGGCGACGGCGTTCGCGACGTCCTCGGGGCGGCCCCAGCGAGGCTGAAGCGTGAGCCCTTCGGCGATGAGCCTGTCATATTTCTCCTTCACGCAGCTTGTCATGTCCGTGGCGATCACGCCGGGGCGGATCTCGTACACGTTCACGCCGTATTTCGCCATCTCGACGGCGAAGAGCTGGGTCATCATGGCGACTCCGGCCTTCGAGATGCAGTATTCGCCGCGGTTCGTGCTCACGACCGTTGCCGAACAGCTTCCGATGTTCACGATCACGCCGTTTTTCCTTTCGGCGAAATGTCGCGCGACGAGCTGGGAGAGGAAGAGCGGACCCTTCAGGTTGATGCCCATGACGTAATCGAAGCTTTCCTCGCTCATTTCGAGCAGCCCCGCGCGCACTTTCGGAGCGACGCCGGCGTTGTTCACCAGCGCGTCGATGCCGCCGAAGTCCCGGATGATCGCGTCGACCGTATTCTGTCTATCCTCGGCTTTCGAGACGTCGCAGACGTAGTACCGGGCCGTGACGCCGTAGTTCCGCGCGATTTCCGCGCACTGCGCATCGCCGTCGGCCTGAGGCTTCCGGGCGAAAATGGCGACATTCCATTGTTCCGAAGCGAGTTTTTCGGCGATCGCGGCGCCGATGCCGCGTCCCGCGCCCGTGATGAGGGCTGTCTTACCCATAAAACGAAGCCTCCTTATCTCAAAAAAAGATGTTAGATTTGCTATGATCGGATTCGGCATAATATAGTTTCCCGGATAGGAAAAATCAAGAAGAAAAAAGCTTTTAAGAATATTATTTGAATCTCGAAACAAATAATTCCGGAAAAAAAGAAAAACATGATTGAAAAAACGCGAAAAGCGTGCTATCTTTTCTAGAACATATTCTAAATTGATTGTCCACTCACCCTCACACAGGAAAGACGAATGGATTTACTGCAAACCAAAGGCATTGAGAAGCAATTCCTCGGGGTCAAGGCTCTCAAAGGCGTCGATTTCACGGTCAAGGCCGGCGAAATCCACGCCCTCATGGGAGAAAACGGCGCGGGAAAAAGCACTCTCATCAAGATCATTACGGGCGTTTATCCTGCATCCGCCGGTTCGGTCTATTTCAACGGCAAGGAATGCAAGTTCCGGTCGCCGCTGGACGCCGAACACGCCGGAATCAGCACAGTATACCAGGAAGTGAACCTGCTGCCCGACCTGTCCGTGGCCGAAAACATCTGCATCGGCCGCGAACCGCGCACGAAACTCGGGTTCATCGACAAGAAGGAACGCAAGGTGCAGGCCCGCAAGGCGCTCGCCCGGCTCGATATCGACATCAACGTCAGCGAGAACCTTTCCAGTTACTCTATCGCCATCCAGCAGCTCGTGGCCATCGCCCGCGCACTGGACGTGGACTGCAAACTCCTGATTCTCGACGAACCGACCTCCAGCCTCGACGAAAACGAGGTGAAGGAACTCTTCAAGGTCATGAAGAAGCTCCGCGAGGAGGGCATGGCGATCATCTTCATCACGCACTTCCTCGACCAGGTGTACGAGGTCAGCGACCGCATCACCATCCTGCGCGACGGCCAGCTCGTCGGTTCCTACGACGCGAAGGACCTGCCGCGCATCGAAATGGTTGCCAAGATGATCGGCAAGACCCCGGACCAGATCAACCAGATGCAGGCCGGCATCGTGAAGAACACCAAGTTTGGCGATGTCGTCTACGAGGCAAAGGGCATCGGCTGCACCGGCACCATCAGTCCGCTCGACCTCGACGTCCGCGAGGGCGAACAGCTCGGCCTCGCCGGCCTGCTCGGGTCCGGGCGTTCCGAAGTCGCGCAGATCATCTTCGGCGTAGATCCGCATGACTCCGGCACCATGAAAATGAGCGGTCAGAACGTGAATTTCAACCGCCCGCAGAAGGCCGTGAAGGCGAAGGTCGCCCTGATCGCCGAGGACCGCAAAGTGACCGGCATCATCCCCGACCTGACCATCCGCGAAAACATCATGCTCGCGCTCCAGGCGTCGAACGGCATCTGGAAGACCCTTTCTCCGAGACAGCAGGAGGAGATGGCCGACAAATACATCAAGCTGCTCCGCATCAAGACCCCGAGCGGCGAACAGCTCATCAAGCACCTGAGCGGCGGCAACCAGCAGAAAGTTTTGATCGCCCGCTGGCTCGCGACCAATCCGAAGCTCCTGATCCTCGACGAGCCCACGCGCGGCATTGACGTCGGCGCGAAGGCCGAGATCGAGGCCCTGACCCAGCAGCTCTGCGGCGAAGGCATGGCCGTCATCTTCATCAGCTCCGAACTTGAGGAAGTCGTCCGTGACTGCGACCGCGTGATCGTGCTCCGCGACCGCAAGAAGGTCGGCGAGATCGCGGGCTCCGACATCTCCCTCAAGAACGTTATGAAACTCATCGCAGGTTAAGGGCCCCCGGACATGAATAAATCATCGAACAAATTCCGCCATCTCGTATGGCCCCTTGTCTCGCTCGCTTTGCTTTTGCTTTTCAATGCGATCTTCACCGACAACTTCTTCAAAATCGAAATCAAGAAATCGGATTCCGCGCAGGCCGTCCAGGCTCCGTCCGTTCCGGTCGAGTCCCCCCAGCCGGGCACGTCCTGGATCACCCCCGAAAGCTACGACAATGCAGGCGACTCCGCCGAAGCCGCCGCGCAGGCCGCAGCGGATGGAGTTGAAGCCGCCGCGCAGGCCGAAGGCGCAGTCCAGACCATCGCTTCTGAAGCCGAACAACAGGCTCCTGTCAAAAAGGACGGCAAAGGCGTCTCCATTTTCGGTTACTACCTCTACGGCACTCCGATCGATATCCTGAACCAGGGCTCGAAAGTCATGGTGCTGGCCATCGGCATGACGCTCGTGATCGCCACGGGCGGCATCGATATCTCGGTCGGCGCCGTGATGGCAATCGCGGGCGCAATCGCCGCGCTTCTGATCTCCATGCTTGACGCTGGCAACTGCATTGGCGCGGGCATGGGGCCGTCCTTCTACTGGATCATCCCGGTCCTTGCCGCGCTGCTCCTGGCAACACTCGCCGGGTTCTGGAACGGCATGCTGGTCGCGGGCTTCGGCATCCAGCCGATGGTCGCCACGCTGGTCCTGATGGTCGCCGGACGCGGTGTGGCACAGCTGATCACCGACGGCCAGATCATCACGTTCGACAACCCCGGGCTGGTCTTCCTCTGCAACGGCCACGCGCTCTTCCTGCCGTTCTCGGTGTGGATCGTGGCCGCGATGTATGTGATCGCCGGCCTGCTCACACGCAAGACCGCGTTCGGGCTCTTCATCGAGTCCGTCGGCAACAACGAACGCGCCAGCCGCTACGCCGGTATCGAGGCGCGCCGCATCAAATGGCTCACCTATGTCATCTGCGGATTCTGCGCGGGCGTTGCGGGTCTGCTCGCCGCCTCCAATATCAAGTGCGCCGACTCCAACAATGCCGGCCTCTATCTTGAACTCGACGCCATCCTCGCCACCGTGATCGGCGGCACCTCCATGGCGGGCGGCCGGTTCTTCCTCTCCGGCTCGCTGGTCGGCGCCATCCTGATCCAGACGCTGACGACCACGATGTATATGAAAAACGTGAGCCCTGCGATCGTCGCCGTGCCGAAAGCCATGGTGGTCATTATCGTATGTCTGCTCCAGTCGCCGGTGTTCCGTGCGAAAGTCCTTTCCATCTTCGCCTCGAAGGCCGCGAAAGGAGGCGTCCAATGAAAACGTTCAAATTCCCGATGCGCTATGTGCCGATCTCGGCCACGATCCTGGTCTTCTTCATCGTCTACCTCATCGGCATCATCTCCTTCCAGAACTTCGGTTCCCCGAAGGTCTTCCTCGACCTCTTCGTCGATAACGCCTACCTCGGCATCGCCGCCATCGGCACCGCCCTGGTGATCCTCACCGGCGGCATCGACCTTTCGGTCGGCTCCATCATCGCCTTCACCAGTATCCTGATCGCGAAAATGATCGCTTCCGGCTGCAATGCCCTTTGGGCGATTGCCCTGGCGCTCGTGATCGGCATCCTGTTCGGCATGCTCCAGGGCTGGCTGATCCACTGCTTCAGCCTGCCGCCGTTCCTCGTGACGCTCGCCGGCATGTTCTTCATCCGCGGCTGCGGCTTCATCGTGAGCGAGGAATCCATCGGCATCAAGAACGACCCGGTGTTCAACTTCATCCAGAACGACCTCACGATCAAGCTCGGCAAGGGCATGAACCTCCGCTTTATCGTGATCGTGTACCTCGTAGTGCTCATCATGGCCATCTTCTTCTCCCAGCGCACCCGCGCTGGACGCAGCATCTACGCCATCGGCGACAACGAGCTCGCCGCCACGCTGATGGGCATCCCGGTCGGCCGTACCAAGATCATGACCTACACGATCGCCGGATTCTGCTCCGCGCTTGCCGGCGTGGTCTATGCGGTCTATCTGAAGGCCGGCAACCCGCTGAACTGCGTCGGCCTGGAAATGGACGCCATTGCCGCAGTCGTGATCGGCGGCACGCTGCTGACCGGCGGCGTCGGCTATGTTTTCGGCTCGCTCTTCGGCGTGCTGGTGCTCGGCCTGATCCAGACGCTGATCGTGTTCGACGGACGCATCAACTCCTGGTGGACCCGCATCATCGTCGGACTCCTCGTGCTCGCGTTCATCTTCATGCAGAACCTCATTACGAAGATCTCCAAATCCAAATCGAAAACCCAATAACTTTTTTCCTAACAACAACCTAAAGAAAGGCAAGCAACACATGAACAAGTTTGCAACCGTCATCATGGCCGTCGCGGCCGCGACGCTCCTCGTCACCGGATGCTCCAAGAGCGACAGCTCCAAGATCAAAGTCGGCTTCTCCCAAGTCGGCGCGGAAAGCGACTGGCGCAAGGCCAGCACCGAGTCCATCAAGGGCGAGGCCGCCAAGCGCGAAAACATCGAACTGACGTTCTCCGACGCCCAGCAGAAGCAGGAAAACCAGATCAAGGCCATCCGCAACTTCATCAGCAAGGGCGTGGACGTGATCTCCTTTTCCCCCGTCGTCGCCACCGGTTTTGAAGACGTCCTGAAGGAAGCCAAGGAAGCCGGCATCCCGGTCGTCCTCTTCGACCGCGCTGTCGACGTCTCCGAAGACGGCCTCTATGTCAGCTTCATTGGCTCCGACTTCGTGGAAGAAGGCCGCCGTGCTGCCCGCTGGGTCCTTGAAAACGTCGGCGAAAACGCCAACGTCGCCGAGCTCGTCGGCACCGTCGGTTCCGCCCCGGCCATCGACCGCAAGAAAGGCTTCGAAGAGATCATCAAGGATCACCCCGGCATCAAGATCATCAAGTCCCAGAGCGGCGATTTCACCCGTGCCAAAGGCAAGGAAGTCATGGAATCGTTCCTGAAGTCCCCTGAAGCCGACCAGATCCAGGTCCTCTTCGCCCACAATGACGACATGGCCCTCGGCGCGATCCAGGCCATCGAAGAAGCCGGCAAGAAGCCCGGCAAGGACATCATCATCATCTCCATCGACGGCGTGAAGACCATGTTCGAAGCCATTCTCGCCGGCAAGGCCAACTGCACCGTCGAGTGCAACCCGCTCATCGGCGCCCAGCTCTTCGACGTGGTCGAAAAGATCCACGCCGGCGAAACCGTTCCCGCCCGCATCCCCTCGCAGGAAGGCGTGTTCGATTCCAAGAACATCACGCAGGAAGTCGTCGACGGCCGCAAGTATTGATCGGCTGAAAGCGACCTGAACGGACCGGATTCCTCCGGTCCCTCAGTCTGATCCCGAACCGGGAAGGCCCAGCGCTTTCCCGGTTTTTTCGTGCCTTTTTTCCGATCCCGGTTTGTTTTTCAGGTATTTGCGGTGTATGGTATCACATCTATTTCATCCCGTTTCAGGAGTTTCCACCTATGAAAAAACTGCTTGCCGCCGTCTTCGCTTCCGCCATGTTCACCCTCGCCGCCGCCGACATTCACATGGCGGGCGACTCCACTATGATGACCTACCGCGGCAGGGATATCCCGCAGCAGGGCTGGGGGCAGCGCATGCAGGAGCTCGTGAAAGACGGCGTGACCGTGAAGAACCGTTCCATCGGTGGACGCTCCACAAAGAGCTTCAAGGCGGAACGGCGCTGGGAGGGCCTGCTCCGTGAAGTGAAGAAAGGCGACTTCGTGATCATTCAGTTCGGGCACAACGACGGCACGAAGGACAAGCCGGAACGCTACACCGACCCGCGAACCGAATACAAGGAAAACATGAAAGGCTTCGTGGAGGACGTGCGCAAAGCAGGCGGCATCCCCGTGATCGCCACATCCATCCCGTTCGGCATCTACCTGGAGAACGGCTCGCTGAAGCCCGCCGGTTTCCTCGACCCGTACCTGAAATCCGCGCGCGAAGTGGCCGCCGAGACGAAATGCGACCTGGTCGATCTGTACGCGTACGCCGACAAGGAGCTGAACGCCGCAGGGGAGAAGAAGGGCACCTCGCTGTATCTGGTGCTGAAACCCGGCGACTATCCGAACTTCCCGGAGGGCAAGTCCGACCGTTGCCACATCTGTTTCCGCGGCGCGCTCTTTTATGCAAAAGCGTTCGCCCTGCTCGCGAAGCAGAACAAGCTCCCGATCGCGGAGCTCTTCAAGGATTCCGACGTGTCCCCGATGGATGCCGCGCTGAACGCGGAGGACATCTACATCGTCAAGAAGGATGAGGCGAAAGATGAGGCGAAAGCCTCAACTGAAGCATTGCCTGGCTCCGCTCAGGCACAAGGCGAGGCAAAACCGGACGAGAAGGCTCCTGCGGCAAAGCCGTGATCCCGCCCCTTTTTTCTAAAAAATAGCCCCTTTTGCTTGATTTTATATTGTTTCGGCTGTATTGTATCCATAAATAATAAAATCGCTGTCTGTTCAGACGGCTGAATTTTGAGCAGAGGAAACGGTCTGTGAATCGTTTGTCTTTGAAGTTGTTTTTATTTATGGCCGTGCTTGGCTCGGTGTGGTCGCTTTTTTCATCGGGACGCCAGCCGGCGCCCAGGAATCGAAGCCGATTCCGCCACGATTCGGGAAAGTCCTGGTGCTGTTCTCCGCCGAGACTTCGAAGGCGGACCGCGACGCCTTCCTCGACGGGCTGGAAGAGGCGAGGATCCGCCATCAGGAGGACTATCGCGAGCTCGTGCGGAAATCGGCGGAGTTTTCCTCCGAACGCGGTTTCTACCACAATCCGTGGTTCCTCGAAGCAGTGGATGTGCAGATGATCCGCCAACTGTACAACACGACATCCCAACGCGCGTGGTCCCTTGAGCAGCTTCTACCCTTGCTTGGGCGACAGAACTGGCAGGGATTCGAAGCGCTGATCGTGGTCGCCTCGGACAAAATAACATCCGAGTTAAACAGCTTTGCCCGGGACTACAACCGAAGGGTTGAACCGAACCGGGACGATATGGTCATCCTGTTCGCCGGGGTGTCGGAGTTCGACGAATCGGTCCGCGAGCCGCAGACCAAAGGCGACAAGACCGAACCCGCGCTGTTTCCCAATGCGTTCGCGATCCTGCATCCGGTCGATCCGTGGCCGAATACGGAGCTGGCGCTGACGACGTTCCCGAGGACGAAGAAGGTCGTCCTGCTGACCTCCGGCAAAATATGGAATGCGGAAATGGAGACCGCGTACCGGGCGAAGCTCGATCCGGGGAAGACGCTGAAGACTCTCCTGATCCCGGAAATCCCGAAACGCGACGTGACCGAGGCGGATATCAAGGATCTGAAAAACAAGTTCGCGGCGGACCTCAAGGCGGAGATCCAGCCGGACACGGTCGTCGTGTCGCTCTCTTCGATCGAGCATGGCGAGGATCCCGTGGAATGGCTGCCCGACAACTTCGACGCATGCCCGGTCTTTTCGGACACGCCGCCCGTGCGGAAAAACGAGGTCGGCGGGTTCTGCCGCTCCATGAACAAGCTCGCGCTTCAGGCCGCCGACCTGCTGGAAGAGCTGAGCAAGGATTCGCTGTATCTGTCTCGGAAAAGCGTTCCTGCGACCATCGCGGAGAGCGACGACCTCTGGCTTAACGAGGCGGCGCAGAAACGCTACCACATTGATTTGCTGTCCGGTTTCCCGGAGAACGTGATTGTGGCGAACACGACCACGAAAAAAGCGCCGCAGAGGAGGGTATACCCCACTTGGACGAAGAAGCGCATTTTTGCCCTGCTCGCGGCAAACGCCGCCGTGCTGTTCGTCTTGACCGCGATCACCCTGCTTTCCATTCGTGCGCGCCGCAGAAGACGCACCCTGTCGGAAAAAATCTATGAATCCCTGCCGGTGCGCGTGCTGGTGACGGACCGCGAGGGCCGTATCATCGACTACCACATGCAGTACGGCGAGATGACGCAGACGGGTGAAGTCCCGTGGCGGAACATCAATTCCGTGCCGTGGCTTCAGGATATTGATGCGGGTAAGGTCGTGCGCGAGGCGTTCGATTCGGGCAGGACCATCGTCCGCGAATTCGAGATCGACGGCGAACGACGCGTCGTGGTGCTGTCCAGCACACCGTCGGATGTCTTCGGCCGTGCCGCCGTGGTCGCTGTCAGCAGCGATTCGCCTCACCATGGATAATTGATAGGTTTTGTGCGCGAGCCGGACTGCCGCAGTGCAGGCATTTGCCTGCTAGGGGATCCAGCCGCCGCCAAGAAGACGTTCCCCGTCGTAAATGACCGCAGCCTGTCCGGGCGTGACCGCCCTCTGCGGGGCATCGAATTTGATGAAGACCACGCCGTTCGGGGAGAGGAGGACCGAGGCATCCGCGGGGCGCGAACGATACCGTATCTGCACCTGAGCGCGGAATTCGGCGGCTTCGGCGGGCTTGCTGATCCAATGCGCGCACGGCAGCACGAGCGCGTCGCGCAGCAGATCGTCCGGGTTCGTCGTAAGCCAGACCTTGTTTTCGCCCGCGTCGATGCGGCTGACCCAGGCCGGGACGCCCATCGCCACGCCCGTGCCTTTCCGTTGCCCGATCGTGTACGCGTAAATGCCGTCGTGCCGCCCGAGGATGCGCCCGTCCGGGGCAGCGGCGAACGTCCCGCCGGGCACGCGTTCGCCGAAATGCTCGTGCAGGAACTCGGCGGCGGTCTTGTCCGGCGGCATGAAACAGGCGTCCTGGCTTTCCTTCGATTCCGCGTTCGGGAGCCCGAGCTCGCGGGCGATCTCACGCACCTCGGGTTTCGTCATGCCGCCGAGCGGGAAGACGATGCGTGCGAGCTGTTCCTGCGAAAGCCCGAAGAGGAAATACGACTGGTCTTTCTCGCGGAACGAACCGCGGGCGAGGACCGTTTGTCCACCCTCGGCGTCGATCGCTTTCGCGTAATGGCCGGTGGCGAATGCCGTGCAGCCGTGCTGTTCCATCAGGGGCATGAGAGAGCCGAATTTGACCGCGGGATTGCAGAGGGCGCAAGGGTTCGGGGTATAACCGGATTTATACATGTCCCAGCTCGGACGCAGAACGGCGCGTTCGAAGACATCCGAGCAGTCCACGTGGATCAGCTCGATCCCGAGTTTCGCGGCGGCCTCTTCCGCTTTTTTCTGGGCGGATTCGCCGCCGGGGAGAAGCGTCATGTGGACGCCAGTGACATGGTATCCTGCGCGAAGAGCGAGGACGGCGGCGACCGTGGAATCGACCCCGCCGCTGAATGCCATCAGGATGGTGGAACCCGGCGGGAGCTGGCGGAACGGGGTGTAGGAATCGGCTTGCGGCATGGTATCACTCCAGCGCGGCGGCGAGTGCGGCCGCCGTGACGCCCGGCAGGAAGACCACCTTGTCGCGCGAGGTCTGGCCGGAGACCAGCGACACGGCACTCTTCGGCAGTTTCAGTTTCTTCGCCAGAAATACGCACAACTCCTTGTTCGCCTTGCCGTCGACCGGAGGCGCGGCGAGCGAGATCTTGAGAGCTGTGCCGTAGACGCCCGCGACCGCGGTGCGCTTCGCGCCGGGCTGAACGTGGCACGACAAAAACACCCCCGATTCGTTGACGCGGATCAGGGGTGTGAGAGTTTCGGCCGTCATGCGGACGCTCCGAGGTCAGAACGTCTTCACGGTAACGTCGTCGCCGGACTTGGGCGGAGCGTCGCCGTTGTCCTTCCTGTCGGCGGAGCCGGAGGCGCCGTTGTCCGCGGCGGGTTTGGAATCGTCGCCGGACAGGACAGGTGCCTTTTCCTCTTCGGGCGGGAGGTCCAGCAGCTTGCGGATGTCCGCGCCGGAGATGGTCTCGCGTTCGAGCAGGGCGTTCGCGAGCCTGTCGAGGCGTTCGCGCTGTTCTGTGACGATCTTCGTGGCGCGCGCCTTGCACTCGGAGATGATGCGCTTGACCTCGTCGTCGATCTCGCGCTGGGTCTGCTCGCTGCAGGATTCGTTGCGCGTGATGTCGCGTCCGAGGTAGATGTGGTCGGCGCGTTCGCCGTACTGGACGGTGCCGAGCTTGTCGCTCATGCCGTAGGAGCAGACCATGGCGCGGGCGAGGTTCGTGGCGTGGGCGATGTCCTGGGATGCGCCGCTGGTGATGTCGCCGAGCGCGATCTCCTCCGCCACGCGGCCCCCGAGGTCGGTGGTGATGATGTCGAGCATCTCCAGGCGGCTGCGGGAATAGCGGTCCTCATGTTCCATCATCATGGTCAGGCCGAGCGCCTGGCCGCGCGGGATGATCGTGACCTTGTGCAGCGGGATGCTGTTTTCGAGGAAGAGGTTGACGATGGCGTGCCCGGACTCGTGCCAGGCGGTGAGCCTGCGGTCGCGTTCGGGTATCTTGCGGCTGCGGCGTTCGCGGCCGAAGCAGACTTTGTCGCGCGCCTCTTCCAGGTCGGCCTGGGTCGCGGCGCTCTGGTTGTTGCGTGCGGCGAGCAGCGCAGCCTCATTGATGAGGTTCGCGAGGTCGGCTCCGCTGAATCCGGGCGTACTCTTTGCGATGGCGTCGAGGTCGGCTTCCGGCGCGAGCTTGATATTTTTCGCGTGGACGTCGAGGATCTTCCGGCGGCCCACGATGTCGGGCAGGTCGATGACGATCTGGCGATCGAAACGGCCGGGACGGAGCAGGGCGGGGTCGAGCACGTCGACGCGGTTGGTCGCGGCGATCACGATCACGCCTTCCTGGGTCTCGAGGCCGTCCATTTCCACGAGGAGCGCGTTCAGAGTCTGCTCGCGTTCGTCGTGTCCGCCGCCGATTCCGGAGAAGCGGGAACGTCCCACGGCGTCGATCTCGTCGATGAAAATGAGGCAGGGGGCGTTCTTGCGCGCCTGCTGGAACATGTCGCGGACACGGCTGGCACCGACGCCGACGAACATCTCGACGAAATCGGAACCGCTGATGGAGAAGAACGGCACGGAGGCTTCGCCGGAAACGGCTTTCGCCATGAGGGTCTTGCCGGTGCCCGGCGGTCCGGTGAGGAGCGCGCCGCGCGGAATCTTACCGCCGAGGAGCTTGAATTTGAGCGGGTCGCGGAGGTATTCCACGATCTCCTTCATTTCCTCCTTCGCCTCGTCGCAGCCCGCCACGTCGTCGAACTTTGTGTGGTGTTCGTCGGGCAGGATCATGCGTGCACGGCTCTTGCCGAACTGAATGGCGCCGGAGCCCGCGCCGTGGATCTGGCGCGTGAAAATGAAGTAGAAGACGAGCAGGATCGGGACCGCGATCGCGAGGTTCAAGAGCAGGGATTTCCACCACGCGTCGCGTTCCAGATAAATGGTCTGCACGCCCTTTTCATCCAGTTTGTCGATGATGGAATCCGTGGCGTAGATACGCGTGGTGTATTTCAGCTTGAGCTTCGGCGCGATCTTTTTTCCCGCGTCGGCAGGTGCGGCGGGCTTCGTCAAATCCTTTTCGACGATCTCGGGCGCGGGCTTCTTCTCATCGTTTTTCGAATCGGCATCCTGTCCGGAGAGGACTTCCTTGACCGTGTCGTTGACGACCTTCTCCAAAGAATCCTTGTCCAGGTTCAGCGGATCGGCGACAGAATGCGTGCCGCCGTCTGTCTTCTTTGTGTCGGCGGGAGCTTTCGGCGCGTTTCTGAACTCGCCGGAGATCGCGAGGATCTTGTCGGATTCGGGCATGATCTCCGCAGAGACGATCTCACCCTTTTCCAGATGCGCCAGGAACGTGTTCGCGGTCCACTCCTCCGTGGCGGCGAAGTAGGGCGAGGAACTGTAGACGATGAGAGAAGCGAGGATGAGGAACGCAAGCAGCCAGAGAAAAAGGGACGCGGGCGGCTTGCGCTTCGAACCGGGAAGCGTTTTGTGGGGTGGATCTTTTTTTTCGTTCATGGATTAGACGATCCGGGTCATGGAGGCGTTCTGCGCAGGGATGGACGCGTTTGCGTTCTGATTGTCCATGAAGCTCTTCACGAAGAGGCCGAGGATGGCGAGGAAGATGAGCGCGAGCAGAACGACGATGATGATCATGAGTTTGTTGGAGAGTCCGCTGCCCTGTTTGCGTTCGGTGAAACCGGAGTTCGCGACGTTCTTGATGGTCTGGGTCGTGCTGGCGGCGTTGATGTCGATGCCGGTCTGCGTCTTCTGAATGGACATGACCATGGTCTTGTCCTCGCTGTCGTAAAGCAGTTCGAATGCGCCGACGCGGACGATGTCGCCGTTCTGCAGTTCGTGTTCCTCGGTGAGCGGGGTCCCGTTGACTTTTGTGCCGTTGGTGGACCCGGCGTCGGAGATGAAGAATTTGCCGTCTTTGCGGATGACCTTGCAGTGAAGCGTGCTGACGGTCGGGTCTTTCAGGCAGATGGACCGTTCATCGGAACGTCCGATGGTGATCTCATCCTGTTTCAGTTCAAACATCTGACCGCGAAGCTGTTCGCTGAGAACTACTAATTTCGGGATAGCGGGCATTTCCAGATAAACTCCTGATTTGAATCGCCGTCCGTCGATGCCGGGGGGTGCGGCGGCGAAGTTGTTGACGTGTTCCAATGGTTATTCTTTTAATATAGCACAGAAAAATGGATTTCAAACCCGAAAACGAAGTTTTTCGGGATTATTTATGTTTTTTTCTTAAAGAGTTGGCGCGGCGAATTGTCTGGCGGACATCAGTCTTTCGGGATGATCTTGTGGTCCTGCGCGGCTTCCAGCAGGACTTTGAGCAGGATGGATTTTTCCGACGGCGTCTCCATATGGAATCGTTCGGGTGCTTCGGCGAGTTCGCGCCAGTAGGTCCGGACTTCTGCCGCCGCGGTGGATCCGGATTCGTCAGGGAAGAGGTCGAGCAGGAAATCGAGGATCTGCCAGACGAGCTTGACCTGGTCGTGCGAGAAAGAGGAGATGAAATCGTCCGTGACGCGTTTCATCTCCGGGTAGACCCACCGGCCGCGGATCGCCCATGCCAGCGGCATCATGCAGCGGAACAGCATTTCCGGTTCCGGCAGCCGGGTGAGGTCCGCGCCGGGCAGGACGGGATTGCAGAATTCCTCCGGGTCATTGTCGCTTCCGGCGCGTTCATAGACGAAATCGAGGATGCCGAAGAAGATCTCCGCGAGCTCCAGCCGCCTGTCCGGCGGATAGTAGCGCGGATTGTCGGAGATGGCGTCTTCGAGTTTCTTCCTCGTGTCGAAGACCGGCGCTTCGTTGGGGCGTTTGAAAAGCTTGTCCAGCTCGTTCTGGAACGCCTCGATATCGCGCTGGATGCCGTGTCGGTCCGCAGGCATGGTCAGCCGAGCCGTCCCGCGAGGATTTCCTTCATGGCCTTGGCAAGCTGGTCGGTGCAGGACGTGCCCTTGCCGCCGCAGTCGACGCCTTCGAGCTGGTCGATGATCTCCTGCGGGGTCTTGCCCTTCACGAGGATGCCGATGGCGGTGAGATTGCCGGGGCAGCCGCCGGTGAACGCCACGTTCGTGACGACGCCGTTGTCGATGTCAATATCGATCTGGGAGGAGCAGACGAGCGGACTGGTCTTGTAGGTGTAGTGCATAGCGGAGTCCTTTCGGGATAAATGAAAACGGGAAATGTTTCTTTAATGTAGCATGAAAAATGGAAAAGACCAGTGCAAAGAGGAAGAAAAGAGGGAAAAAGTCTTGCAATCGGAAAAAAACACGCTATATTTTCGAGGCGATTTTGTTTTCTCAGATAGATTCCGGCGGATGGCCCCCTGCCGGGAAGCAACGACCAGGAGCGGATCATTCGTGGACGGCGGAAACGAACAGTTTTTTATGCGTGAGGCTTTGTGCGAGGCGGAACTCGGTGCAGGGTACACCAGCCCGAATCCGGCAGTCGGCGCAGTCATCGTGCGCGATGGACGGATCATCGGTCGCGGCCACCACAAACGCTGCGGCGCCCCCCATGCCGAGATCGAAGCGTTCCTGAGCCTGCCGAACGAATCCGACGCCGCGGGCGCCGATCTGTATGTCACGCTGGAGCCGTGCAGCACCACGGGCCGTACGCCCCCGTGCTGCGACGCGATCATCCGAAACCGCATCCGGCGCGTAGTCATAGGCTGCCTCGATCCGAACCCGAAGCATGCGGGCCGCGGCGTCGGCATCCTGCGCGCCGCCGGGATCGAGGTGGAGACAGGTGTGCTGGAAGAGGAATGCCGCGTTCATCACGAGGCATTTTTCAAGTGGATCACAACGGGGCGTCCGTTCGTGCTGCTGAAAATGGCCGAGACGCTCGACGGGAAGATCGCTACCGCGAACGGCGATTCCAAGTGGGTCACCTCCGACACCGCGCGGGAACGTGTAGCGTATCTGCGGCGGCTTTCGGATGCCGTGCTCGCAGGCGCGGAGACGTTCCGCACCGATTCTCCCCGGTTCACCGCCCGCACGCCGGACGGTACGGTCCTGAAGACGCCGCGCCGGATCATCGCTACGCACCACCCGGAAATCCTGTCCGGCGCGGGCGAAGGCTGGGAATCCGCCGTGCTGGATAAGCCGGACGACTGGCGCGAATTTCTCGCCCGGATGGGACGGGAGAACGTGACCATGCTGCTGATCGAAGGCGGCGGCGAACTGGCTGCATCGGCGATTCGCGCCCGCGCCGTCGACAAGATCGAATTTCATGTGGCTCCGAAGCTGCTTGGCGGGCGCGGCAGCCGGCCCGTGCTGGGCGGACCCGATCCCGCCTCTCTGTCCGAGGCGGTCCGTCTGGACCGTCTGCGCGTGTCGCCGCTGGGCTGCGACCTGCGGATCGATGCGTATCCGCTGTACCCCGAAACATGAGACAAATGAGGAGATAATACGATGTTTACAGGTTTGATCGAAAAGACCGGGGTGCTGACCGGGCGCGAAACCGGAGCGAAAGCCGGACGTCTGACCGTGAAGCCGGATACCCCGTGGGCGGACTTGGAGGCCGGCGAGAGCATCGCCGTGAACGGCGCATGCCTCACGTTCGAGAAGGAATCAGGCGGGAATCTGACGTTTTTCGTGATGAAAGAGACACTGGACCGGACGAACCTGGGACAACTGAAGACTGGGGCACGGGTGAATCTGGAACGGGCGTTGAGTCTCGGGAGCCGTTTGGGCGGACATCTGGTCAGCGGACATGTCGATGCCGCCGTGAAAGTCGTTTCGTTCGGGAAGGTCGGCGACGACTACGAGCTCCGCATGGAGATGCCGTCCGAGTTGCGGATCTTCTTCGTGACGAAGGGCAGCGTGTGTGTGAACGGCGTATCCCTCACGCTCACGGACGTGACCGATGAGACGTTCGCGGTGCGGTTGATCCCGACGACCCGGCGGGAGACCAATCTCGACGATTTGAAGCCGGGCGACCTGGTGAACATCGAAACCGACCTGATCGGCAAATACGTCTGCGAACAGCTCCGGCACATGGACGGCGGCGCGCAGGCCGCACAAAGTGCCAGCACGATCTCCATGCGCGACCTGACGGAGGCCGGGTTCTGATGGAAACGGAGAAGGAAAAGATCGACTACAAGGCGCTTCCATTCGGGCTGGCGCTCGGCCATGCCGCCATGGACCCGGCGTCCGTGCCGGACTTTCTCACGTCGGGCCCGTTTGATGCCGTCGAAGTCCCGACGGAATGTTTCCTGCACAGTGACGCGGAATTCCAGCGGAGACTGACATCCTGCAAGTTCAAAACCGTGCGTGCCGGACACCTGATGGCGCCCGACCTCACGCGGAATATTCCGTTCCTGGCGGAAAACTACCGCCGTGATTTCGTGGAACAGGCCTCCATCATGGTGCGCACGCTCGCCGCGTCGGGCGCGTCCGGGGCGTTTCTCGGACTGGATATGAGGCGGATCCTGGGCGACGCCGCCGCCGAGGCCGCCGCGCTGGAGATCATCCGCAAGATGATCCCTGTCCTGTACCGGGAGGACTTCGAACTGCTGATCCCGTACCGGATCCCGTTCAAAAGCGAACGCGACATCATGACGACGCAGCTGATGGGGCGTTTTATGCGCGGGACGCTGAGCCCGCTGGTGAAACTCAGTCTGGAGATCCATCCGTTCGAGGTGAAACCCGAGGAGGATAAAGCCGGGCTGATCGGCCTGCTCGGATGCGAAGCGCATCAGGCGATCCTGATCTACGACGCCGACAGCGGCCTTCACATAGCCCCGGCGCAATTCCGGCCGTGGGCCGAGCTGCTGGAACGCCGCCTGTTCCGCGGCCCGTACCTGCTGTGTCCCCGTTCGATCCGCAACCGCATGGCGATCCCGGAGGCGGATTTGTTCGCAAAAATGGTTTCGGACTTGCGAAATGAATAAAACAGTGCTACATTATTAGATTACTGTTTTTTCCGAAAGATTGTTATTTGGAGATCGAAACTATGCCCAGAACTTTAAAACTCGGTGTCAATATTGACCACGTCGCGACGGTCCGCCAGGCCCGCCTTGCCGCCCAGCCATCCCCGCTTGAGGCCGCGCAGCTCTGCATGGCCGCCGGTGCGGACGGCATCACCGCCCACCTTCGCGAAGACCGCCGGCACATTCAGGATGCGGACGTGATCGCGCTCTCGCAGGCGGGACTCCACCTCAACATGGAAATGGCCCTGACCGAAGAGATGGTCCGCATCGCCAACACGCTGGTGCGGCCGCAAAGCTGTTGCCTGGTGCCGGAGAAGCGCCAGGAGCTTACGACCGAGGGCGGCCTCGACGCCGTCGCGAGCCTCGATAAGCTTATGCAATGGGTCCCCGTCCTGAAGAGCGCGGGGATCGCGGTCAGCCTCTTCATCGCACCCGATTTCGCGCAGATCGACTGCGCCAAACAGTGCGGTGCGGAGTTCGTCGAGCTTCATACCGGCTCGTTCGCCAACGCCGTTTCCGCGTCCGAACAGGCCGCAGAGCTGGACCGCCTGGCGAAGGGCGCGGAGTACGCGCATTCGCTAGGAATCGGCGTGAACGCCGGACACGGCATCGACTACGAGAACATCAAGCCGCTGCTTGCCGCCGTCCCGCATCTGCACGAACTCAACATCGGGCACAGCATCATCGCGCGCGCCATCATGAAGGGCGTCGGCGCGGCGGTCGCGGACATGCTCGAACTCATGCAAGATTACGCGGGCGAATAAGCCCGTTTCCAGCTTACCACAGCAGAAAGGATTTCAGAAAATGGCCTCGGAGATCATCGAAACCTTCCATCAGATCCTCGCACAGTGCGTGGAACACGGCGCATCGGATGTCCTGCTCAAGGAGGATGCGCCGGTCAACCTTCGCATCGCGGGTGCGCTCTACCCCGTCGACTTCGTCACGACGCACGAATTCCTCGACACACTCCTTAAGGAGATCATGGACGGGCGCATGCTAAAGGAGTACGAGCAGAACGGTGACGCGGACTTCTCCTACTGCGTGGAAGAGCTTGGACGATTCCGTATCAACGCGCACAAGCAGCGCGGCATGCACGGCGTCACGCTGCGCTATGTCAAGAGCAAGATCAGCTCCATGGAGGAGCTTTCCCTTCCGCCCGTGCTTCGCAGCATTGCGGAGACGCCGCGCGGCATCATCCTGGTTTGCGGCACCACCGGCAGCGGCAAATCGACCACGCTGGCGGCCATGATCCAGCACATCAACGAGCATTTCACGAAACACATCATCACGATTGAGGACCCGATTGAATACGAGTTCCGCGACGGCAAGTCGTTCGTGGAGCAGCGCGAAGTCGGGCTGGACTGCCCGTCGTTCTACAGCGCCCTCACGCACGCCATGCGCCAGGCCCCGGATGTGATCATGGTCGGTGAAATGCGCGACAAGGAGAGCTTCGAGGCCGCGCTCCAGGCCGCCGATACCGGCCACATGGTCATCAGCACCGTGCATGCCGCCGATGCCTCCCAGGTCGTCGGACGTATCCTCGACCTCTATCCGATTCAGGAACAGGACACCATCCTGGAGGCGCTTTCCGCCAACCTGAAAGCCACCATCGCGCAGCGTCTGCTTCCGAAGGCGCTCGGCAAAGGCGTGATCCCCGTCGTCGAAGTCATGATCTGCGACCCGGTCGTCCAGCGCTATATCTCCAAGAAGGAATTCGAGAAGCTGCCCGAGGCGATGGAAAGCGCCCGCGAAGCCGGCATGCAGACGTTCAATATGGCGATCCTCGACCGCATCAACAACGGCGAGATCACCGAGGAAGTCGGCCTTGCCGCGTCCAGTTCGCCCACCGCCCTGAAGATGAACCTGAAGGGCATCTTCCTGAACAGCTCGAAATAAACCCGATCCTGAGATGTCCGGGCATTCGGTTCTCCCGCCCGGTCCGGAGGACTTTCCATGAAAATGAAAACGGTCTGCGCCGTCGCCGCGACCATCTTATGCTGCATTCTTGCGGTGAAGGGCGCCACAATGAACTTGACCCTTTCTCTTCAGGCATTCGTGCAGGGCATCGTGGAGGGCGTGACCGAATTCCTCCCGATCAGCAGCACCGGCCACATGATCATTGTGGACAGCTTCTTCCCGATGAAGGATGAAGCGTTCGCCAAGCTTTTCGAAGTCGTGATCCAGCTCGGCGCGATCCTCTCCGTGCTGGTGTATTTCTACAAGACGATCTTCCCGCGGAAATGGAACGTCGATGGATTCAAAGCGATGATCCCCCTGTGGTCGCGCGTGGTGGTCGGCGTGATCCCCGCCGCCGTGATCGGATTCCTGCTAGACGACTTCATCGAGGCGCACCTCTTCAACATCGTGGTGGTATCCGTGGCGCTGGTCGTCTACGGCGTGGCGCTCGTCTTCAGCGGGAAGCTTGAAAAACGCGCGTCCGGCACCGCCGAGATCGTGAAGATGAGCTACGGCAAGGCGCTCGCGGTCGGCTTCTTCCAGTGCCTCGCCATGGTCCCCGGCACGTCGCGGTCCGCCGTGACGATCCTCGGTGCGATGTGCCTCGGCTGCTCCCGCGCGTGCGCTGCGGAGTTCTCGTTTTTCCTGGCGATCCCGACGATGTTCGGCGCTTCGCTCCTGAAGCTCGTGAAGGGCGGGGCGCACCTGACCAGCCCGCAGTGGATCGCGCTCACGATCGGCTTCGTGACCGCGTTCTTCGTGGCGTGGGGCGTGATCGCGTGGTTCATGGACTATGTGAAGAAGCACGACTTCAAGCTCTTCGGCTGGTACCGGATCGTACTCGGCGCCATCCTGCTGGTCCTGTTCTTCTGCGGCGTCGTGAAGGTCTGAGCGCAGTTCGCCTCAAAGATTCCAAAGGAAAAGGCATACCGGAGCGTTTTTCCGGTATGCCTGAACTGTGTCCTTAAAACGTGTCCGAGCGGAGCCGGACACTGCCGCAATGGAGGACTTATCCTCCTCACTTCTCGAATTCGACCTTGAAGCAGAGGGATATCTTCAGGTTCGGATCTCTCTCGGGGGCTTCGATCGTGAGCGTGGAGCCGTCGTTCGTCCACTTCACATCCTTCGCGGAACCGAGGAGCGTGACTTTCTTGACCTTGGCGTCGAGGTCCGGGACGGTGACTTTCGCGCCGGGCCTCGGGACGACGAGCGTGAAGACGTAGAGCTTGCCGTCCTTCGTGGTGTAGCGGAGGTCTTCGGCTGTGGCGCGTCTGCCGCGTCCTTCGTTGAATCCCTGCGCGTTGAGGCGTTCGCCGGGGCCGTTCGCCTGCGGACCGGAGCCGAATTTCTTCCAGGTGCGCGTGCCGTAGATGCCTTCGCCGTTGACCTTCATCCAGTCGCCGATGCCTGCGCAGGTCACGCGTTCCTTCTCGTCCACCGTGCCGTCGGCGCGGATGGGCACGCTGAGGAGCAGGTTCCCGCCCTTGCTGACGATGTCGATGAGCATCTGGATCACGGTTTCGGCGGACTTGTAGCCGTTGCGGTCGTAGATGCCGCGGTCATAGTGCCAGGAGCCGATGCAGGTGTCGGTCTGCCAGTACGGAGTGACCATCTGGCCGGGCACGCCGCGTTCGACGTCCCAGACCATCGCCTTGCGCTGTTCCTCGTTCAGGACCTTGCCGCATGCCACGACTTCCTGCTTGCCGCCGTTCTTCCTGAACATGGTGTTGTAATAATAGGCGGTGAGCTCGACGCCGTCGTTGAACGTGGGGTAGAACGGCATCACTGTATCGTCGTAGTAAAGGATTTCTGGCTCATACTCGTCGATGAGCTGTTTGTGGCGCTTCATGAACTTGTCGCGGTATTCCTGCGAGGGCGGCACGACGCGGTTCGGGTCCCAGTCCCAGTGGCGGTTGTCCGGGGACGCCTCGTGCTTCTGCGCGTAGAGTTCCTGCGGATCGAGGCCCATTTCACCCCACCAGGTGCCCGCGCCGTCCTCCTTCTTCAGCAGACCGTCGTAGTTGCGCGAGGGCTCGTACCAGCACCATGCGTGCGAGGCGTGGACGCTGGCGCCCCAGTGCATGCCGGCGCCCTGCACGGCCTTCTTCCATTCCTTCGCGATGTCGCGCTTCGGACCGAGGCGGACGGAGTTCCATTCCTGATACTTGCTGTCCCACATGTCGAAGTTGTCGTGGTGGTTCGCGAGGGAGACCACGTATTTCGCCCCCATGCCGCTGAAGAGCTTCGCAAGGTCTTCCGGATCCCATTTCTCCGCCTTCCACATATGGATGATGTCCTTGAAGCCGATCTCCTTCTGGTCGCCGTATTTCTCCTGATGGCGTCTGAACTGCCATTCGTTCGGGATGTACATATTCCGGGCGTACCAGTCGCCGGATTCGGGTTCGCACTGCGGACCCCAGTGCGCGAAGATGCCGAACTTGGCGTCCTTGTACCATTCGGGCGTCTGGTAGTGAGCCTCCAGGGATTCGAGCGTGGGCTCGAACGGAGGTTCGACCGGTTCCTCGGTCGCGCAGGAAGGAGTGGCGGATACTGCCGCCGCGGCAAAGAGGATCGCGGCCGGTTTGAGCGGGCTTTTCATGCGTGGGGTCCTTTCTTTTTGCTGTTCGGGTTGTTCAGAAACTAAACATTCGATAATATATCCGCCCAAAAAACATTTTCAAGCGTCATAACGCATATTAACGTAATCTTAACGCGAAAAAGAAACGTGCCGGAATCATCCGTGCAGGGGAGGAAACCTGGGAAATATCGAAAAAAAGCGGATTGTGTTAGAGAAAACGTTTGAAAAATCGGAATAAGCTATTATAGTATGGTTTAGAAATAAAATAAACATCCACTCGTCATTTTTTCACATCAACATGAGGAATTTTAACATGCTGAAAAAAGTCATTCTCTCCGCCTGCTGCGTTCTCGCGCTTGCCGCTGCCCGGGATGTTTCCGCGCAACAGCCGTCGCAGATGAACGCGGCTGCCATCCCCTACGTCATGTTCGACAGCGCGCCCGGCGCGTTCCAGCTCGCGAAAGACGGCACTTCCGCAAAGATTCTGGTCGATTCCGCCGACTGGGCTGGCGTGATCCGCGCCGCGAAGGACCTCGGCGACGACGTCGGGAAGGTCACCGGCAAGGCATCGGAAGTCGTCACGACCGACAAGATCGAATCCGGCTCCGTGGTGGTCGGCACGATCGGCAAGAGCAAGCTTATCGACGGCCTCATTGCCGACAAGAAGATCGACGTGTCGAAGATCAAGGGACAGTGGGAATCGTTCCTGATCCAGACCGTGGACGGCAGCCTGGTTGTCGCCGGCAGCGACAAGCGCGGCACCATCTTCGGCATCTACGATATCTCCGAGAAGATCGGCGTGTCCCCGTGGTACTGGTGGGCCGACGTCCCGGCCAAGAAGCACGACTCGCTCTTCATCGTCCCCGGCACGTTCCTGCAGGGGCCGCCGAAAGTGAAATACCGCGGCATCTTCATCAATGACGAGGAACCGGCGTTCGGTCCGTGGTCCCGCGCGAAGTTCGGCGGCATCAACTCCAAGATGTATGTCCATATGTTTGAGCTGATCCTGCGCCTCAAAGGCAACTACATGTGGCCCGCGATGTGGGGCAAGGCGTTCAACGAGGACGACCCGGAGAATCCGCGTCTGGCCGACGAGTACGGCATCGTGATGGGCACCAGCCACCACGAACCCATGATGCGCAACCAGGAGGAATGGACGAAGCGCAACCGCGGCAACCGCCTCGGCGCATGGAATTACCATACGAACAAGGACAACCTCTATTCCTTCTGGAAAGAGGGCATCACGCGCAACGCCAAGTACGACAACCTGGTGACCATTGGCATGCGCGGCGACGGCGACGAGCCTATGGGCGGCCGCGGCTCCAAGATGGAAGACAACATCAAGATCCTGACCGACGTCATCAAGGACCAGCGCACGCTGATCGAAGAAGCGTACGGCAGACCCGCCTCCCAGGTTCCGCAGATGTGGGCCATTTACAAGGAAGTTCAGGATTACTATGACAGCGGCATGCGCGTGCCCGACGACGTCATCATCCTCTGGTGCGACGACAACTGGGGCAACGTGCGCCGTCTGCCCACCCCGGAAGAGCGCAAGCGTTCCGGCGGCGCCGGCATGTACTACCACGTCGACTATGTCGGCGGCCCCCACAGCTACCGCTGGCTGAACGTCAGCCCGGTCCCGAAACTCTGGGAACAGCTGAACCTGACCTATCGCTGGGGCGCGGACAAACTTTGGATCCTGAATACCGGCGACCTGAAGCCGATGGAGATTCCGATCGACTTCGTGCTGAAGTTCGCGTATGACCCGGACGCCATTTCGCAGGACAAGATCGGCGAATACACGGTGAACTGGGCGAAGGAACAGTTCGGCGACGAATACGCCGAGGAGATCGCCGACATCGTCTCCAAGTATGCGAAATATAACGCTTGGCGCAAGCCCGAGATTCTCGATGCCAACACGTTCAGCGTGGTCAACGACCGCGAGGCCGACGGCGTCGTGGAAGCCTGGCTGAAGCTCGTCGACCGCGCCGAAGCGCTCAAGGCGAAAATGCCGAAGGAATATCAGGACGCCTATTTCGAGCTCGTCTACCATCCGGTGAAGGCTTCCGCGCAGGTCGCCGAACTCCAGATCTGCGCCGGCAAGAACCGTCTCTACGCCCGTCAGGGCCGCGCCTCCGCCAACGAGTTCGCGCATTTCGCCCGCCAGCTCTTCGAAGACGACAAGAAGCTCGGCGACGTCTACAACAACGAAATCGCCGGCGGCAAGTGGATCCACATGATGGACCAGCCGCACATCGGCACCTCGCAGAACGGCTGGGACACCCCGAACAGCAACCAGATGCCGCGTCTCACCGAGCTTGACGTTCCGGACGTCTCCGAGATCGGCGTGGCGGTCGAGAACAGCGAAAACGCCTGGCCTGCCACGCAGGACGAGCTCATGCTCCCCGTGTTCGACAGCTGGAACCCCGTCAAGCACGTGTTCGAAGTCTTCCGCCGCGGCCAGAAGGAAGCCAAGTTCACGGTCAAGACCACCGAACCCTGGATCAAGGTCGACGTGAAGGAAGACGTCGCCTCCGTGATCGACGTCCCCGTGAACGTCGAGATCGACTGGGCCGCCGCGAAGAACGGCACGAACACCGGCTACATCGAAGTCACCGGCCCGAACGGCACCGCGAAGATCCGCGTGGCCGCGGTCAAGGCCGACGCTCCCGCCGCAGCCAAGGGCGAAAAGACCGTCTGGGGCGCGCTTGCCGGCCCGATCTCAATCCCTGCCGGACAGCCCGCGAAGGTCAACGCCGTCGGCGATGTGACCTGGAAGCTCATCCCGGACTACGGGCGCGCGGACGGCGGCATGTGCATCTTCCCCGTTACCGCCGACAGCATCACTGATTACACCAAGGCCCCGAGCATGGAGTACCCGATCTACATCTCCGAGCCCGGCAAGTACGACATCACGCTCTACACGTCCCCGACCCTGAACTTCGTCCCGGACCGCGGCCTCCGCGTGGCGGTCGGCATCGATGACGCCAAGCCGAACGTGATCGACGCCTACGGAAACGTCCAGCGCACCTCCTACCGCCAGGCGTTCGAGTCCGGCGGCACCAACTGGGACCAGAACGTGAAGGAAAACGTACGCAGGATCAAAACGCAGCTCGACGTCACGGACGCGGGCACGCACACCCTCAAGGTCTACATGGTCGATCCGGCGGTTGTCGTCGAGAAGATCGTGATCTCCTCCGGCAGACTCCCGCAGACCTACTTCGGCCCGAAATTCAGCACCCCGGTGAAGACGAAATAACATCGCTTCCCCGCTGAATTCAACAGAACCTCCGCCATGCCGGACGCCCCGAAAACGTCCGGCATGGTTTTTTCTTGATCCCCGCCTTGCATTCGGAGTAAAGGAGTATTATATTAAACAATATAAAATACGAAACCGCATCACCCCGAAACGGAGAACAAGTCATGAGCGAAGAGACGAACCATATTTCCGAACCCGACGAACATCTCCACGCTAAGAAGCGGAAACGCCGTGTGCGGTCTGCGATCCTGTATCCCGCCTTACTGATCGCGCTTTCCTTCCTGGGTTATTTTCTGTACAGGATTAACGATTTCGTGCATGTCTGCCGCATCGAGCCCGGGACGATCGTCGTCGATTCCCGTTCGATCAAACCGTACGACCCGATTTTCGACGATTTCTTCCGAAGCGGAAAGCATCCGAAACTGCAGTCGTACCTGATGTACCGGCATTACGTGATCCCGGACGGCGTGACGGAGATTGGCGAAAGGGCGTTTCTTGAGAGCATGTACCTCTTCCTCCGCAGTGTCGAGATCCCCGGAAGTGTGAAAAAAATCGGCCGGGGCGCGTTCGAGGAGTGCTGCAATTTAACGACGATCGAGCTCCCGGAGGGGGTGGAGACGATCGAACCCTTCGCGTTCCGCAGATGCGTCAATCTGAAGCGCATCGAGCTCCCAAACAGTCTGAAGACGATCGGCGCGGGCGCGTTCGTCGGCTGCACGGCATTGGAGAAAATCCGCATCCCGGACGGCGTGAAGGAGATCGGGGTAGGGGCGTTTCTCGGCTGCTCCGCCCTGGTGGACGTCGAACTTCCGCCCGGCGTGAACGTCGCACCGGACGCGTTCGGGGGAACGCTCGTCCCGGCGGAGAAATGGATAAGCCCGGAGCTACCTCAGCCGTAACCCATACGCTTGCCGTGCCGTCCTGCGCCTGAAGCGGAAAAACAGCCGGTTATTTCAGTTCCACATCGAACTGTGCCGCGGGGAATCCCTCTTCATTGTAGAGGTTGCCCATCGGGAATCCGCGGTAGGCATAGCGGATGGCCGTGGGCGCGGGGACGGCTTTCGAGGAGACAACGACCGAATCCTTGCCGACGATGCGGGCGTCGTCCGCCCAATGCCAGTTGCCGTCTGCGTCGCGCAGCGCGAAATCCTCTAGCTCGCTGTCCGGACTGCATCGCGTGTACTGGGCGTTCGAGCGGCGTCCCTGCGTGACGTATTCGGTCTTCACGGGGTGCGCGACGAGGCCGGAACCGACGCGGTCGAAGACGACTGTGACCTCGGCGCCGTTGCGCGTCGCACTCTTGAAGATCGGACTGTCCGCCACGATGTCGCGCCCGAAATCGTATTTCAGCACGAGCTTCGCGAGGCGTTCGCCGATGGGGCGTTTGTCGCGGGCGTGCACATCCAAAGCCTCGCCTGTGTCCGCGCCGACCGCCATGTGGGAGTTCGGGTCGGCGAGCTCGGTGCGCTGCTGGGACGCGCGGATGCGCGGCTGGACCGCGACGGCGTTCGGGTCGGGATCCGGCGGCTTGTAGCCGTTGAGCGTGACGAAGTAGAATTTGAGGTCGTCGCGCTGGAAGAGCTTACGCCAGGAATCCGTCATGAGCGCGTACAGCTTGTCGTATTTCTCGGCATCGTCCATGTTCTGTTCGCCCTGGAACCACAGGACGCTGCGGAACGACGCGTTGCGGAGCGGATACACCATGCCGTTGTACAGGTGCGTGCTGGTCTTGCCGCGGAACGTCTCGTTCGGGTCCTCGCCGCCCGCGACGAGCGCCTCGCGGCTGGTCCAGACCTGGACCTTGCTCCCGCCGAGCGAGGAGTGGATGATGCCGATGGGCACGCCGAGTTCCTTGTGGAGCTGTTCGGCGGCGAAGTACGCCACGGCGGAATACTTTGGCGTGGTGGTCTCGCCGGGGAGTTCCCATGCGCCGACGAAGGTGTCTGCGGGCAGTGGTACCTGCTTCTCCCGGATCGTCGCCATGCGGACGGCGTTCGGCTGAAGCGCGGACGCTTTCGCGATCTCCTCGTAGTCCGGGATCGGGTGCTGGTTGGTGCGCGGTCCGAGCGGCTTCTCCATGTTGGACTGGCCGGACGCGAGGAAGACTTCGCCGATCAGGATGTCCTCGCGCGTGAGCGTTTCGCTGCCGCTGGTCACGGTCATGGTGTACGGGCCGTCGCCGAGCTTCCGCACGTCCACGGATACCAGCCAGGTGCCGTCTTCCGCCGCGGTCGTTTCCGCGGTCGCAGACTTCGCGAACCAGCCTTCGTCGCCGATGCGGACTTTCACTTTGGCATAGGGGGTACCCTTGCCCCATACGTGCGTGGCCGCCGAACGCTGCAGTACGGCGTGGTCGCTGAGCAGGTCGCACATCTGAAGCCTTTTCGGAACATCGTTTCCGGCGGTCGATCCGGATTCGCTGACGCAGGACGGGACCGAAACGAACGCAAGCACGCTCAAAACAAGAACGGGGAGCAGTCGGGGCATTTTCATGGGATTCCCTTTCTGTGAGGTATGATTCGGGAGAGGAAACGGGCGTGTTCCAGAGAAAACGACCCGGATAAAGTCCAAGGCAGAAACCGGTCAGGGGCGGTTCTCGACACTCTGTTCCGTTTCCGGTACAGACAGAAATTCGGCCTTCACAAACGTCTTGTAGATGGTCTTTTCCTTGTCGCGGGAGTCGGAATAATTGATCGTGTTCTTCATGTTCGTAAGGGATGTATCACTGTTGTCGGAGACATTCCACTGCGGCGCGCCGGTGTTGTTGATCTGGTCTTTGCGCGCTTCGCCGTCCGGGATCTTCTCCATGAACACGATACGGATGCCGTTCGCCCCCTCTGCCCGGGCGGCGGCCTGGAGTTTCGCCCGGATATCCTTGGACGTGAGCATCGGCCGCGCGGTGTATTCCGCCGTGCCGAGCACGCGTACGCCGGGCATCTTGTCCAGGTCGGATGCCAGATAGAACTTTACCGGGGCGTCCGAAGAGAGCGCGGGCAGGGATTCACCTTCGTATTCAACACCTGCGCAGGCTGCCAGGACGAGACAGACGACTGCGGCCGTCAGGGGCAGGAAACATTTCTTCATGCTGGGAAACTCCTTTCGGGGGAAAACGTTGTTCTTTTCGTGCGTTCGCCATTAATATACATGAAGAAATGGGAAAATCAAGCGGTCCGCCGGTCTTTTCGCTTCAGGTTTTCAGGCAGACGGCGCAATGCCGCCGGTTCCGCGGTCGTCATCCATGACCGCCGGGACGTCCGGATGTCCTTGGCCGCTTCGGGATCAGTCGCGGAAGATGTCCAGATTGAGTTTTTCGATGAACTCGTCGAGGCGGTCCTCCGTCCCGATCACCATCTTCGGGCATTTCAGCCGCAGCATCCGCACGAACAGCCCGTCGGCAGTCTTCACGATGCACCGACCCTGCGAATCGAAGATGGAGGTGTTTCCATGTCCGCAGCTCGGGGAACGTGCTTTGAAAAGGAACGCGCCGATGCCGCGCCTCAGGAGCTGTTCTATTTTTATGCCCGCCCACTCCTCCATCCGGCGCGTTTCGTCTTCGCCCGTGGCGATGACTTTCAGGCGCGTGCCGCTTACGGTCCGTTCCAGGCGCATCGCCGGACGCGGGATGGCGAGGCCGCACTCGACCTCCGGGCAGACCGGCACGAAATCCACCTTGTTCAGGAGGCGCTCCACGATGCGTGCATCAAGCTTGTCCGTACCGTCGTAACGGTATTTCATGCCCAGCAGACATGCGCTGACGCCGATCTTGAGTTTTTTCAACGGCATATCCGGTTTCCTTTCCGCGTTCACGGCTCCGATGAGAACGAATGATACAGCCTGCACGAGCCGCAGTCGGCCGCCTGCGCTTCGCAGTAAGTCTTGTACAAATGGATCAGCCCCTGCTGGGCGGCGGCGCCCTTCACGATGTTCTTCCGGTCCGGCAGACAGCGTGCCTGCATCCGTCGCACGACCAGATTGCTCTGAAGCGGCGGCATCGTGCGGAAGAGTTCGAAGACGCGTGTCTCCAGGGCATCGTCACGCATGAGTTTCGCGTATGCCGCCAGGACGAGCAGGATGACATCCGCGAAGAGCGATTCCACGCGCGGACGTCCGAAGAGCGCCGCATGGTGCTTGAGCTCGGCGGAGCGGAACGAGGTATGAGCGTCCCAGAATGCCTCGCCGCCGCTCAGCCGCTCCCGGATCGTCTCCAGGATCAGGTCTGCGCTCCCGCATTTCAGGATCCCCGCGAGCTGTCCGCATGGATCGGGCAGGAACGTCCGGCCGATCGCGCCCAGCATCGCCAGACGGCGTTCCGGGCTGTTCAGAGGACGGCATGTGCGCTTGAAGAACAATCCGTCTCCGCCATTTTTCCGAAGCGGCCACCATTCGTCCCACCATGCCGAGGCAAGCGCGCGACCGTCTCCGGTCAGGCGTTTGTCCGCAGCCGGGTCGGGCAGAAGTCCGGATTCGCCCCACGCGAGCGCCTCGAAATGCGCGATCAGCTCGTCTTCCTGATACTCGCGCAGGCGTTCCGCGAGCGAATGGAAGACCTCCCGGTTGTCGGGCACGCCGAGCTGTTCGGCGACTGCGGAGAGAAACGCTTTCGACGTCCCGGCGGAGATCATCATGCGGAGGCGTTCGTCGGCACGCATTCTGAGGCGGTCCGCGCCCGCGTCGTTCAGAAACGTTTCCAGTTCGTCCGGCTGCATTTTCGCAAAGAATCCGGCGCAGGCTGCCTGCTGTCGAGCCGGCTCCGCTGCCTTGCTGTCCGCATGAGCATCCGGCAGGACCAGCACCGCCGCTTCCGGCAGGAATGCCACATTGCCCGGAGAAGTGTCGTCGAGCCGGACCACATGCAGGATCACGCTGTCGTAGGCAGGGTCGCCGCCATGTCCGTGCGCGATCCAGTCGCTCGATCTTACATGGACCTCCACATCCCCGCGGATCGCGACGCCGTTCCATTCCAGTTTTGCATTGCGGAAGTCCGGTCCGGGCATCCGGTTCCACGTCCCGGGCGAAAGCACCCGCAGAGAAGCGCCGTTCGAGAGCGTAAACTCCGCACCGCGCCGGATTTCCGACCATTGTTTCTGGATCGCGAGTTCCGGTTCGGTTTTCTGTGCAGTCTCCGCGTGTTCTGCGGGAACGGCATCGCCGTCGGACTTTTTATTCTGTATTTGTCTGCTCATACCACACTTTTTGCATGTCGGTCAAAAAGGAGAATCGGGGGGACGGCCGGACCGGAGACGGCACGCCGTTTCAAGATCGATTGCCGATTTACCGATAATATACCGCATCCCGGCATTTTTGCAAGCGCAAGTCCCCCGCGAATCCATGGAAAAACCGGCTGCCCATGCCGTTTCGTTCACCTGGGATCGGTCACGGCAAATGCGCGGACTTCCTTTTCAAGAAGCTCGCCGGAGTTTTCCGATCCATTCCCCGCATCGTCTTTCCTGTAGACCACGCGCAGAAGAGCGTACAGAGTCGTGCCCGAGTCAGACGGGATCGTGCCGAGTGCGGACAAGGTCGAACGGTCCTGCGACCATAGCAGTGAGATCCATTGGGGGAGTCCCGTGATCTCTCTTGCGGGACATGGGACAGCTTCAGAGAGAAGCACCTTCAGTTCCGGGATCTCTTTTCCCTCCGCTGTGCCGATGTAGGCAAGAAGATATCCCAGCGCCGTCGCGGACTGGGCATCGCCGTGAGATTTCCATTCGGGGTGCTTGAGACCGAGTACGACTCCACTGCTTTCGCCGGGAAAGACGCCGGATCTCTGATGAAATCTGAATTTCCTTTTATCCTCCGGTTCCGCATCGGAACTGCTGCCGAGCAGATGCATCCATGCATCGGAAACGGGGAACACATACCCGGATGCCATGAAGATCAGATCCTGAGGATCGATCCTGCTCCGGTCATTCAGGTCCATGGTGGGACGCTGGGCCGCGGCGATCATATTCCCCTCCGAATCCAGGACCGTGATGTAGGTGTAATGCGGAGCCCGGATCTCAGTGATCCTGTCCAGCAGCGATTCGCATTTCTCCTGAATTCCGGCATCCATCGTCAGAAATAGCTCGGGCTGGGTCATGCCGTCTTTGTCGATCAGGCTCTCCACGCCCAGAGCGCCTTTCCGTCCGCCATCCCGGATCATCGTGTGGCCCAGCAGCGACGATGCGAACTTCCCGCCGCATTCCGCATGGCGGACCGGCATGGAGAACAGGTCCTTTCTGCGGTCGGTCAGGACGACTTTGCCTGTGCGGTCGCAAATCGCCGGTCGACTCGGAGGACGGTTCCGATATTTATGAACGACGATCCTCCCGATCAGACAAACATTCACGACCAGAAGGACGCCAGACAATGCCGCGCAAACCTTATAGAATTTCGTCATGGAAACAACCTCCTTGAACCTTACTTGCCCTCATTGTCGTCCAGTGGAGGATACGGCAATTTGATGTGAGGAGGAAATCCATTGGGAAAATAGCCGGGCGCCACATCCCAGAACTCCCCGGCGCTGGTGAATACCTCTGCTCCGAACGAGTCATCGAAATCTTCCTGCATGATCTTTTCCAGCGGCAGGAGATCTTTTTCCGCAAGCCATTCCCCGTCGAACAGCAGCGCCTGGCAGATGTCGTAACTGTCCCAGCGATCAAAATCCTCTTTTTTCAGGATCTTCAGAAGGGCCTCTACTGGCGGGTCGTACTGAAGAGTGATCGGATTGTCGAGGATGTATTCTTTCCAGTCTTCGGCAGTCATCCGGTCAAAAGGAAAGCCCTTTTCCTCCATTGTCGACGGTGCATAATATGCCAGAAAAAACCATTCCTCCTCAGTGCGTTCAGACGGTTTCTTCGCCTGGATCCTGTCGATCTCGTCTTCTGTCCAGTTCAGATAGTCTTTGGTTTCGCTGCAATCCATAGTCGATCTCCTTTTTTTGTTGTTCAAGGTCGTTTGTTTGTGGCACAGGGGATTCGGGTCGGTCCCGAAGCCTCCCGGAATGGAGGCAGGACGTCCTGTCTGTGTTTGGTCCTTTTTTGTCGAGAAAAAGATGAACGGTCCGTTCATCGGTTATATTGCCGTCGGATTGTGATTCTGTCTGCCGGAGCTTTCATCGGCATCTGTTCCGATGAGCCGGCACGATGCTCCTGACGTTGCATCTGCCGGAATCCCGTCGAAAACCCTCTTTCCGCGAAACGTTTGCCCGGATTCAGCAAGGTCGTTCCCTTTTTTGGCGGATCATAAGCTGAAACAAGCAGGAATTGAGCTTGACGGCAAGCTCGGCCGCGGGTGCGGACAATGCACCACGGGAGGGGGAACAGATGAAACATGTCTCCCTGAACGGGATCGATATTTGCCGGATGACAGCCGCCGGACCGGCGGACAATGCGGTGGAATACGGTTGACGGAAAAGAAATGGATACTGAAATATAGCATCCATTTCGGGAAAGTCAAGTCGATCCGGTGATGCCGCCCTTGAAATAAGGGGCGTTCCCCCGGGGGATCACTCCCCGTCGAATCTCGCCGCGCTGGTCCCGGGGAGACGGCGGCTTCCCGCGTTATGGTAAAGCGGATCGTGCAGCACTTGGAGGCAGGAGCGCCGCCCAAACACCTTCAACCTGAAGAACCGCCGACAAGGACGCGCCCGCGGTCCCTGCTTTCCGTCGATTTCACATCTGTGTTTTTCAGGAAAAAATCAGGAGGATGCTTGACTTTTGCCGGAACAGATGTATATTATTCCTTACCGTTCTTTTGTCGGTCGCTTAGTTCAGTTGGTTAGAACGCATCCTTCACACGGATGAGGTCGAGAGTTCGAGTCTCCCAGCGACCACCATTCTTGCTTCTCCCAGGCGTCATTCGACTTCACGATGACGCTTTTTTATTTCGCCCTATATCCCGTTCAATCAGAAGGTTTTGCAAAGCGTGTTCGTCACCAAGACTCTCCGCGGAGAAACGATTTTTGCGTCTCCGGCATGCCTTTCGGGGCCAAAGTCCGCCAAAATTCTCCGTTTCATTAAGTCGCGACTTCACGGCTTTTTGAACTCAAGATGGAGAACTGCGCTGATTCTCGCAAAGCAACCATGAATAAAAAAACAGCGCGTATTCACGTTTCCCATTTTTTGCCGGATCAAAAATGGACTTGACCTCAAATTCACCGTAAAGGAGTGCGCTGATTTTGATAAAAGTTGGCGTTGAATACCTCGAAACCACGGTCGCATGTCTGCATTTTTCCGCGATGGCGACATCAGGAATGGCCCAAAAACGGAATCCTGCAATCTTCCCGAATCGGCAAAACGGACGTTGAAAAACGGAGAATCGCTTTTCCCAGCTTTTATGCTGAGATTCTGGCCTCAAAGGGAAGCGGGAAAAGTTTTTCAAAGATTTTTGTCACAAAACCGTTTGCAGACCTAAAACCTCGCTCTCCAGCTATGAATAATCTCAGCTGCGTTCGGCAATGAGCGAATCGATATCGTCAAAAGCGTTTTGAAGCCGTTCGCTGTGATAGATTTCATACATATCGTAGATGAAATCCGTCAAGTTCAACTTGTCCCAAAGCATCAGTATTTTGTCCGCACTTGTGTTTTTATAGGCGGCATAGCGCTCGATCAAGTAAATGAAAAACTCGCTGGGTTTGCTCATTCGTCAGCCCCCCGAATATACTGGGAGCGCCTGGGGTCTCCTGTTA
>Ga0310786_10001370_pt1 | contig 39161 bp, 37 predicted proteins | sample AusTroGonzalo_MG_FD_203881 | JGI IMG/M metagenome (GOLD analysis project Ga0310786, IMG submission 203881) | Bovine rumen microbial communities from tropical cattle in Woodstock, Queensland, Australia - Gonzalo_03 (v2) (version 2) | ecosystem: Host-associated > Mammals > Digestive system >... | reverse complement strand
GAGACTCGGATGGAACTGCTCTTGGCAAGCCTCAGCGACGATGAGCCGCAGATGGAGGACATCAATACAAAAGAAGAGATTCGCCAGATACGCATGCGCGGCGAACGGCTGATAAGCATGTACGAAGAAAACGACAAATAAAAACATGTAACAGATATGAAACGTATTATTTCTATAATTATATTTGCAGCAATGCAACTCGTTTGCCTTGCTCAGGACAATCCCAAACTGGAGAGCCTCTATGCCTATCTGAAGGCAAATAACCTTGTGAAGTACTACACCCTCAGCAATAAGAATCAGGAGGGACTCCGCAAGCGCTACGACTTTTACACAGGACTTTATAACGAAGGGCCTGCTCCCACTAAGGATTATATGGGGCAGCTTCTTGACGAAAAGGAAGACAGCGCCATACGTGCACATTGGCGTAATTTGCGAGAAGCTAACAAGGTGATTCGCAGAACGCTCAGTGAACTGACCGAAGATGCTGCTGAGAGCTACAGCTACGAGTATCATCAGAACGGGCACGACACCATTATCATCACCATCGCCCTGAAGCCCTACGAGAACGAACCGATACCTAAGAAATTTGAGTATCCGGAATATGACAGTTATGGAACTGGCAAGACTCCAGAAATGGTCTATTTCCGCTTTACAGACTCTGATCGTGGACTAAAAAATCGTATGAGCCCCATCGGACTTGGTGAGCTCAGGGTCAACACCATTGTCGATACAGCCCTCTATGCCACCAAGGACTTTGATGTCGATGCTCTATACAAGGCCATACAGCCCTTCTTCAGAGACAAATCCATCAAGCGCCACGAGATACATTGCCAGCACGACAGTACTTTCAATATTGATGAAAATGCAAGTATATTTATTGACGAAAGTTTTAATAGGGCCGAGCAAAGCGTGCGCCGTCGAGGCGACAACCATCTGACCGTCTATAAGTTCACTTCCGAGGAAAAGGCCAAGGCGAAGCTCCATCAAGTGATGGAATGTGTGCGCCAGCATATTGTCGACCATCCCAAAGAAGCCTACACCATCTGTTCCGACGAGTACTTCCCACCGCTGAATTCCGCGAGGATGTTCAGGGGAGAAGCCTACAGGAATATGGGTGAAATTGACGAGCCTCGCAAGTCGATGACCATTGATGCCCTCATGGACGAGAACGGTTTTTACATCTTTATCAACAAATGGGATGATGACGAGTATTTTCCTTTTGATTGGAAACGCCTGAAGGAAATGGTTAACGGGAAGATAGTGTATTTCGGTTTCGATGACTGGTGGCCGTAGAAAGAATGCGAGAGAGGCTTTATTCTGGCGAAAAGCTGTTAAGGGCTCGGATGACGGTGCTGACCTCGTCGTCTGTCATCGCCTGATGGCAGGGGATGGAGAGTTCCTGTTCGCTGATAAGCTCCGTGATGGGCAGTTTGAGGGCATTCCACTCCTTGTAGCAACGCTGTTTGTGGGGTGGGATAGGGTAGTGTATCTGCGTCTCGATGCCGTTGTCGGCGAGATACTGCTGGAGTCCATTGCGGCGGGAGCTGAAAACAGGGAAGATGTGGTAGACGCAGTCGCGGTCGGAGCGGACAATGCGGACAAGGGGATTGCTGATTTCGCTTTCGTAGCGGGCAGCAATCTCTTTTCGTCGTTGGTTAGCGGCATCGAGGTGGCGCAGCTTGACGTCGAGGATCGCGGCCTGTAGCTCGTCGATACGTGAATTGTAACCCTGATAGTCATGAACGTATTTCTGGTGACTGCCGTAGTTGCCCAGGGAACGGATGATGTCTGACAGCTCTGCGTTGTTAGTGGTGACGGCCCCTGCATCGCCCAATGCACCGAGGTTCTTGCCTGGGTAGAAGCTGTGGGCAGCGGCATGGCCGAGGGAGCCGGACTTTCGCTGCGGCAACGTCGCCGCACAGCCAACAGAAGGAACAGAGGTGGGAACTGAAGGGACGGAGGCGGAAGGAACAGAGGCAGAAGCGGGAGGAACGGAGGGGGAAGGCCTGCTGCCGTGGGCCTGCGCATTATCCTCGATAAGCTTTAGGTTGTGGCAGCGGCAGATTTCACCAATCTTTTCCGTATAGGCACAGCGGCCATAGAGGTGGACAATCATCAAAGCACGGGTGCGTGGAGTGATGGCAGGCTCAATGAGGGTATCGTCTATCTGGAGCGTCTCAAGCGAAGGCTCAATGAGCACGGGTTTCAAACCGCAATCGGTGATGGCGAGGATGGAGGCAATGAAGGTGTTGGCAGGCACGATGACCTCGTCGCCCGGTTGCATGACGCCCATCTCCATGTAGGCACGGAAGATGAGTTTCAAGGCATCGAGGCCGTTGCCGCAACCAATGCAGTAGCGTGTGCCGATATATTCGGCGTAATGCTGTTCGAACTGCTGCGTAGCCTCACCACGCAAATACCAACCACTGTCGAGCACGCGACTGATGGCTTCATGGATTTCAGCATCGTAAAGGTCGTTGATGCGTTTTAGGGGAAGATACTTAATCATTGGCGGCAGCAAATTATTCACTATTCAATTAAACCGTCCATTCGTAGGTGTCGTAGCAGACGGCGCGGGCACCAAAGCCCTCCTTCTGGAAGATGAGCTGCGCGTTGAGGTCGGCTGAGTCGCTGACGGTGGACTTGCCGAAGTCGATGTAGGGGATGTCTACATACACCTTATTAATTAGATGGTTGAAGAGCAGGTCGATGGCTCCGTGCTGTTTGCCGTAGGCATTGGCCGAGATATACTGCGTGTGGAGCACCTGAGGCGTCAGAAACAGCAGGGTGCCACCAACGGGCTGCTCGCCATCGAGCACGAACCATAGTTTTATCTGTTCGGGAAAACGGTTACGAAGCAGCCGTAGTTCGTTGGCCGTATGGACGGGACGTACGGCGTACTTCTGGGTGAGGTTGTCGTTAAGGATGTGCCAGAAGGCATCGATATCGTCTGATTCACAGATGCGGAGCCCTGCCTTCACAGCCTTGCGAAGCCCTGAGCGGCGGGACTCGGTGAACTTCAGTCGATGGGTGCTGACAATGGCCGACGAGATGTCGCGAATGGTGAGGCGAGCGTTGCAAATGGCAGTCAAGGCATAGAGGTCTTCCTCGGCGGGCAACTGATGGTAAATCCAGGGGATGGCCTTATAGACGACACGGTAGAAGCCCTGACGACGCAGGTAGTCATTGATGGCCGCGAAAGTGTCGAGTACCCCTTGGACCGAGCACTGACGACTCATAACCAGTCCACCGTAGGTCAGTCCGCCATGCGAGACGAGCGTGTTGTCTTTCTCATTGGCAGGCAGCAGGGCATAGAGCCGCTGGGCACGATAGACGAGCAGCGAATGGTCACGGAAACGGTCGCTATGGTAGTCCATAAAGCGGCGGTCGATGAGGAATGTTCCGTTCTTCGACGCGGCCACGAAGCGATTCCACTCATCGGCTAAGGCGGCGTTGTATCGTCTTATTTCAAGGCTCATTTCTTGGTATTGCGATTTTTCGGTATTCCGGTATTTCGTTATTCCGATTTTTCGATGTTCCGACCGATGTAACTGAGAAACTCGTCGTAGTCGTAGATGTAGTCATCTTCGTCGTAATGCTCCGAGGCCAACACCAGACATACGGCACCCGAGGAGAAATCGTCGAGCGTGCGCCATGTGTTGACGTCGATGAGCAGCCCTTGCCAAGGATGGTTCAGTAGCACCGTCTTGCGTTCATGGCCGTCATCGAGCGTCACATGGAAAGAGCCGCTGAGAGCAATGACAAACTGCTTCAGCCGCTTATGGGCATGTCCGCCACGACTCTCGCCACCAGGCACGTCGTAGACCCAATAGGCGCGCTTGATGTCGAATGGCACCATCGCCTGCGCCTCTGCAAATGTCAGGTTGCCACGAGGGTCGGTGATTTTCGGGAGGTCTATCAGTTTAATCTCCATGGCGGTAGCAAATTACTCACTCTTCCCTCTTACCTTAACTTGGCATACGGATCGGTTCCAAGAATGGTCTTGGCCAGCCGTTTGGCCTTATCACGTAGGGCGTTCACATCGTCATTCACATCGCCGTAGCAGAGCACGACACCCATGCGGCGACCCTTGTGAGCCTCGGGCTTTCCAAAGATGCGGATGCGTGTGCGGTCTTCCTTCAGGGCATCGGTGAAGTTATAGTCGAGCAGCGAGCGGTCAACAGGTGCCGAAGCCTCATCAGGTGAGAGGATAACGGCCGAAGCACCGGCATGTTCCAGATGAATGCCCGCAATAGGCAGACCCATCACGGCACGGAAATGCAGCTCGAATTCTGAGAGGTTGGTGGTATGACCCAGCGTCACCATACCCGTATCGTGGGGACGCGGCGACAGTTCGGAGAAAATGACCTCGCCCTGCTTTGTCAGGAAGAACTCGACGCCCCAGATGCCAGCACCTGTGAGTGCCTTCGTCACCTTGTCGGCCATCATCTGTGCCTGCTTCAGGGCCTCGTCGCTAATCTTGTAAGGTTGCCATGACTCACGGTAGTCGCCCGACTTCTGAACGTGTCCGATGGGCGGACAGAACAGCGTCGGCCAGCCATGCTGCTGGGTGACGGTAAGGAGTGTGAACTCAGAATCGAAGTCGATGAACTCCTCGATAATCACTTCCTTCACGTCACCACGTGAGCCCTCCATTGCTTCACGGAAGGCCTGCTCCAACTCGCCGTCGTTGTGGACGTAGCTCTGGCCGTGACCTGACGATGACATCAGGGGTTTTACTACGCAGGGGAAGCCAATCTCATCGGCAGCCGCCTTGAATTCATCGAAGGTCTTGGCATAGAAGTACTTCGCCGTGCGTAGTCCCAATTCCTTGGATGCGAGGTCGCGGATGGCACGGCGGTTCATGGTGTAGTTGACGGCACGAGCCGAGGGAACAACCTGGATGCCCTCTTCCTCGAACTGGAAGAGACGTTCCGTGCGGATGGCCTCAATCTCGGGCACGATGATGTCAGGCTGGTGTTTCTTCACCACCGCCTCCAAAGCGTCGCCGTCGAGCATATTGAACACTTCGCGCTCGTCGGCCACCTGCATAGCCGGCGCATTGTCATAACGGTCACAGGCAATGACATACTGTCCTGCACGCATAGCGGCAATCACGAACTCCTTGCCCAGTTCGCCTGAGCCTAATAACAGAATCTTTTTCATCTCCAATTAATTTTTTTACCTAAATGATATTTCAATGACTGGAAGCCCATGAACTCCAATCTTCCCAGGCTTGGAACAGGCTGAAACGCAGTTTTCAGTTCCTCATAATTCCTGTACATCGGTTCGGTCACAGAAACTGCCAGTCTATGATTCTTAACGAGCCAAATAGATTCCTCGTCTCTTGAACCTAACTGACCATTTGACTTCTCCAGCACATCATAGGAGCCATCAAAGTCGGACACGTCATAGTATCGAACCTTAAACGGCCACAACAACCGTTTCACCTCTACTTGTCCACGCCATACCTTGATTTCCTTATAGGAAAAGAGATAGATGAAAAGCAAGCTTCCAAAAAGCAATATTATACTTCCACCTATAATGATGGAACCCAGTCGTAGAGGCCTACCATCAATCACATCTGAAAGAGCAGCAGCAACACCAATGAGCACAAAGAATAACCCGAAACCTGTAATCCCATACAAGCGTACCTTGTTGTATTCCGATACGACTTCGGCATTGTCTCTGACAAAGAAGCCAGACTTATCCTTAACCGCTATAGCGCGCTTTATCTCCTCGAAATTCAGGTATAGATTAGAAGCTATGCTAAGCAGCCTTTCACCGTTCTTAATCAATCTGAGCACTTCGCCTGTCTTACGATAATCGCTCTGAGCATAGTCAAACTCAGCAAAGCGATAGAACCGTTTCCAAAATGGCAACAACAAGTTTCGTGTCTCCAACCCATCAACAACAACAGTGATGCGCTTGATTGAAGCCAAATAAAAAGCAGAAAAAAGCAAAGTGAACCCCATCCAGACAAACAAAACAGGCAGGAAGGTTCCCTTATGGAATAAGGAAGCGCCACACAATGACAGGACACCAATTGCAATGAGACCCAATGTCTGCCAAATATACTTTTTATTTAGCCTTGAGGTTAGCATGCTTTATCTGTTCTTATACATGTTGTCATAGTATTTCTGGTAGTCGCCCGAAGTGACGTTGTCCAGCCACTCCTGGTTGTCGAGATACCAGCGGACGGTCTTCTCGATACCCTCCTCGAACTGCAACGAGGGCTCCCAGCCGAGTTCGCGCTGCAACTTCGACGAGTCGATGGCGTATCTTAAATCGTGTCCGGCACGGTCGGTCACGAAGGTGATGAGGTCCATATCCTCACCTTCCTGGCGTCCTAACAGTCGATCAACCGTATTAATCACCACCTTTATGATATCAATATTCTTCCATTCGTTGAAACCACCAATGTTATAGGTCTCGGCAATCTTGCCCTTATGGAAAATGAGATCGATAGCACGGGCGTGGTCTTCTACGAAAAGCCAGTCACGCACATTCTCACCCTTACCGTAGACGGGCAAAGGCTTGCGGTGACGGATGTTGTTAATAAACAGCGGTATCAGCTTTTCCGGGAACTGATAGGGACCATAGTTGTTCGAGCAATTAGTGACGACGACGGGCATACCATAGGTATCGTGGTAGGCACGGACGAAATGGTCGCTCGATGCTTTGGCTGCAGAGTACGGAGAGTGCGGATTATACTTCGTGGTTTCCAGGAAGAACTTATCTCCATAAGCCAGATGATGTTCCAACGACGAGGCCGTTGTAGTGAACGGCGGTTCGATACCCTCGGGATGCGTCAGTTCAAGGGCTCCATAGACTTCATCCGTCGAAATGTGATAGAAGCGTTTGCCCTCGTACTTCTCCGGCAGGCTTTCCCAATAGAGTTTCGCAGCCTGGAGCAACGACAGAGTACCCATCACGTTGGTCTTGGCAAAGGTGAACGGATCTTTGATGGAGCGGTCTACGTGGCTCTCGGCAGCGAGGTGGATGATGCCGTCCACTTTCTTGTCCTGCATCAGCTGGTAGAAAGCGTCGAAGTCGCAGATATCCATTTTCACGAACTCGTAGTTAGGTTTGTCCTCGATATCTTTAAGGTTCGCAAGATTACCTGCGTACGTCAGTTTGTCGAGATTTATAATGTGATAATCTGGATACTTGTTCACGAAAAGGCGTACCACGTGGCTTCCAATGAAACCAGCTCCTCCAGTAATTACAATGGTTCTTTTCATATTTTTCTTATTTTATTGTTCTCCTAACGTTATTACTTCCAAATCCTTGAACTCCTTACCGTCAATTGCCAGACGAACAAGTGTTCTTTCTTTATGCCAGCCCTGCAGTCCAGCGGCTCCCGGGTTAATATGCAGCAGATTCAGCGTCTTATCAAACTTAACCTTCAGAATATGCGAATGTCCTGCCACAAACAATTGCGGCGGATTAGCATAGAGTGTCGAGCATACGGAGGCATCATAGTTACCGGGGTAGCCGCCAATATGCTTGATGAGCACATCCACATCCTCGCACTTGAAACGATTCAGCTCACGATACATCAGCCGCAGGTCGCCACCGTCACAGTTGCCACAGACAGCTCGGAACGGGCGGAAGGCAGCCAGTTTCTCGGCCACCTCAACACTGCCGATGTCTCCTGCGTGCCAAATCTCGTCGCAGGGTTCGAAGTAGTGCAGATACTTCTCATCCCAATAGCTGTGGGTGTCGCTCAAGATTCCTATCCTTTTCATCGTTCAAAACGTTTGTGAATGAACTCTGCAACGAGTTTTGCAGTCTCCTCAATTCCCAAAAGGCTGGAATCGACACAGAGGTCATAGGAAGCTGCATAACCCCACTTCTTACCCGTATAATAGTTGTAATACGAGGCGCGCCTATTCTCAATTTGCTCTATACGCTTGACGGCCTCTTCATAACTGACGCCTTTCTCCTTCATAAACAGAGTTGCGCGGGCACCCATAGGGGCCGTAACAAAGATGTTTACTACGTTTCGGAAGTCACGAAGCACATAGTCGGCACAGCGGCCAACAAAGACACACGACGACTCTTGGGCAGCCTTGATGATGGCATCACTCTGGAACTTGAACAGTCCCTCCTGCGAGAAATCATTCTGATAGAAGTTGTCACCTCCCAAACCACCAACCCTTGACAAATGGAAGAAGGAGCGCAAAAAGCCCTTCCGCTCATCGCTGTTTTTGAAGAGCTCTTCGGAAAAGCCACTTTCACGAGCTGCCAGGTTGAGCAATTCACGATCGTAATACTTTGCATGAAACTCCTCAGCCAGCAGACGTCCTATCTCCAAGCCGCCGGCACATACCTGTCGGCCGACATTGATGATGATATGATTACTTTCCATAAGCCTTGAATTTTCTGAGATACCACACTAGGATTGGCCATGTCATCGCAAACGACCCGAAGTCGCTAAGGGGCATGGAGTACCACACGCCGTCCAACTGCCACCAAAGAGGCAAGAGGTAAGCCATCGGCAACAGCATGAATAGTTGTCGTGAGAGCGAGAGAAAGATACTGATTTTGACCTTTCCCAGACATTGAAAAAAGTTCGTGATGACCGCCTGTGAAGCGATAATCGGGAACACCAGCATATCTATCCGAATGCCTCGTGCTGAGAGCAACAGCAGTTCCGGGTCTGTAGTGAAAATACGTGCAATCTGATACGGAAAGAGCATCGCCAGCAACCAGCCTACCAAGAGTATTGATGTTGCAACAGCAATAGTAAGCCACAGGCAACGCATCATACGGTCATATTTCTCTGCTCCGTAATTGTAGCCCACGATGGGCTGCATACCCTGAATCATGCCCATGACGAACATGAAGAACACCATCACCATTGAGTTGGCTATCGAATATGCTCCTACCGCCATATCGCCACCATAACGCACGAACTGGTTGTTCATAAAGATGACGATGACACACGAAGTCGTCTGCATCAGGAAAGGAGAGATACCAATAGCAACAATGTTACGTACAAGATCAGCCTTTAACCGATATATGCCACGCTTCAGGTGCAGCAGTTCCTTCTTGTTCGAGAAAATCCTCATCTGCCAGCACAGCGCCATCGTCTGTGACGCGACAGTGGACAGCGCCGCTCCCTTAATACCCCAGCGGAACCACCATACAAAGGCTACAATAAGAACGATGTTCATGCCTACCGTGAAGAGTGTGGCGTACATCGCATGGCGAGGTTTGCCCGCCGCACGCAACACGGCATTCATGCCAAAGTACATGTGTGTCACCATATTACCCAGCAATATCACCACCATGAACTCACGGGCATAAGGCAAGGTAATATCAGAGGCACCAAAGAAGCGCAGGATGGGGTCCAGGAACACCAGACAGACCAGCATGAAAAGGAATCCGATGACAAGGTTCAGTGTCACCGTATTTCCCAACAGATTCTCGGCCGTCTTATAGTCCTTCTGTCCCAGCTTCACCGAAATACAAGTCGAGGCACCCACACCTACAGCAGCACCAAAGGCTGCACTCAGGTTCATGAAGGGAAAGGTGATACCCAGACCGGCAATAGCTTCTGGGCCCACAATCTGTCCTATCATGGCCCTGTCAATAATATTATATAGGCTCGAAGCCGTCATCGCCACGATGGCCGGCAAAGCATACTGCCAAAGCAGCCTTCCCACGGGTTTAGTGCCCAGCTCGAGTGTCGCTTGTCTATTATCCATATCAGAGGGCAAAGGTACACATTTTATTTTAATCCTCCAAATAATTCCCCACACATTTGGCCATTTCGGGAAAAACGCGTAACTTTGCACTCATGAACGAGAGTAGTCCGCGCTTGTCGCTGTATCAGCTCAACCACCTTGTCCACAACATTCTGGAACAGGAGCTGTCTACCGAATACTGGGTAGAGGCAGAGCTCTCGGAATGTCGTGAGAGCCGTGGCCATTGTTACATGGAGCTCATCGAACGCGACCAGCAGGGAGCCACACCGATTGCCCGTGCCTCAGCTAAATGCTGGGCATCGCGCTGGCAACTGCTACGCCCCCACTTCGAACGCGCCACTGGACTGCACCTCGCTCCCGGCATGAAGGTATTACTGAAAGTCGGTGCCCAATTCCACGAAGCCTTTGGTTTTTCCTGGATTGTTTCCGACATCGACCCCACCTACACCCTCGGCGACCAAGCACGCCGCCGGCAGGAGATCATCCGCCAGCTGAAGGACGAAGGCGTCTTCGACCTGCAGCGCGAGCTCCAGCTACCGCTTTTCTGCCTAAATATCGCGGTCATCAGCAGTCAGACGGCAGCTGGCTATGGCGATTTCGCCGCACAGCTAAACGACTCCCCCTTCGCTTTCCGCACGCAGCTGTTTCCTGCCGTGATGCAGGGAGAGGGTGTGGAGCAAAGTATCATTGCCGCCTTGAACCACATCAATAACGACTGCGATGCGTTCGACTGCGTTGTCATCATCCGAGGTGGCGGTGCCACGAGCGACATGTCCGGCTTTGACACATTGGCATTAGCCGAGAACGTCGCAAACTTCCCGCTACCCATTATTACCGGCATCGGCCACGACCGCGACGAATGTATTCTTGACATGGTGAGTCACCGGCGTGTGAAGACGCCTACAGCCGCCGCTGCCTTTCTCATTGACATGGCGCAGGAGTGTATGAATTTTCTTAACGAGGCTCAAGCACTTATCGTCCGTCAAACGCTCCAAAAACTTAGCATCTTGGGTGCGCAACTCAACACTATCAGCACCACCCTACCCCTTTTGGCCGAACGTCGGATAACGGCCGAACGCCATAAGATTTCAATCACCGAAGAGAAGCTAAAAGCATCTGACCCCAAGTTACTTCTAAAGCGTGGCTATAGTATTACTTATAGTCAGGGAAAAATAATCAGAGACCCCGAAAACTTAAAGCAAGGCGACCACATCGAAACCCTTTTCGAGAAGGGAACTATCCAATCAGAGATTATATGAAACAGGAAGAAAAATACGAACAGGCATTCCAAGAGCTCCAGGGGATTGTCCGGAGCATGGAAGGCGACGAGTTGGACATCGACCAGATGTCCGAACAGCTCAAGCGAGCACAGGTACTCATCAAAACATGCAAGGACAAGCTGACCAAAGCCGATGAGGAGATCAAGCGCATCTTGAGTGAGGAATAACGAGAATTTCCGTTATTTTCTTTGCCAGTCGCGCGCTTTTTAGTACCTTTGCAGCCAAAAAGAGAAAACTAACAAGAAGCATGGCAGAGACGACCAACAACATTCTACAGAAACTTGACGGTCTGGAGGTCCGTTTCGAGGAGGTATCAACCCTGATTACCGACCCGGACGTGATTGCCGACCAGCAGCGTTTCGTGAAACTGACAAAAGAGTACAAGGACCTGGGCGACATCATGGATGCCCGCAAGCGCTACATCGCCTGTCTGAACAGCATCAAGGAAGCCAAGGACATCCTGGCCAACGAGACCGATGCCGAGATGAAGGAGATGGCCCGCGAGGAGCTGTCAGAGAACGAAGCCCTCCAGCCGAAGCTCGAGGAGGAGATCAAGATTGCACTGATTCCCAAAGACCCCGAGGACGCCAAGAACGTTCAGATGGAGATCCGTGCGGGCACTGGCGGCGACGAGGCCTGCCTGTTTGCCGGCGACCTCTTCAAGATGTACAAGAGTTTCTGCGACTCCAAGGGCTGGCAGCTCTCCGTGACGAGCGTCAGCGAGGGTGCCGTCGGCGGCTACAAGGAGATCGACTTTGCCGTCAGCGGCGCCGACGTCTATGGCACCCTGAAATACGAGTCGGGCGTCCACCGCGTCCAGCGCGTGCCCGCCACTGAGACCCAGGGCCGTATGCACACCTCTGCCGCCACGGTGGCCGTTCTGCCCGAGGCCGATAAGTTCGAGGTACACGTCAACGAGGGCGAGATCAAGTGGGACACCTTCCGCTCCAGCGGTGCCGGCGGCCAGAACGTCAACAAGGTGGAGTCCGGCGTCCGTCTGCGCTATATGTGGAAGAACCCCAACACGGGTGAGACCGAGGAGATTCTCATCGAGTGTACAGAGACGCGCGACCAGCCCAAGAACAAGGAGCGCGCGCTGTCACGCCTCTACACCTTCATCTACGACAAAGAGCACCAGAAGTACATGGACGACATCGCCTCGCGCCGCAAGTCGCTGGTGTCTACCGGCGACCGCTCGGCCAAAATCCGTACTTACAACTTCCCGCAGGGTCGTGTCACCGACCATCGCATTGGCTTCACCACCCACGACCTCCAGGGTTTCCTCGGTGGCGACATCCAGCCGATGATCGACGCCTTGACCGTCGCCGAAAATGCCGAGAGAATGAAGGAGACCGAGCTATAAAGCCCCATTAGCCCCATTAGCCCCATTGGCCCCATTAGCCCCATAACCCCATCAAAATTATGACAAGACAACAGCTGATAGAACAAATCAAGCAGAAGCAGTCGTTTCTGTGCGTAGGCCTCGACACCGACATCGACAAGATGCCGAAGAGCCTTAAAGACATTGTGAAGAGGGAGTATGAAGAGGAGGAACTGACCTTCGGAATGCTCTTGGAGTTCAACACCCGCATCATCGACGCCACGGCGCCCTATTGCGTGGCCTACAAGCCCAACCTGGCTTTCTACGAGGCCTACGGCATGGAGGGCATCGCCGCCTTTGAGGGTACCATTGAATACCTTCAGGAGAACTACCCCGACCACATGATCATCGCCGATGCCAAGCGCGGCGACATCGGCAACACGTCGAAGATGTACGCTAAGACCTTCTTCGAGCAGTATGGTGTCGATGCCCTCACCGTTGCCCCCTACATGGGCGAGGACTCCGTGACCCCGTTCTTAGGCTACGACGGCAAGTGGGTCGTCCTGCTGGCGCTGACCAGCAACAAGGGCAGCAATGACTTCCAGCTGACAGAGGACGCCAAGGGCGAGCGACTGTTCGAGAAGGTGCTCAGAACCTCGCAGCAGTGGGCCAATGATGAACAAATGATGTATGTCGTCGGTGCTACACAGGGCAAGATGTTCGAGGACATCCGCCGCATCGCCCCCAATCATTTCCTGCTCGTCCCCGGCGTCGGTGCCCAGGGCGGCAGCCTTGAAGAAGTGTGCAAGTACGGCATGACCACGGACTGCGGCTTGCTCGTCAACTCCTCACGTGGCATCATCTACGCCTCTCAGGACAAAAACTTCGACAAGGTGGCCGGTGAGAAGGCCAAGGAGCTGCAGGAGCAGATGGCTGCCGAACTGGCGAAGATAAACTTCTAAATTGTCTGAGGTGAACGAGCCCAAGATTATCAACGATCCCGTCTTCGGGTTTATCAAGATTCCACGCGGTCTGCTTCTCGACATCGTGAAGCACCCGCTGTTCCAGCGTCTGAACCGCATCAGCCAGCTCGGCCTGGCCTCCGTGGTCTATCCCGGTGCCCGTCACACGCGGTTCCAGCACTCCCTCGGCGCCTTCCACCTGATGAGCGAGGCTGTCCTGTCACTACAGCAGAAGGGACAGTTCATCTTCGACAGCGAGGCCGAGGCCGTCCAGGCTGCCATCCTGATGCACGACATCGGACATGGCCCTTTCTCGCACGTCCTTGAGAACACCCTCATCAGTGGCATCTCCCATGAGGACATCTCGCTGCTGATGATGGAACAGATCAACCGTGACCTGAACGGCCAGTTGAACCTGGCCATCTCGGTGTTCAAGGACGAGTACCCCAAGCACTTCCTTCACCAGCTCATCTCCAGTCAGCTCGACATGGACCGTCTGGACTACCTACGCCGCGACTCGTTCTTCACCGGAGTCACGGAAGGCAACATCGGCTCCGCCCGTATCATCAAGATGCTCAACGTGGTAGACGATTCGCTTGTGGTAGAGCAGAAGGGCATCTACTCCTTGGAGAACTACCTTACCACCCGCCGTCTGATGTACTGGCAGGTGTACCTCCACAAGACTACCGTCGCCTGCGAGAAGGTGCTCGTCAATCTGCTGCGCCGAGCCAAGTTCCTCACGAAACAGGGCCACGAGGTGTTTGCCCCGCCAGCCCTTGCCTACTTCCTCCACAACGATGTCGACGCCGACTGGTTCCTTCACCACGACGATGCCCTCAGGATGTACGAGGAGCTCGACGACTCCGACATCTGGAGTGCCATGAAAGCGTGGAAGCACGCCCCCGACAAGATACTGTCCATGCTTGCCAGCGACATGCTCGACCGTCGCATCTTCCATGTCGAGGTCAGCGAGGAACCCGTCGCCGAGGAGCGTATCGCCGCTATTGCCGGCACCATTGCCGACACCACGGGCATCGCCGTCGACGACGTCCGCCGCTACCTGATGAGCGTCAACACCATCCAGAAGGATATGTACAACGTCGATGACGACAGCATCGCCGTGCTCTTCAAGGACGGCACGGTGAAGGACGTCTCGGAGGCCTCTGAACTGCTAAATGTTCAATTGCTTTCAAAAAAAATACGAAAATATTACCTCTGTTATCAGAGATTAGAAGTTTTTTAAGTATCTTTGCAGCCAAAAAGCAGATCTTTACTCTAAAAGAGTATCACATCGTACATCGTAAACAGTACACACATGGAATTTACAGCCAAACAGATTGCAGAATTCGTACAGGGACGTGTCGAGGGCGACGAGCAGGCCGCCGTCAACACCTTCGCCAAGATTGAGGAAGGCACCCCGGGCGCCATCTCTTTTCTTTCGAACCCCAAGTATCTTCACTATATCTACGAGACGAAGTCGACCATTGTCCTCATCAACGACGACGTCGAGTTGGAGAAGCCCGTCTCCCCCACCCTTATCCGCGTGAAGAACGCCTATGAGAGCGTGGCCCGTCTGCTGCAGCTCTACGAGTCGATGAAGCCCAAGAAGACGGGCGTCGACCCCTTGGCTTTCGTTTCTCCGACGGCAGAGATTGGCAAGGACGTCTACATCGCCCCCTTCGCCTACATCGGCGATGGTGTGAAGATCGGCGAGGGTTCCCGCATCTACCCCCATGTCACCATCTACGACGGCTGCCGCATTGGCCGCAACGTCACCATCCATGCCGGCAGCGTCATCGGTGCCGACGGCTTCGGCTTCGCCCCCAACCAGGAAGGCTACGAGAAGATCCCGCAGATCGGCATCGTCATCATTGAGGACAACGTTGAGATTGGTGCCAACACCTGCGTCGACCGTTCCACGATGGGCCAGACCATCATCCACCAGGGTGTCAAGCTCGACAACCTCATCCAGGTGGCCCACAACTGCGAGATTGGCGAGAACACGGTGATGTCGGCACAGGCCGGCATGGCCGGTTCGACGAAGATCGGTGCGTGGTGCATGGTCGGCGGCCAGGCAGGCTTCTCCGGACACATCCACGTGGCCGACAAGACGTTTGTCGGAGCACAGTGCGGCGTCATCAGCAACACCAAGGGCGACGGCGAACAGCTCATCGGCTCGCCGGCCGTGAACCCGAAGCTCTACTTCAAGGCCCGTGCCCTCGACGCCAAGCTGCCCGACATGTACCGTCAGATAGCCGCCATGCAGCGCGAACTGGATGCCCTAAAGGAAAAACTGGAAAAATAATATAATTTGTACATTGTCAAATAGTACATTGTCCATCGTCAAATAGTACATTGTACATTGTCAAATAGTACATAAATACCACATAACAAGATGAAACAAACGACACTTAAAGGCAGTTTCTCTCTCTGCGGCAAAGGTCTGCACACAGGCCTCAGCCTCACGGTGACCTTCAACCCTGCCCCCGAGAACCACGGATACAAGATCCAGCGCATCGACCTCGACGGGATGCCCGTCATCGACGCCATTGCCGAGAACGTCATCGACACCCAGCGCGGCACCGTCCTGGGGCGTGGCGAGGACTTCCGCGTCTCTACCGTCGAGCACGTTCTGTCGGCCCTCTACGCCTTGGGCATTGACAACTGTCTGATACAGGTCAACGGCCCGGAGTTCCCCATCCTCGACGGCTCCGCCATCCAGTATGTCGAGAAGATCAACGAGGTGGGCATCGAGGAGCAGAACGCCCCGAAGGACTACTACATCATACGCCACAAGATAGAGGTCAAGGACGAGAATACCGGTTCTGTCATCACCATTCTCCCCGACGAGGACTTCTCCATTACGGCGATGTGCTCCTTCGAGTCGAAGTTCATTAACTCGCAGTTTGCCACCCTCGACAACATGCAGCAGTTCGCCGACGAGATCGCCAGTGCACGCACCTTCGTCTTCGTCCGCGACATTGAGCCCCTGCTGCAGGCCAACCTCATCAAGGGCGGCGACCTCGACAATGCCATTGTCATCTACGAGCGCCAGACCACCCAGGAGCGTCTTGACATGCTGGCCGACATGCTCCACGTCGAGCACCGCGACGCCACCGACCTGGGCTACATCCAGCACAAGCCCCTGCAGTGGGAGAACGAGTGTACGCGCCACAAGCTGCTCGACATCATCGGCGACATGGCCCTCATCGGCAAACCCATCAAGGGTCGCATCATCGCCACCCGTCCCGGCCACACCATCAACAACAAGTTCGCACGCCAGATGCGCCGCGAGATACGCAAGCACGAGGTTCAGGCACCTATCTACGATCCCAACGAGATACCCATCATGGACGTCAACCGCATCCGCGAACTGCTGCCCCACCGCTACCCCATGCAGTTGGTCGATAAGGTCGTGGCCCTCGGCGCCACCAGCATTGTCGGCATCAAGAACGTCACCTCCAACGAGCCCTTCTTCCAGGGACATTTCCCTCAGGAGCCCGTCATGCCCGGCGTCCTGATGATCGAGGCAATGGCACAATGCGGCGGACTGCTCGTACTGAACACCCTTGAAGAGCCCGAGCGTTGGTCCACTTACTTCATGAAAATCAATGATGTGAAGTTCCGCCAGAAGGTTGTTCCCGGCGACACCCTTGTCTTCAAGGTCGACCTCCTTGCCCCCCTGCGTCACGGCATCTCCTCCATGCAGGGTTACATTTTCGTTGGCGACCAAGTCGTAGCCGAAGCTACCTTCACCGCCCAGATTGTAAAGAACAAGTAATAAGAAACGTCATTATAATAAAATAAGCAGTTACTGCCGCTGTGACCAGCATTAGCAGTAACTGCTTATTTTATTGATTATTATCTACTGTTTACTTCTTATAGCAAGCGAAGATATTGTCGATGGTCTGCGTAGGCAGTTTCTTCGTCAGCAGGCTGACGAGCAGGACGACAGGGAAGCCGCCAACCATGGCGATGGCACCGCAGTTGATGGGGTTGATGGGGTTACCCAGCAACATGTTGATGACGGTCAGTCCAACACCCCAGACGAAGCAGGCCCAGACGCTGGCGGTGGTGACGCCGCGCCAGTAGAGACCAAGCATGAACGGGGCGAGGAAGGCACCAGCCAAAGCACCCCACGAGATACCCATGAGCTGAGCGATGAACGTCGGGGGATTGAGGGCAATGAGCAGTGAGATGACGATGAAGAACATGATCAGCACACGCATCACCACAACCTTACGACGCTCAATCTTCTCGGACACGATATCATCAATGGTACCGTCCTCCACCTCGCCGGGCAGCGACTTCTTGTCACGGTAGATGAGGTCGAGCGTCATCGTCGACGACGACGTGAGCACCAGCGAGGCCAACGTCGACATCGAAGCCGAGAGCACCAGCAGCACCACGAGAGCGATGAGGGCGTCGGGCAGTGTGACGAGCATGGCGGGAACGATGCTGTCGAAGGCTATCTTGCCTGTGGCCTCATTGATAACTGGGTCGTAGAGACGGCCGAAACCGCCGAGGAAGTAACAGCCACCGGCCACAATGAAAGCGAAGATTGTCGAGATGACGGTGCCGCGCTTGATGGCGCTCTCGTCGGTGATCGAGTAGAACTTACCTACCATCTGGGGCAGTCCCATCGTACCGAGCGACGTCAGGATGACCACGCCGAGGAGTCCCCAGGGATCAGGACCGAAGAGTGTGGCGAACATACCGCTTCCGGGAGCCGTGTCGCCGTCAGCAGGCAGCTCAGCCAGCTTGGCGACAGCCGTTGTCAGACCACCCTGTGCGTTGAGCACGGCGGCAATGACGGCCACGATGCCGAAGAGCATGATGATACCCTGGATGAAGTCGTTCATGGCCGTTGCCTTATAGCCACCGATGATGACGTAGACGGCAGTGAGGATGGACATGATGATGACGCAGTACTCGTAGGGAATCTCGAAGCCCATCTCAAAGAGGCGCGAGATACCGCTATAGACACCGGCGGTGTAAGGAATCAAGAATACGAAGGCGATGATAGAAGCTGCCACGCGCAAACCCTGATCGCTGAAACGCGTACCGAAGAAGTCGGGCATCGTGCGCGACTCGATATGCTGGGTCATCAGCTTCGTACGACGGCCCAGGATGATCCATGCCAAGAGCGAACCGATGATGGCGTTGCCGATGCCTATCCATGCGCTGGAGAGACCGTACTTCCATCCGAACTGTCCGGCATAGCCCACGAAGACCACTGCCGAGAAATAGCTGGTGCCGAAGGCGAAAGCCGTCAGCCACGGGCCCACGGCACGACCGCCGAGCACGAAGCCGTCAACACTGCTGGCCTGCTTGCGTGAGTAGATGCCCACGCCAATCATCACGGCCAGGAAGATGATTGTTAATACTACTTTTATAATCATGGTTTTATCGTTATTCTCGTTATATCGTAATAACGTTATTTCGTTATAACGTCAACTATTTTTTCTTGGCCCAATCAAAGCGCACCTGCATCTGCGCCATGATGGCGTGCGAGGCGTTCTTCTGGAACTGGCCAGCAGCCACGCCAGCGCTCTTATAGACGTACTGCAACTGGAAACGGTTCTTCTTGAAGAACCACCACTGCACACCGGCAATAGCCTTGTGCTGGTCGTAGTCGAGGTCGGTATTGAAATTGAAGTAGTCGTAGGAGCCCACGAGGTCAACACCCTTGGCAATGGGGACACTGCCCGTCACGTAGGCACCGCGGCTGGTGGTGTTCTTATCTTTACCCTCGAGGTACTCGCCGTGTACGTTGAAAGCCGATGACTTGTAGTCGAAACCGACAGTCCATCGGTTACGCTTGTAGTTCTCGCCCGCCTTAATCAGACTTTCGCCATTCTCATCCTTTCCGATGTATGGCGACTCTTTGATGGCGTGTCCACGGCCAATCTGGCCTGTTGCCACGAGGTTCAAGCCCTTGGCAGGACGGAATTCCAGACGTCCGATGAAGTCCTTCTCGGGATTATTGTCTTTCTTGTTGATAGCCTGGCCATTCATAATGTCCAGCTCATAACGAAGTTTTCCATTGTTGGTCTCACCGAAGACAGCCATACCGAGGTCGCGGCCGTACTGCACGCCGATCAGGGGATCGCTGCCGCAGCCCGTGAGGTAGGTGACGCCCTCAGAATAGACGTCGATGGCCTCCATAGAGGTCGGTGAGAGAGGATTTTCGTAGGAGAGACCGTTCTTGAACTGTCCGAGGCGAACGGTCAGCGCCTTGTTGTTGGAGAACCGGTAGTCCATATAATACTCTTGTACTACGCTGTTGAAGTCGTGCATGAACAAGAAGGACACGCGGTCGGTGATTTGGGCATTTGCCCAGAAGAGGGTTCGTTTGATTTCAAACGTGTTCACATCGGCATCGTCGGTGTGGGTGTAGTTAAAGCCACCCTGTGCATAACCATGCAACTGAATACGGTCCGAAACATCCTGAAGCCAGTCAGGCTCTGATTGCCCCATAGCGGCAACACTGCTGAACACTGCCAGACCCGCTGCCAGTGTACGCAACATGAAACTTTGTTTTCTCATTTTTTCATTGGTTAATTAAAAGTTGAGGTTCATGCGGCGACAAAGGTACAACAAAAAAATGAGAAATGAGAAATGAGAAATGAGAAATTTGCTGTCGCGCCAAAAAAATTGTAAACTACGAACTATGAATTATGAACTTTTTCGTACCTTTGTACCCTAAAAAGTAGAAAATTGAATAGACAAAACGCATAAATATTCATGATAGTCTGTATAGCAGAGAAGCCCAGCGTGGCGAAAGACATTGCGCGCATCATCGGTGCCACGTCCAGCCACGACGGATATATGGAGGGCAACGGCTATCAGGTGACGTGGACTTTCGGTCACCTGTGCGAGCTGAAGATGCCCGAGGACTACACCCCGATGTGGCGTACGTGGAGTCTGACGTCACTCCCGATGATTCCTCCGCGTTTCGGTATCCGTCTGAAGGACGACCAGGGCATCAAGAAGCAGTTCGACATCATCGAACGGCTGATGCAGCAGGCCGACGGCATCATCAACTGCGGTGACGCCGGCCAGGAGGGTGAGCTCATCCAGCGCTGGGTGATGCAGAAAGCTGGTGCGAAGTGTCCCGTCAAGCGTCTGTGGATCTCGTCGATGACCGATGAGGCCATCCGCGAGGGCTTTGCCACGCTGAAGGACCAGGACCAGTACCAGTCGCTCTACATGGCCGGCCTGTCGCGTGCCGTCGGCGACTGGCTCCTCGGCATCAACTGCACCCGTCTCTATACCATCAAGTACGGCCAGGGCAACTATGGTCAGAACCGTCAGGTGCTCTCCATCGGCCGTGTACAGACCCCTACCCTCGCCCTCATCGTGAACCGCCAGAAGGAGATTGACAACTTCAAGCCCGAGCCCTACTGGGTGCTGGCCACCGTCTACCGCGACACGACGTTCACGGCCACATCGGGCAAGTTTACCTCGAAGGAAGAAGGCGAACGGGCCTTTGCCACCATCGAGGGCAAGCCGTTCACCGTGACGAAGGTTGAGAAGAAGAACGGGCGCGAGACACCGCCGTCGCTCTACGATCTGACATCGCTACAGGTGGACTGTAACAAGAAGTTCGGTCTCTCCGCCGAGACGACGCTGAACATCATTCAGCAACTCTACGAGCAGAAGCTGACCACCTATCCGCGTGTTGACACCACGTTCCTCCCTGACGATGTCTATGCGAAGTGTCCGCAGACCATGAACGGTCTGTTCCAGGTCAAGCACGCCGGCGTAGCCCCCTACGCCGAGCTGGTACGCCCCCTGGGCGGCAAGCCGTTGCCGAAGTCGAAGAAAGTGTTCGACTCGTCGAAGGTCACCGACCACCATGCCATCATCCCCACGGGCATGATTCCCACAGCCCTTACCGACCTGCAGCGTAAGGTCTACGACCTCGTAGCCCGTCGCTTCATCGCCGTTTTCTACCCCGACTGCAAATATGCGCAGACCACCGTCCTCGGCGAGGTACGGTCTGCTGCGACAGAGTCGCAGCCAACGGAACAATCCATCGAGTTCAAGGTCACTGGCCGCACCATCCTCGACGCCGGCTGGCGCGCCGTCTACGCCAAGGACACCCAGGCTGACGACGACGAGAAGAAACCCGAGGAAGAGGAGCGCACGCTGCCCGCCTTCGTAGAGGGCGAGAGCGGTCCTCACCAGCCTACCCTGACGGAGAAGTGGACGACACCCCCGAAGTACTACACCGAGGCCACTCTTCTGCGTGCTATGGAGACCGCCGGCAAACTCGTCGATGACGAGGAACTGCGTCGTGTCATGAAGGAAAACGGCATCGGCCGTCCCTCCACGCGTGCCGCCATCATCGAAACCCTCTTCAAGCGCCGCTACATCCGCAAGGAGCGTAAGAACCTCGTGGCCACGCCGACAGGTATCGAGCTCATCGACCTCATTCACGAAGACCTGCTGAAGAGCTGTGAACTGACGGGTATCTGGGAGAAGAAGCTCCGCGACATCGAGGCCCACAAGTACGATGCCCTGCAGTTCATCAGCGAGCTGAAACAGCAGGTCACCGACATCGTTCGCGACGTGATGAGCGACCCCACGAACCGCCGCGTCACCGTCACACCCGAGGAAGAAGAGAAGAAGAAGCGCACCAAGAAACAATAAAACAGCGACTGCATACGTTATTATTAGGTATGCGAAAGATTGTCACCTTATTATATAGTGTGCTGACGGCTGCGCTCCTCGTGGGGTGCGGCAGTCCTGAGCTCGCCATGAAGAGAGGCGACAAGTTCTATGCCCTCGGCGAATACTACGACGCCGCCGAGCAATACAAGAAAGCCTACTCGAAGACGCCGGCCAAGGACCGTCCGACACGTGGAAAGCGCGCCCTGAAGATGGCCGACTGCTACCGCCGCATTAACTACACCCAAAAAGCCATCGCCGCCTACAACAACGCCGTGCGCTTCCATCAGGCAGAAGCCATGGATATGTTTTACTTGGGACAGCTGCATCTGAAAAACGGCAACTACCGTGAGGCCGAGAAGCAGTTCCTTGCCCTCAAGGACAGCGACCTCAACACGGCCCTCGTCGACAACGGTCTGGAGTCGGCACGCATGGCTCCCGAATGGCGCCAGAAAGGATCTAAGTACACCGTCAAGCGCCAGGATCTCTTCAACTCCCGCCGCTCCGAGTACTCTCCCGTCCTCGGCGGCGACGATTTCAACCAGCTCTATTTCACCTCGACACGCAACCAGGCGCAGGGTGACGAGCTGAGTGGCATCACCGGCATGAAAAACGCCGACATCTTCTTCGCACAGAAGGACGACAAAGGCAAATGGGGCAAGCCGCAGACCATCGACTCCGAGCTTAACTCCGAACTCGACGAGGGCGCCTGTACCCTGACGCCCGACGGCAAGACGATGTACCTCACGCAGTGTAAGACCGACCCCAACTATCCCCGCTATGCTACCATCGCCAAAGCCCAGCGCAGCGATGCCTCATGGGCTAAACCTACGGAGGTGACAGTGTCAAAGGACACACTGTCGGCTTTCGCCCACCCCGCGGTGTCACCCGACGGCCAGTGGCTCTACTTCGTCAGCAACATGCCTGGCGGCTACGGTGGTTACGACATCTGGCGCGCCCCACTGACGAGCGAAGGCACAGGAGCTATTGAGAATCTCGGTGAAACTATCAACACCGCCGGCGATGAGCTCTTCCCCACTTTCCGTCCCAACGGCGACCTCTACTTCTCTAGTAACGGACATCCGGGATTCGGAGGACTGGACATTTTCATAGCAAAGTCTGATATTATAGAGGAGAGAGGAGAGTGGAAAGAGGAGAGTGAAGAGAGGAGAGAAGAGAGAGAATTGGAGCACCCAGGATATCCGTTGAACTCCCAGGGCGATGACTTCGGCATGACCTTCGAGGGGCTGTTCAACCGCGGCTATTTCTGTAGCAACCGTGGCGATGCCCGCGGATGGGATCATATCTACTCGTTCGAGAAGTCGGAGGTGCTGGTGACGGTCAAGGGCTGGATCTACGAGCAGGACGGCTATGAGCTGCCTTCTGGTCTGGTGTATATGGTCGGCAACGACGGTACGAACCGCAAGATCAGCGTTAAGGGCGACGGATCCTTCGAACAGGAGATAGAGCTCGGCGTCGACTACGTGCTGCTGGGCACCTGTCGCGGCTACCTGAACCACAAGGAGGAGCTACGTGTCGATACCGCCACCGTCTCCAACGAGTACGTGCTGCAGTTCCCGCTAGCCAACATCTCGGCCCCCGTGCTGATTGAGAATATTTTCTACGATTTCGATAAGGCTACCCTCCGTCCCGAATCAGAGACGGCCCTTGACCAATTGGTCAAGCTGTTGGAGGAGAACCCGAACGTCACCATCGAGCTGTCGGCACATACCGACTACAAAGGTTCTGCGCAGTACAACGAACGGCTGTCGCAGCGTCGTGCAGAGTCGGTGGTCAACTACCTCATCGCCCACGGCATCGCTGCCGACCGTCTGACGCCGAAAGGATACGGCAAGGGCAAGCCCAAGACCATCAAGCGGAAGGTGGCGGAGAAGTACGAGTTCCTGAAAGAGGGTGACGTGCTTACCGAAGAGTTTGTCACCGCACTGAAAGACCCGGAGCAGCAGGAGCAGTGCAACCAACTGAACCGTCGCACAGAGTTTAAGGTACTGAGAACAACGTACGGGATGTTTAATAAGTGAAGAGTGAAGAATTTGCTACAGCGCTTTATTCTCCATTTTTACTTTCAACGCGACTTCTCCCACTCCCACGAACAGCAAGCCGAAGACAATGGTAAACACCATCAGCAAGTTGATGCTGAACGAATGCGTGGACATGGTACGCAACATCACTTCAAGCTGTACGGCCAGCAAATCCCATCCGCGGAACACGACAAACAGCACGGCAAAGAGCACAATGCACACGGTGTTCCAGATGCGAACGAACCAATTCATGCGCGACGGCAGACGCTGCATCACCCGTTCGGTGAAGCCGTTGTCTTCTATCTGCTGGCTGGCTGCCTCACTGAAAAACTGCTGAAGCAGGCTATCGTTATCTTCTATCATATCCATTCTGTCTTAAATAGTTTGCCAATTTTTCCTTTCCTCTGGAGAGATGCGACTTGACTGTTCCCTCCTTGATTTGCGTAATCTTCGCAATGGCAGCAATGTCGTAACCATCGATGAGTTGCAGCGTGATGCACGTGCGTTCGTCAGGCTTCAACAGCGCCAAAGCAGCGTAAATATCCATCTTCAGCGTCGGATTAACCTGAGCCGACCGTTCCGGCACTTGGTCGATATCCGATGTCTGGTGGCGACTGCGTGTGTAGTCGTAGAACACGTTATAGGCGATGCGCATGATCCACGTCTGAAACGATGCCAGCCCACGAAACGAGGCGATGTTTGTATAGGCCTTGATGAACGTGTCCTGTGCCAAATCGTCGCTCAACTGACTGTCTCCCAGTGTCTGATGCAGGAAAAACCTGCGCACGGGTGACTGATATCGGCGTACGAGCTCGTCGAAAGCCCGTCGGTTACCCGATATAGCCACCTGTGCTACGAGAGATATGTCAGTGAGTGATGCCATTTACTGTCGTGCTATCTGATCCTTACTAGGAATGATAATCCATGCTACGATGTAGAATGGTATGCCTGCGAAAGCGGTGAACAGCGTCAGTGCTGCATAACCCAAACGAACGGCTACCGGGTCAAAGTCCATATACTCTGCAAATCCTGCGCAGACACCGCCCAATACGCGGTCGTTACTGCGAAAAAGTCTCTTAGTCATAATATTACTGTGTTAAATCGTCGTTTCTATCACGTCTGTTCTGTGAATTCAAGTCTCTATCGTCCTGCACGCGACGGCTGGCCGTCTTCGAGGCAAAGACCTTGCCCAGTCCGATGCAAAACACCAGCGCTCCGATGCCGAAGCCTACCGTACCGGCTGCATATCCTAGGAAGATCATGAGTCCCACACCCACGAAGCACTGACGCATGCCGCTCTGATATTCCTGGTCGGTAGAGCCCGGCTTATCGTTCAGCAACTGGTCGGGAATGGGCTGTCCCTGCTGCATGGCCATCTGTGCCAGACGCATCTTCTCCTTGCGGTTCTTGTTGATGAAGTAGAACAGCGCAATGATAATCAATACGGGTGCCAGCACGAAGATGATGAGCAATACGCACAGCACGAAGAACATACCTGCAATATCCTTTTCTCTCATATTGCCAAACACATGGTGCGCCACACTTTCCGTGTCATCGTCCACATCATAGTCCCAGGAATGTGAACCCATAGGGGTGTTGATGGTAACATGACCTTTAGTGGCACGTATCGTGGTATCCGAGCTCGTGGTATCCGAGTAAACCTCTACACCATCCTTGCTCGTAGAGTCTGTCAACTCCTGCTGCGGAGTGTGACGATGATTCTGGCCTGAGACCTGCGCTCCCATTCCGAGGGCCAGCATTATAGTCAATGTTAATAGAACTTTTTTCATAATCGTATTGTTTTGGTATTTATCTGATTACTGTATAGCTGTCTCTGATTATTTTTCAAGAATCGTCAGTCCACCGATGTTCATATCGCCAGAGCCACGCACATTAGAAGAGTACTTCCTGACCTTGCCATTCAGCGTGATGTCGCCAGAGCCTGTCAACGAGGCCTCCACCATACCGCTGTTGTCGAAGTTCATCTTCACGTCGCCTGAACCGACCAGATTGATGTAGGAACGCTGTGTCTTGACGTTCTTGACATCCACATCACCAGATCCCACTAACGACACATCGACCTGGTCGCAGATGACATCATCGAAGGAAATGTCGCCGGAACCTTGCAGACTAATTTCCAGATTATCCGTATCCAACAGGCGCTGACATTCAAAGTCGCCTGAGCCCTTCAGCATAATCCCCAGGAAGTCGGGAGAGGTGACATAAACCGTCACATTCTCGCTGTCGGCCACACCGAAGTTGATTATATTACCGTCTCCCTTCATCTTAACCACCAGTTTGTTGCCATCCACGCGGGTTTCCACTTTTTTCAGGACCTCAACTGGGGCATCAACACGCACAGAGAACGAGTCGGCTTGCTGATACTTTACGTCTAACGAGCCTAACAGTTCGATACGTTCAAAACCTGTCAACGAACGCTGTTCCTGAGCCTGTGCATCTGTGTGGGTGAAACTCACATTCAATCCGCTGCAAGAACAGGACGTCAGCACTCCAAGTGTAAAAACTGCTAAAAATACTTTTTTCATACCTTCGTTTTTTTGTATTCTTTTGTCCGTTAGACGGAGCGGGATGCGAAAAAGTTGCAACGGATGCAATTTTTTTATTTGCTATAGTATTTATAGGTCTTCACACTGTCTCCAGAACGGTGGCGGATGATGTTCAGACCACGCTGCGGACGGGCTATCTTCATGCCGTCGGGCTTGTAGTACTCCGTCTCGTCACCAGCCGTCTCGTTCCCTTTCAGCTGGTGGATAGCATTGGCCACGGGCTCCTTGTGCCTTACACCAAGAAACGCATCCATCGTGAGCGAAGGCTTTCGCGTCAGAGGATTCCATGCGCCCATGTCGTAATCGTCGGCCAGCTCCGGCTCCCAGTAGTAGAGTCCCGAGGCTCCGGCAGCGATGAGTTTCTGCAGGAAGTCGCACAGCCACTGGTTAGCCTCCAGGGCACGGTCGTTATAGTAGCCTGTCTCGACGATGAAGACAGGCTTGCCGTAGCGTTCTGCCAGCGTCTTGACGTTCTCCGCTACCTTGTCGGTCAGGGCGTCTGGTTTCAGTTTCGACCCTTTGATGTGTACGGACAAGCCAATACCGTCCCACTTAGCACCGGCCGTCTGCAGCGTGTCGAAATAATCCGTCAGCCACTTCGTATCCTCGCACTCGCTGACGTGGATAAGCGTCTTCACCTCGGGATTGACGGCCTTCACGGCATCATGGGCTGTATTGATGAAATTCACGAAATTGGTAGTCTCACGACCGTCCTCCCACAACAGTCCGTTGTCTACCTCGTTGCCAATCTGTACCCAGCGCAGCATACCCGTCTGGTTGATGCTCTTCACGGCCGAGGTGGTGTGGTTAGCAATGGCAGTCAACAGTTTTTCCATGTTGTAGCTCTTCCATGACCTGGGCTTCACGTAGTCGCCCCACCAGTCGCAGTAGTGCAGGTCGAGCATGATGCCCAGTCCATGGTTTTTGGCCGCCGTGGCGAGGGTCTTGGCGTACGACGTATTAAAATCGCTATTAGTAGGGGTGACGAGCACACGCAGACGGACGTTGTTGATACCCTGTTTCTTGAGAAGAGGAATCGGTGCCATCTGTGTGCTATCCATTGTGAAGAACACTTTCTTCTGGCGTGTCTCTAGCGTGAGCGAGCTGACGTCGGCACCGAAGTCGAAGAGGCTGTCCAGCTTTGCGCGGTCGAAGATGGTGTCAGTAGCCGTCTTCACCTCGGTGAAGGGCTCGTCGTACTTCTTCTGGGCAGCGGTGAAGTTGCGGTTCTTCACAGTCCACTTGCTGGAGTGACCTTTCAGATCGGGCTTCAGGAAAACACGTGCATACTGCTTGTAGCCCTTCAGCTGCCAGTCCATCCACTTCACGGCCAGCTTGGCGAACTCGCCGCCGTTGGCATTCCAGTAGCCGGGATTGTGGCCCGCTTCCGCGAGGTCGGCCCAGACCACGGGCTTCTTAACCTTGCCGTAGTCGGTCTTCGCGTTCTCGTAGGCTACATCGCCCGTGCCGCCCGTCATGTAGATGAGCGGGCAGTGCAGGTCATTGAGCGTCTGCGGCGACGCACCGCCCATCGACATACCGCCCATGCCGGCATTCATGATAAGCAGTGTCTTCACGCGCGAGTTCTTACAGTTGGCAAGAGCCTGCGCTCCACCACACGAGTGGCCCGACAGCGCAATGTTGTTCACGTTGATGGCCTTATAGTAGTCGCTCGTTGCGAGCTTCTCCTGTTTGACGAGCCAGTTGATGGCCTCCACAACCATCTTCTCGTCCGATCCGCCGTCGTCGCGCTCGCTGTCGGTCATCTCAAACGCACCGATGCCCACAACGACATAGCCGTGCGAAGCCATCTCGTTGAGCATACGCTCGTAGCTGGTCGACGCTCCCGAGCAGGCACCGTTACACCATATAAGAATAGGTAGGGGTCCTTCACGGCGAGCGGCATACTTCACGTTACGCGGACGGTAGACGGTGAAGTTCGGCAGCGACTTCTCACTGACCACGATGGCGCGGTAGCGCCCACTACCGCCATTGTCCACTTCCTTCTGTCTGGCCACCTCACTGTTGATGGTTTCGTCGGCAGCCGAAGCCGTACGAGGCATAAATGTCAAGAGTCCCAAAGCTGCAAACACAGCGATTCTTCTTAATGGTTTTAGGTATTTCATAGGTTTTATTATTGATACTGTCATGATTGATGCTGCAAAAGTACTACTTTTTCATCAGATTACAAAGTTTTTTCTCATGCAAAATGATGGCCGTTTCAGAATTATTTCGTAATTTTGCAGACCTATGCAGCTACCTAACGAGTTTTTGGAGTCCACCCGTGCGGTGATGGGCGACGAGCGCTTCGGGCAATACCTGGAAGCGTTCCGTCAGGAGGCGCCTGTCAGCATACGCCTGAACCCGATGAAGACGAAGGGACTGACGGTGGTCGACGGCGAGCCCGTACCTTGGTGTCGCGGCGCCTACTACCTACCCCAGCGCCCGAACTTCACCATGGACCCCCTGCTCCATGCCGGCTGCTACTATGTCCAGGAGGCCGCCTCGATGTTTCTCGACGAGGTGATTCGCCAAGTCACCATCCACCATCCACCATCCACCATCCACCATCCACCATCCACCATCCACCATCCACCATCCACCGTATTAGACCTCTGTGCCGCCCCTGGCGGCAAGTCCACCCTGCTCCGCGCCGCTTTGCCGGAGGAGTGTGTGCTCTACTCCAACGAGCCGATACGCCAGCGTGCCAACATCCTCAGCGAGAACGTGCAGAAGTGGGGCTACGCCAACCACATCGTCACGAACAACTACCCGAAGGACTACCGCCGCTCGAAGTTGCAGTTCGACCTCATCCTCTGTGACGTCCCCTGCTCGGGCGAGGGCATGTTCCGCAAGGACGAGGCCACCATCCGTGAGTGGTCGCCGCAGAACGTAGAGAAGTGCTGGCGCCTGCAGCGCGACATCGTCAGCGATGCCTGGGAGTGTCTCGCCCCCGGCGGCATCATGATCTACAGCACCTGTACCTTCAACACAAAGGAGAACGAGGAGAACATCCGCTGGATTCTCTCTGAGTACGACGCCGAGGTCATCCCCATCGACGTCCGTCCCGAGTGGCACATCACTGGCTCGCTCCTCCCCGGCTTCAGCGCTCCCGTCTACCGTTTCATCCCCGGCATCTCGCGCGGCGAGGGGCTGTTTATGTGCGTGCTGAAAAAGAAATCGAGGTGCGAAAGTTCGGGGGCACGGAGGCACGGGGGCACGGGGGCTCGAGATTATCTGTTTACACTTCACGACTCTTCCCGTTCCTCTGAACACTATTCTCGCACCCCCGCCCCCCCGTGCCCCCGCCCCCCCGAAACAAGTGATTTGGACTACTCCTCCGCCCTCTCCTACCTCCGCGGCGAGGCCCTCATCCTCCCGCCAGAGACGCCACGCGGCATCGTCACCGTGACGTTCATGGGCCATCCGTTAGGCGAGGTAAAGAACATCGGAAGTCGCGCCAACAACCTCTACCCTAAGGAGTGGCGCATCAGAACCACACACATCCCAAGTGAATACGAACCAATAATAAAACAGATATGAAACAATACTTAGACATACTCGACCGCATCCTGAAGGAAGGTGCCCAGAAGGGTGACCGCACAGGCACAGGTACGCTGAGCATCTTCGGTACCCAGAGCCGCTACAACCTGGCTGATGGTTTCCCAATGCTCACCACGAAGAAGCTCTACCTGAAGGGCATCATCTACGAGCTGCTCTGGTTCCTGAAAGGCAGCACCAACATCAAGTACCTGCAGGAAAACAACGTACACATCTGGGACGAGTGGGCCGACGAGAACGGCGAGCTGGGACCTGTCTACGGCCACCAGTGGCGCTCGTGGCCTGACTATGATGGAGGAACTATCGACCAGATAGCCTATGTGGTGGACCAGCTGAAGAACAACCCCAACTCGCGCCGCATGATTGTCTCGGCATGGAATGTGGCCGAGGTCAACAAGATGGCGCTGCCCCCCTGTCACACCATCTTCCAGTTCTATGTTGCCGACGGCAAGCTGTCGCTACAGCTCTACCAGCGCTCGGCAGACACGTTCCTCGGTGTGCCGTTCAACATCGCCTCGTATGCGCTACTCTGCATGATGATGGCGCAAGTCACAGGGCTGCAGCCCGGTGAGTTCATCCACACTACGGGCGACACGCACCTCTACCTGAACCACCTCGACCAGGCCCGCCTGCAGCTCACCCGTGAGCCGCGTCCGCTGCCTGTCATGAAGATTAACCCCGACGTGAAGAGCATCTTCGACTTCCGCTACGAGGACTTCCAGCTCGAGGGCTACGATCCCCATCCCCACATTAAAGCCGACGTAAGCGTATGATTTCAATGATTGCCGCCGTGGCGAAGAACCGCGCCATCGGCTATAAGAACAAACTGATTTACTGGCTGCCGAACGACCTGAAACGGTTCAAGCAGCTGACGACAGGCCACACCATTCTCATGGGGCGCCGCACGTTCGAGAGTCTGCCGAAGGGTGCGCTGCCCAATCGCCGCAACTGCGTGCTGACGACGTCGGTGACGGAGCTGCCCGGCTGCGAGTGCTTCGCCTCGTGGGACGAATTCCTCGTCACGTGTATGCCCGACGAGGAGATTTTCATCATCGGTGGCGCAAGCCTGTACGAAGGGTTGTTGGATAAGGCCGACTGTCTCTGTCTGACCGAGGTTGACGACGTGCCTGCCGAGGCCGACACATTCTTTCCTGACTATAGTGACTGGCGTGAGGTGCGCCGCGAGGAACACGGCACCGACGAGCGTCATGCCTTCCGCTATGCGTTTGTCGACTACTTGCCTGCCGACAGCCGTTTCACTTTAGATGACTTCTCCTTCGACGGCGAAGGGGCTGCGATGGCCGAATAGGTGACGCTCAGCGCCTTCGCCTCGCGAAGCTGCTGCTTCACCTCGTTGACGAGGGCCATGGGCGTACCGCGATCGGCTCGTATGCAGACGGTCATGCGCTCCTGGTCCTCCTCCGACATCTGTCGGCGTTCCTCCTTGATGAATTGCGGAATGTCTGCCGGCTCGGCAATATTGTTGCCGAGTTGCACGCGGTAGTCGCCCTCGGCGTTACCCTCTGGACGGCCAATATAGATATATATGACGTTCTTCTGGTGCCCCACCTGCTCTGTCAGCTGTCCTGCCGGCACCTCGTAGGTCACCTTCTTCTCTACGTCGCGCATGTGCGTGACAATCATGAAGAAGAAGAGCACGGTGAAGATCAGGTCGGGCAGCGCGGCCATGTTCAGCTCGGGCACCTCGTGCTCACGACGGCGTATACGACGTCTCATGGCGTTTCCTCCTTTCCTTCTACACTCTCCTCTATACTCTCACTCACCCTCGGCGCCACTTTCAATCGGTTATAGGCAGCGACGATGTCCTCCTCCACGTGGTAGTAAGCATCATAGGTGGCATCGGCAGCGATGTCGAGCGAGATGACACGGCGCTTCGGGGCCACGGAAGCAAACTCCACCACCCTGTCGCGCAGCTGGTGACCACTGATAGTATCGCCATCGATGGTGACACAACCGCTGGCATCAAGTCTGACGGTCATAATGTCCTCCTGCAGGATGTTCACAGCCTGCTGCTCCTCCTCCGGTGGCGGGGGCAGCTGACGGCGCAGGCCCTTGTCACTGTCCATCGACGACGTGACAAGGAAGAACACCAGCAGCATGAACGAGATGTCTGCCGTAGAGGTGGTGTTCAGCGACGGAACCTGGCGATGACGGTGATGGCCGAACATACAATGATGAGGATGATGGACGAGTAGATGAACATATCGGTCAGACGCAACCACAGCGGGTTGTCGAACGTATGACCGTTGGAAACGATGGGATGAGTGGAGCCCAGCAGATAGGTCACCACGAGCAGCAACGCCACTCCAGCGGCAACACTATAGCCGATACGCGTCGACTTACGGCGCTGACGACGGCGCACACCACGGACGGCCGACCAAACGGTGACGCCCAGCGCCACGGCCAGCAGCACGTACATCGCGATGATGACGATATCGATGAAAAGGTCCGAATCAGCCATTTTCCTGATGTTTGTATTTCATGATGATGTCGAGCAGCGAGACTGCCGACTCCTCCATCTGCGATGTCAGGTGCTCAATCTTCGAGGTAATATAGCTATAGAAGAGCTGCAGTATGAGGGCTACGACAATACCGAAGATGGTCGTGATGAGCGCCACCTTCATGCCCGCAGCGACAATGGTGGGACCAATGTCGCCTGCCTCCTGAATCTGCTCGAAAGCCATCACCATACCAATCACCGTGCCGAGGAATCCCAGCGACGGCGCCATGGCGATGAACAGCTTGATCCACGAGCAGCCCTTCTCCAGCTTCGCCGTCTGCACCGAACCGTAGGACATCACCGAACGCTCGATGTCGTCCATCGACTCGTTGATGTGCAACAGACCCTGATAGCAGATGCTGGCAACAGGGCCGCGGGTGTTACGGCACAACTGTTTTGCGCCCTCAACATCCTTGTTTCCAACACGTTCATCAATGTCGCTCAAGAGTTTCTTGGCTTTGATTTCCGACAGTGTCAGGTAGACGATGCGCTCGATGCAGAACGCCAGACCGAGCACCAGGGCCAGGGCCACAAGCGACATGAAGAAGGGCGAGCCGTCGATGAATTTCGATTTCAGCTGCATGTGCAGCGACTCCGTTTCCGGCTGGGCAGAGACGCCCAGGCTGATTATCATTGCAAAGAAGACAATGAGTCGTTTCATAACATATTTCTTTTTTTCGCGGGGCAAAGGTAAACCATTTTTTTCTAATACACAAATGATTCTGGGAAAAACCGTTCTAAAGCTTACCTTTACCCCGCTAAAGCTTACCTTTAGAATCCTAAAGCTTACCTTTTCGGCGCTAAAGCTTACCTCCAGCCAACTAACGTTTTCTTTTTCTGATCCTCTGTTCTCCCCTCCCGCTCGGGAGGGGCTGGGTGTAGGTCTCGGGTGTGGGTTCCTCGCGCGTATATATGTATAGTGAAACAAAAAACAACCTACCTATCCTACCTATCTGCATGTCCCGATTTTAGGTATGGCTGTAAGATAGGTAGGATAGGTAGGGTGTTTTCCGGTTAAGCTACTATAATATACGCGCGGAACAGAATTTCCAAAAATTCTTCTCCATTTCTTTTGCATATTCCAACCTTTTTCCCTAACTTTGCAATCAAGTACTGCCAACAGTCCCTGAGCGAAGGACGGTGGTGCGACTTTCGTGGGTGAATAGATAGTTGTATCTATATTCTATAGAGGTTCCCGTAAATTCCGACCAGAATAAATAACAGAGCCTCGTGGAATCGGGATACACCTTTATCATAAGGTGTACCCGTTCCATATATGTCTCTGTTACGGGTCTTTGGTCGGATACCAGCGGGAAGCGTATATGTGAACGTGGTACACTTTCTTTGTATCTGCACTTTATCGTTTCACGCTAAAATCCGACCAAATGACAGTAACGGACGATAAGAATGAAAGGCAGGTTGTTTCGAAGCAGCGTGTGGCTGACCATGGTGAGGTATATACCGCCAAACGGGAGGTGAACGCGATGCTTGACTTGGTGAAGGAAGAGACGGAACGTATTGACTCCCGATTTCTGGAGCCAGCCTGCGGCAACGGGAATTTCCTGGTGGAAATCTTAAACAGAAAGATGGAGGCTGTGCGTAGGAAGCACGCCAAGAACCGCTATGAATACGACCTGGCATCAGCACAGGCCGTCAGTTCGATGTATGGCGTGGAACTATTGCCAGACAATGTGGAAGTCTGCCGCCAACGGCTTTTTGACACATATAAGGAACTCTACAACTCATCCCCCTACAGGGGGGACAGAGGGGGGCCTTCGCCAGAACTGGAGCAATGCATCCGATTCCTTTTGAAGAAAAACATCCTCTGCGGTGATGCCCTTACCATGCTGCAAGACAATGGTGAACCCATCACCTTCTGCGAGTGGACCTTCATAGGCAATGGCGGCAAGGTGAAACGCCGTGACTTTGAACTGGCTGAGTTGCTGCGTAACGTGGAGTACGACAAGCCTAAGCCTGGCGAAGAGGGATTGCTCTTTGCCGACACCGGCGAACCCACCTTTGTACATCTGCCCAAACGGGAATATCCTTTGACTGACTACCTAAAACTGCCCGACTATGAATAACCTCCGAAACTACAATCCTGATGTCTTGTCGTGCTTGGCTAACCTGAGCAACGACGAAGTGTTCACACCGCCGCAACTGGCGAACCAGATGCTGGATATGTTGCCGCAAGAGCTGTTCCAAAGTCCTGACACCAAGTTTCTCGACCCTTGCACAAAGAGCGGCGTTTTCCTCAGAGAGATTGCGAAGCGACTGATTGATGGCCTGGCAGATACCATCCCTGACCTTCAAAGCCGTATCGACCACATTATGCATCATCAACTCTACGGTATTGCCATTACCCGCCTGACAGCCTTGATGAGTCGACGCTCGCTATATTGCTCGAAGGATGCCAGTTGTAAATACAGTATTTCTCAATTTGACGATGCTGATGGCAATATACACTTTGATGAAATCCAGCATACATGGCAGAATGGAAAATGCCGCTATTGTGGGGCTTCGCAAGAAGTCTATGACCGAGGCGAAGACCTTGAAACCCACGCATACGAGTTTATTCACACAGATAATCCAAACGAACTTTATAACAATATGACTTTCGATGTAATAATCGGCAATCCGCCGTATCAGTTGAGTGATGGAGGAAATGCTGCAAGTGCGATACCACTATATCATCTTTTTGTTGAACAAGCAAAAAAACTATTACCACGTTATCTAATAATGATTATTCCTGCACGTTGGTATGCAGGAGGTCGAGGTCTTGATTCCTTTAGAGAGAATATGCTAGGAGATAATCGAATAAAGCATATAACGGATTTTGCTGATAGTAGTGAGTGTTTCCCTGGTGTTAATATTGCTGGTGGAGTTTGCTATTTTTTATGGGATAAAGATTATCAAGGCGAATGTGTTGTTCGCAATATCAGCAAAGGTGAGGAAATAACGATAAAGAGAAGTTTGTCCGAATACCAAGTGTTTGTGCGTTCAAACATTGCAATCAAATTAATAAGGAAGATAAACACAAATAATCATGAGAGTTTATCTACAATCGTATATCCTTCAAATCCATTTGGATTTAGAACATATGTAAGAGGTGAAAAAAAAGAGTTTGCCGATTCCGTGAAGTTAATTACAAGCGAAGGGATCGGGTTTGTAAGGCGTTCCGATATAATTAAGTGTAAAGATGCAATAGATAAATATAATGTCATCATGACCAGAGCAATGTCTGGAGGCAATAAACCTGGAACAGATGGAAAATACCAAATTGTTCCATCAACTATGCGCGTTATGAATGTTAATGAAATATGTGTTGAGACTTATATTTGTATAGGTGCTTTTGATACAATGAAAGAAGCCAAAAATCTTCATTCTTATCTTTCCACTAAATTTGCTCGATTCTTAATGCTTCAGGCAATGAGTTCTATAATGATTAATAAGGAAGCATTTCAATTCGTCCCTCTTCAAGACTTCAGTAAGCCTTGGACGGACGAAGAACTCTATAAAAAATATAATCTGACAGAAGAAGAAATTGCATTTATCGAATCGATGATACGACCAATGGAATAATAAATAAGAAAAGTCTATGGCTACCAATAACAACTATTTTCCTAAGAAGTCGGAGTCGGCTCCGATGATCTATGCGTACGAAGACAAGTATGACCCAAACCTAAGGGGACTGCTGAAGGTGGGCTATACTACGATTGGCGTGCAGGAACGTGTACGCCAGCAATATAACATTGTGCGGCCTGGCGAACCACCATACCGTATCTTGGTAGAAGAATCAGCCATGCGGCAGGATGGAACGGCATTTATGGATCATGATGTGCATCGCACTCTGGTAAAGATGGGGTGTCAGCATATCGAAGGCGAATGGTATCGCTGTACGCCTCAGCAAGTGAAGGCTGCTATCGTAGCCGTTAGAGAAAGGGTAGATTTGGCATGGAATCGCGACAAAACTTTTGGTATGCGCCCAGAGCAGAAGAAGGCAGTTGATAAGACGGCAGCTTACTTTGACAGTTACAAGTTGGAAGATGGGCGTGTTCCCCACTTCCTATGGAACTGTAAGATGCGCTTTGGCAAGACCTTTACTACCTATCAGTTGGCCAAACGTATGGGATGGACGCGAGTGCTGGTTCTCACATTCAAGCCTGCCGTGGCTCATGCATGGGAAGAGGATCTGATGACGCACGTGGATTTCAAGGACTGGCAATTTATTGCTCGAAATCCAGAGGCTACGATAGATTATCAGTTCGCGCATGCCGACCAATCGAAGCCGATGGTGGTGTTCGGCTCATTCCAGGACTTCCTTGGGAAGAATACAGCCAACGGCGGTATGAAACTGAAACACGAATGGGCTAGGGAATTCAATTGGGACTGTATTGTGCTCGACGAGTATCACTATGGAGCTTGGCGCGAGAATGCCAAAGAACTGATAGGTGTCAGCGAGGACTTAGGCAGCGAGATTGAGAATCCCGATTACTTCGACGAGGATTTGATTCCCATCACCTCTAATCACTACCTCTATCTCTCGGGTACACCCTTCCGTGCCATAGCCTCTGGAGAGTTTATCGAGGAACAGATTTACAACTGGACCTATTCCGACGAACAGAAAGCCAAAGAAGAATGGGGCGACAAGCCAGATAATCCATACGCCTCTCTGCCCAAGATGGTGCTGCTGACCTATCAGCTACCGGCAGAGATATCGAGAGTGGCCGAGGAAGGGGAGTTTGATGAATTCGATTTGAACTCGTTCTTTGAGGCAGAAGGCAGGGGCGAGGATGCCACATTTAAGCATCACGACGAGGTGCAGAAATGGCTCGATATGTTGCGAGGGCAGTATCTGCCGACGTCGATCAACGACTTGCGCTCGGCCCGTGGGAACGCTTTGCTTGCAAAGAAGGCTGGTAACCGGAAGCCGCCTTTGCCGTTCCTCAATGGTGACCTTTATTCGAACATGAACCATACGCTGTGGTTCTTGCCTAATGTAGCATCGTGTTTTGCCATGAGGAATCTGCTGACAGAGCTACAGAACACCTTCTATCACGACTATCGGGTCATTGTATGTGCGGGCACTCAGGCTGGCATCGGACAGCAGGCGTTGCCTCCTGTAGAGAAGGCTATGTCGCATCCTGACCCGCTGCATTGCAAGACCATCACGCTGACCTGTGGCAAGCTGACGACTGGTGTTACCGTTCGTCCTTGGACGGGTATCTTTATGCTACGCGACACTTCGTCGCCAGAGACCTACTTCCAGTCAGCCTTCCGCGTGCAGTCGCCATGGACCATCACCAACAGCGACGGGTTGCATCCCAATCAGACGGAGATACTGAAAAAGGTATGCTATGTGTTCGACTTCTCACCAAACAGAGCCTTGAGAAAGGTGGCCGACTATTCGTGTCAGTTGAATGTCGAAGAAGGGAATCCGGAAAAGTGCGTGGATGATTTCATCAAGTTCCTGCCTGTGCTTTGTTATGAGAATGGCGTGATGAAAGCCCTCTCGGCAAGCGATGTACTCGATATGGCCATGAACAATACATCGGCCACGCTCTTGGCTCGTCGTTGGGAGAGTGCTCTGTTGGTGAATGTGGATAACTTCACGCTCCAGCGGTTGATGAACAACGAGCAGGCAATGGCTGCCCTGATGAAGATTGAGGGATTCCGCTCGCTGAATCAGGATATCGAGACCATCATCAACAAGACCGACGCCATCAAGAAAAAGCGTAAGGAACATGAAGAAGGACTGACTACCAGAGAGAAAAGAGAACTCACGGAGGCAGAAAAGGAAATCAAGAGCAAGCGCCGCCAGATACAAGAGAAGTTGATGAAGTTTGCTACGCGCATACCTATCTTTATGTATCTAACGGACTTTAGAGAATATTCGCTGAAAGATGTTATCCTACAGTTGGAACCAAAGTTGTTTGAACGTGTCACGGGGTTGACAAAACAGGACTTTGCTTTGCTGGTCAGCCTGAATGTGTTCAATGAAGCCCTGATGAATGATGCCGTCTATAAGTTCAAACGCTATGAAGACTCCAGTCTATCGTATGCTGGCATAGATCGCCATGAAGGCGAACAGATGGTAGGCGGTTACAGTACGGTAATCACTCAAGAAGAATATCATTCATACGAATGAACACAAGTGTACAATGGACTCTGAACGGATTATACGACTATTTTCGGCAATACATTAGGTTATTTCGATTTTTTTGATTTATTTTGCACCGAAAATATTGGACAAGAGAAACGGAAGACGAAATAATGAAAGACAATGCTGAAGAGTTGTTCCCGATTGTAGACGAGGAGGGAGCGGTGATAGGAAAGGCTACGCGCGGCGAGTGTCACAACGGATCAAGGCTGCTGCACGCGGTGGTCCACCTGCACGTGTTCAACAAGCAGGGCGACGTGTACCTGCAGAAGCGGCCGGAGTGGAAGGACATCCAGCCCGGGAAGTGGGATACGGCCGTAGGCGGACATATAGACTACGGCGAGACGCCCGAGGC
>Ga0310786_10001369_pt1 | contig 39189 bp, 32 predicted proteins | sample AusTroGonzalo_MG_FD_203881 | JGI IMG/M metagenome (GOLD analysis project Ga0310786, IMG submission 203881) | Bovine rumen microbial communities from tropical cattle in Woodstock, Queensland, Australia - Gonzalo_03 (v2) (version 2) | ecosystem: Host-associated > Mammals > Digestive system >... | reverse complement strand
ATCATTCAAACTATACGTAACGTCGGGTATAAAGCGCAATGAAAGACCGTATACGATACAGCTTGATTTATATGGGTGTCATTGCCGCCCTCTTGGCTGTATTTTTTACGGTGCGAGTCTTCGAAGATGAAATGGCGGACCAGCTCAAGGTCCACTTGCGTGAAAACTTGCGGTTGATTGAAACTGCCTACATTGACGAATCGCTTGATAGCATGCCGCAGAAGTTGTCGCAGTTTGCCAGTGCCGACTTGCGAATTACACTGATCGATTCGACCGGTAAAATCATTTACGATAGCGATGCGAAAGCCGCCGAAATGGAGAACCATTATAATCGCGAAGAAGTGTTCGACGCGATGGAAAAGGGCTTTGGCGAAGACCTCCGCTATTCTTCTACCTTGCAGGCCAAGGCGTTCTATTTTGCAAAGCGATTGAAAGACGGCAATGTCTTGCGTCTTGGAACACGCCAGGCGAATTTGCAGCAGGCCTATTCAAAGACGATGCCTTACCTGATTGCTCTATTTGTTGCGATTGTTGCTGCGGCCATCTTGATTGCGATTGGGCTTAGCCGTGCGTTTATCAGCCCGCTCAGGAAGCTCGTGGATCAGCTCGGAACTCCCGAGTGGATGAGTATAGAAAATGTCTACAAGGAAATTGAACCGCTTGTCAATACCATCCGCAAGCAAGACCTCGAATTGCAATTGACGATTGAGCAGCTTTCGAACGAAAAACAGAAAATCTCGCATTTGAAGGATGAATTTACCGCGAACGCCTCGCATGAATTGAAGACTCCGCTGACATCCATTTCGGGCTATGCGGAGCTGATTGAAAGTGGAATGGCGAAACCCGAAGATGTCAAGATTTTTGCGGGCAAGATTCACAAAGAGGCGAAGCGTCTCCAGTCAATTGCCAACGATATCATTACGCTTTCCAAACTCAATGACCGCGAAAGCGAATCCTTGGACCTCAACGAAAAAATCAACCTTTGGAATCTGGCTCATGGCTGCATCGAAGGTTTGATGCTGAATGCAAACAAGAAAACCATCCAGCTTTCGATTGACGGTATTCGCAATTCCGAAATTACGGGAAATTCGAAATTGCTTTTTGAAATGATTTTCAACCTGGTGGACAACTCCATCCGCTACACGGAACAAGGCGGAAAAGTCGTTGTCCATGTTGAAGAAAACGCCATTGTCGTGAAAGATACGGGAATTGGAATTCCTGAAGAATCACAATCTCGCATATTTGAACGGTTTTACCGCGTGGACAAGAGCCGTTCCAAGGAAACAGGCGGCACAGGCCTCGGACTCTCCATTGTCAAACACATTGCGGAAGTCCATCACGCCACAATTAATCTGAAATCGACTGTCGGAATCGGCACCGAAGTCAGAATTGACTTTAAATCTTCTAAAACAACTAAGGTCTTATGATACTTGCTATTTTAAAAATGATTGGTTGCCTTGCTCTCCTCATGTTCGGCATGAAGACGATGAGTGAAGGCCTGCAGAAACTCACCGGTGGACACCTTCGCACTGTTCTTGGGACTATGACAAAGCATCGCGTGGGCGGGCTTTTGACCGGTACGTTCGTGACCGCCGCCGTGCAGTCTTCGACGGCAACGACTGTCATGACCGTGAGCTTTGTGAATGCGGGGCTCTTGACGCTGAAACAGGCCATCCCCGTGATTATGGGTGCGAACATCGGTACGACAGCGACCGCGTGGATCATGTCGATTTTCGGATTCCAGTTCAACATGAGTAGCGTTGTTTGGCCGTTCTTTGGGCTTGGAATCGTACTCACGTATGTCCGTAAAAACAGCGTAAAGAGCTTTGGCGAATTTGTTTTCGGTTTCGCCTTTATGTTCCTCGGCCTTACGACGCTCCGTGAAAACGCCGTGGCGATGGACTTGTCGCACAACCAGACGATTATCGACTTCTTTGCATCGACAGGTGGCTGGGGCATTTTCAGTACGCTCTTGTTCCTCTTGCTTGGCGGTATCCTCACGATGTGTGTTCAGTCTTCGGCTGCCATCATGGCCATTACGCTTATCCTTTGCAGTAGCGGCGTGCTACCGATTTACCAGGGTATTGCGCTTGTGATGGGTGAAAATATCGGTACGACGGTGACTTCGAATTTGGCGGCCCTTTCGGCAAGTACGCAGGCTAGGCGCGCGGCTTTGGCTCACATGCTTTTTAACGTGTTCGGCGTGGTGTGGATTCTCATCGTCTTTAACCCGTTTGTGAACATGGTTTGCCATTTTGTGGGTTTTGATCCGACTTTTGTGCCGCAAACACAAGAAGAAATTGCACAGGCGAGCGTGCGTGTGACGTATGCACTTTCCGGATTCCATACCGCATTCAACCTTTGCAACGTGCTCCTTTTGATTTGGTTCATCAAACCGATGGAAAAACTCATTTGCAAGATTATCAAGGATAAGGAAGACGGCGAGGATTTCAAGATCCAATTTATCAGTGCTGGCCTTATGAGCACTGCAGAACTTTCGCTGTTCGAAGCACGTCAGGAAATTAGTTTGTTTGTTGAAAAGACCGAAAAAATGTTCCACATGGTGCCGGAACTTTTAAAAATAAAAGATGAAGATGAGTTCAATAAGCTCTTTGAACATATCGAAAAATACGAATCTATTAGCGATAGTTTTGAAGTCGAAATTGCGAATTACCTGAATCAAGTGTCGGCGGGGCGGTTGAGCCCGGCTAGTAAAATGGCTCTCCAGTCCATGATGAAGGAAATTTCTGAAATCGAAAGTATTGGCGATGCTTGTTTCAATATGGCTCGTGTTATTCGCCGAAAGTTCCAAGGCGAAGAAGACTTTACCGAAGAACAGTATAGCCACATTAATCAGATGATTAAACTCTGTGACGATGCGCTTGCGCATATGGTGGCTGTTGTTGAAGATGTTCCTTTGGCAAATGCTCCGGATGCGTTGAAATTTGAATATCAGATTAATGATTTTCGCAAGTCGCTCAAGGAAAAGAACGTCGAAGATATCAATGCCCAACGTTATAGCTATCAGATTGGCGTACATTACATGGATATCATTAACGATTGTGAAAAAATGGGTGACTACATTGTAAACGTCGTCGAAGCGCATGTGAACCACCGCCTCTCGGTTTAAAGATAATTAAAAAGTAAAGTGGCCCCGATCCTTGTGACTGGGGCCTATTTTTTTTAAATTTCTAGTAGTACCGCTTAGGTTGTGTTTGTGCGGTTTACATATAGGAGGGCTATATGAAAAAAATTATGGCGTTGGCTTTTGCCTTGTTCTTTGCGGTAGCCGCCGCTGCTCAAAATTATACTTCGCAAAAAATTAATCAAATTGTTGCGGAAGGTAAACTTGAACAGACCGTGTTTGCGGGCGAAAATATTGAGCAGATTAAAATTGTATATGAAAATACTGGCTTCGGCGATTATGATAATCCAGAATTTTCATCGAGTGACTTTGGGGGGAATTTTGGCTTGACAAAAATTTGGACTAAAGGCCCTGCTTGTATAATTTCTGGAAAGATGAGAAGTGATATTGAAGCTGGTACGTACAATGCGTTTATTGTAGTCAAAGATAAGGACGGCAATTTAGCCAAGACCGAATTTACATTTATAGTGAAGGAAAAAGGGTTATCTTTAGAGTGGGATAATGGTAGCGGTTCTATGAACCCGATTATCAATGCGGGTGATGCTATTGACACGATCGTTTTCAATTATGAGGGACTCTCAAGTTGGGGCGTGGGCGGACTTCCGTCTGGAATTACAAAGGATATCGATGAAGCAAATCATAAAATCATCATTTTCGGTACTGTAAATAAAGATGCAATGTCCGGCGATTATGAATACAAAGTCATTGTTAAGAATGACCAAGGTAAAGAAATTAGCAAGTCGGGAAAGATTTCCGTGACAGGCGGCGAGGCTGTCACTTCTATACAAGTTGAAGAAAACGAAAAACAGAAGGTTGTGGCGGGCGATGAGATTAAACCGGTTGTATTCCAGTTTAAAAATGTCCGTATCGATGAAAAACTAAGTGCTTTTAAAACAGATGAAGGCTCTCTAACAGGAGTGTTTAACTATAGTGTACAAGATGGTAAGTTGACCGTGAGTGGAACTGTCGATGAAAACTTGCAGGATGGTACTTACTACATAAAGATTGTTGCAGTGGGCGAAAATAACGAGGCTACCGCTAGTGCTTCGGTTGAAGTGTCTCATAAGCCTGTCGTGACGAAGATTACTGTAATTAAAAATGAATCGCAGACGGTGACTGCTGGCGATTCTATTAAGCCAATAGTTTTCTATAAAGAACACGCTCTGGAACTAGTACTTCCGAATTTTCCGGGCGGTTACGAGCGTATGGAAAATAATGATACGGTGACTATTATTGGGCTGATTCAAGAAGGTTCAAAGGGACTGCATGATATTGTGCTTTCTGCCATTGGTCCCGAAAATCAGGCAACAGCCAAAGCAACGATTGAAGTAATTCCAGCGACTATGACGTTCGATCTTGTTGAAGGTAGCGATAATCAGACGGTTGTTGCTGGCCAAGACATTGTTCCGATTGTCTATCAGTACAGCCACATGTATTCTGTGAATGTTAATGTTCCCGCTAATTTGAAGGTGGAACAAGATAAAGAAAAGAAGCAAGTTAAGATTTCTGGTATAGTGGATCCTGAAATGGGCACCGGTGAATATACTTATACGTTTGAATTGACGGATTATTATGAAAACACGAAGACTGTGACGGGCAAGATTAATGTCGTTGCATCTTCGTCTTCTAGCGTTGCGGCTTCTTCGTCCTCCTCGATTACGATTGCATCTTCGTCATCCAGGAACGAAGTGATAGAATCCAGTAGCAGTTCTGTAGCGAAATCCAGCAGTTCGTCGCAGAACGTCATCCTGAGCTCTAGCGAAGGATCCAGTAGCAGTTCTGCCAAGTCTTCAAGTTCCGCAAAACAGTCCAGCTCTAGTGCTAAGTCTTCTTCGAGCATTGCAAATGAAAATTCGTCTTCTAGTGGAACAACGAAAATTGTGACGGTGGCAATGAATGCGCTCAAGTTCGGCTATGCAAATAACGAATTGACGGTTGTGCAGCCGGCATCTGCGATGGTGCGAGTGCAAGTGTTTGACTTGACGGGTCACTTGGTTGAAACGTTTGAGGAATCTGTTGTTGGTTCCAAGAGCATCAACCTCGCTCATTTGAACAGAGGAAATTACTTGGTGCGCGTAGAAAGCGGTAGCCAAGTGCGTACGGCTAGGATTGCTGTGAAATAGTGCGTGGACCCTATCGGTTGCAAGCTCCCTCCAGGGTGACAATGATATGTCGTTCCTTTCGAGGCTTGACCGCTGCGAAAAATCCAGTGACATTGTGCAAAAGACTTGCAAAAAAGACTCCGCGGTGGCGGAGTCTTTTTCGTAAAACGATAATTTGAATTTTAATCGAAGGTAGAAGCGAGTATAGCAAGGCCGCAGGACCGAAGCTGTACAAGTCGTACAGCGAGAGTCCGAGAACGCCGCTAGACGACGTTTCAGGCGAGACTAACTACGGGCGGCGAGCTCTTCAGGAGTCCTCGAAAGAATATCCCAATCGCCACGCTTGATAATCTTGTAGGCGTAGCCCTGTTCCGTGAGGAACAGCTGACGGTTCATCGCGAATTCCTGTTCCTTGGAGTCCTGCGTCACAATGCTGTAGAAGTGGGCGGCACCGCCGTCGCTCTTCGGGCGCAAAACGCGGCCGAGGCGCTGGGCTTCTTCCTGACGGCTTCCGAACGTACCGGAAATCTGGATGAGCACGTTGGCGTCCGGCAAGTCGATAGCGAAGTTACCGACTTTCGAAACCATCAAGTTCTTCTGCACGCCCGAACGGAAAGCTCCGTAAAGCTTTTCGCGTTCCTTGTTCGGAGTCTTGCCGGTAATCAGCGGAATCTGCAAATCTTCGGAGAGCGCTTCAAGCTGGTCGATGTACTGGCCGATGATGAGCACGCGGTCGTCCGGCTTGCTGAAATACTTGAGCAAGCGTTCGACGATGTCGGTCTTTTCGGGGTTCGTGCTCGCGAGCGTAATCTTGTCGCGCACGGGAGCAAGCGCGTACTTCATCTTGAGTTCCGGATCCATCGGGATGCGGATTTCGTTACAGTCGGCGGTGGCAATCCAGCCTTGTGCTTCGAGGATGCGCCACGGAATATCGAACTTTTTCGGTCCGATCAAGCTGAACACTTCGGTTTCTTTATGGTCTTCACGGACGAGCGTTGCCGTAAGGCCCAAGCGGCGCGTGGCCTGCATTTCGGTACTGAGGCGGAACACCGGAGCCGGGAGCAAGTGGACTTCGTCGTAAATCATGAGGCCCCACTTTTCTTGGCTGAAAAGCGGGAAGTTAGCGAGTTCCTTCTTGACCTCTTCTTCGGTCATTTCCGGTTCCTTGCCTTCCTTGTTTTCGTCACCCTTCTTGGCGCGTTTGCGTTGCGTCAAGATTTGATAGGTGGCAACAGTTACCGGGCCGATTTCCTTCACTTCGCCAGAGTATTCCTTGACCTGGTCGAGCGTGAGGTTCGTTTTGTCGCAGATTTCACGAATCCACTGGCGGGAAGACGAAATGTTCGGCGTCAAAATCAATGTCTTAGTTTGTATTAAAGCCATCGTGGCAAGGCCAATCACAGTCTTACCGGAGCCGCAGGGGAGCACGATAACGCCGGAACCGCCCTTTTCGCTACCACTCGCGTAGAACACTTGGGCTGCATCTCTCTGGTAATCGCGGAGGTTGAACGGCTTTCCTGAAACGGTTGTTTCGCGGAGCTGGATGGGGAGCGGGTCGCCAACGGTGTAACCGGCCAAGTCTTCGACCGGGAAGCCTGCGTTCGTGAGGACCATCTTCAAGTGGCCACGGCGTTCCGGATCCACAACAACGTGCGTGTCGTCGATGTATTCGATGATGAACGGTTCCACATCCCTCAACTTGCAAATTTCGAGGAACATGATTTTGTCGTCGGATTCCATCATCAAGCGGCCGTCTTCTTTCTTTAAACGAAGGAGGCCGTAGCGAGCCATGTAATCTTCGATTTCAGTAACGACTGTCGGCGGTATGGGGTAGCGGCTCTGGCTCTCGAGTCTTTCGAGAACTTCGGGGGCGCGGAGTCCAGTTGCGGCAGCGTTCCACAAGCTTAAATGAGAAATCTTATAAGTGTGCAAGTGCTCCGGGCTTTTGACAAGCTCTGTAAAAGGGGCGATTGCATCACGTGCGGTGGTATAGTTAGGATTATCGACCTCGACCATGATTTCGAGGTTACTTTGTACAATAATTGCGCCATTCGGATTCATAGAGCGACAAATTTAGTTATTTAGGGCGCGTTTCGCAAGTCGTGTGGATTTGCTGATTTTCTTACAAATAGGTATTAGGGGTTAGTGGTTTGGTTTAAATGAAAAATGAAAGGTTAAAAATGAAAAATCCATTCTTAATTGTTCATTCTTCATTTTTAATTTTTTTTTCGTCTTTATATTCTCGTCCAAAAGAAAAACTCCCCGGACTTGTGTCCGAGGAGTCTTTCGAGCCGCCCAGCAGATTTGAACTGCCGACCTGCTGATTACGAATCAGCTGCTCTACCAGCTGAGCTAGAGCGGCGAAGCGAGAACAAAGATAGTAAATCGATTAATTCTTGTCAAGATTTACTGACAACCTTTATTTTTTTTTCTATGATTGGTCTACGAGAAATTTTTTAACATGGAAGCTTAACTATGGCTAACGAATCTAATAATAATCAATCGGAACTTAAAGCGTTCTTTGTCCAGCACGGTACTAAGATTGCTGTGGCATTTGTCGTTGTCTTTGCTCTTATTGCGGGCATTGTCCAGTACAAGGAAGCTCGCAAGGTTGCTGCTGCAGAACAGAGTGAACTCATTGGCATGGGTCTTACTTACCTTTATGCCGGCGAAAAGGACAGCGCCCTCGTTGAATTTGAAAACAAGATTGCTTCTGGTAAGCTTGAAGGTCTTGCCCTTGCTAAGGCTTCGCTCCTCGCGGGTAATATCAAGTACGAAAAGAAGGACCTTGATGGTGCCGCTCTCCTCTTCCAGAATGCTTTGGATAATGCTGGTTCTGTGGCTCTCGTTCGTTCGGCTGCCATGCACGGTCTTGCCGCTGTGAAGATGGAAAAGGGCGATTTCTCTGCTGCTGCAAACTTCCTCGAAAAGTACATTGCTGAATACGGCAAGCGCACTGGCGACAAGGAAGACCGCTATCAGAAGGACGAACCGGCTGACGAGGTCCCGATGGTTGCAGACGCTATGTGGAAACTCACGCTCGTTTACCAGCAGCTTGGTGCAAGCGACAAGGCTAAGGCTACGGCTGAAAAGTTGCTCCATGTTTATGGCGACAACCGCGGCTTTGCTGACAAGGCAAGAAAGTTCCTCGCCGCTATCTAATTAGTGGCGTCATCCTGAGTGTGGTTCGGCAATAGGTTGGTGAGCCAGTCGAAGGGCCGAAAGCGATAGGATCTAGAGAATCTCTGAACTCAAAATTTGTAGCTCGCTCCTTGTTGGGGCGAGTTTTTTGTATCCGGGAAAACTTTATAAAAATCAATTTACATCCCTGCAACTCTTTATAAGTTATATTGATATCATACACAACCTAAAAATGGGAGGGTGGGCCATGAAAAATATTTTCTTGGTGCTTTTGGTGTCTATTCCATTTTCGCTAGCTGCATGCGGGGATTCTCCGGAGCAGTTCGTGAATGATGTGGTTGAAAGCGGTATCAAGTGCGAGACGCACGAGTACGACGCGGCCAAGTGCGATGAACTTGCAGCCGAGTTTAGGGAGCGTAACCACAATTTCAGCAAAGACGTGCAGGACGAAATTCGAAAGAAGGTTGTGGAAAGATTTTATACAGAACTGAAAAAGTTAGATGAAAAAGGCGTGAAAGTCGGGTCTGCTTTATAGCTGACTTTTGTTTTGCTGGGTTACATCGCTAATGTCCAGCCGATGGCAAATAACGCGTAATAGGCGAGAACCCAGAGACTATCTGTGACTGCAGTAGGCGCTCCCCAGCGGAGCGTTTTCTTTTTGGGGATGAATCCGCAAAGGAGCCCTGCAATAAAACCGTAGAGGTGTCCGAGGATGTCGGCGTTTTCGCCAAGGCCGAGGAACACGGCGAGGGAGGCGGCGCCGCAGAGCGGTGCAAAGCGACGGAGCATGCCGTGCGTTTCGCGCGGCATGAGACGGAACTCGATGACGGCGAGGCAACCGATGGTTGCAAAAACGAAGCCGGAAAAGCCGAGCGAGCGGAAGTTTGTCTGTACTGTAAGTGCTACAAAGAAGTTGGCTATAGCGCTGGAAATTGCAAGGAACGGCACAAGTTTCGCCAGCGGAATGCGGTAATGCAAAAGGCTTAAGGCCAGAAATCCTGAGACGAGATTTGATGCAAGGTGACGGCTGTCGCCATGGAGCGTCATGGCGGTAATCGTGCGCCACCATTCTCCGCGCAGAATTTTTCCGGCATCGGCGATGCCTGCGTTATGCATTTGTACGAAAACACCCGAAAAGTCCAACAGTGTGCAGATAATGGGAACCGCAAGCACCCAAAGTGGCTGGAGCGTAAGCTTTAGCGGGAGCGGTGGATTTTCGTCGCGAGGCGGATTTTCGCGGTGGTAAAGACGAATCTGGAATTGCGCTGCCCGGCGTTTGTCGGGCTCTACGAAGATCTGGAACGGGCCTTCTTCGGAGCGGTCGATGCGGTGCGAGATTCCCTGTGAAAGTAAAACGAGACTTTCGTCGCGAATTTGTCTGAAACCGCCTTCGCTGATACGAATTTCTGGCGGGGGCGATGGCTCTGCTTGTTCCGTTGCAGAATCTGTCGTGAAGGGAGTCGCGAGGTCGCTAAATTTGACCGTTGCTTGAATGCTTTGCACGTTCTGATTGTCTGCTTGCGGCTCAACATCTGCTTGCAGTTTGTCTGTAGAAGGCTTGCGGCGAATCATCGGCGACATAAAACGGGGCATGGCTACCTTCCTTTTGCATCGTTAGTAAAAAACGGACATTCTATTCTCACTGTTTTTGTTTAAAAGCAAACCGCGTGCCAAAAAGGGAAATCTGCTCAAAAAAGTAAAAATTCACTAAAAACCAAAAACAATAGGTTCCTCACTTATTCAAAAGATAACATGCAAATGTTTCAAAAGCAAATGATTAAAGCATTTTTTTGAAACTCTGTCAGAATATCTGAGCTGCCGAGGTGAGGGCGAACTTTCCGGTTGCGGTTTCGCATTCGGCGCGCACGTAGGCAAAACCGAAGGTCGCGACGGGAATGTCGGCGTGGTCGGGGGCCGCGATGAGGCTTCCGAGCATGATTTCTTCTTCGCGAGCGAGTTTCCCGTTTGGGAGTTCGCGGCGGCCATAAATGCGGATATAGCGGAAACCACCGCCCATTTCTTTATTGCTGCGGGCATGGAATATGATTTCTTTGCCATTCTCCTTGTCGCTTCGTTCCCACCAAAGAGCGGGCCCGTCCGTGATGTAGCAATTGTCGCCGGAGAATGCTGCGTTCAAGTCGGCGAGTGTCGGTGTCTCTTTACTGGATCCTTCGACTTCGACCAGACGGTCTTCGCTCAGGATGACGGAATCAGTACTCTCGTTTGTTGGTCGCGACTCTTGCCTTGTATGGTTGTCGATTAACCTTACAACTGTTCGCACATTTCCAAAAGTGTGAGCTTTTGTATACTTGAGCGATATGAGCGGCAAGTTCACGGCGGTCATGCCGTTCAAATCACCATGGGCATCGTTTCCGCCGATGGGCAGCAAGTAATTGCCTTTGCCTAATTCATTTATCCAAAATTCTCGACCGAGCTTGAAGCCTTCGTTGCGGATGCCATTCCAGAACTGAATTCCGCGAACGCTATGTGTTTTTTGTGAGGCTTTGTCCGTGTTCTTTTCCTTGCTTTTTTTTGCAATGTTCAAGTCTTCGGGCTTCCAGTAACCGCGACGGAATACGAACTTTTCCAAAAGTCCCATTTGCTGGAACGGGTGCGCTGCGAAGCAATGCGCTTCTGTCATGTTCAGAATTTGCTTGATGCTGCGCGTCGGTCTGTTTTCGAGCCAATAGCGGCCGCAATCGCCGAGGCCCGGGAGGTAACCTTCGGGGCCGAGGACGGTCATGTGCACGTTTTCGCCTTTGCTGTTCCCGACGGAAACTTCTTCGCCAGCAATTAGGAGCGGCTGGCAATTTCCGTTTTCGTCTGTCGATGGGAGTTTCGCGATTTCCTCGCGCAACTTCTGGAATCTCGGAACGGGCGAGTCGGCTTCTTTCGTGAAGTCTTCTTGCGTGAAGGCGAAATCGTAAGCGTGGTCGGTACAGCTCACAAAATCGAGCCCGACCGCTTTGGCGGCGATTTGCAGAACTTCTGGCGTGGCTCCATATTCCACATGGTCGGCGGAGTAATGCGTATGGCAGTGCATTTCGCCCGCGGCGTAGCCGGGAGCGATGGGCAAGGCTTCGTTCAAAACTTTAAAGCGGAGCGGCACAGGCTTTAATCGCGGCAAGTTCCAGCGTTCAAAAGTCATCGTTTTACCATCTCTTTCGATGGTCAATTTGCAGCGAGCTTCATAAGTGCCGGCCGGAATTTTCCCGAGTGCAATCGGAATAAAACGCATCTGCTCCTGGACTTCGATGTTCAAGTCCTTGCAGATTGAAAAGTTAGGTTGCCGCGCAATTGCTGGCGCACTTCCCGGCGCGTTCCCCGACGCATTTTTAACTGCGGCCTCCGCAGTTCCTGCGGCATTATCGACGACGTCCTTAAGGCTAATCTCTACAGTTTTAATTGTTGTCGGGAATCGGTCGGCGTCGCGTACGACAATCCATAGCATGGGTTCGACGCCTGGCACAAACTGGAATGGTGCGTCAAAGGTGATTTCGGGCCACGGCTTGTAAAGGAGCGACCAGGGTAGCTTGAACTTAAAATGCGTTTCGGCATAACGCAATTTTTCCCCTGGCAGTAAACTCATCAGTCACCTTTTGATTCGGGTTCCGGTTCTTTTTTCACCGGTGCTGGTGTCGTTTTTGCCGAATCTGGCGCAGTTTCTTTTGCGGTATCCGTGGCTTTCCCAATCGAATTGACCTTCGCACTGTCCTTGACTGCATCTTTCACGGAATCCGCAACGTTTTCGACGGAGTCTTTTTTCGTGGAATCTGGAGTCACATTGACGTTTGCTTTCACTGTATCTTGAACAGCGTTCGTAGAGTCCGCGACCTTTGTGCTGTCTACGATATTCCCGACGGAGTCTGCTTTTACAGAATCTTTTTTCGTGTCATTGATAATCTTGACTTTGCTTTTCTTTGGAGAATCATCATCGTCATCATCATCGTCGTCATCGTCTTTGGGCTTTGGCTTGTTCCAGAAACCGAATGAGCCTCGGATTTGCAGTTGTATCCCACCCAAGTTCCACTTTGCTTTTTCTTTTGGACCGTTCGGGACAATGTCCGAGAACATTTTTTCTGATTTTACCGAAATGGAATTGAAGCCGATATCGCCATAAAGCTTGAAGTTTTTCCAACTGGCAAAGAGGTATCCCACGCTGACGCCAAAACCTGCGCCAAAGAGGGGAGTCTTTGCCCCGAGGTAGCCCCACGTCGTGTAGATTTCCGTTCCCGGCAAAACCCAGTACCAGCGTGCGGATATGCTGAAAAGCCCACCCGTGCTGAGCGTGATAAAGTTCTTGGGGAGTGCAAGGCGGTATTCGAGGAAAAACGGAATGCCCTGGAGCGTGTATTCGTAACTGTGCGTGTTGCTTTTGCGGTCGGTCAAAACGACGGATTCGTTGTCGTAAATAAAACCGATGCCCGCGCTGAGGAACTGGTCTTCAGTAAATTGCCACTGGATTCCCGCCGTAATTGGGAAGCAGAAATTAACTTTCTGGAAGTCCTGTTTTGCAACGTTTAAGGATTCCGCACTGTTGACTGCGTTTTCCTTGAATCCGTAATAAATCGTGTCGATGGCTTCCTGAAAATATTTTCGTTCTTCAAAACTGAGGAACGAAATCGAGGGCTGTACAAAAATGGACAAGATGGAATTGTCATGATCCAGTTTTTCTTCACTTGCGGCAAAAGCCGTTCCGGAGAACAGCACGGCCGCGAGAAACAAAATGACTTTTCTGGATATGGACTTCATCCTGTCGCCTATTCAGCCAATTTCTTTTCTTCTTTCTGGAGACGCTTCTTTTCGGCTTCCTTTTTCAGGCGCTTTTCGTAAGATTCTTCAGCTTTCGCAATCTTGTCTTCGGCTTTCTTTGCGCGCTTTTGCACGTCCTTGTCTTCGTTCGATTCATTTTTTGCGATGGTGAGATATTCTCTTGCTGATTCGAACTGGTCAAGTTCTGTGTAGGCATCTGCAATCAAGAAGAGGACTTCTTGGCGGCGCTTGGCGTTGGGGTATGTTTCCAAAAATTCCTTGAAGTAAATCACGGCAGCCTGCGGCTTTTCCATGCGCAGGTAAAGACGGCCCGTCTGGAATTCCTTCTCGGCTACGCGGTCGACGAGGAGGTTGTAATAGTAGTTGACGGAGTCGCGGAGCGGGGTGTTCGGATGGTTCGCGAGGTAACGCTCGAAGTCTTTCATGGCGGTTGTCGTGTTCGATTCGTCACGGTCAATCTTGTATTCCATGTTGAACGAAGAGACTGCCTTGCGGAATTCTGCAGTTTCTGCAAACGGGGAACCCGGGAAGTTCACGATAAAGCTTCCGTATTCGCCACGGGCTTCAATCCACTGCTCCAGGTTGAAGTGGCTTTCGGCGAGCAGGAACTGGGCCTGTTCCATGTAGCCAGAACCAGCGCAAGTCGAAAGAATTTCTTCAAGCTTCTCGACGGTACGGCCGTACTTCTTGTTTTTATAAAGTCCCTCTGCAGCTTCATAGCGTGTTTTGCACCATTCCGTATGGGTAATTTTGTTGCTCGAGGTCGAAGAACAACCCATCACAGTTGCCATATAAAAGAAAAGAGGAACGAACAGGGTACACTTGAAAATTTTTTTCATTTTTTTTCTTTGGTTAATTCTAACTTTCACGCTGTAAAGTAGAAAAAAACGACTCTAGAGAAAAATGATTTTAGTCCGCTATGTCTTGAAAGAGCTGATTGGTCCTTTTTTGGCTTCACTCTTTGGCATTACTTTTTTGTTTGTTGTTGACTTTTTGGTCAAAATCTTGGACAATGTGTTGTCCAAGGGGTTGCCTGCGTCTACCGTCCTTGAAATTTTTGTGCTGAACTTGGCTTGGATGCTTTCGCTTTCGATTCCGATGGCGGTGCTTGTCGCTAGCCTTATGACGTTTGGGCGCATGTCGGGGGACCAGGAAATTACGGCGGTCAAGGCGGCGGGGGTATCACCGCTTTCGCTTATGCGTCCTGTGCTGATTGTGGCGATGTTGCTTTCGGTCTTGATGGTCGTGTTTAACAACTGGGTGCTTCCCGAGGCTAACCACCGTTCGGTTGAACTCATGAATGCCGTTTCGCGCAAAAAACCGCATGTGTTCATTGATGCCGGACGCCTCATTACGCAATTCCCGGGGGTGCAACTTTGGGTGAACCGCATCGATCCGGTCTCGGGGACGTTGTACGGGATTCAGATTTTCGAAATGGAAAAGAAGGGCGCTCCGCGCATTGTTTACGCTGATAGCGCTTCGATGGATTATGTGGATAACGGGGCTACGCTCATGCTCCGTCTCCGCAGTGGCGAGACGCATCTTGTCGATCCGGATGACGATGACAATTACTTCCGCATCCGCTTCTTCTCGCAGGATTTGGCCATGCAGAACGTGGACGACCGCTTGGAACGCCGTAGCCGTAGCTACCGCAGTGACCGCGAGATGCCGGTCGAGATGATGTGGGATGTGGTGACGGACGCCCGCAAAAATTACGACTCGGCGGCTGTACAGGCAAAGAGCCGTCGCTTGCCAACGCTCCTTCGCATTCGTGAATTTGTCGATGGCGATAGCATTCTCCCTGCCGATGCCAATGGCGTTCCGATGAAAGATTCATTGCAGTTCGTGCAGAGCCTCCGTAAAATCCGCGTGCAGGAGACTTCCGCGCTGCGTGCGACGGAACGTGCATGGGGACGCATGGAAAGTGAACTCAAACGTGCTGCGCAGTATATGGTCGAAATCCATAAGAAGTTTAGCACCGCTTTTGCATGCTTTGTGTTTGTGCTGATTGGCGCTCCGCTTGGAATCATGGCACGCAAGGGTGGCATTGGAACAGGGATTCTTTATAGCCTTGCTTTCTTTGTCATTTACTGGATTTGCCTTATCGGTGGCGAAAATCTTGCGGACCGCTTGGTTGTCTCGCCGGAACTTGCCATGTGGGTGTCGAATGTAATCATTGGCGTGTTCGGGATTCTCCTCACGTGGGTGATGGTGCGTGACCGTTTCTCGGGTAATTCTAAAGTTCTACGTTTCTTTAAAATCGTTGGCCGGTATACGGGTATTACTCAATGTATTAGGTTTGGCGGTTGGTTGTTCGGTAAGCTCAAGAAGAGGTTCGGATGAAGTTCTCTCGATACCTTATCTGGAACTTCTTGAAGATGTTCCTCATCGTGGTTTGCGGTGCCATTCTCATCTTTGTTGTAATTGACTTTGTTGGTAATATCAAGACTTGGCTTGCTCGCGATATGAAAGCGGTCAGCGATTATTACTTGAGTTATCTTCCGTATATTTTATACTTGATTACTCCAGTCGCCTTGTTTATTGCGGTTCTTGCTTCGGTGGGCAATATGGCGCGTCACCTCGAAATGAGTGCCATGCAGAGTTCTGGACAAAGTCCTCTCAAGACGCTTTTGCCGATATTTGTCTTGGGCGTTTTGATGTCCATCGGCTCGTATGAAATGAGCGAACACTGGCTCCCGGATGCAAACCACAAGCGTTTTGAAATCATGGAGACCAATGCGCAAAAGCGTAAGAATCCGCGCATTAAGGAAAAGCAAGACTTTACGTTTATCGATAGTGAAAAGAACAGCTGGTTCTTCAAACACTATTCAGGTAAGAACAAAGTCGGGCGAGATGTGGTCCTCCTCATTCGCGATCGAGGACGCTTGGTCGAACGTTATGATGTTCGTTCTATCCGCTGGATTCAGAAAGATTCTGTCACTGGGGCCGGCTTCTGGCGGTTCGAAAACGGTTACCAACGCGTGTTCAAAAAGGATGGATCTGTGGATGTGTTCCCGGTCCGTCAAAAAAGCATGAAGGGCAAGGTAGACACGCATCCGAACGACTTGATCAACGAGCGCCAGCTGGCCGATGAAATGGATTCCAAGATGGTAAAGGCGCGAATTAATGTGCTCAGGCGTTCGGGCGAAGATACCCGAGCCATGGAAACGGCGCTCCAGTTCAAATATTCCGCGCACTGGATGAATCTGATTGTCCTTTTGATTGGGGCTGCGCTTTGCCACCGCTATAGCCGTTCTGGGGGCCTGTCCCAGAAATTCGGTGTTGGCCTGTTGCTTGTTTTTAGCTATTATATTCTTGAGAGGATTGGGCTTAAAATGGGTGAAAACGGGGCTCTGTCGCCATTCTGGGCGGCGTGGAACAGTCACTTCATTTATGCCGGTCTTGCGTTTGTCATGTTATACCGATCATTCCGCTTGTAGAGGGTTTAAATGTCCGTATCTGAAATATTGTTTGTGGTTGCTGGTGCGTTGCTGGGTTTAGCTTTTCAGGGGGGGATGTTCCTGTTCCTTATCCCCTTTGCTGTGGTTGCGTTTTCTCTTGCCTGCATGAATCGCCCGAATGTCGCGGCAAATCCGTCGGTGCTTCCGGTTATCAAGCGCGACAAGCGTTCGACGGCGCTTACGCCGGTGGTCTCTCCCGATATCCGCAATGAGTTTACGAACGACGTCAAGATGGATACGAATGAACCGAATTCTTCATTACGTGTGAACCAGATTTGGGCTCGTGCGAATTCGGATGTCGATAAGGCGTTTGGTGATATTTTGCGTAGCCTCAAGGTGTTGATGCCGCAGGCGAATACGATTACGATTTTTACGAACGGGGGCAGTGCAAACGAACTTCGTTTGAGAACGTTCCAGAGCGATATCCCGAACTGCATAGATACCGGTGCAAAGATTACCGAGAATATGGGCATCTTGAGCCAGCTCTTGCGCCCTGAAGTTTCCCGCATTTTGGAAGGCGATTTACTCGTAGGAAAACGCCTCACGTATTATATCGAAAATCGAATGATTCGTTCCTTGGTGGGTGTGCCGCTTTTGGACCGTGATGATCGCCGTCTTGGTGTTATTCTGGTGGATTCTCTGCACCCGAATGCGTTTACAGCTGCTGAGGCGCAGGCTCTTTCGTTCATTTCGCATGCGATGTACATGGTGAGCTTTAAGTGCTTTATTTCGGCGCAAAATTACATCGAACAGCAACAGTTCAGCACACTCTATCGTTACCAGCGCAAGTTCTTCCAGACGATGACGGTTAAAGATATATACAAGCAAATGTTTGAATATGTCAAGGAGAACATGCCGTTTGACCGCTTGACGATTCTTGCCCTTGATAAGGTAAATGAAGGCCTTGGCCATGTGGTTTATTGTGTTGGTGTGGATTCGGAACAGTTCTCGAATAAGAGATTTACGTTGTCTGATAAGGGCATCTTTGTGCTTGCGCTTATGAGAAACCGCCCGGTATTCCGCTCGTTTACTTCGGGATATACCGATTACGTGCCGCGCTTGAATGATTCCGAGAAACGTAATATGGAACTGCGCCAGTTGTTTGTAATGCCGGTCGCTTCGGAACCGGATGCAAAGACGGCGGAACTAGCCATTTGTCTTGAAAGTCGTTACACCAACCGCTATCAAGATCACGAAAAGAAGCTCCTCAAGGCGTTTGCCGGAGTCGCTGGATTTGCGTATGCTCGCGCTCGCCAGGTCGAAAAGGACAAGGATCTTGCTACACGCGATGGCCTCACAGGGCTAATCAATCACCGCTCCTTGCAAGAATCGCTTAGAACGGAAAAGGTCCGCGCGGATCGCAAAAAGTATAATATCGGTGTCCTCATGATGGACATTGACCATTTCAAGAGAGTGAATGATACGTATGGTCACCCGGTCGGTGACGAAGTGATTAAGGGAATTGCAACGGCTATCAGTGGCGAAATCCGCAAAGAAATTGATATCGTCGCTCGTTATGGCGGTGAAGAATTTGTCGTGGCTCTTATTGACACGACTCCGGAAGGCATGGTGGAAACTGCTGAACGCATTCGCAAGGCTGTGGGTAAGCTCGAATTCAATGTGCATCTGACGGATCCGCTCCGCGTGACGGTTAGCATTGGCGCCTTCCTTGTGAAACCGGAATTCTCGGATATGAAGAAGGCTGTGAACAATGCGGACCAGGCTCTGTACAAGGCAAAGGATGGAGGCCGTAACCAAGTCGTGCAATTTGAAAACGTCGAAACAGACGCGGTGTGATTTAGACGAAAGACGAGAGAACGCCGCTGCGCGGCTACAGACGAGAGAGGTTTCAGGTGTTGAAAGTATCACGAGCTTTGCTCGTCTTTAAATGGCAGCGAAACCGCAATTATTTTCTTTCGTCTCTCGTCTATCAGCGAAGCGGTCTATTGTCTAGCCAACCACTTCCTACTAACTCATAACCTCAAAGCCCGCTAAGGCGGGCGACCTCAAACCTCATACCTAACCACTGTTTACTAACCACTTCCTACTAACTTATGTTCACTGCTATCGATTGGATCGTTTTAGTTGCCTACTTGCTCGTGTCGCTGTTCATCGGGCTGTGGGTCTCGCGCGGAAATAAGAACCTCAAGGAATACATGTTCGGTGGCGGCTCTATGCCGTGGGTGGCTGTGGGCATTAGCCTCATTGCGACATCCGTGAGCGCTACGACGTTCTTGGGCGCACCTGCCGACGTTTACGGCGACGACATGACTTTTTTGATGTTCCAGATTGGCGCGTTGCTCAGCATTTTTGTCGTGGGTTACGTCTTTATTCCGCGATTCCGCACGTCGGGCATTTCGAGCGCTTATGAACTTTTCGAAGTGCGTTTCGGGAGCAAGTCGGTGCGCCGCTTGGCTGCAATTTTCTACTGCTTGCATTTGCTCCTCCGCACGGGCATTTTGCTTTACGGGCCATCGCTTGTGCTTGCGCAAATTTTGCACATCGATCTGAAAATTGCGATTATCGTCTCGGCGGCGGTTGCAATTTTCTACACATGGTTCGGCGGCATCAAGGCGGTTATTTGGACCGACGTGATGCAGTTTATCGTGTTCTTTGGCGGTGGCGTTCTCGTGCTTTTGCTCATTGCAAATGCAGTGGGCGGCTTTGGCGAAATGGCGACTCTCGCAAGCGAAGCGGGCAAGACGCGTTGGTGGAATCCGTCGATGGATGTTTCTGATGCGCGCACGCTCATTTCGGCAGGCTTTGCCTATGCGATTTTGGAAATTGCAATTCGCGGTTGCGACCAGCAGTTTGTACAGCGTTATTTGAGCTGCAAGGATGTGAAGGCCGCCAACCGTTCGAGCGTTCTTTCGATGGTGCTCGGTTGCGCGGTCTCGATTCTCTTTTACTGGGTGGGTGCCGCGCTTTATGTTTACTATAAAAAAGCGCAAGTAGCGGTGCTTCCCGAAAATATCGGCCAAAACGATGTGTTCCCGTACTTTATTGTAAATGCGCTTCCTGTTGGCGTGACGGGCTTGATTGTCGCAGCCATTTGCGCGGCGGCCATGAGTAGCCTCTCGGGTGCCATCAATTCGCTCAGCAATACTTCGGAACATGATTTTCTCGGCTGGGACGAATCCGCGGGAATGGGCGGGCTCAAACGCGCTAAAATCTGGACGGTTGTTTGGGGCGTGCTCGGCGTGTTCTTTGCGCTATTCGCGGCAACGCAGCAGGGGAGCCTCCTCAAGAACGCCCTCTTCTTTACAGGACTCTTTACCGGCCCGCTCCTTGGCATGTTCCTCCTCGCATTCTTTGTGAAGGGGCTAAAAAGTTGGCAAGTGATTACCGCCGTGATTTGCGGCATGATAAGCCTTGTGCTGATTCAGGGAATCCCCGCCTTTGGCGTGCCTGCCGTTTTCGAAAAGGTTTTCAGCTGGCCGTGGATGCCGTTCATCAGCATGACCACAACCATTGTGGTGGCGATTGTGTTGAAGTTTGCCGTAAAGTTTATTTCCAAAAAATAAGGCTAATAAATTAGGTTTTAAATGAAATCCGCAGGAATACCCACTTGCGGATTTTTTATACATTATCTTCTGGTATGATTAAGAATTTGTTTTTAATAGCGCTGTCGTTTCTGCTGTCATCGTGCTTTTATCCTTTTGTGGAAGGAATGATGTCGTATTATGAAGATGCAGAACGAATGCTTGTTTATGGAATTCTTGATGGTCCTCTTAAGTTTACTGAAAAATATGTGCTGGAATATTCGATTAATGGGAAGGAACAAGAGGATATTTCTTATAGTCAAAAGGATTCAAATTATAAAGAAACTTGGAGCGGAAATTTGAAATTTTATGCTGCAAGTTACTGCAATGTTTCTTTGCCGGGTGGGGATATTTTCCCGTGTAGGCGTCGTTTAAGTGATGTTGCTGATGTGGAAATCTATATAAAACGTAAATCGGGAGGTGGGCGACAATTGCTTGCCAAAAAGACCGTTGACATAAGGGAATTCCATCGCTCGGTTTTGCTGACGCAGGTACATTTCGGTTCCGATAAAGAACATTATAAAACCAGAAGCAGATTTAACTTTGAATGGGACAGATCGGAACCGATTATACTAGATGCGACAAATGATACGATTTATCACTATACGGTATGGTATTGGGATAAAATGCAAGAACATGAGATGAATAATCCTATTGAAGATGATTATCTCGTTGAAATTCCAAGTGGTTTTTCGTCTAAAAAATGACTATTTTAAATTCAAAACAATAAAAAAAGAGGGCTAAACGATGATATCAAAATTGCTAAACATCATCTATCTCGTTGCACTTATTGTGTGCGTGTGCTTGCTTATCCGCGTGGTGAAAAGCGAACCTGCGGTGGTCCCGGCGGTTGCCGCCGATGGAACTACGACATTCGAAGTGCCGCGCATTGAAGTTTCGGCATCCGAAACCAAGAAGTTTGCCGCTGACAAGTTCGAGATGGGCTTTAGCCTGGAAATCCGCGGCAAGGACAAGGAAGCGGTATTCAAACGCATTGCAGAACGTCGTTCCGTGATTTTTGAAAATGTCAAGCAGCTCGATATTCCGCAGTCCGATGTGGAACAGAACAGCGTCGATATTCGCAAGGAATGGTCTTATCGCAATAGCAAACGCGAACTCGTGGGCTATGTGGCCACGCAGAGCTTTGTGATTACAGTAAACCGCAAAATTGATGCCGCCGCTCTTGTGCAAGCGCTTTCTCCGGAACCGGATGTTGAAATCCATCGTACATCGGCTGGGCTCAAGGACGAAAATGCGGTGCAGTCGAAGGTTGTCAAGGCTGTTGGCGAGAAGGCCAAGGCCAAAGCTAAAGATTACGCCGATGGCGTTGGCGCAAAACTTGGCCGCGTGCTTCAAATCAATGGCGAAGGTGGTGGCGTCTACTACAGGCCGATTCGCTTGCGCACTAACGGTCTCATGATGGCCAAAAGCGTGATGATGGACGGCGCTGCAGAAAGCGCTCCTGACGAAAGTGCCATTGCCGATTCCGTCGAGGTGAGCGCTTCTGTCCGCGTGACGTTTGAATTAAAGTAATTCTAACAAACTATTTTCGTAATCCTGGGCAGCCTTTTCGAGGGCTGCCTTTGGCATATCCGGGCTGCACCCGTAGATGCCGAGTGGCTTGAACCACTTCATGCCGGCGGCGTTTGCGGTCATCTCGAACGGGATGAGCATTTCTTCGGCGGTGTAGCGGTTCAGCCCTTCGTGGGTGTAGTGTTCTGCGGCGGCGCCTGCGGTAAACACGACGCGCACGGGCATGCCTTTCAAGAAGTTATCGGCGCTGTAGACGATCGGACTCATGATTTGGTCTTGCCAGTCGCGCAAACTGGCGGGGGAGTTGTACCAATATATAGGGAATTGCCAAACAATTGCCTTGGACTCCCTCAACAATTTTTTTTCGGCTTCGAGGTCGAAGTAACCATTAACCTTGATTTTGTCAAGGTGGTGGATCACAAAATTGGGATTTTTTTTGTTGATATCCACTAAGTGTTTGTTGAACACTGAGTTAGAAATGTTAGGATGCGATAGAAGAATTGTGATTTGATTGTTCATTATTTTTTTCTGTTGATAAGTTGAGGAAATATTATAAAAAAATTACATCTTACGTGCAAAAAATCTTCCAAAATGCTCTAGTATTTATTATACTTGTAGTGAGGTTGACCTACATCTTGTGGGTGGGGTTCGACTTCGGACACAAGATATAGTAAAAATGGAGAATTTTGACTATATTTGCGGAAACGGGAATTGAAGGTTTTTTTGAGATGATCTTTACTGTCAAGAAGCGCGACGGCCGCGAAATGCCGTTCAACATCGAAAAGATTGCAGACGCTGTAATCAAGGCGTTTAGAGCCTCTGGTGAATTGGATGAACAGATTAAGGCAGCCCAAGCTCAAATGAATTTGCTTGGAAACGATGACCTTTTGACAAACGTTGCTCTTAAGGTTGCAGCCGAAGCTGTTGGTCATCTTGAAGCAGAAAACAAGACCAAGCCTGACATCGAAGAAATTCAGGATGCCGTCGAAAAGGCTTTGACTGAAGGTGGTTACGCCGATACCGCCAAGAGCTATATCTTGTATCGTGCAGAACGTACCCGCGTGCGTGAAGTCAATACGCGCCTCATGCAGACGCTCCACGACATCACGTTCAGCTCTGCCAAGGAATCGGACCTCAAGCGCGAAAACGCCAATATCGATGGCGATACCGCTATGGGTACGATGCTCAAGTACGGTTCTGAATCCGCTAAGCATTTCTACACGATGATGATGCTCAAGCCGGAACACAGCCGCGCTCACATGGATGGCGATATCCACATCCATGACCTTGACTTCTATTCTTTGACGATGACTTGCTGCCAGATCGACTTGATTAAGTTGTTCAAGAATGGCTTCAACACGGGTCATGGTCACTTGCGCGAACCGAAGGACATTCGTAGCTACGCAGCCCTTGCCGCTATTGCTATTCAGAGTAACCAGAACGATCAGCACGGTGGACAGTCCGTGCCGAACTTCGATTACGCTATGGCCGATGGCGTGCGCATCACGTACCGCAAGGCTTATCTTTCGAACATCGTAAAGGCACTTATCCTCTTTACGGGCAAGGAAGAAGAGGAAATCCTTCCGGTTGTGAAAAAGCTCCACACCGAGATGGCTGAAATGGGCATGGTGGCAACACTTGTTCCGAATGAAAAGTTTGTTGAAACGGAAGCTCGTGAACTTGCCAAGGTTTACGATGCTGACATTGTGAAAAAGTCACAGAAGTTTGGCGAAAAGATGGCTTACGAAGAAACCGATAAGGCTACTTTCCAGGCCATGGAAGCGTTTGTCCATAACTTGAACTCCATGCACAGCCGCGCCGGTGCCCAGACTCCGTTCTCCAGCATCAACTATGGTATGTGCACGGAACCCGAAGCTCGCATGGTCATGAAGAACTTGCTCCTCACGACCGAAGAAGGCCTCGGCGGTGGTGAAACGGCAATCTTCCCGATCCAGATTTTCCGTGTCAAGGACGGCATCAACCTCAATCCGGGTGAACCGAACTACGATTTGTTCAAGCTCGCTTGCCGCGTGAGTGCAAAGCGCTTGTTCCCGAACTTCAGCTTCCAGGACGCTCCGTACAACTTGCAGTACTACAAGCCGGGGCACCCCGAAACCGAAATTTCGTACATGGGTTGCCGTACCCGCGTGATTGGCAACCACTACGATCCGAGTCGCGAAATCTCTTACGGTCGTGGCAACTTGAGCTTTACCTCGATAAACCTCCCGCGTATCGCTATCAAGATGAAGTCTGTGGACTTGTTCTTCAAGGAACTCGATCGAATGCTTCAACTTGTGAGCGACCAGCTCATGGAACGCTTTGCTGTGCAGAGCCGTCGCAAGGTCAAAAACTTCCCGTTCCTCATGGGACAGGGCGTGTGGATCGATTCCGACAAACTCGGCTGGGAAGATACCGTGGGCGAAGTCATCAAGCATGGTACGCTCTCGATTGGCTTTATCGGCCTTGCCGAAACGTTGGTGATGCTCACGGGCAAGCACCATGGCGAATCCGATGCTTCTCAGGAACTTGGCCTCAAGATTATCGGCCACATGCGCGAATTCTGCGACAAGGAATCCGAACGCTTGGGCCTCAACTTCAGCTTGCTTGCAACGCCTGCTGAAGGCCTCTCGGGCCGCTTTGTTCGCATGGACAAGAAGAAGTTCGGCATTATCCCGGGCGTTACCGACCGCGATTACTACACGAACTCTTTCCACGTGCCGGTTTACTACAGAATTTCGGCTTTCAAGAAGCTCTCGCTCGAAGCTCCGTACCATGCGCTCACGAACGCTGGCCACATCAGCTACATCGAACTCGATGGCGACCCGACGCAGAACTTGGAAGCCTTCGAAAAGATTGTGCAGCACATGGCAAAGGTGGGCATCGGTTATGGTTCCATCAACCACCCGGTGGACCGCGACCCGGTTTGCGGATTCGTGGGCGTGATTGGCGACGTTTGTCCGCGTTGCGGACGTAGCGAAGGCCATGCCATTTCGTGCGAAAAACTCGAAGAACTTAGAAAGAAATTCCCTGGAATGCCCGCATTCAGAGGGATTAGGTAATTGAATTTAGAACTTAGAGCTTAGAACTTAGACTAAGTTCTGCCAACTAAGTTCTGCCAACTGCGGCGAAGCCGCAATCAAGGAGTGCAAAAAAATGTCAGAAAAAGAAATGTCTCAGTATGGTGAAGGTGTCGGTTTCGAACGCATCCGCCGCATTACGGGTTACCTCGTTGGTACGGTGGACCGTTTCAACAACGCCAAGCGTGCCGAAGTGAATGACCGCGTCAAGCACGGAGTGTAATCGGCATTTACCATGTCCGAATATCCTCCTTTAAAAATTGCAGGAATTGAGCCGGAATCGTTTGTTGACGGTCCCGGTATCCGCTTGACGGTATTTACGCAGGGCTGCCACCATAATTGCCCGGGCTGTCAAAATCCGCAGACGCACGATTTTGAAGGCGGGCATTATATTGAGCGCGAAGCCATCATCACGATGATCAAGGAAAATCCGCTGTTGGACGGTGTTACGTTTAGCGGTGGCGATCCGATGGATCAGGCGGCTGCGCTTGTTCCGCTGGCTCGCGAAATCAAGGAGCGCGGACTCAATCTCGTGATTTTTACGGGTTACACCTACGAACAGCTGATGAAGCTGACACCTGAGAAACCGGAACTCTTCGAGCTTTTGTCGTTCGCCGATATTCTGATTGATGGCCCGTTTGTCATGGCGAAAAAATCGCTGGATATCAAGTTCCGTGGTTCTTGGAACCAGCGCATTATCGATGTGCAAAAGAGCCTCGTCGAGGGTCATGTGGTGATTCACCAGATCCAGCTCGACGAAATGGCTGCAAATCCGGATCGCGAATACAATACGTAGTATTCAGCAACGAGCGCGGAGTTGTAAGCCGTGAGAAGGGTGCCTTGGGCATCCTTTTTTACATACCTAATGGAGCTTTTATTTGTTTTAGTATGTAATTTGGAATTTTGAATTTTTCACCTTACATACTAAAATTAGATTTTGGGGGGTGTTAGTATGTAATTTTATGCCGAAAAATGCTGATATAAGCATTTTTTTTGTGAATTTTATGCTTTGATGGGCGATATCTTTTGTTTTTGTCCATTTTGGTTGCCTATTTTACATACTATTTTTTGAATTTTGACTTTTAGTATGTATACAAATAAATTAAACATACTGAATGGCTGGAAAAATGTGTGTAAATGGTCGTTTTTTGTCATGTAGACTCTCGCAGAGGGGGCGTCCAGTGACTTTTTCTTTTGCATTGTATATATTTACTTCATGGTTATGAGAAAGTTTGGATTTTTGGCGGGTTCGGCTATGATTTCCGCGACGGTTGCCACGGTGATGGCGGTGTCTGCGTTTACGACATCAGCGTTTGCGGCGGGCAAGGTGGCCTGCGTCGGCAATAGCATCACTTACGGTTATGGCATTGAGTCTTGGCCCGACCAGACGAGTTACCCGCATCATTTGCAAGGCTTGTTGCGCGAAAATGCGCCTTCGGATACGGTCGAGAATTTTGGCGTGTCTGGGCTTACGGTTCGCAAGGACGATCAGGCTTCTTACTGGAAAGGTTACCGCTTTGCGCCTGCGATTGAATTTGCTGCCGATACTGTAATTATTGAGTTGGGCACGAACGATTCCAAGGCTTATACCGAGTGGAATAACGCGGCGCAGAATGCGGCCGTCGATTCGGCGATTACGGCTGATTTTGAAGCGTTGATTGACACGTTCCAAGTGAAGTCTAAACCGCATATTTTTATTTGCTTGGCTCCTTATGTAAATAACGTAGATTGGAACATTATTGATACGACGGTCGCGAATCGCGTGAATCCTGCAATTTTGCGGGCGGGGCTCGAAAAAGGCGTGAACGTGATTGACTTGCATTCGCGTTTTAGCGCACTTGAAAATCCAAGCTGGTATTTGTCGGATATGGTGCACCCGTCTGTCGAAGGCGCGAAGCACTTGGCAAAGATTGTCTACAGTCATTTGCAAATGGATACATTGCGCGTGACGCAAAATGGTTCGAAGCTTGTGGCGCCGAAAGGCTTTGGTTTCCAGTGGTACAAGGACGGGCGCCTTTTGGAAGGCGATACGCTTGAAACGCTTGCCATTTCGAGTGTGGGCAAGTACAAGGTTTCTGTGAAGATTGATGAAAAAAGCTTGTCGCGGATAGTGACGGCGCCGATTGATGTGCAGGTAACGACTGGGCTGAATCCGCATGTTCGCGCAGGTCACGATAATGGTGCTCTTGAGGGGGCGCCAGCGCTTTATCGCATAGAACGGCATTTTGACGTCCGTGGCCGTGCTTTGCAAAAACAACGCAAATATCAGAAAATTTATTCTAAGTAGTTTTCCCTATTCCCCGGCTCGGAGACCGGGGCTAAAGGCGATTATAGACTTCATGACACAAAGTCGCTTCAGGGTCAACCACACTCGCCTTTCTTCTAATCACTAACTATTTCCTACTGTCGACTGTGGCGAAGCCGCTAGTCTAGTTTTTCTGTCAGTCGCGTGTAACGCCTTGTGCTGCGATTGTTGCGGACTGCTTGGTAGAACGCTCCCGGTGCAGACAAAATCCACACATGGCCTTTTGCACGCGTAATCGCGGTGTAGATAAGGTTCCGCTGCAACATAATGCTGTGGCTGGAATCTAGCACGACAATCACGGCGGGGTATTCGCTACCTTGGCTCTTGTGGATGGTGCAGGCGTAGGCGAGGATAAGCTCATCAACTTCATCAGGTTCGTAATCGACAGTTTTGTCATCGTAAAAGACCGTGATTTTTTTCGTTTCTTTTCCGATTTTGTAGATGATGCCGACGTCGCCGTTAAACACGTTCTTGTCGTAGTTGTTGCGGATTTGCATCACGCGGTCGCCTGTGCTCCAACTGCCGCTTGCAATTTTGATGCGTTCTTTGCCGGGGTTCAGCAAATCTTGCAAATAAGCGTTCAGTTCGTAAATGCCGAGCGGTCCTTTGCGCATCGGCGTGAGCAGTTGCATTTCTTGCGTGTCGATGTCGAGCTTTTCTTTAATGCCGAATGTGACGAGGCGCGCGATGATGTCTTTCGCTTCGTCGGCAGTCTCGTAAGGTAAAAAGTGGAAGTTCGTGCCTTCGATGGGCGATGGGCAAACGCCTTGGTTGATTTTGGCTGCTTTGTCGGCGATGTCGTTTCCGCCGGCCTGGCGGAAAATGTGCTGAAGGCGCGTGCTCGGAATCTTGGGGCAGCGCAACAAGTCGTTCAGCACATTGCCAGCTCCCACGCTGGGGAGCTGGTCGGCATCGCCCACGAGTACAATGCGGGCGTTGAGCGGAGTTGCTTCGAGGAGCGATGCGGCAAGCCACGTATCGACCATACTGAATTCATCGACAACGAGCAAATTGCACTGGAGCTTGTTGTTTTCGTCGTGATGGAACTTCCCAGAAATTGGGTCCATTTCGAGCAGGCGGTGGATAGTGCGTGCTTTTTCACCGCAGCATTCTCCCATGCGCTTTGCGGCGCGGCCCGTGGGCGCCGTGAGGCTTACGCATTCTTCCATTTGGCGCGCGAGGTAGAGGATTCCCTTGAGAATTGTCGTTTTACCGGTGCCGGGGCCGCCTGTGATAATCGAAATCTTTCGCGAAAGCGCCATTTGTATGGCGCGCCTTTGAATCGGATCAAAGCAGAATTTATGTTCGCGTTCCCACTGCGCCAGGTCGTTTTCGAAATTGTCTATCGGCAATTCGTTGTAACGCAAACGGAGCTTGATGTTGTCTGCAATTCGCTGCTCGGCGTTGTAGAGCGGCGGAAAATAGCAGTCATCGCCTTCGCGCTTGATTCGCCCAATCTCACTGGCTTTTTCGAATTCATCGAGGAGCGTATTGATGGAGTCTTCATCGTCCATTTGCAAACGCAAATTCTTGATGGTGCGTTCCAGAAGAACGTTCTTGGGCAAAAATACATGCCCATCGCTGACCGAGGCTTCTTGCAATGTGTAAAGCAACGCGGCTTGGAATCGCTCGGGGCTATCTTTCGGGAATCCGACTTTCTGCGCGATTTCATCAGCCTTCAAGAATCCGATGCCCCATACTTCTTCGCAGAGCATGTACGGGTTCTGCGTGATGCGCTCGATGGTCGCTTGACCGAATTTGTTCCAAAGGCGTTTTGCGACACTGCCGACGATTTCGTGCTTGTACAAGAACAGCATTGTTTCGCGGCTATGGCGAGCTTCTTGCCAACGCGCGAGGAATGTTTCCACTTTGCGGGCCGGAAATCCCTTGATTTTTGTTTCGCGGAACTTGTCCGGATCGTTATCGAGGATGTCTGCGGTTTTATCGCCAAAAACTTCGACAATGCGTTCGGCAATCTTTTGACCGACGCCCGGGAATTGACCGCTCGCCAAATAATCGACAATGTCGTTGTCTTCAGTGGCGAGGTATTCAAAAGAAGTCGCCTGGAACTGCTTGCCGTATTTGGGGTGGCTCCCCCAATTGCCTTCGATGGCGATGGATTCGCCAGGCTGTAAAGCAGGGAACGTGCCTGTTACGACAACAACTTTCTTGCTTTCGATGTCGTTAAGGCGCATCACGGTAAAGCCATTTTGCAGGCTATGGAACGTGATGCTTTTTATCGAACCTTTAACTTGCACGGGCTGTTATTGAGCCTTGGGGAGCTTCCCTTCGTCCAACTCCGAATTCCAACGGTCGGCATTGTAGCCTTCCATCTTCGAAAGTGTCTTGCCTCGCATGCAAAGGAAGAATCCGAGAATGGCGGCGTCATGGAGGGCAATCACGAGAGCGGTCTTGTAATCAAGTCCAAAGCCGAGCGGAGCGCCCTTGAGGTTTTCCGGGCTCACCCAGAGGATGTAATCTGCCGTAATGAACGTCATGAACATGCACGGGATAAGTGCAATCCAGAAGTTCTTCTTTTTACTGCGGAGGTAAACTGTGGCAACGCACAAACTGCAAACGGCCATGAGCTGGTTGCTCCAGCTGAAGTAGTTCCACAAGATATTGAATCCTTCGGGGTTCAAGTTGCTCCAGAAAATAATCACGGCGCAAAGAGCAAACATTGGAACGGTGAGGATCAAGCGGTTCCTGATGGAAGTCTGTTCGAGTCCAGTGAGTTCCGCAATCGTGAGGCGCAAACTTCTGAGGCTGGTATCACCGCTTGTGATTGCAAGGATGATTACGCCCACGACCACAAGAATCGAAATCGGAGCCCACGGAATCACGGTCGAAACGAGGATGCTCAAGACCTTCACGCCCGAAGCGCCCGTCAAAAGTTCCGGCATCTGGTGATAAATGAACATGCCACCGGCGGCCCAAATCATACCAATCAAACCTTCGATAATCATCATGCCGTAGAACGTTTGGCGGCCAGTCTTTTCAGTCACTTCGGTACGTGCAACGAGCGGGCTTTGTGTGCTGTGGAAACCGCTGATGATACCGCAAGCAATCGTTACAAAAAGCATCGGGATAATCGGCTGACCTGCCGGATGCTTGTGGAAGTTGCTCATGATATCGTTAAAGCAGAATTCGTCGAGTACGTTCAGGTTCGGGATGATTCCTACGAAAATGGCGAGCGAAGCAAGAATCAAAAGGGCACCGAAAATCGGATAAATGCGACCGATAATTTTATCGATGGGGAAGAAGGTGCTCACAAAGTAGTAGGCAAAAATAACTGCAACCGCGACCCAGAAGAGTGTGGGTGAAACGTGGCTACCGGCAAGAATCGGTGTATTCACGAGTGCAGCCGGCGTGTTGGTGAACACTGCACCGACGAGGATGAGCGCCACGGAAATGAGCGCCATCACGAGCTTTGCAGGCCCCTTGCCCAAGAACTTGCGTGAAAGCGCCGGGACGTTGTAGCCGTTGTTGCGCATGCTAATCATGCCGCTGAAGTAGTCGTGCACCGCACCGCCGAGGACATTTCCGAGCGGGAGCAAGATAAACACGATGGCGCCGAACTTGATTCCAAGTATAACGCCAATTACAGGTCCAATGCCTGCAATATTTAAAAGCTGAATGAGAACATTTTTCCAATGCGGCATGGGGACGCGGTCAACGCCGTCCGGGTTCGCAAGTGCTGGGGTCTTGCGGTCGTCAGGGCCGAATACACGTTCAACGAACTTGCCGTAGGTGAAATATCCAATGATGAGGATTGCAACACCAATTAGGAATGTTATCATTTTTTGTGCCTTCTTTAGTTAATTAAAACTGGACCATGGCTCCGATGGAAACGGCAATGTAGGTTTGCCAGAAGTAACTGACGTCTATGTCGTGGAATTCAACGGTTTCGCTATTCTTTGTATGGACGGACTTATACCAGTTCTCGTAAATGCGTAAAGACGAGAATAGGCCTAAGTTATCGGTAATGTAATAGCGGATGTTGGTAACCAGTGCTACGGCAGAGCCGTTCAATTCGGAGTTGTAATATCCACCCTTGGTGCTGGCAACGTTGTCTTCCAAAGTCATTTTGGTAAATGAATAGCCGAGACCAAGACCCACCTGGAAAAAGTCGGGATAGAAAAAGTTGTAGGTTGCTTCAAGCCCAAATCTCCAGTAACGCATGTCTTTTTCATTCATGTTTTCGGGCAGAGTCGGGAAAGAACCAATCATGGACCAATATTGGAAAGTGCCTGCGAAGGAAAATTCGCGAATGTTTACACCAATAGTATAGTCAGGAGATACAAGAACTTTGCTGTTAGGCATGTGGACGGTTTCTGTTGCACCGTCTTTGTCTGTTATTTTGAGGACTCGGTCAAAAAGGTCGCCGCGGTTGGCGATGACATTGAATCCGATGCTTGCAAAGTATGAACGTGGCCAAATGCCAAAATCGCTATCGCTGGGTTGCGCAAAAACGGCAGAACACAACAAAGTTATTGCCAATAAAAATTTCTTCATCTTTATTCCTCCAAGAAGATTTTGACATCCCATAAATAGAGCCGTCGCAAAGATAGAATTTTTATGGCAACTTGTCGTGAACCGTTGCTAGATTAGGGCTATTCAGCGTATTTGAACATCGCGTCGATGCACTTCTTGGCTTTGACGCGTACGTCCTCGTCGAGCGAGATGTGTTCTGCCTTTTCGGGGTGGCGGAGCGCTTCCAGGATGTTTTCGAGGGAGTTCGATTTCATGTACTTGCACATGCAGCAGCTACCGATAAAGTTCATGTCGGGATGCTCGTAGTGCATGCGAGCGTTGAGGCCGCATTCCGTGAGGAGCAAAATGCAGCTATCCTTGGGCTGTTGGTTGATGTAGCTGACCATCTGGCCCGTGCTTCCGACATAGTCGCTGAGCATGGCAACGGACGGATTGCATTCTGGGTGGCTAATCACCTTGAGATTCGGGTTTTGGCTGCGGAAGAACTGGATTAAATCCGGGTCGTAGTTTTCGTGAACGTAGCAGCAGCCGTTATAGAGCTTGATGTCTTTCTTGACGCCGCGACGCTTCATTTCGTCGATGATGTTCTGGCCCATGAGGGCGTCCGGAACAAAGAAAATCTTGTCGGACGGAATCGTTTCGACGATGTGCATCACGTTACCGCTCGTGACGCAGACATCGCAGGCGGCTTTCACGTCGGCGGTCGTGTTGATGTAGCAAACGAACGTGTAATCCGGATTTTGCTTGCGGAGTTCTTCGACGTCCTTGCCGGTAATGGAATCGGCGAGGCTGCAACCCGTGAGCGGGCCTGGAATAATCACGTCTTTCTGCGGGTTCAAAATCTTGGCGGTTTCACCCATGAAACGCACTGCAGAGAAGAGAATCGTCTTTTGCTGGACGGTTGTGGCGTCCTTGCTGAGCTTGAAGCTGTCGCCTGTGAAGTCGGCAACTCCCAAAAGAATTTCAGGAGCGCAATAGCTGTGGGCGAGGATAACCGTGTCCTGCTGCTTCTTGAGCTCGTTGATTTCGTTGATGAGCGGGAGCATCTTTTCCACCTTTTCCATGGTGTAGGTGCAAAGTGCTGCGCCCGGCTTGACGGACTTGAGACGATTGTAAAGTTCTTCTGCGGTCATTGTTGTTCCGTGGTTAAATGCCTAGTGTAAAGATAGAAAAATAGAACTTAGAACTTAGAGCTTAGAACTTAGAAATTTCTCTTTTTCTCTTTAAGAAAATCTAAGTTCTAAAAGCGAAGCGGTCTAAGTTCTACCAACTATGCCGTAGGCATGCTAATACCCAGCCCATTCTGCGCTGATGGAGGGGCTTGCTTCGCGGATGTTTTTTTCTTCAGAAGTTTCTTCCTTGCGGGCGATGTCGCCACTTGCAATGCGTTCCTTGATTTCGTCGAAAGTCTTGGGCGGCACAGAATCGGGAGTGTTGTCGCCGAGCACTTTGCAGGGGGCGGCTTCGGATTCTTTTGCCTTGTCCTTCACGGGCGTGTATTCGCGGAGGGCCTTGACGGTGTAGAACTTTTCTTCTTCGGGGCACCAGGCGGTGAGAGCCTTGCCGTAGCAGCAACCAGAATCAAGCCCGATAAATCCTGGAACGTGCACGAAACCCTGTTTTGCCCAGTGTCCAAAGACAACCGTTTTGTTCCAGGAGACTTGTTCGTACCATGGTTTATCATTCCAGTTGCGGATGGAGAGGAGCACTTCGGGGCTCATGTCTTCGAGGCGTGTTTTACCCGGTTCAAGTCCTGCATGTACAAGCAATGCATGCGGTGTATCGCGCCAAAGCGGCCAGTTCTTGACGGTATCGCGGATGTAGACCCATTCATCGAGCGAAAGAGCCTTGAAACGCTTCTTTTGCTTTTCGGTCCAATTGCTTTTGGGCGTTTCCATCATGCGGATAAGGTGTTCTTCGTGGTTCCCGCGGACAGTCAAAATGCCGAGTTCTTCGACAATCCGCATGGCGCGCATCATGTCGGGACCTTTGTTAATAATATCGCCGGTCTGGTAGAGCGTATCACTACCGCGTACGAATCCGAACTTGTCAATCATTTCGGAAAGTTCGTCCGCACATCCATGTACATCACCGATATATAAAGTTCGTTTCATAAGAGAGGTTGAGGTTTGAGGTTTGAGGTCGCTTCGCTTTGAGGCTTTTGCTCATAGCTCATACCTCAAAGCACCGAAGGTGCGTCCTCATACCTTATAAGTGCACTGCCTGACGCAATTTGTTCATTTCATTTGCGGTAAGTTCGCGGAATTCGCCTGCGGGCAAGTCCCCGAGCTGGATCTGGCAATAGCTTACGCGTTTGAGGTCGCGAATTTCGTAACCGACGGCACGCATCATGCGACGAATTTCACGGTTCTTGCCTTCAATCAGCACAAGTTCTGCAAATCCGTTTTCGAGATACACGTCTGTAGCAAAGGCGATTTCCTCGGGTGCATCAGGATCTTCGGGGTCGCGAATGTCCACGCCTTCGACCAAACGCTGGGCTGCCGATTCGCTGAGCTGGCGCGTTGTCCATACGTAGTAACTGCGCGGCACTTCAAAGCTTGGGTGCGTGAGACGGTAAAGCAATTCGCCATCGTCGGTGAAAAGCAAAAGACCACGGCTCTGTAAGTCGAGTCGTCCGACGTATTTAAAATTGTGGTATCCCGGCGGCAAGTAGTCGTAAACAGTGCGACGACCTTGCGGGTCGTCCTTGGTGCAAACGCAGCCGGCCGGCTTGTGGAACATGATGACCTTGGTTTTCTTGTTCGTAGGGAGTTTTATGATTTTCCCATCGATCATCACCTGGTCTTTGAATTCATCCACTTGATGACCGAGGTCGGAGATTGTTTCTCCGTTTACTTGGACGCGCCCTTCTGCGACGAGTTCGTCTGCGGCGCGGCGGCTAGCAAAACCACTGAGTGATATATACTTGTTGATACGCATAAATTTACCTGTCTGTCATCCCTGTCATCCTGGAGGCACAACGTGCTGATAGGATCTATTAATTTTTTTGGTCATTGGTCAATGGTCATTGGTCAATAGCAGTAACTAATGACTAGCAACTAATAACTAACAACTAATTTTCCTCATTCTCTGTTTTCTTTAAAAATGCGGGTCGTTTCTTCGGCTTTTGTTCAGGTTCTTTTTCGGGCGGGTAGAGCAAACCAAAACGAAGTCCTGCCGTGCTAATCTTGAACGTTTCGACGCGGAGTTTTTCAAGGAGCGAACGCAACCAGAAAAGACCGCAGATAATCACTTCGTGGCGGCCATTGCCAAGTCCCGGAAGCATCGCGCGGAGTTCTTTCGAAAGATTTGTGATGCGGGTTGTAACGGCTTCCAGATCCGAGAGGCTCATTTCAAGCCCTTCAATTGCTTTGTAATCGAACGTTTGGCTGTTCAAGAAAACCATGGCGAGAGCTGTACCTGTACCACCGATAAGATACACAGGCTTTTTCGTCATGCCCTTGAACGACAAATCCTTGAACGTTTCCTTGATAAACTTCTTGTATTCCGGGCCGGGAATCGGACCCATCGCCTTGAACATCTTGAGCGCGCCAACGGGAATCGAGAACGTCGTTTCACCATTGCTGAGTTCTGTGGATCCGCCTCCGATATCGATTGTTACGTTGCCCGGTCCATGCCATTCCTTGACGGAGCGGTAGGTGAGTTTGCCTTCTTCTTCACCTGTGATGACACGTGGCTTGACCCACACGGCTTTTTCAACCGCTTCGATGACTTCGTCTGGATTTTCCGCTTTGCGCATGGCTTCGGTCATGGCGACTGCTTTAAGGTCTGCTCCGAGTGCGTGCAAGTCCATGCGGAACTTGGTCATGATTTGCGCAAGTTCCTGAATGCGTTCTGGTGTGATTTTCCCGTGCTCGTAAATGTCTTCGCCAAGGCGGCAGACTTCAACTTTCTGGAGCTTTGGAACGAGTGTTTTGCGTGTGGCAGGAACTGCGGGCTTTTCTATTGCTGCGGGCTGCTCAGAATTTTGCAATTCAACTGTGCTATTATCGGCGCTCTCTTCGGCAGGCTCTGTGACCTTTGCTATTTCACCTGGCGTCGCAATTTCAACAGGAACATCTTCAAACGCTGCAATCAACAGAATGCAACTGTGACTTCCGATGTCGATGGTCGCTTGGAGCTTATTTTCCACTTTGTTCCTCGTCCGTTTTTTCTTCAGTTTGCTGATTCATTTTTTTCAGCATGATGTTTTTCATCTTTTCGGCAAGGGCGCCTGGATTTGTGAGGAACTGCTTGGCGTGTGCAATCGCTTCTTCTACAATGGATTCTGGATATTTGGAACTCCATGCGGCGACGATGTCACCCGTGGTGCTACCGAGCGGTTTCTTTTCGCGGATTTCCTGGCCCATCTTAAGAGCTAGCAAAAGCCCGAGTTCAAAAGCCTTCGGCTCTTCTTCTGCTTCAATCATCTTCTCGATGCGGGAGATGCGTTCTTCGTAAGGGATGTTCTGCGAATTGGTCAAATCTTTTTCTGAAATCATGCTAACAAAAATAGTAAAGGTGTGGCTGGGCGCCAAAGGGTGTTTTTTGATTTTGCTATGCAATAGTAAAGTGAATGTATGCGGACGGATAAGCCAAAGGTGTTTTGTTTGATGGAATAAAAAAAGACCCGCAGAGGTCTGCGGGTCAAAATCGTTGGGTCAAAAAGAAGATTACTTCTTGGCAGCCGGCTTCTTAGCGGCAGCCGGCTTCTTAGCAGCGGCTGGCTTCTTAGCAGCGGCCGGCTTCTTAGCAGCAGCGGGCTTCTTAGCAGCGGCCGGCTTCTTAGCAGCAGCCGGCTTCTTAGCAGCAGCAGGCTTCTTAGCAGCGGCCGGCTTCTTAGCAGCAGCGGGCTTCTTAGCAGCGGCCGGCTTCTTAGCAGCAGCAGGCTTCTTAGCAGCAGCGGGCTTCTTTGCAGCAGCAGGCTTCTTGGCAGCGGCCGGCTTCTTAGCAGCAGCGGGCTTCTTTGCAACAGCAGGTTTCTTAGCAACAGATTTTGTAGCCATTTTCTTCTTCCTTTTATGTTATTTATTTGTTGATACCTGAAAAATAACTTCTTTTTCACAAATAATCAACACTTATTTTAAATTTTTTTGATTTTTTTTGAAAAAAATTTTGTAGGAGAAAATGCCGACAAGGAAAAATTACATGTAAATTAAAAATCAATCTCATCTGAGATTGATTTTGTGAAGATAGAATATAATTATTTTACTCTAAATTTGTTGGCAGACGATTTTAAATTATGCTCTTGCGTTTACACTTTCTATGTATTTCTTAAGTCCTTGAACACCAACGGAATACATATCTACGAACTTTGTCGCGAATGGAGGAATTTTGTTCGGATGCATGCCGAGAGCATCGTGCATCACGAGAACATGACCGTCTGTGAACTTGCCGCCACCGATTCCAATGGTGGGTGCGGACACCTCTTTTGTGATTTTTGTACCGAGTTCTTCGGGAATGTGTTCGAGAACCATTTCGAAGCAACCGAGACTGTCAACGTACTTGGCTGCTTCTTCAATCGCGCGAGCTTCTTCTTCTGTTTTGCCTTTTTGCTTGAAGTTCTCGGCGGTCTGTGGTAAAAGTCCGAGGTGTGCGCAAACAGGAATGTCCTTGCTGCGCAAAAATTCAATGACGCCTTCGGGAGTTCCTTCGAGCTTGATGCTGGAACAGCCTACATCTAAAAAGCGGCGGGCGTTGTCGTAAGCGGTTTGCGGATCCTTGTCGCTCATGTAAGGCATATCGCCGATGACGTGCGTGTTCGGGGCGCCACGGCAAACAGCTGCAGCAAAGATGAGCATTTCGGTCATGCCGACTTCGCGGGTGCTCTTGTAACCGAGCATCGTATTTGCAAGGCTATCGCCCACGAGAATCTGGTCTATTCCGGCGGCTTCTGCCATTTTTGCAAAGGCGAAGTCGTAAGCGGTGATCATGGAAATCATTTCGTTCTTGGATTTTTTCGCTTTGATATTTTCTGGTGTTAACATGATAACCTCTTAACTGATGGAGTGTTCTTTTGACTCCCGCGCAAAATATACAAAATGTGTAAAGGCGGCGGAGCCGCAGTTGACAGTGGTTAGACGACAAATGCGTAAATCGAGAGTCGCGGCAAGGAGTGTGCAAATTTATTCAAGCATAAGCCATTTATGGACTTATATTTGATAAATGCAGCCACGGACGCGAAGCGCCAAACTTGTTTTGACATGAAGCTCAAAGGCTCGTAGAGCCGTCCTCATTTCCTAAACAATTTTCTCGTCTCGTTCAAAAACTTTATGGAATGAATTTCTTTCAAGAATCCGATGTGGTGGCGTAAGTAGGCGAGGAGTGCGTTTTCGGTGAATTCGGGGTGCTCGATTTTTTCGCCAGTGCGGAGCGCCCAAAGCCCGTTGAGCGTTTCTGGACGAGCGCGAGGCGCATCAACGCCAAGGCAAGACTTGCAAACGAAACCACCTGTTTCGGGGAAAAAGTCTGCGGCAGGCTTGTCGAGGGTTTTGCCGCAGCGGCAGCAAGTTTCCAAATCCAGGTTGTAGCCCCACATATCGCAAGTGTCCAAAAGCCATTGCGCGAAAATGTTTGATTTGTGGGTGGTGTATGGTGTTGCTGCCGCACTCGCCGAAGTCGCGGAATTTGTCGAAGGCGATTCTGTCGAAGTTGCTGCGTTGGGAGCGTTTGCGGAACTGCCGCAAGTTTCGTTAAATTCGTGGAGCGATTGTTCTAGCCGCTCGAATTCTTCTTGGAGCGGAACCCCTTGCGGGGCGTAGCGCAAAATCATCTCGGTGATGACCTGCGCTTTCGCGAGACTCAACAAGTCGTTTCGCAAGTCCTTGTGCCAGTTGAGAAGCGTTGCTTCCTTGATGAACTGCAATTCGGTATTCGGATTTTGCCGAAAGACAACTTCGCTCAATGCGAGCGGATCCAAAGCCCCCCGGAACGGGGATTCCTTTTTCTTGCCGCCCTTGACGATGAACGAAACAATCCCGCATTCTTCCGTAAGCGCCTTGACGATAAAGCTAGAATCGCTGTACGGAAAACGATGCAGAACAATGGCACGAGTTTTTATCATAGAGGTATGAGGGGCGAGGTCGCAACCCCTATGGGGTTGCTTTGAGGTATGAGGGGGAAGAAATAAAAAAATTTCATTGCTCAAAGGCACGTAGTGCCGTGCTCATTCCTCAGAGCGCAGCGACCTCAATAGCGTGCAAAACGAGTATTGCAAAATTATGCTTGCAGAATTTTCCTCATAGAGGATAACTCAACTAAGAAACTAAAGTTTCAAGTTTCGTAAATATGACCGAGTGCAGCCGCGGACGCCATAGGCGTCAAAGCGCTTTAGCGCGACCTATTTTGCCGGGAACGGAGGCCAGCCCATTTCCTGTCCGCCGACGACGTGCAGGTGGATGTGGAACACGGTTTGACCCGCATCGGCCTTGCAGTTGAACACAAAGCGGGCGCCGCCTTCTTCGAGACCGAGGTCCTTCGCGATAAGCTGTGCACGGTAGAGCATCTTGCCCACGAGTTCGCAATCTTCCGGCTTCATGTCCATGATGGTTGCAATGTGGCGCTTCGGCACGACCAAAAAGTGTACCGGAGCCTGCGGGGCGATGTCGTAGAAGGCG
>Ga0310786_10001368_pt1 | contig 39205 bp, 37 predicted proteins | sample AusTroGonzalo_MG_FD_203881 | JGI IMG/M metagenome (GOLD analysis project Ga0310786, IMG submission 203881) | Bovine rumen microbial communities from tropical cattle in Woodstock, Queensland, Australia - Gonzalo_03 (v2) (version 2) | ecosystem: Host-associated > Mammals > Digestive system >... | reverse complement strand
ATTCAACAATCACCGCTGAAATAAACTTAAAGACATCTGGTCAAACCGCAAATGATTTAATCTATAACCTGAACGGCGATGTTGATATGTCATTTGACGGCGGAATATTAAACGGAATCGGATTCGATAGTTTTTATGCATACGCCGAAAAAATAAATATGTTAAATGCAGAATATGTATTATCCGCCGCATTGGAATCTGGCGAAACAGCAATCAAAAACATGAAAATTTTAGGAAAATACAGTAACGGTAATTTTGAAACAACAAAACCATTAACAATATCTATGCGGCATGTTGACGGCGTTGGTGCAATATTTATAAACAATCGCGTTATGACCGGAACATTTGATTTTGTCCTGCGCGGAACCGCAACAAAACCTGCAACCATCGAATTAGATATAGATGAATATGGCAAACGCAATTATTCAATATCACAAATCATAAATAATCTGGACATTGGATATATGCGTGCATTTGTAAAACAAAATAAAAAGTTCTGATAAAAAACACCCGCCAATTTGGCGGGTATATTTTTTTAGTTTTTCTTTCTGATTTGTATATGAACATCACGCAATTGTTGTTCGGACACATCGTTAGGGCTGCCCATCAACAAATCTTGTCCGCGTTGGTTCGCTGGGAAAGCAACGATTTCGCGCAGACTTTCACCAATACCCAAAATTTCAGACACCACGCGTTCAATACCAAATGCACAACCGCCATGTGGTGGCGCGCCATATTGAAACGCAGTGTATAATCCAGAAAAGTTCTTTTCGACTGCCTCAATTGGATAACCCGCGATTTCGAAACATTTTTTCATAACATCTGGATTATAATTACGCAATCCACCACTGCAAATTTCAATACCGTTCAACACCATATCGAATTGTGCGGCCTTAATCGTAAATGGATCGCGAGTGGACAATTCTTCGATTGAATCAACAATCGGGTACGAAAACGGGTTATGCGTGAACGCCGGTGCCCCACCCCGCTCTTCATCAGGTTCAAAGAATGGGAAATTATCAACCCAACAGAAAGCAAAATCGCGTTCTTTGACCAAACCTAAATCTGCGCCCAATTTATTACGCAATTTACCTGCGGCCTTGGCGGCAACCTCTGGCATATCGCAAACAAAGAACAATGATGAATTATCACCTGAAACTTCTTTTAATTTTGCAATACGGTCGGCATCTAACTTTTTCGCAACCGGGCCCTTTGGTTCATCAGCAAACACGATATATGCCAATCCCCCCAGTCCTAATTCTTTGGTTGCATATTCACCCAATTTATCAAACCAAGAACGCGGTTTATCACTGGACGCCGGTGCCGGTACCGCACGCACCACCGCACCATTTTCAATTGCATTTGCAAAGATACCAAATTCAGACCCACGGAAAATTTCCGTAACATCAGAAATCAAAATTGGATTACGCAAATCTGGTTTATCGCAACCATATTTCAACATTGCATCATCAAATGAAATGTGTGGAATATCTGGATATACATTTGCATCCGGTGCAAAGGTTTTTACCATTTCCGGCATAATCGCCTCGCCAACCGCCTGAATATCAGATAAATCAACGAAAGACATTTCCATATCTAACTGATAAAATTCCAACAATCTGTCCGCGCGCAAATCTTCGTCACGGAAACACGGCGCGATTTGAAAATATCTGTCGAATCCAGAAACCTGTAACAATTGCTTGAACATCTGTGGTGCCTGGGGCAGCGCATAAAATTTACCATGATGTAATCTTGATGGCACCAAGAAACTGCGCGCACCTTCGGGTGAATCAGCGGTAAGCAATGGTGTTTGGAATTCTGAAAATCCCAATTCCCACATTTTATCGCGCAACCACTTCATCATTTTATTACGCATTAAAATATTATAGTGCAATTTTTCACGACGCAAGTCCAAGAAACGATATTTATAACGCAATTCTTCGGATGTGTCATCATCACCAAACACCTGGAAAGGCAACATTTCTGCGTTTGTTAACACATTAACCTTTTCCACCTTGATTTCAATATGTCCGGTTGGAATTTTATCGTTAATTGCATCCACATCACGCGCAACAACCTTGCCAGTAATTTGCACAACAGATTCCGGACGAATTTTTTCAGCAATTTCGTCACCACCATCAAACACACATTGTGTAATACCATAATTGTCGCGCAAATCGACAAATAAAAGTGATCCATGGTCGCGCTTTCTGTGCACCCAACCAGCCAAAGTCACAGTTTCACCAACATTACTTATGTTCAATTCGCCACAAGTATGCGTTCTGTATTTAGATTTCAAAGATAACATTTTTACACCCTTTTCGTTCCGGGCGCCTAAAAATATTGGATTTTTTTGGCACCCAATGTTCATTTCTTTCGGGGCGCGATTAGATTTCGCGCGGTGCCACCCGAATTTATCACTTTTATTTTGGGTTTTGATGCCTCCGTGGTTGTCAGTCACATCATCGGCCCCGCGCCCTTAAAAAAATTCATGGTGCCCATGGGGCGACACAAATGTATTATATGCTGCGTATTGTGCCGTTTTTGTGATGGGAGTGTATAAAACATACATGACCAGAAACAAAAACAAACAAACGCAAAGCAGATGATGCATTTGTGGTGCCCTAAGCAAGAATCGGACTTGCGACTCGTCCTTACCAAGGACGTGTTTTACCACTAGACTATTAGGGCGTGCTTTTCAACACCCACTGATTATACGCGCCGCAATCGAAAAATCAAGCAAAAAACCATTACTGCTTTAATCCGCGTAATATATTTTTATGTGCCGATGTCACCCGATATGATTCAACAGATTTTTGAATCGCGCGCGCCCGTGTCCATGTGTCCAGACCTCTAAAATACGGCAAAAATACATCAAAATGCTTTGCCGCACCGGTTGCAAAATACCACGCACGCATCATATTTATATAATATTCATCAGATTTTATATTAAACACCATATCTGTGTATTTTGTATTAAAATTGCCATCCATAAAATACCGCATCAGGCACAAAACCCCGAAACGCACCGTATAGGTGTGTTTTGATTTAATCCAGTTTTTTATATATGGCAATAATTTATCTGTATTTTTTTGGAATATTTTTGGCGACATCTGGTCACATGTTGCCCAGTTATCAATGTATGGCAAAAATTTATCAACCGCCGTAACCGCGGTATCAAAATCACGAATATCCGATATTATAAACGCGTGTAATTGATTTTCTTCAAAGAATTTATGTGGCGTATGCGCAATAAAATCGCGCCATTTCCCAGATTTTATCATGTCACGCGCGATATTACGCAACATCGGTGTTCGCACACCGATAAATCGCCCCGCATCCACAGACGGAATCAGCCCAGAATTAAACTGTCTGTATTTCGAATCCGCCACAGAATATAACAAATCGACAATTTCTTTATCCATGTTTTACATAGTAAATTAAACACCCCGATATATCAAATATAAAAACTTGCAATTGAAAATTTGTCTGTTATAATAAGTGCGCTGTTTTATATGGCGGGATAGCTCAGCTGGTTAGAGCAGTGGAATCATAATCCACGTGTCGGGGGTCCGAGTCCCTCTCCCGCTACCACGAATTTTCTGAAAATACCGGCACACGCCGGTATTTTCGTTTAGAAAATTCAGTGCCGCGCCGTAGCAATCGCATTCAACGAAAACATATAATTTACAAACAATATTTATTTTTCGAAATTAAGCACTGGCGCAGGCGGGCCATACTATCACTAAATACCGGCACACGCCGGTATTTTCGTTTAGAAAATTCAGTGCCGCGCCGTAGCAATCGCATTCAACGAAAACATATAATTTACAAACAATATTTATTTTTCGAAATTAAGCACTAGCGCAGGCGGGCCATACTATCACTAAATACCGGCACACGCCGGTATTTTCGTTTAGAAAATTCAGTGCCGCGCCGTAGCAATCGCATTCAACGAAAACATATAATTTACAAACAATATTTATTTTTCGAAATTAAGCACTAGCGCAGGCGGGCCATACTATCACTAAATACCGGCACACGCCGGTATTTTTTATATATAAAATGCCGTGGGGCATGTTCTGTTTTCTGGCATACCTTGAAAAAATTTATCTCTGGCAGATTGTTGAATAACATCCAATTTTTTTAATATTTGTTTTGTTTTAATCTTACTTTTTCTGTCGGCGGCGACCTCAGTAATTATTATCAGTATATTTCTTGCAAAATATTTATCATTATCCATGTGCGCCGAAAATACCCTGGTCATAACGGTCGGATATATTTTATCAAATTCAGGAATAATATCTGGTGCCAATTCACGCCGAAATTTACCAATTACATTATTTGCCTTGATTAAATATTGTTCTGTACAGCAAAAAGGAAAACTTTGCTTTTTTTGTATCAATTGCACCATTTATCCACCCCATTATGTAAAAATACCACCAAAGAAATTTTTGGTGGTTGGAGTCTAACAACAATCACTGTGAATTGTGCGACTTATTTGTAAAACTTATTCGCCGCACTCCAACCAACGGTTGGAGATTTTTTCTGTCATCTCTGACACACAGTGATATGGGTTGTTAGCCCCAGCATCGAAACACCCGATACAGGCTTATTTTATGTGATAATTTACAAAAAATCAAGTTTGGTTTATATATTTGTAAAATCTTGTTCAGAACGCAGGCAATGCAAAATATGCACCTCTTTACCAGATACAGTATATAAAATTCGAAAACCACGCTTAAACACAATATGTCTGATTTCATGTTCACGAACAATCATTATCACCTGATTTCGTTCTGGGAATTGTTCCAAAGAACGCATTTGTTCCAACAATTCATTATGCACATGTTCCGCAATCAGTAACGAATCCTGGGCAATATAAACAAATATATTACGCAGGTCATTATATGCGCGTTCTTCAACAATAACAGAATATTTTTTTGCCATTTTTAACCCTGTCGTTTTGCAGCAACACGCATATCATGTTTTAACATTTTGAACGCATCCTCTAATAGAATCCCGCGTTTTTCCTTCATACTGTTCAAACCATCTGATATACCATGCATCATGGAACCCATTTCTGCATCTTTGGTAATCCTTTGATATTCATTTACATCCAACACAACAACCGAAGCCGCACCATTAACCGTCAAAACCGCCGGTGATTTATCACCACGAATACGCCGAACAACATCCGCCGCATTGCGTTTGAAATCTGTCAAAGAAATAATATTTTCTGGATTTGTTATCATATTAACCTCGCACTTTATTCAGCATCTAATTAGATGCTATCATTATATTATAAAAAAATCAAGTATCTATACGAAATTAAACACATATCCTTTTTGCGTTGTTTTAATGTAACCTTTATGATAAAGTAGCATATATGCGTAAAAAACATTTATTTTTATTAACATTTATAATGCCAAATCTCGCATTTGCAGACGCTTGTATTTTACCAGACACCAATCCATTTATGGGAAAATACGAAAACCAAATGTTTTATGGCATTGGCCAGGGGTTTGATACTGGAATCATTATTCCACCACCTGTGCACCCTGTGCCGTTTTATATAGGAACAATTTCATATTCCCAGCCGACAACATTTTTCCGAATTCCTGCGCGTCGTTCTTTTAATCTGGGTGGCGTTGTTGGGTTTGGCGAAAAAAATGGTTGGAAATGGCAGGACTATGGAACACCAATGGTGTATTTAACCGAAGATATCGCCCTGTTCAGATACAACAATTTATACATGGGACTGGGCGCGGGCGCCGGGCTCCAGGCACGCGAAAACGCGCGTCTGGGTGCAAAATTATTATTCGAGGCCAAGGTTACACTTGGTTATAATATAACCGAAAGATGGGCAACCGAATTATTTATTCAACATTTTTCAAATGCGAACACTGCGGACGAAAATAATTCCTATGCTTTTTATGGATTGGGTTTGACGCATAATTTTTAATTACCAATCAATTGGTGTTTTACCATTTGCGATTAAATATTCATTTGCTTTGCTAAAATGTTTGCATCCAAAAAATCCGCGATACGCAGACAATGGCGACGGATGCACAGATTTCAAAACCAAATTTTGCGATGCGTCAACCAACGCGGCTTTTTTCTGGGCATAAGATCCCCACAGCATATAAACAATATGATTTTTTTGCCGCAGAACATTTATCACCGCATCTGTAAATTGTTCCCAACCACGGCCAGCGTGCGATGCCGCCAAATGTGCCTGGACAGTTAATGTAGAATTTAAGAGTAACACGCCCTGCTCTGCCCAATGCGTCAAATCACCATGCGTGGAACTTGGGCGACCCAAATCATCATTTATTTCTTTATAAATATTGACGAGTGACGGCGGTATTGTCACACCATCCGGCACAGAAAAACAAAGCCCCATTGCCTGACCGGGTTCGTGATATGGATCCTGGCCAATAATCACAACCTGGACCGAATCCACAGGACACAAATTAAACGCATTAAAAATATTACGCGCCGCCGGATAGATTTTTTTACCCGCCAAATATTCACCCCGTACAAAATCAGTCAGTTTAATAAAATAATCTTTATCAAATTCCGCCGACAAAGCCGATTTCCAAGATTCCTGTATTTTCACATCCATATTATTTCAACCCTTTTATTAACCCATTTTGTGCAGATTTCCATAAAACAACATCAATATATCCACGCGGAAGTCCAGTTGTTTTCGCCAAATGTTCAAACATCGCATCACAATATTTTTTTATCTCTGGATTTAATTTTTTATTGTCAATAAATTCAGAAAGTGCTGGATTTCGTGCGTATAGAACGCCTAACCGCTGAATCCAGATATCATATTTAACAATATCACAGCCTAAATTTCGCGCTAAATGATTCGCGGTTATTTTTCCAATATGCGGCAAAGATGCCAAAAATTTTAATTTATCATCTAAACTTTTTTGCGCATAATATTCCGCACTATATGCAATACGATTTTCCCAGATTTTATAAATAGCGCCTACTTTATTTTTATTATGAAAAATTTCAAATAACGCGTCCAACCCCGCCCCACGCCGCAAAGCATCACAAATTATACCATGAATTTTTTTCGCAGTTTTCTGGGAAAAACCACCCGCCAGAATTACATACGCACACGCATCAGAAAAATCGTCCGCCGATAATTTTTTAGGGTGCGACAAATTATCACGAATTTCATCAAAAGATTTATCGTCACTATCCAACCCCAGCATACGCAGAGTTTTTTCCAAATCAAAAAACCAACCAGCATCAAACATATCAGTTATTTTGTTTCTTTTTCAGTGCGGCAATTCTGTTCCAAAGTTCAGAATTATCATTATTTTCTTTTTGCATTTTACTTTGTAATCGCTCATTTGTTTTTATAAATTCATCTGACTTAAACACATCTGCCACATCTGGTATTTCCAGTATTTTTTTCAGTTCATGATATCGTGCAATTTTTTTAGGGTCATCTGTATGATGTGCAATACTATTAACAACAGCGTGTTCTAAATCTGCAAATTCCGCCATCAATTTATCGCGTTCTGTTTTTTTACCTGTATCTTTTCTATCTAAAAAAACAATAGTTCCATCTGGATTTATTTTATATTTATCCGCCATAGGGCATCCTTTTTATTGATCCTGTTCTTTCTTAAAAAATTTCCTTAACGCCATGATGCGTCGCTGTTCCAAAGAATCTTTTTCTTTTGTTTCATTTGCCGCGCGTTTTTCTTCGCGTTGTATATTCAAAACATTAACCATACCATCTTTGAATTCTGAGGCTACACGCGTGCGATCTTTATTTTTCGGCTCACGACCATCCCATTCACCAAACCCGCGATATTTTTTATCATGTGGTTTTTCGGATTCACGCATTTTCAAATCTTGCTTGTCAGCCGTCTTGTCTTGCTGTTGCAATTCAGGTTCTAATTTGCGTTTATCGTCCGCGGCACTTTGCACGACATCCGCCGCACGCATTTCGCGTTCTTTGTTTTTTTTCTGTTGCGGATATTCTTTTGCATTTTTACCATCATTTCGCATTTCAGCGATTTGCAGATTTATTTCATTATCCAACCTTAACAAACTATTATCCGCATTACGATTTTGTTTATAATCATCCACTATACCTTTGTATGTATCAAAATATTCCCGTGGAATTACACCCTGTTTCACAGACTCTTTCAAAGACAACATCATTTTTTTCAAAGATTCATCCGAATGTTGCCTATCAAACATTTTACCTATACGCTGTAATTCTGCGATTGCTTTTTCATTTGTTTGTGGTGTGTGTTGTTGTTCACGATTTTCAACCCCAGCCACAACATGTTTATCTTTTGCTACCCCATCAGAATTAGCTAAACTAAACTGCGCATGACCAATTGCTTGTTTCATAAACTTTATGCTTTCATCACGATTTGTGACATTAAATGCAGCTCTATTAAACTCCGCATTACGCAATTCTGATTCAGGATACTGATGTATATATCTATTATATGCGTTAATAAATTTATCCCAAGCATCTAAACGACTTTCTGGAACACTATGATATATTTCACTATAATTATTCAACAAATCACGCAAATTATCCAATGCTTGTTCTTGTTGGCTGTATTTTACTTTATCTGATAGTACACCAAACTTTGAATCTGTATCTTGGGCTTTTTGTTGTTCTGGACTTTCTTTTTTTTGACCTTGCTTGTCCGCCGTCTTGTCTTGCTGTTGCAATTCAGATTCCAATTTGCGTTTATCGTCCGCCGCACTTTGAACAATATCCTTTGCACTCATTTCGCGCTGTTGCTTTTTATCATGTTCAGCGGCTTTGGCTTTGGCCTTTTCATCAATTGTTTTTGCGATTGTTTTTTGTGCATTAACCGCAGTTTCCACTAAATTTCCAACAACACTTTGACCCGCGTTTGTGCCCATAGATTTTATTTCTGCACCATCTTTGCCCTTTGGTTTTTCTATGGGTGATTTTTCGTCCTGGCGTGACATAGCATCCGCTAAAACATCCATAAATTCTTTGATTTTATCCTCGTGCAGTTTTTCATCAAATATATTATCTTTGATTTCTTGCAACGGTTTCATTAAATCATCAGCGGTTTTTCTGGATAATTTATTTTCATCCAACGCAGTTCTTATTTCATTTCCAACCCGGCATAACGCATCCACAGATTCCAATTCGCCAAGTTCATTATATTCCTTATCATATTGTGATATTAAATTATTCAACAAATCAAGTGTGGGTTTTGAATCATTTTGCTTGTCCACATATTCCGCCGCATTCCCAGACCAATCAAGTGCAACATTTAATTTTTTATCAGCATCTTCGGCTTTATCAGTATAATCATTGGTTAATGTTTTTAACTCTTTCACCATTTCAGACGGATAATCATGCAATTCATTCATTATTTCAAAATATTTTTGCGCCATACGCTCTGATATTTCCTTACGTTCCAATAAATCATCTATGAAATTAATTATATTACTATAAGCATCCGCATAACCTTCACCATCCTGAACAGCCTGTTCAAATATTTTGATATATTCATAAATACCATCAAATGCTTCCAATGTTTTGTCCATGGTGTTATCCCCTTTGTTTTTAACATTTGTATTTGGATTAAATTTTATATCTCGCTCTGCGGCATTTTGTAAAGCAATGCGTTTATCGTTATTGTCAATTTCTTCTTTATAAACACTTTTAACAAAATCATCAAATGAATCAGATAATTCAAAAAATCTTTGGTGAATACCGTCTGTTATCCAATCGCCACTCTGCAATATATATCTAATATCTTGTAATTCTGAATCAATATATTTTGTAAAATTTTGCAAATCAACGAAATCATAGGGTCTTTCTAAATCAAAATTTCTTTGTGCCCTTGCGTACAAGTCATCCAATTTTTCCATTGAATATACCAGTCTGCGCAATTGTTCTGGTTCACCAACACCTTCATGACGAGTCAAATCACCATAAATGTCTTGCAATAAATTAGAAAAATAACGAACACGACCTAAAAGATCATCAAAATTATCGCGTAATTCATCCGATGCCCGGGGCGCCCAGCCCCGGTTATATAAATCTAATAATTCCTGCACGGATTCCGCCATACAATGCCCTTTCTATACAAAGGGATTATATCACACATCCAGGTTTGCTTCCAGTGCGTTTTCAACGATAAAGTCACGGCGTGGTTCGACCACATCACCCATCAACATTGATACCACTTCATCTGCGGCAGATGCGTCTTGGATTTTGACCTGGAACAGCGAACGATTATTTGGATCCATTGTTGTTTCCCATAATTGTTCAGCGTTCATTTCACCCAAACCTTTATATCTTTGAATCTTTAATCCGTTACGCGCATATTCAAACGCCGTATCCAATAATTTCAAAGCACCCCAGATTTTTTGTGATTTCGATTTCACAGTTAACACTGTTGGTTTTGAAAAGATTTCAACCAATTCGTCTTTGCCTTCCATACGGTGCCATGTGCGAATCTCAGGTGAATTTAATTTTTCGCGTGGCAAAATATGTGTTTCGGTCACACTGCGCAAAGTGCGCGTAATTGTAATACCTAATTCGTCACTTGACACTTTCCAACCGCGTTCAAATTCTAATTCTTCGGCATCCAGCATTTTCGCCGCCGCGTCCATATTTTCCGCCGTCTCGGATTCCAGCGCACCATGCAATGCCAACGCTTCGATAAAGCGCAATGGCATAATGTGATTTAGCCCTTGTAAAGTATTACGCATATTCAAAATCAAACCCAACAGGCGTTTCAAATCTGCGCCAGAAATTTGTGCTCCATCGCCCGTTTGAATCATACCGTCTGTTGATAATTGATTCATTAAATAGTCGTCCATTTCGCTTTCGTTTTGGATATAAATTTGTTGCTTGCCGCGTGTGACACCATAAAGCGGTGGTTTTGCGACATACACATATCCGCGCTCAATCGCCTCGGGCATGTGACGATAGAAAAATGTCATCAGCAATATCTGAATATGTTGTCCGTCCACATCAGCATCGGTCATAATGATAATTTTATGATAGCGCATTTTTTCAATATCAAATTCATCTTTACCAATACCGGCACCCAATGTTGTAATCAATGCACCAATTGTATCAGATGTTAACATACGATCAAAACGCACGCGTTCAACATTCAAAATTTTTCCACGCAATGGCAAAATCGCCTGGGTTTTACGGTCACGACCCTGCTTTGCAGTACCACCAGCCGAATCCCCCTCGACGATAAACAATTCGCAATTTTCAGGATTTTTATCAGAACAATTCGCCAATTTACCAGGCAGCCCCCCCAGTTCCGGCCCCGACTTTTTACGCGATAATTCACGCGCCTTGCGCGCGGCCTCACGCGCGGTTGCGGCCTCGACAATTTTATCGACAATTGCTTTTGCGATTGCTGGATTTTCTTCTAAAAATTCATACAGCATATCGTTCACAGTATTTTCAACCAATGGACGAACCTCAGATGACACCAATTTATCCTTGGTTTGCGAACCAAACTTTGGGTCAGGGATTTTCACACTGACGATACTGGTTAATCCTTCGCGGAAATCTTCACCGGTTAAATTGATATCTTTTTTAGTAACCTTTTCACCAATGTATTTATTTAATGCACGCGTCAGACCCGCACGGAATCCCGCCAAATGGGTTCCACCATCGCGGTTTGGAATATTGTTTGTAAAGCAAAGCGATGTTTCTGTATATGCCGTTGTCCATTGTAAAACGATTTCAATATAAGAATCTTCGATTTGTTTAATCATTTGGATTGGTTCTGGATTTAACAATTCTTTGGATTTATCCAAATAAGTCGCAAAACCTTTCAATCCATCAACCGAATGAAATTCGCGTTCTTTTTTCTCGGCACCACGCAAATCTTCTAAAATAATACGAACATTTGCGTTCAAAAACGATTGTTCACGCAACCATGTTTCCAATGTATCAAAATTAAATGTCGTGCCGGTAAATGTGTTTGGCGACGGCAAGAAAGTAACCTCAGACCCATGTTCGTGATGTGTTTTATTTTCTGTAATTTGTAAATCTGTGGTTGGTACACCTTCGGCAAAAGACATAAATGCTTGCTTTTCACCACGCCACACGCGCACCTCTAACCAAGTGGACAATGCGTTCACAACCGACACACCCACACCGTGCAAACCACCCGATACTTTATACGCGCCATTACCTTCGTTATCAAATTTACCACCGGCATGCAATTCACACATAATAAGTTCCAGCGCAGACCGCCCTGTTTCATGATTGATATCAAATGGCATACCACGACCATTATCACGGATAGTCACACTGCCATCTGCATTTAATGAAACATAGACCGTATCGGCATAACCAGCCATCGCTTCGTCGATAGAATTATTTACAACCTCGTATATCATGTGGTGCAAACCATCGCCACATTCGCCGACATCGCCAATATACATTCCAGGGCGTTTTTTAACAGCCTCTAACCCTTTCAGAACTTTAATTGAATCACCTGTATATTCATTATTTACAACCATTGTCATTCCTTTCGTTTTTTACTATTAAAAGATAGCAATTTATGCTACAATTATCAAGGAAAAAGGCATAAAAATTAAAGGATAAAAACTATGAAATTCAAACTGATTTATTTTGGCGATATTTTTGTCAACCCTAAAAAAAGGGCCCAGCATATTTCCGATATTCGTATGCAATTTCACCCTCAATTGAAAAAGTTAGTCGAACACAGCCCATGGAACAATTTAACGAAATATATGCTGCCTGACGCGTCCAAGGCACCGCTGATTACGCGCCATGTGGGCGGAATTGATTGGAACCCGATAATCAGCCCCAACCTTAAAATGATTGCAGAACTGGATATTTTGATGCTGCACCCTGAAATCGTTGGTGTTGCCCATTCTGATATAGACAATCGTGTAAAAACATTGATGGATGGGTTGCGTTGCCCACAAAATGAACATGAAATCGGCGCAAATACCCCAACAAATATCGGTCCAATTTATACATTACTGGACGACGACCATTTGGTTACAAAAATAACCGTGAACACAAGTCACTTGCTGGATAATGAAATATTCACCGGCGTTGAAAAACCGTCCCCAGACGCGATATTTATGCTGATTGATGTAAATGTCAGGGTTACCGAGGGAAATCTTGAAAACCTGCCATTTATGGTGTAATAGAGTAAAATTTCATTATTTGAACTTTGAACTTTGAACTTTGAAAAAAATCCCGATTTCCATCGGGATTTTTTATGAAAGCATCATTGTAATTTGGTCTTGCATTTGGAAAGTTGCCAACACAACCCATGCAATAATCGCAGACACTAATAAAATACCAATACTGTTCATCGCGGATGATATTGCCTCCATCTTGCGCACAGAATCCGCCAAATAATCATTGGCAACCCGCGACACATTTGGTGCAAAATCGTTCATTTCTGAATAAATTGTCAAATCACCAATAATTTCCTGATTTGGAAAGTTGCGACCAATTCGCGACAGCGCCACACCTAAATTATCACCATTTGCAATATGGCGAAGTGCACTTTCCAAAATTTCACGCAAATATTTATTTGAATTATCCGCCAATATTCGCATCGCATCCGGCATAGAAACACCCGCCGACATCATCGCCGACAGCGACATCAGCCAACCAACCGCTGTATGCATTTTATAAATATTCCACGGTATTAAATCATCAAACAGTGTTCGGACAACGCCGGTCCAATTTGCCAAACTGACCCAAACCAAAAAGCACAGAAAAACAAATCCGGCCGCAATAACATGCCAATAATTCATAAAAAATTCAGATACAGTTATTAACAATCCGGCCGCCCCCGTCCAGACAACATTTGGACCCGCAATAGACGCAAGTGGTGGCACCAAATACATACCAACCATAATAATAATTGCAAATGTCAAAATTAACAAAAACAATGGATATGCAATTGCACTGCGCATTGCGCGTTTAATTCTTGTAACACCATTCACAACCGTTTCAACATTTTCCAACGCCACAACCAAATCAGAAACATTTCCAGATGTAACAAGTAATGTTTCTTCCATTGGCAACCAACCACGCGTCGCATCAGAAAAACTGAGACCCTGCTCTAAATTCTTTTGCCATTCACGCATTGCGATTGCATACGGTTCATCCGGCTTTTTACCATCGTGGGATTCTATTTGTTCAATTCGGCCCAACGCATCCATCAATGAAAAATTATTACGCAACAGCGACGCCAACTTTCGTATCAGCGCAAGCCGCTTTTCGGTATTCATTTTGAATACCAATTTTGCATATAATAATTCAATTGTTTCCATTGTTTAATATTCCCCTGGCCTATCCAGTAATCCAACCCAACGCTCTAACTCGTCAACGCCAATAATGCCCTTTAACATCAATTCAGCGGCGGCCTCTTTCAATGTGCGTCCATCCATTTCTTCCAACCAATATTTCACCGCCATATCGGTATTCCCAGATAAAGCAAGACGCAAAAATTCACTGTTTGTAATAATAATTTCGCCCGCCTTTATACGACCAAAAGTTCCGGTTCCATTACACTCGCTGCACCCTGCACCACGGATAAAGACCTGTTTTAATCCGACACTGCCAAACGCATCCATAACACGACCGTATGCTGGATGTTCTGGATGATTCGCCAATGGTTCACGACAATGCGGACAAAGTTTTTTGAATAAACGCATAGATATCAATCCGCGCATCAATGTTTCATCTTTTAACTTGAAACTTTCGATACCCATATCCAACAAACGCGTCAATGCCGCCATCGCAGAATTCGCATGCAATGTCGTCCAAACATTATGACCCGACAACGCACCACGCACGGTTAATTGCGCCGCCGCCAATGTTCTAATTTCACCAACCATCAATGTATCAGGGTCACTGCGCAACGCGGCCGCCAACGCTTCGGTATATTTTTCATCGCGTTGTTCTTCGTTCATAGCATTTACAACCGGCATTTGATGTGCGCCAAATATTTTTTGTTCAACCGGGTTTTCAACCGTTATCATATTTATTTCATAGTTGCGTTCTTTTAACATCAACGACATATTCCGTACCAATGTTGTTGATTTACCTGAACTGGTTGGACCTGCAACAATAACCAAACCGGTTGGATGCGAACGCAGACGCAATAATAACTTTTGTTCGTATTCGCTAAATTCTTGCTCTGTTTTTATCCCTTCGGATGGGTTATCATATAACAGTCGCATAACAACATAACGCGAACCGTATGCGATTGGATTAAATTGCATACGAATACTGGTCACGCCAGATGGCAAAAACAAATCACGCGTTCCACGCAACGGTGTGCGACCATCTTTCTGGGCCGATTGATATTCATTTTGTGCATAGTTTGAATTAGAAATATCCGCCGATGCAAACGCCGCACGAACAAAAGATTCACCCCACGCAGAATTATATTCCAAAACGGGTTGCATACTGCCATCTATACGGAAATAAACCGTTGTTTGGTCTGCAACCTCGATATGCACATCAGACACTTTCTGTGCCGCAGCCCTGGCGATAATATCGACAAAATCTTTCTGCATTTGGTTGTCATAGTCATTACGCAACCGTGCATTACCACCAACGCGTTCTTCATACACCTTATAAATTGCAGAAACCAATCCCATATCAGAATAAAAAGGTTGCCGCATTGGCATATTGCGTTCACGCAATAAATCCAAGAAAGCCAACACACGCCCATCATATTTATGTGTGCGCGAAACAATAATTTCACCACCTGAAAAATATGCAATTAAACTTTGAACATCGCGTGATAATTCTAACTTTGCCCCGGTTGCAGTCAACAACCGATTACCATTAGAATACAAATAATCCACGATTTCTTTTATTGCGGCACCCTCCATACCATGTGGCACAGAGCTTTTTTCAGAAATCAAATTATCATCAATATTATTGTTCATTTTATTACCGACTGGATATATTCAAAGTTTGGGTTTCGCCATCTTTACTGAATACAACACCATCTTCCAATGATATTGATTTTACAGTAAATCCGTCAATAACCTTGCCAACACTGACGCGTTTTGCCTGACCTGTTTCTAAATCAGACAATGTTGCCTGTAATTGATTTCCGGCACCCATAACATTAACCAATTTATACATAGATGAAATATCGTCTTCATCCACATCTTTCTTGGTTGCTTTCTTGGCCGTTGATTTTTTTGTATCTTTTGCAGCAGATGACTTACTATCTGATTCCTCGGAATCAGCCTTTTGCAACGCTTGCTTTTCTTGTTCTATTTTTGCGGCCTCGGCTTCTAATCTTGATTTTTCATTTAACAGTATTTGTTGTTCTTGCTCTGCACGACCAGAAAGTGTATCCATTTCCATTTGCAGTTTTATTTTTTCTGCGGCCAATCTGTCTAAATCCAAATCCAATTGTGCGCGTTCTTTTTCCAATTCCATTAAAACTTTCTGTTGTTCCAAATCTGTAATTTGTTGAAACAAAGAACCATCAACATTATAATCTGCAACCGCCATCGCACCCGCCGCAGATTGTTCAGAATCAGAAACCTCGTATTCTTCTTCATCCCAAAATTCATCATCATCCGCCGCAAAAGATTGCATTGGCATAACACACACCGCAAACACGGCAAACAACAAACCAAATAATTTATTTTTATTTTGCATAGATTATAACCTCATAGTTCCAAGTCCGTGATATGGCATTCCACGCACAACGCGTAATATACACGCCACCATAATCTTCGAACATTTTGGTAAATTGCATAGGCGTCAATTTAGAAGCCACCGCAACCTCAACAATGTTCAATTTAGCCGTATCAACACCATTGGTCAGTGTATCAACAACAATTTCTGTTTTTACCTTTGTCCGCATAGATTGGAACAAACTGATAACATTTCTTTCTATTGTTTCTGCATCATTTGCATCCTGGGACGCGATGCGTTCAACCTCGGGCAATGCAACAGTAACCGTAACGGTATTATCATCCAATTCTGCAACTGTAACACCCGGTAATAACTTTTCCGCCACCATATAAAATTCGTCCAGTGAACCAAACTTTCTATTAAATTCCGCAGACGCCTTGGTTTCGTCACACACAACATTTGATTGCACCCAACCAGTTATAGGTTGCATTAAAAATCCGATTGCCTGGTAACATTGTTTCGCCCTTTGTTCTGGCACCGGCAAAGAATCGTATGGCATAACAATTGGTTTATAATCGCGAACTTCGAATTTTTTATCTAACTCTTTACTTTTTTCATCGACCTGGCGATTATATTCTTCGATAACCTTGGGTTCCACAGCCACAGGCTTTTTTTCCATCATTTGGGTTAATGGCTCACGAAAGAAAAAATACATCCCTGCAAAAAACGCCGCCAATAAAATCAAAGAAAACAACCGCGCCCGCCACAAAACAATCGCACGCAATTTATATTTTACCCTGCGATTTAACAAAGCCGCCAAATCTTTTTCCATGGCGCGTGGCATACCCCATGAATCAGGCGCAATAAATGCAGACCAATCTGGAATTTTCGCAAATTTAGTGTATTCGGTTCGCGCATCTGATTCAGATAAAAATAATTTATCGGCCAAAATAATTCCATTACGAACCGCGACCAAATAAAACTTTTTATCCACGGCAAAAACCGCCAAAAACGAAGAATATTCAGATAAAGCATCAACGATTTCCGCGGCGGCCGATGGCATACCCATACTGTATCCACCACGCCGCGGCGCCAAACCGACCATAGATTTGTATTCAACAAATAAATTTGATTTTTGTTTAGAATTTCGCGACAAAGTGCGCGCATAACCGCGTGCGTTATAACCAACACCAACGGGTTGCCAAAACAGCCCCGCCGCAAACCGTTTCTTGTTTGCGCGAAAAGTCCCGACAATATGGCTATTACCTATTCCAAACAATTTTACATTCTCTCTTTTTATAGATTATATCAAAAAAATACAATCTATGGCAAACAGATAATAACAAAAAACGACCAAAAAATTTAATTATTTTTTAACACGACAGTTATAAACGCGTGCAGTCATAATATATTTATATTCTGGTCCAAACATAACCCAATCGTTTTGCTGTTTTTCGTCTTTTTCAAGCCAGAAAACATTTGCCAAAGAATTTTCAAACATAATACGATTTTTCAAATACTGAATTGCATCATTATGTGTATAGAAAGACGCATCAACATCAATTTTATACAAATAATCACAATTTTTGGGTTCTGATTTTACCAAAATCAAATTGTCAGTGTTATTTTCAACCTTGACTGTATTATTACAAGCCGCAACCAACGCGACTAAACCAAGTGCTAATATTTTTTTCATTTTCCTTTCCTTTTGTTTTTTATTTATTTTTCAACAATTTCATAATTTTCAGGGTCACTGAATAATTTCCTTAAAACCAAATTATTCAATGCGTGACTACCCTTGTATGATACCAAATTTCCAATAATAATTCCACCAGATGTGAACATATCGCCCAGCGCATCAATCACTTTATGCCGAACAAATTCATCTGGCCAATACAGGTTATTTAATACACCGTCCCCTTTGGCATTTAATGCGATAACATTGTTTTCATTTGCGCCACGACCCATACCGTGCTTTTTCAGATATTCCCACTCTGAAATTTTTCCAAATGTCCGCGCCCGCGCAACATCATGCATAAATACATCGCACGACTTTTTTGTCGCATCAAAAGAGTAAGAAAAACTCTGTTCCCCGATAATTTTTTCTGGATAAACCAATGTAGCGGTTACATTTAACGATTTACCATTATTCGGACTTAATTTTACAAAGCCGCGCGTATCACGACCCGCCAATTTATTCAAAACCCAGAACTTTAATTTTTCTAACCACGGCACATTTTTCTTGGCCTCGTCCGAATTAACAATAACTTCGCGTTTTACAATTATGCGTTTTAACTTTTTACCAACAACACCAACCGACAGGAATTTTTTCATAAATTCGTATGCACTGCCATCCAGTATTGGTGTTTCTGGTCCATCGATTTCGATTATCGCGCTGTCCACGCCAACCAACATTAACGCAGCCATCAAATGTTCAATTGTTTGCACATGTGCCCCCGCCATATTACCAATCGTGGTATTGCGCATTTTTGTTTCACCAACATTTGAATAAAGTGCAGGAATCTTTTCCTTTTTATCCATATCAACACGGTAAAAGACAATTCCATGCTTATCAGACGGTTTTATAACCATTTTAACCGGCGCGCCACTATGAATACCATGCCCAGTAATTTCGAAATCACTCTTAAATGTCGCCATTTAACCGCCCCCCTAACCAATCAAAGAATTTATCATCAATTTTTGTATCCAGTCCTGCAAATTTTATTACATCTTGATATTTTTTTGGAATACGAACCCAATCTTTTTCGGTGGTGATGGGTTTTGCATTATGCTTTTCCGCCATCGACAATAATTTTTTAATATCAGAATCTGTATATTGATAATGATCCGGGAAAGATTTTTTATAAACAACATTTTTTAATCCGCGAAAGAATTTTTTCGGATAACCAATACCTGCAAACGCAACCAAAGGCACATTTTCTTTATATGGCGACACCGTTTTATTTTCGGCATAAAATACAGGAATCCCAACCGGCACCTTCAAATTTTTATGTGGTTTTGACCCATTTGATTTCATAATAATAATCGCATCGGCGCGCGACAATCCCGACATCCCTTCGCGCATTGGCCCCGCCGGCAACAAAAACCCATTTCCAAATCCAATAGATTCATCAATAACGATAACGGAAATGTCTTTTTTAATACTTAAATTTTGAAATCCATCATCCATAACAATTGGCTTTTTAGACCTTTGCTTGTTCAATAAAATAATATTACTTTTCCTATCGCCAGTATGAACAATTAAACCCGCACGCGACAGCATTAACGCCTCGTCCCCGATACCGGATGTTTTTTTTGTCTTTTTATATCCACGCATAACAACCGGCGCATCCAGTGCCGACGCAATCTGACGAACGATTGGTGTTTTACCAACGCCACCCGCCAATAAATTTCCAACACAGATAATTTTACGCTTTGACACCAACGGATGCCGCGCGCGCATTTTCATAACAATACGATTTGCAATGTAATAAAGTCCTGAAAAAGGCAATAAAGCCCAGGCAATCAATCCCCTGCGACCAAACCAAATTGGTGTTTTCATTATTTAACGCCCTTTTTTAACTTTTTTGCTTCGCGCATTTGACGCTTGAACTCAGACGCGGTCAAGCCCTGTTCCACCTGCATCAAATTAAATATTTTATCCAAATCGCGCAGTTGTTTCACACAGATTTTTTCGATTTTTTTGCGTTCTTGTTCGAATTCAGGTGTTTTCACCTCGGACTTAACAAATATAGGGTCACCAACATCCATAATAACCTTGGAAAAAGGCAACGCCACCAGATACCGATCCCAACGCTTTTGAAACCATGCATGCGACGCAGTAAAGCACACTGGAATAATTGGCGCACCGGTCATTTTTGCAAAAAACATCGCCCCATCTTGCAAACACAGCGACGGCCCACCCGGCCCATCAGGCGAAATAACCAAACAGCAACCACCCTTGTTTAATAAACGCACACCTTGGCGCAATAAAGATAGCGCACCCGATGTCGAACTGCCATAAATAGCACGCGCACCAAACATGCGTTGAATTTTTGCCATTAAACGCCCATCTTTGTGATTACTGGTCACGACATAGGACCGCATACGATACCATCCCATAACCGCCGACGGCAGCATAGAACGCCCATGCCAAATCACAAAAACCGCAGGTTTATTTCTGTATTCTTTCAACACGCTTTTATTGCGAACATGCGTGCAACAAGTCGCAAAAACCAACCACATAATGATTGATACAGGCACCGCAAAGCACCATTGAATAAAATTCAACCCCAAAAAAGGATCCAAAATATATTTTCTAAACTTACTTCTTGCCATATAATCACCATAAATAATTATGACGATATCATAGCAACAATAAAAATACAATGCAAGACACAAAAGGTCAAAAAACGACTAACAATCGGTTTTTATGATAAAATTTTATAAAAATCAGTGATTTTTTGTTGACATGTAAATATTTTAGTGTATAATAAATCCTATCATCGCGGGGTAGAGCAGTCCGGTAGCTCGTCAGGCTCATAACCTGAAGGTCGTTGGTTCAAATCCATCCCCCGCAACCACGAATTTTCTAAAAATACCGCGTAAGCGGTATTTTTATTTAGAAAATTCAGTGCCGCGCCGTAGCTATCGCGTTTAATAAAAATTATTTTATTCATCCTGATAATTTATTTTTTGAAATAAAGCACCTGCGAAGGCGGGCCATTATAAAACAACAAAGCGAAGTTCGAATAACTACAAATTTGCGCGTAGTCGCGGCACATTTATGCGACGGACGAGCGAATACAAGTAGATTTCGGAAGCGTTAGCGCACCGAAATCGTCACGGTATCCCCGCAGCCAACATATGTAATATGTCGAGCGAGGGAAATCCATCCTTAAAAAAACTTAACAACCAAAACAAGTTGGTTCACCACAAGCGAGAGTCAGACGGAGTATGACGGTCGCCCATCAGGCGACGAGCGCAGTTGCCGCGTAAGCCAAACCCATCCCCATCATACAAAACACTTCATTTTTTTCTTAATTTTTAATATAATCACAAAAAAGGAAGGTTTATGAGATTTAATATTCTAAAAGCATATTTGAAATACAAACTTGGTTTCACATGGGGGCTACCTGCATTTGTTATCCGCAATGTCCAAGAAATTGACAATGGCGAACCGTTGGTTGATTTGCGTAAATTAAAAACCAAACTGTTTTTTGGTGGCAGACTTGAAAAAGAAAAAGAAGTATTATTGCGGAAATCTGTTGCTGAAAAAATAGAAAATGCCGCAAAATCTTTACCCCCAGACACCTACTTTTTAATATATGATGCTTTTCGTCCTTTGTCATACCAACAACAAGAATGGGATAAAAAATATAAATATTTCAAAAACTTATATCCAAACGAAACAGACGAACAAATAACAAAACGCACCAGGAAGCTTGTTGCCGATCCACGCAATGGACACGGCGGACATCAAACAGGTGGTGCCGTTGATATCAGCCTATGTGATAAAAATGGCATTGAATTTGATATGGGAACACAATACATCAGTACAGATCAAAAAATAAAAACAAAATCTAAAATACATCCCGACGCAAAATCTAATAGGGATTTATTATGCAAGGTTATGAAACAAAATGGTTTAATAAATTATCCAAATGAATGGTGGCATTTTTGCTATGGCGATCGTATGTGGGCGGCATACTCTGGCAAAAAAACCTGTTTTTATGGCCTAACCAATGGGAGATAACAAAGTGACAGTCGCACTCAAACAAGACATTACAATTTCTGTTGATATTCCACAAAAAAACGGTGAAATCAAAAAAGTTTTTTTAACAGAACTTAATAATGTTCAAGATGTACACGAGTTAGCCCAAGTATCAAAACGCGTTGCAATATCGGATACGGCTGATTTAATTTTTAGATTATTTGCAAAATCACAACAAGGCGATGTCGATTTAGAAAAAGTTTCTAAACGCATACCTTGTTTAAGCAAGCATTATCTACCAAAATTACAAAATTTTTTTGCACAACCTGAAATAAACTCTATTATCCAAGAATACAATTCAACAACAGATAAAATACAAAAACGCGAAATTCGTAAAAAAGCATTGAATAAAATTAATAATTTTATATCACAGAACATAAAAAATAAAGATTTGCAATATAACTTTTCAAAATTTAAGTATAAATTAGATATCGATAGAGACAAATCTTCATTCAAAGAAAAAATATTACATGCTACTAATAGATTATCTGTTGGAATGCTTAGATTAAACATGAACGATACATTTACTTTGGCTGCGTATGAAATATGGAAAGAAAATATTAAAAAAAGGAACGAACCTGACCGCCAAGCATATTGGTTATTAATACGAGATGAAGATTATAAAATAATAGGTATGACATTTATATCTTCAAAACAATTAAAAGATAAAAATGTTGAAAAAGATATTATAGGTCATTCTGGACAAATACTTGATCCTTTGGCCCAAGGCAAAGGTTATGTATCGGCGATAAAATCTGTTATGATTGATTTTATGTATGACAATATGGATAATGATGTTGCAGAAAACTCGTTATTTGCAACTACATGCGATGAATTTAATGAAAATTCACAAGGGTTACAAATAAAATCTGGTGCCCATGTATTAAAAGACGAACATGGTCGTGTAATTATTGAAAAAGGTAAAATGCACTGGTACGCAACGAAACAAGATATTATGAATTCTGAACTTATGACCCAGGCCACCGAACGCGATATAAAATATAATGTATCATTCGTGAACAGGAACCCAAGTTATACGAAATTTTTAGGAAATCCTGAACACTTTTTTACAGCGCCACAAAATACAAAAGGAATTAGTTATGACAGATAATAATCTATATATAGATAAAGTTACAGAAAAATTCCCAGATGTACAAAAAACTTGTCGCCCAGCCATAGTTTTTCACGAAAAAAACGACAAAGAAACAGTTTTAACTGGTTTTATCGTTGGTGATAAATATTTTATAGAACCTAAAACTCTCAGAATATATGAAAAATCCATTTTTTATTTAATAAATTATATGGACGAAATAGATATAAATAATGATTAAAATTTTTATGATTATGTAATTTTAATTTATCTTATCGAACTTACACCGCTTTTGAACTATTTTTTAGTGTCTTTGCTAAAATTTGCATTTCTAATTTTTTAGAATCTGGTTTATATAATTCAAATTTATTTTTATCTTTCATTATTTCTTTCCATGCATCCTTTGACATATTTTTAATATTAAACTCGTCTTTCAAAACATATACTTTAAGGTTGCCGTTTTTAATTTCTTGGATAACATCTATTTCAATAATGTTCTGTATCTTTTTATCTGTTAAACAATAATAACTGCCACCCATATCCCGGTGAAAACCATCGGAATCTAATTCATAAACATACGCTTTTTTTGGAATATTTTGATTTATTCTTTGAACATATACAGCATCCCTTTCACAAGGCGACATTTTACCATCACCCGCCACTAATCTCATAATAGCATAAAGTTTAGCATGAACAAAATCAGACAATGCAAACACAGCAGTTATTGGTTCGTTTGTCCTGGTCAAATATGCCGGTTTCATGCGAATAAAACCGTCTGTTATTTCTGTTCCAGAACCATGATAAAGAATTTCAGGTTTTGTATCCATAGTATAAATTATATCACACATATATCATTATTTCAAACCCACTAACCTTTCCGCTGCATCTATTGAGTCGGTGAATAAAATACCGCGGCCGCCGTGTGATTCCCATTCGGTTATATTTTCTGGCCTGTCATCAATCAATATATCTGTATTCGTCGGTTGCATCAATGCGCCCTTTGCCCCGTCACAGATTATCACATGTTCCGCATCAAAGAATTTATTAAAATGCGCCGCTATCCATTTGCGTTTTTCATCCGCTACAAAATCAACATATTTTTGACCACCAATAAATTTTTCCGCACCTGGCGTTTTGCTCAGCACGAATATTTCACCCATCCCGGCCGCCACAGTTAATAAATGCGCGGCATTTTTCATTTCTGGGATATCGCGCCAAAAGTTAGGTTCTTGTTCTATATCCTGCCAAAATTTTTTCTTGGCGGCGCGTTTTTCATCTGACAATTCTTCACTTGGGTGATTTAAATCTTTATCGTTTGGACGCATAGAATTAAAGTCCACCAACACACCATCCATATCAAAATATATTTTCATATATCTATCCTTTATATGGTAATTATATTATAAAAATAAACGAAAAAAATTTTATTTCTTTTTTGATTTATAGTATTTTTTGAACGCCGCGTCCAATTTATCTTGTTCACATTTTTTTAACTTTTCATCAGGAGTGCCGTCTAATTCTGCCGCATCATGGGTTTGTTTATCTTTGAATTCCTGAACCAGTTCTTTTAACTTTTCATTTTCTGTTAATCTATTTGTTATTTTTTCGAACGCATACGGCACGGCATCTGCATTTTCAGCATATATTGGTTCAACCAAGTCCGCCGAATTTTTTAACGCTTTTTTTATTTTTGGAAATATATCATTCAACGCATTTTTTGCATCCGTAATATGATGATTTTCATGTTCTAAAACCGCATTATATTCACATGAATCTTTACCATATTTTTTATCTATGATAATTTCAAAGTCACGAAAACCAACGATTGCGTCCACAGAATCTAAAAAAACACAATAACTTTTACCGTTAAAAACATAACCTATTTTTGGTGAAACAGTATTAAAGGGTTGAATATTAACAAAGCCGCCAACCGGCCATAAATCTTTATCAGATTTTTTTATAATAATTTTTTGCTCTGCCTTGGATAATGTGACATCTGGGCTTTTTTTATATTTATCACATGATCCCGCAAAACAAGAACACGCAAAAAACAAACAACACAAAACAGTTATAAATTTTTTAACCATTACACTTTTTTAATTCATCGTACTGTTTGTTTTTTTCATCAACTTTTTTATTTCTTAATTCTTCGGCCGCAGATATTTTCTGTTTTACCAGAATCAATTCAGGATGATTTTGTAATTTTGTATTCAAATCATCAATAGCATTTCTGATACCATCTTCGGTTGTGACATATATTGGTAATATAGAATTTGCCGCAGAATACACAGATTTTTTCAAATCATCTTGAAAATCATCAATCACAGACAAATACGCATCAATATGTTCACTTTCGTGTTCCAATACTGTTTTATAAGAACAAGAATTTAATTTATGACGCATATCAACTTTGATTAAAAAGTCGCTATATCCGATTGTTGCGTTTATATTTTTAATACCAACGCAATAACCACCGTTGTTTGGCAATTCATCGATATTTACGATAATATCGTATTCATCGATTAAAGTTGCGACAACATTTCCATGATACAAATCCATCATTTTTAGTGGTTGTCCGACTTTTTTAACCCAATCTGGTTTATCAATACGCACATAGGGATTTTTCTTGTACGCGACACACCTGTCCTCAGCAAACGCCGAGCAGGTGACAAACAAAGACAGCAATATAGCAAAATATTTAAACATTTTTCTTCAAATACTCCTCTACAAAACCTGAACCATACGATTTGTACAGTTCTTCGGCCAATAAAACCGATGAACGCCCAGATTCAAACAACCTTAACAGATTGCCCAAACCGCCCAATTCTGTGTTCAAAATCACAGATTCATTATTCACAGGTCGCGATAATAACACGGCCCGCTTCAAATTCGGATATGCCTTGCCCTGGATAAACGCCATTTCCAACGGATTCAATTTCCAGTGTTCATAATCAGACAAATCAGCCGCCGGATTACGGAAGAACAATATTGTCTGTGCCTGGCCACGAACGACATCACCAATTCCCAATTTATCCAAAACATTTGCGCGTTGGAAAGCCACCATATATGCCTGGCGATTTTTACGACCCTCTTGCAATCCGGCAATAAAGTTATCGCGGAACATTTTGTTTTCCAACATAGGTGCCGTTTCGTCAATCATAATCAGCGACGGATTTCCACCCGATACAGTTGTATTATTTATTCTGTGTAAAATATACGATATAACCGCAGGTGCCAAAACAGGGTCTTGCAGAATATCAGTAAAATCGAAAGTAGTAAGGCGCGATTGCAAATCAAGTGTATCTTCATTTTCATTAAACATATCGCCGTATTGCAGTTCATCAACCCACTTTTTTAATGCCGGACGCATATTACCAGATGACGAAAAACAACTTTCCCACAGGTTCGATAATTTTCTATCTTTATCAGATAAATAATCAAAATTCACCGATACAGCACGCGCAATTTCGTCGGCCGATGCCGGGTCATTTTGCCCAGAAATCATTGCCAACCAACGACGCAAAAACGCGCGGTTTGCGACCGTATCCGCCATTTTGAATGGGTTCAGGTGTGTTTCAAAAGACTTTTCTGTTTCATTTTGTTTTTTATCTTTGCCCTGCATAGTTATATATTTACCACCGACCGCCAATGTAAATATTTCGGCACCTTTATTTCTATCAAAGAAAAATGCCTTTAATTTTTGATGGCGTAATGCCTGGGCGATTAAGAAAGAATAAAGTGTTGTTTTACCGCCACCGGTTGGACCAATTGTTAAACTGTGTCCCACAGCAACTGGTGCATCCGATACATGGAATTGGAATTGGTATGGTGTTCCCTGGGCGGTTGGGAATATAACCAGTGGCCCCTTGCCCCAATCAGAATTTGCATGACCGCGTGGCACAGAATCCATTGGAATCGATATCGCCGCCGTTTTTGATAATAATTTGAAAGTCCGCGGAAATACATCAAATCCGGGGATAATTGAAAACCAAGAAACCTTTGACGCAAATGTTTCAACAACCGGCGATATACCAAACGATGCCGCAATTTTTTTGAATTCACCGATATATTTTTCTAATTCGTCCGGTGTATTTCCAAACAGTATAAATAATGGATAATAATTAACCAATGTCTGATTCCCAGAAACATTTTCATCCATAATATTAGATGCCTCATCCAACTGTTCCATTGCGGAATCTTCATTTTTTTCATCCACAGTTGATTGTGTTTGGCGCAACGCCATTTCAACATCAGACGCGCCCATTATACGAAAACCGTTCATACAAATCATTTCACATTGGATAGTTGATATATTTATAAAAAATTCTTCATCCATATAATCAGGCGCAATTTTGAAAGAAATTGTTGCCGCATATTTTTGATTACCACCACTTTCGTATTTTATAAACCCATCACTTAAAAAATCAACATCATCCACAGTAACCAAATCCGCCATATTTTTATCCGCAACCTTTGGTTCTGGCTTTGTAATTGGCGATAAAATCCGGCCAAAAAATCGCGCCATATTATCCTTGCTATCATTTTTCAAAAGTTTCGGTTTATATGCCGCCAATATAGATTCGATATATGTGCAATATTGATTTAATTTATCCAACGCATCATTACCATTAACAGAAATAACAACATAATAATTATTTGAAAAAATCTTTAACCCTTGGTTTTTCCACTTGTCATATATTGCCTGTAAAGTCGGCTGGTGAAATTCATAATCCATATTTTCTTGAACCAAATCACGGGTTGTGAAAAAGCGCAAAACAACATTTGGGTCATGGATTTGGTTAAATAAACTGGTCCTTAAATCAAGGAATTTTTCGCGGGTATCATCATCCTGCATACCTGTTTGAATACCATCCAAATGATATACACGAACCACAGAACCATCAACAATCTGTAAAGTATCGTCGGAACGAACACCTTTGAACGGTAAATAGTCAGAATAATGCATATATCCAAATCTTGGGAATATTTTCCTTGTTAATGTTGGTAAATACAGCATTAAAATTATAAAAACAAAAATAACCACCATCACCAACACCGTGACAGTTATTGGAAAATCACTGCTGCCCGCAAAATAATTAAAAAAATTAGTATTTTCAATCATTAGGCTGGTAATCTCCGTGGTATTTTATGTTTTAATAATTGGATTCTGGCCATTAAAATTTGACCAACCTGTGGATCGCGCCGGGAATAAATCGCCAACAGCATATGAACCACAATCACAGATAATAGGAAAAATAATGGTTGAATTTCAAAATCCAGTACAGTCAGCCCCAACACATAAATCACAATAAAAACAAGGAATTGGACAATAAAATTCAGCACTGCCAAATAATATGGCACATAGAAAATCCGTGGCGGATTTGCCAAAGCTTTCAAAACTTGCTGTTTCATCTCTTCCTACTTGTTAATAATTATACCATTTTTCAACACTTTTTAACAAGCATAAAAATAAACATGAAAAAATTGTTAAAAAATGTTAAAAACCTATATTTTTTTCAACAGGTTATTAACATAGTCACTTTTCAACAAAAAAACTAAAATACAGCATAAATCAGGCAAAAAATTGTTGAAAATCTGTTAAAAAATCTGGTAAAAACTTTTTTCAACCATTTCAACAGCCCCAACAAAAACAACAATATATATATTATTTATTTGATTTTTGTAAAAAACTGTTTATAATCAATTGGCAAAAAGGATTTGATATGAAATTTTTAAGTTCATTAAAGGCTTGGAAAAAACGCGGTGATATTAAACAAATTCGTCGTGGTAAACAGGTTATCTTGATTGACCCAAAGAATCCTAAATTAAAGGCTAAACAGGGCTTCAAGAAATAATTGATATTTTTTTGGCCAATAAAATTAAAATACCTGCCGATTGGTGGGTGTTTTTTTATTAAAATAAATCTGTATCGTTCATAAATGCTTCACGCAAAACAGTTTTTATTTCTAAATCTGTCAATCCAGATTCGTGTAAATATTCAATTTGTGGTTCTGTATAATGCGCGATATTTGCACTATGTGCAGCCGATTCTGGGATGGCGGATATTTTCTGTTGTGGCATAAATATAATTTTAGCATCTTGTTCAGCCAATGCAGAAAAAGCGATATTCGAACGACCATCTTCACAATATTTATATATATTTGCCGTGCCAGATAACCTGGATACAGAATTTTTATACGCCAAAAGTTTTGTTTTGACGGAAATACCGGTATTTCTGCATAAATGATGTGCATCCAGGTCAAAATTCAAATTTCCATGATTTTCAATTACAAAAAATCCATTTATATCAGACCCCAACCCACTATTTTTTATATTTATATGTATATCGGCGTTATTTTTAACCTTTACCTTGGCAGATAAAAATATTTTCTGATTTTTAACATTTTCAAGAATATTTATATCCAATGTATTTTCACCACTTAATTCGCCAACATATATAAAATGTATCGGCAGGTCATAATTTTTATCAATTACTGGATTTTCAAGTGTTGAAAATTCCGGACAAAACACCCCATCACGGAAAACAACAGTTTCCGCTGGAAAGGTTTTTATGTTGAAATCTTGCCAGATGTATGACATATTATTCTTATTATAAAGGATTTTATTATGGGATTCAATTGTGGAATTGTTGGATTGCCAAATGTTGGTAAATCTACATTATTTAATGCTTTGACGCAAAGTGCCGCGGCCGACGCGCAAAATTACCCTTTTTGCACGATTGAGCCAAATACTGGCCGCGTTGTTGTGCCGGATGAAACTTTGTTAAAATTGGCGGCGGTGGATAATTCCGAGAAAATTATACCAACCCAACTTGAAATTGTCGATATTGCAGGCTTGGTCAAGGGTGCATCCACTGGCGAAGGACTGGGGAATAAATTCCTGGGCAATATTTTGGAAACAGACGCCATTATTCATGTTGTCAGATGCTTTGAAAATGATGATATTGTTCATGTTAATGGTAAAATTGATCCATTATCTGATATAGATACAATTGAAACAGAATTAATGTTGGCTGATTTAGAATCTTTGGAAAAACAAATTAAAAATTTAACCAAAAAAGCACATGGCCAGGATAAAGACGCGATAAAATTATTGGCGGATGCTGAAATTATTCGCACGAATTTAACAAATGGTGTGCCTGCACGCGCGGTTGCCGATGTTGATTCTAAACCATTTAATTTATTAACATCAAAACCAGTTATATATGTATGTAATGTGGACGAGGCATCTGCGGCAAATGGAAACGAATTTTCAAAAATGGTTATTGATAAATTTGGTGCAACCGCGCCGGTACTTATTATTTCATCAAAGATAGAAATGGAAATTGCACAGATTACTGACCCGGATGAAAGAAAAATGTTTTTGGATGACCTGGGCTTAAAACAATCTGGATTGGAACAGGTTATAAAAACTGGTTATAAAACATTGGGCCTGCAAACTTTTTATACAGTGGGACCCAAGGAAGCACATGCCTGGACAATAACCGCCGGTATGACCGCGCCAATGGCGGCCGGAAAAATTCACACCGACTTTGAACGCGGATTTATTCGCGCCGAAATCATAACCCCGGATGATTACCTGCAATATGGTGGCGAGGTTAAGGTAAAGGAAGCCGGCAAAATGCGCACAGTTGGTCGCGATTATGTAATGCAACCCGGCGACATTTGCCATTTCTTGTTTAATGTGTAAAAAAATTATTAAATTTTCCCGGTGTTTTTGATAAAAATGCTCAAAAAGACCGGGAATTTTTTTGCATTATTTGAACTCTGTACTTTGAACTTTGAAATTTAATTTTTTCCCGGCCTTTTTAATAAAAATATTAAAAAAACCCGGGAATTTTTTTATCAGTGCGTCAGCACTGTCCCCTTCTTTATGAAAGAAGGGGTGGATGGCGAAGCCGGACGGGGTAATTGTGAAAAATTTAAGTAAGTTGGTGTAATTATGACCACACCAGAAGCCATAAATATTTCACAACTACCTCCCCCTGCATTCGCGATGCTCATTCCGGGTACTCCTTCTTTCATAAAGAAGGAGACAATGTGGCTGAATGCCACATTGGAAAAACTTTGAATTATTCCATATACAATAATTTTTCTAACTTTTCATTTATATCGGTAATTTTTTGATTTATGTCGGCAATATCATCATTTGTATAGTTTTCACCTTTTATCATGCCACGCATAATTTCACCGCGTTTGTTTTCCAAAGTTTCCAACTGTCTTTTTAATTTTAATGACACAATAAATTTTTCAGAATTTTTTTCATCCCAACCTAAATCAGGCACAGATTCTTCAAAAGAAATATTTAATGTTGATAAAAATTCAGCATATTGACTGGCGATATCTGGGAATTTATTCACAATATATATAACTGTATTTTTTGTAACCAAATCGACATCTGGTAATTTTATATCTGGTACATCGTCTTGCCTGCGCATACGCCATTCGCTAAATTCGCGTGATTTATATTCTTGTTCATATTCATATTGTAATTTTTTATCAGTAATTTTACTTAATTCATTTTTCAAAAATCTTTCGGCCTGAACGCGTCCACCCGGTGTTTTAACCAGATAATTTTTATTTACAATATTCCATAAAAAATCAATTAAAGGTGTGGCATCATCAATTATTTTTTGCATTGCCGCCACCCCACCAGATTTCAAAACCTCGTCCGGATCTTTACCACCCGTCACAAAAGCAAACCGCACATCTGAATTATCACGAATAAACGGCAGAACAATTCCGCATGCACGCGCCGCCGCCTTTTGCCCTGCCCCATCACCATCAAAGCAAAAGATTATATTTCTATTTGATTTACAAAGCAGTGCAATATGATCTTCGGTTAATGCAGTACCCAATGGCGCAACCGTTTCGCCAAAACCGTGACATTGCATTTGAATTGCATCGATTTGACCTTCGACCACGATACTGCGATTTTTTTTATAAATATTTTCACGCGCAAAATTAAATCCAAATATAGTTTGCCGTTTGTGGAATAATTCTGTATCGGTTGTGTTAATATATTTTGGTTCTGACCCATCCAGGCTTCGTCCAGAAAATGCAATAACTTTACCTTTTGGGTCAAAAATAGGAAACATTAATTTATTACGAAAGAAATCATATAAACCATATTCACCACGGCGTGCAAGTCCGGTTGCCAATAAATTATCCTGTTTTACATCAACAAATTTACTAGAAATAATATTGTTTTTTGGTGCATAGCCAATACAATATTTTTTTATCATTTCATCTGTAAAGCCGCGTCCGCGAATATATGCCAATGCATCCGCACCGGCATCTGTAAATAATAAATCCTGATAAATTTTTGATGCGCGTGAACAAATATCAAAATAAGAATCTTCGGCGGCGATGCGTTCAGGCGATTTTTGCTGCACGGTGGGCATCTTTAATCCCGCCATATCCGCCAATTCTTGCAGCGCTGTTTTGAATTCTACATGTTCAGAATTCATAGTAAAAGAAATAATATCGCCATGTGCACCACAACCAAAACAATGATAAAAACCTTTTTCTTCGTTCACAGAAAAAGATGGTGTTTTTTCATTATGAAATGGACAGCATCCCCAATAATTTTGACCTTTCTTGGTAAGTGGCACACGACGACCAATTACATCAACCAGTGACAACCTGGCACGCAATTCATCAACAAAATTATTATCGTATTTTGCCAATTACTTTTTTCCTTTTTTTGCCGGTTTTCGTGCGTATTGGGACGGTTTTTTATTGTTTATCAATTCAATTGCTTCGTCCAAACTTGGTTTTTCTTTGACCGAAACATTAACACGTGCAGACGAAATATATGGACCATATCGCCCAGACGCATAAAACAAAATTCTTTGTTTTGTTGCCGGGTTTTCACCCAGGTCTTCAGCAACACTGCCTTTTGTTTTTTTATCCAATAAATCTTTCGCGGCGTCCAATGTAATTGTGTCCGCCGTATAACCCTTGGCCGATGCATTTTGTTTTCCATTTGAAACATAGGGTCCGAATTTACCAGTTGGATAAAATGTAATACCATCACCCAAATCAATTGGTTCAGTTGACTTTTTTTCAACCATTTCAGTTGACACATCTGTAACATTTTCATCACCAATTTTGACAGTGTAATCACAGGTTGGATAATTATTACATCCAATAAATGCACCATATTTTGATAATTTTATACCCAATGTTCCACCGCATTTTGGACATTTTACCCCAGAATCTTTGAATAAATGTGTCGCCATAAATTCATTTATAACATCCAGTATCTCGGATGTTCTGATACCGCGTGCCGCATCTATTGTATTACTTGTCGGGGTCCAGAAATCACGCAACGCGGTTAATTTATCATTTTTACCATTTGACACATCGTCCAGGGTATCTTCGGTTTTAGCGGTAAAATTAACATCGACCAATTCGTTAAAATACTTTGATAAATATGCAGTTATAATCCAGCCAGCATTTGTTGGATGAAAACGATGCTGTTTATCTTGTTCGACATAATTTCTATCAACAATAGTTGACATAATTGTTGCGTATGTTGATGGACGACCGATTCCTAACTCTTCTAACTTTTTAACCAATGACGCCTCGGTAAATCTTGCCGGTGGCATTGTAAAGTGCTGTTCAGGAATAAATTCATTTATATCAATTTTATCACCAATGGACAGTGGTGGTAACTTTGCATTTTCTTCGTCCGAATCATCGTCTTTGGTTTCATTATAAACCTTCATAAAACCATCAAAAGTGCATGTTGTTCCAACAGTGTGGAATATCGCATCCGCTGTATCTGGTTTTATATCAACGGCAACCGAATCAAATTCAGCGTTTGTCATTTGACATGCAATTGTGCGTTTCCATATCAAATCGTATAATTTCTGTTCGTCATTTTCCAGACCCGATGCCGGGTTATCGAAATGTGTTGGACGAATTGCCTCGTGCGCTTCCTGGGCATTTTTAGATTTTGTTACATAAACATTGGGGGTCTTAGGCAGGAATTTATCCCCATATGTTTTACCAATATATTCACGAATTTCAGAAACAGCGTCCACAGACAAATTCGTTGCGTCTGTACGCATATATGTAATAAAACCTTGCTCGTATAATTTTTGTGCAACAGACATCGTGCGCTTTGATGAAAAATATAATTTACGCGCGGCCTCTTGCTGTAATGTGCTGGTTGTAAAAGGTGCAAAAGCACGACGCGATGTTTTCTTTTTTTCAATATTTTGAACAACGGCCGAAACCACAGGTTCGCCTAAATCCGCCAAGATTTTATCAATTGTATCTTTGTCTTTGATAGTTTGTTTATCAATCTTTTCGTTTTTATATTTAGATAAATTTGCCTTGAACTCGGAACCTTGAACCGTGCAATTTGATGTTAATGACCAATATTCTTGTGGGCGAAAAGCCTCGATTTCGCGTTCGCGGTCAACAACCAATTTCACCGCAACCGATTGAACACGACCAGCCGAACGACCCAAATTTCGACGCCACAATAATGGCGAAACACTGAATCCAATTAAATAGTCCAATGCCCTGCGCACAATATACGCATCAACCAAGTTATCATCAATTTCACGCGGCTCTTTGATAGCGGCCATAACCGCATTTTTCGTAATTTCATGGAAAGCCACACGATATGTGGGCCGCCCATCTAAAACTTTTTTAGATTTTAATATATCTAATAAATGCCATGCAATAGCCTCGCCCTCGCGGTCAGGATCCGATGCCAGGTATATCGCATCGGCCTTTTTAACCAAATCAATAATAAGTTTTATCTGCTTTTCTTTGCCAGGCATAATTTGCCAACGCATTTTGAAGTCATTATTTGTATCAACACTGCCGTTTTCAGGTACCAAATCACGCACATGCCCGACGGATGCAACGACCTTCCAGCCGGTGCCCAGGTACTTTTCAATTGTTTTTGCTTTTGACGGAGATTCCACAATCAGTAAATTCATATCTTAACTTCCTTTTGCAGATAATTGTTGATCTTTATTTATGTGTGCATTTTGGCAAAGTCCAAAACCAAACATCAGTGATAATAAACTGCTGCCACCAAATGACATTAACGGCAACGGCACCCCGACGGTCGGTAATAAACCCAATACCATAGAGATATTTATAAAATAATAAACGAAAAAGTTCAACATAAAACCAAAACAGACCAATTGACCAAATCTGTTCCGGCATGTTTTCGCGCACCAAAACAGCACTAAAATAATCCAAGTATATATCGCCAATAATATAAATGCGCCAATAAATCCGAATTCTTCACCCAGCATTGTAAAGATAAAATCAGTCTGTTTTTCAGGTAAAAAAGATTGTTGCGATTGGGTTCCCTGCATATATCCCTTGCCGAAAATACCGCCCGAACCAAACGCGATTTTTGCCTGGTTTATTTGATAGCCGGTGCCTTTTGAATCATGTTCTGGGTTAACAAAAGTAATAATGCGTTCGCGCTGATAGTCATGCATACCACCAAACCAGACAACCGGTGCCGCCATAACACCCAAAATTGCCATAATAATAAACCATTTTTTCTGGGCACCAACTATATAAAACATCCCAAGCATTATCATCATCATAGATAATGCAGTTCCTAAATCAGGCTGGATAACAATTAACGCAAATGGCACCAATGTCATACATACGGGCGTAATATAATTTTTCGCCAATGTTAATTCCACAGAATTCATCCATGCAAAATATCGCGCCAATGCCAACACCAACGCAATCTTTATAAATTCAGACGGTTGAACATTCATAAATCCCAAATTCAACCAACGCTGGGCCCCCATGCCGACATCGCCAACAAATGTAACCAATATAACCAAAATAAACGCAATTGCATAAATCAAATATGCAGATTTTAACCATGTTTTTATATTTGAAAAAGCAACCACAAAAAACACAACAAATCCCAATAATATTTTTAACAGTTGTGGTGCCGCATACGGTTGCCATTTTCCACCCCCGGCCGAAAACAATACCATCACAGAAATGGCTAAAACAATGCACATAGGTAAAAATAATCCCCACAAAAACCGCGACAATTTTTCAGAAATTGTCATCATATTTGCATTTGAAACACGCGTTTGATGAACCATTTTTAACCCTTTAATAATGTTTTCATTACGGCCGATACAGTGCGTGCAGCCGGTCCACTGCCCCCGGAATGTTCTGTGATTATACATACGGCATAGCGCGGATTATCAGTTGGCGCATATCCAACGAACAATCCATGGTTTCGTTTGTTCCACTCTAATTGACCCGCAGATAATACCCCTGTGGCGCGTTCTTTCTTGGAAATATTACGCACCTGGGATGTGCCGGTTTTTCCACCCATTTTTGCACCATTTATATCAATTGCGCTGCCTGCGGCGGTGCCACCCGGTTTTGTAACCATTTCCAGCCCTTGCAATACATAATCGATATTTTTCTTGTCCAACCCAAGAGTATCAAAATTATTCTTTTTATCACTTTGAATCAGGTGCGGAACAACAACCTTGTTTGACGCAACACGCGCCATCATTACCGCCAATTGCAGACAATTTGTTAAAATAAATCCCTGGCCAATTCCAGAAATCACAGTATCACCCGGTACCCATGTTGCCCCAACATGTTTTTCCTTCCAAAATTTATCAGGCATAACACCGGCCATTTCTTTTGGAAAAATATCAGTTAAATATTTCTGATTCAGCCCCAGTCTTAATGCCATTTTACGAATTGCATCAATACCAATCCTTAACGCCAGACGATAAAAATAAATATCGCAAGAATGTGCCAATGCCCCCGCCAGATTCATTGTGCCATGACCTTTGGCCTCCCAACAGTGATAACGACGGTCGCCATAATCCCAATGTCCATTACAAAAAACAGTTTCCTTGGGTGTTATTGCGCCAGATTCCAATGCCGCCAACGCCACAACAATTTTAAAAGTAGAACCCGGTGGAAATAATCCCTCGACAGTTTTATTCACAAATGGTTTTGTATAATCACTGCGTAATTTTTCGATATATTCTTCGGCATCGTCATCGGTAAATTTATTTGGATTAAACCCAGGTGCCGATGTCATCGCCAAAATTTCGCCTGTTTCTATATCCAACGCAACGCCACATCCGGCCTTGTGCTTTATCAATTCGTCATACATAACCTTTTGTGCATCATAACGAATTGTTGTTTTTATATCCACGCCGGGAATTGGTTTTATAAATTGTTCTTCATCTTCGCCAGTAATTCGTCCAACCGCATTTGATACCATAACAGTTTGACCTGGTTTTCCCGCCATATCATCATTATATTTCTTTTCCAATCCTAAAACCCCGGTTGTGAAAAACGGCGCATTTGGCACAGGATTTTTCGGTGCGCCAACATATCCAAATATATGCGCCCCAGATTCACCCATTTCATATACACGGGAATAACCACTGGATATATGCACACCCGGCAGATTTTTTGCCTGAATTTTTGCCAACTTTTTCCAATCAGTGTGTTCAGATATCAACACCGGTTGAAATCTTTGCTGTTTGCGCATTTGTGCATAAATTCGCTTTAATGTTTTTTGGCGCAGGTTCAAATCATTTGTTAATATTTTCAACAAATTATCGATTTCATTTGTTTCTTCGGGCACGACATATATACGATAAATAGGCGTATCGCGTGAAATTGGAATACCTTCGGATGATAAAATTTTACCGCGTTCAGGCATATTGATTTGAATACGAAAAGAATTATTTTCAGATTTTCGTCTGTAATCACGAAATTCGAAAATCTGCATTTGCAACATACGCAAAACCAATACAGAGGTAAGCACCGCCCCAGTTGTTAAAAACAACGCACTTCGTCTATCAAAAGTATGTCCAACCTCTATATCAATCATCGTGGTGCAGCCTTTTTAATGCGTTTATAAATGGAATATACAGTGCCGATACCCATATAAATGTCCATATACAGCGAAATATCATAACCCAAGAAATATTTATTATCATTAACAAAAATAAAGAAAATCCAAAAAATATCATAAATGGAACAATTGCGTTTTTATCTGCACGCTGTAAATCAATAAAATATTGGAATCCATTTATCGCGTATGCAATAAAATACATAGTTGTCCAAAATAACTTTGTATCACAAGAATAATCTATTAAAAAGCAAAACAAAATAGAAATTGCCGGAAACCAAGGGATTGGTCGCACAAAAGAATAAAAAAATATCGGTATAATTGCTAATATTCCACCTGGATTCCAAAAATGTAATTGCAAACGCCACAGAATAATCACCGCTAAAAATGGTGATGCATTACACAAAAAAGAAATAAAATTCTTTATCATTTATATTCATTATTATTGTTAAATTCCAACACTTTGACGCGTGATACAGAATCAGGTTTTAATACTATAACATCGCGGTCGTTTTTCATTGTTCCAACCATAATACCATTTGGTAAAACACCACTGATATTACTGGTTATGACGGTCATACCTTTGGACGCTTTGAATTCAGGTCGGCTGAATAATCCAATTTCAGGTGTTGCAGAACCATCGCCAGTTAAAAATCCATAAACCTCGTCCCCGGCGATTCTGACGGCAATACTGCTGTCTGCATCATTTAGTGCGCGCACGCGTGAAAAATCC
>Ga0310786_10001367_pt1 | contig 39236 bp, 37 predicted proteins | sample AusTroGonzalo_MG_FD_203881 | JGI IMG/M metagenome (GOLD analysis project Ga0310786, IMG submission 203881) | Bovine rumen microbial communities from tropical cattle in Woodstock, Queensland, Australia - Gonzalo_03 (v2) (version 2) | ecosystem: Host-associated > Mammals > Digestive system >... | reverse complement strand
GTTTAAATCAACATATTTTTTTATAAATTTTTACATTTTTTAATTTTTATATAAAATATTCTGTATGATACGGATTTATTGACATACAACCATTTTTATTTATTTTTCTTAATTTTTATCATTTTACATTTCGTCCGAAAACGTCCCTTTAAATCGCAAGGGTTTAGGAATAAAAAATAACTGAATACAAACGGTTAATTCTCCACCCCCATGGGGGAGTGCGGCGCAGCCGGGGGGGAATCTGGAGTATTTGTTATGATGGATGATTAGAACAGAATTGGTTCCCCGCCTGGGGCGGGGAATTAACACCGTTGGGGCAGAACACCCTCCACGGGCGGGGAATAATACTTTGGAATAAAAATACAAATGTATTTTGCTTTGATACAATAATATTGCATATTTTTGAGCAACATGATAGAATTCAAATTAGCAAAGAAGGAACGAAAGTCGTGAAACCCGCAGAAAGCTACACACACACACACACACACACACACACACACAACTAAAGCGTTGCTTAGCATTTTTATTATTCGTTATAATTCCATATAATTCTTTTGCAGTTGATGCATGTGTTCAAAATGATACAGTTGCAGTTATTTTAGATAACTCTGTTGGAAACGGTAGTTCTTATGATTCTACAAAGTCTTCACCAAAAGTGACTGTAAATATGCCGTATGGCACACTGTATGGTATAGCGGCATGTCTAAGCAGTAATTTTGGTGTGCCTGATGGCGGAAATATTAGCCAGTCGATATATACAGACAACGGCGGTGTGTTAATTGATAATGGTAATATTGTTGTTGGTGGTGAACAAAATGGTTCATATTGTTGGTGTAGAATAACATATCCGGTGGTTTCTAATTGGATGTGGATTGCTGCACCCAGCTGGTATCAAAAGACCAATAGTCCTTGTGCTTGGAGATGTCAAGCAGATTGTGGTTGGCATATTTCTAATTATTCTGTTAAGCGGGGTGCTGCATTTAATTTATTGCAAAATTGATATGATTATATATTTGGGGTTCTTTAAAATCTGTCGTGTGATTTAATAAAACTGCGCATATATTCAGGGTCAAATGACATCATTATTTCTGATAATGAATATTCACGGCGATTATTTGAATATATTATTAAATCAATTGGTGCTGGGGCAGGTGATGTACCACGCATAATTAATTTTAATTCGGCGGTCATTTTATTGTTTATAATTTGCATATTACCTGTAATATCTGTATGTTTTAATGATAATGAAATAGGCTTGGTTGTTTTTATGTCACCATTGTTATATGTTCCAATTATTCTTAATTTTTTTATTGGTGTTATTCCATTTTCCAAAGCATTTGCCAATGTATATTCTGCATTTAAGGTTGTTATATTTTGTGCAGATGCATAAAAATCAGCCAACCCAAGACCATATAATTTTCCACCATCAAACGATAAATCAAATACACCATTTATATTTTCTATGATATCATGAGCAATTTTACCAGATGTTTTTAAATTTATTTCAGCTGTGATAATCGAGTCTGAAATGTTAATCGGCATATCATTTGGTAATAATTTTTTATCCAACACAAATTTATTTAATTGTATGTTTATATCATAAGCAATATTTTTTTTCTTGATTGTTGCTAATAAATTACCACGACTAGAATCTGTAATTGAAAATGTTTGTACGTTCGGTTTTAATACGTATATGAAATTGTTATATTTATGTCCATTATAAATCAAAGAATCTGCCAATAACGATATATTTACATCTAAATCAAATGGTATAGTTATTGGTGCATTTACAAAGAAAGATAATTCTTCGTAATTATTTATAAAATCTTGGGATGTAAAGGAATCAATATTTAATAAATTGGTTTTTAATGTTAATTTTTTCCCTGAAACAGAACCCGTAAATTTATGTTGTGCAATTTCTAGATTCAAATTTGAAATATTGTCTTTTTTATAATTACCAGAAATAATGTATGGTAAATCACGCATAGACCGCAAATCTAGACGTGATAACCATCTTTTAAAATTATCACCTGTTATGTAAAAATAATCTTGTTTTGTCATCAAAGACCATTGTTTTGATTTTGGTGTAAAAATCACAGTATCTTTATCCCAAACAAAATCACCACTTTCGGATAACATAAAGTCAGGTAAAAATTTCAATTTAGTGTTTGCCCATATCAATGATTTGTTTTTTGCCCAATCATATTCAACTGAATAATTATTTTTTGTAAATGTCAATGTACCAGCTGTATCGTTAAATTCAAATTTAATTTTTCCGTTATCGGTTAATTTTCTAATAGACTGAACCAATGTTTGCAAATCAGGTGTTTGTTCTTTGGACAATATATTTGCGGTTGTAAAATTATTATTTACTGTTAAATTGCCTGTGATTTTATCACCGTATGCAAATGTAGTGCAAGACCAATTATTTGGGGTACCATTGAATAAACATTTTGTTGGAATTTCATTTTCATGTAATGAAACCATAACATTATGAACACCATCTTTATCTATTTTGCCACCATTTAATATTAAATCATCTGCGATAATATCTTTGATAGTTATACTGTTTTCTTTGCCGACAATATTGATATACAAATGTTTAAAATTTTTATTTATAAATTTAATATTACCATAAAAATCCATATCATAACTGGCGTTTTTAAATATTTCTGGCTGTTTTACTGCAAAAGACATATCAAAATCAGCATTGTGAGAGTTCAATTTGATGTTTTTATAACCGTTTGGCAATAAATCAATTGTGCCATTTACACCATTTGCAGATATGTTATCAAAGTTAATTCCATATTCGCCGTCCCATTGTATATCTGCTGTGATAGGAAATTGTCCGGTAATACGTGGATATTTAAATTCAAACCATTTGTTTATATCTTGGGCAACAATATTTATGTGTGCGTTTGCTGTGCCGTCTGGTAATAGCGTTCCAGACAAAGTTAAATGATTATTTTTATTTTTTATCATAAAATTATTATTAACAGATTTAATTTCATATTTATGCTGGTCTGTTCGGATAATCGCATTTACAATGTTTTTTGATAAATCAGCAGTTATAATTTCATATTCTTTGTTTAAAAAATGAAATTTTGAATTATTTACAACAATATTATTATTCATATCAAATGGTACAATTTTAGTTATTATCAAATATGCACCATTTATAACAATGTCTTTATATATACGCGCTTTGTCCATATTAAATATATCAGACAAAGGCATTGTAAATGTAAAAGAAGATATAAATCCGTTCGGAACAGTTATATTGTGTGCAGTTATTGTTGTTTTACCCAGTAAGCTGAAATTTACATTACCATGAATTGTAGCTTTGATACCAGTTTCTGCGAATATCGCATTTTCTATTTTTTGTTTCCAAGAATTCAGATGAATCATAGGTGGAACAATAACAAATGCTAATGCTAAAAGACCTAGTATTGACACTATGAACCATGTAATTCTGCGTTTGTATCTGGGTTTTAATGACATAATTCTCTTTCCTTGTATTTTCATTATAATGGATTATATTAGTGTATGTGAATAAAAAAATAACATGAAACAAAATAAAAGTGTTTTTTTCTTGGAATCTGATTATGCCCCAATGGGTGATCAGCCAACTGCCATATCTGAATTAGTGGCAGGTGTTTTAGATGGACGCAAATCACAGGTTTTATTAGGTGTGACTGGGTCTGGTAAAACTTTTACAATGGCGAATGTTATTGCACAATTATCCAGACCAACTTTGATTATGGCACCAAACAAAATACTGGCGGCACAATTATACACCGAAATGAAATCTTTTTTTCCACGTAATCATGTTGAATATTTTGTTTCTTTTTATGATTATTATCAACCAGAAGCATATGTACCGACAACAGATACTTATATAGACAAAGATGCTGCTATAAACGAGCAATTAGATCGTATGCGACACAGTGCAACACGCGCGATGATGGAAGAAAAAGATGTCATAGTGGTTTCTTCTGTTTCTTCTATCTATGGAATAGGGGCACCTGAACAATATGCTGCTATGAAATTAGTATTAAATGTTGGTGATAAAATATCAGAAAAAGATGTTATGCGTGCGTTGGTTGATATTCAATACAAGCGCAATGAAATGGGTTTTTCGCGTGGTGAATTTCGTGCGCGCGGTGATGTTTTAGATATATTTCCTTCGCATTCCCAAGACAGAGCATGGAAAGTATCTTTTTTTGGGGATGAAATTGATGAGATATGGGAAATAGATATTTTGACTGGTGCAAAATTACAGAAGTTGGATAGAATTGCAATATATCCAAATACGCATTATGCAACACCTATGCCATCTGTGTTGCAGGCGATAAACCAAATTCGTAAAGATTTAGATGACAGGTTAAAATATTTTCATGAAAATATGAAGTACATAGAAGAACAAAGATTGCGAGAACGTGTTAATTTTGATATAGAAATGATGGAATCAACCGGTACATGTCGTGGAATTGAAAATTATTCAAGATATTTAACAGGACGTTTGCCGGGGCAGCCGCCACCAACACTGTTTGAATATTTACCAAAAGATGCTATTTTATTTTTAGATGAAAGTCATGTGACTGTACCACAAATTGGTGCTATGGCACGTGGGGATAGGGCGCGTAAAGAAACTTTGTCGCAATATGGTTTTAGATTGCCTTCGTGTGTAGATAATAGACCGTTGAATTTTGATGAGTGGGATGCTTTAAGACCGCAAACAATTTTTGTGTCTGCTACACCTGCGCAGTGGGAATTAGAACAATCTGGTGGAATTGTATCAGAACAAGTTATTCGTCCAACTGGTTTATTAGACCCGATTTGTGAAGTACGTCCAACAGAACACCAAGTTGATGATTTACTAGACACTGTCAAAAAAACAAAGGGTCGTGTTATTGTGACAACTTTGACTAAAAAAATGGCGGAACAATTAACGGACTATTTTGTTGAAAACGGTGTAAAGGCAAGATATTTACATTCTGATATTGAAACTCTGGAAAGAATAGACTTATTACGTGATTTGCGTTTAGGTAAATATGATGTATTGGTTGGTATCAATTTATTAAGAGAAGGTTTAGATGTACCTGAATGTGAATTAGTTGCCATAATGGATGCAGATAAAGAAGGTTTTTTACGTTCTACTCGTTCTTTGATTCAAACAATTGGGCGTGCTGCGAGAAATGAAAAAGGTCGTGTTATTTTATATGCCGATAAAATGACAGATTCTATGGATGCGGCGTTATCAGAAACTGCACGTCGTCGTAAAAAACAAGAAAAATACAATCAAGAACATAATATAATACCAAAAACTGTTTCTAAGTCTGTGTTCAATGAAGTAAAAGAGTCAATAGAAAAAACAGACAAAACAAAAAAATTTGTGTATAATAAAAATGGTGTTTGGGATAAAGAATCTTTGCGTAAAGAAATAAAATCTTTGACACAAAAAATGCATAAACATGCTGAAAATCTTGAATTTGAACAGGCTGCACAATTACGTGACGCTATTCACAAACTTGAAGATGATTTATTAATGGTGGAATAAAATGGACACAAAAACTTTTATTTTAAATTCTTTGGAAGAAACGCGAAGTTTTGCAAGAGATTTTGCAAAGACTTTAAAAGCACCGGTGACGGTTGCTTTGCATGGTGATTTAGGAATGGGAAAATCTGAAATTGCCAGAACAATAATCAAGACTTTGCGTGGAGAAAATACTGTTGTACCCAGTCCAACTTTTACATTGGTTCAAAATTATGATGGTATTTCACATTTTGATTTGTACAGAATAGGTGATGTTTCTGAATTAGAAGAAATCGGTTTGCCGTATGCCATAGATAATGATATTACTTTGATAGAGTGGCCAGATATTGCTAAAAATATATTACCAAGCAATACTATACATATTTATATTACGCAAAACGGAGATGGTAGAAAATTAGTGCTTCAATAAACTTTGAACAGCTAATGGAAAATCGGGTGCATTTGCTAAATAAGAGCCGCTGACCAATAAATCTGCACCTGCATCCCAACATAATTTTGCAGTTTGTGGATTTATGCCACCATCTACACTGATTAAATATTTTAATCCATGTTTTTTTCTGGTGTAGTTTAGCATTTTTATTTTTTGTAAAACGTTTTCATCAAAGGTTTGTCCTGCTGCGCCAGGTTTTACACCCATCACCATAATTTCATCTATGTTTTTTAATATTGGTACAATAATTTCAATATTTGATTCAGGATTTAATGCAATACCACATCTTTTACCAGATGATTTTATAACGTTTATTGCATCACGAACCCCAGATGTATTTGTTGAAATTATAATTGTGTCTGCACCTGCATTTATTGCATCTCGTGCCCAAATAGAAGGACTTTCTGTCATTAAATGTACATGTAAGTGAGCATTTGTGTTTGTGCGAATATTTGCTAATTCAGTAATTCCACCAGCAATTTTATCAACATAAAATCCATCCATTATATCGACATGTATCATAGATATTCCGCCGGATGCAAACATTGAATACGTAGCAATATCATTCATGTTAAAACACAAAGTGCTGGGCATAATTGGAATAAATTTTTTCTTTTTAATAACTTTTTTTCTGTGAAATAGTTTTTCAATTTTTTGAAGTGTATTTTGTATTTTCATCTGTTTTTGTATGTATGCATTACGTTCAGGTAATTTTGTCGTCCAAATATATTCTGACAATGCGTTTATAGTTGCGCTTTCCGTTTGATTATCAACAGGCATTTCAAAAATACGTTCAAGAAATGTATCTATGTTTTCTATTGCTGTACCACCGCCAGTTAAAATTATTTTTGTTGGCATATATTGTTCTATGTATTTTTTTGATTCTGAATAAACAGTATTTACAAGTTTTGTTAATTCTGGAACAAAAATTTCGTTTATATCCGCACGTGAAAATTTTGCAAATTTTTCAGATGAATCAGCTGGTGTAAATCTATCCATTTCATTTGGTATTGCATTTGCGACAGATATTTTTAAAATGTCTGCATCAGCATAATCAATTTCTAAACCAGATGCCAAAGTTTTTGTAATATCGTTTTGCCCAAATTTGATTTTATTAAAATATAATGGACCACGATCTGTGCAAATTGATACAGTTGTATATTCTGCACCTAAATCTAGAAATAAAACCTTTTCTTTGGGTTTTCTGTAAATCGCATTATTTAAAAATGTAGGGTCAAAAAATCCAGAAGGCTGAATATAAGAACGCCGCATAATGTCAGATAAATATTTAGTTTTTTCTTGTTCATAAAAAATTACACTGAATATAGATTTTAATTGTGTATCTATGTGACCAACTGGTGTATTGCTTATATTTTTTATTACTGGTGTGCTATAGAACACAGGAATTATATGCATAGCATAAAAATTTTCTGGTGGAATAATTTTAGAAATTTGAAGTCGCAAATCTTGTTCTGTGATTTTATGTTCATCTTTCCAATTAAGTACATCTGACACGTTTCTAAATTCAGCATCACCAAAATTACCGGTGACAAAAACAGATGTGAAATGTGTTTGTAATTGTTGTTCTAGTTCATCTATGACGCATTTCAAAGCATATATAGTGTTTGTGTTTTTTACAAAATGCGTTGCAGATTGAATTATTCTTGCATTACGAATACAATGCGCAAAACCACGAACACCGTATGTTCCGATGTCTAGACATAGAAAAGAAGAATTTACAAGGTTCATTTTGTTGTTTTAACCAAAATTCTTGCGTTATCACGCATATCTATGATATCTAATTTACGCGATAATAGTTTATGTGTTTGGTTTAATATGTTTATTTTGTTTATCGCAGCTGCGGGATTATTTTCTGGTAAATATATCATTGTGCCGTTTTTAGTACGGATATTCCAACGTCTTGATTCAACCATAGTTAAGTAATCTATGTGTTTAGATAATACGGACACACTGTCCAATATTTCTTTTAAATTATCTGGTGTTTCACCTTGAAAGACCAAAGTGTTTTCATTTTTTTCAGACAAAGGTGTGTCTATTTTTGTACCGTTTTCAGACAAGGGGTAATAATCAACCCCATCTGACCACATTGCAACGACATTATATTTTTGTGTTTTTATTACTAAATCTCCATTTGGTAATAATCTAGTAGCCGCATTTTCAATCCCAGGAACAGCTAAAATACGTTTGTTAATTAAACGCAAATCAAGAGATTTTATTTTTGTTTCAGCTGGTATTCCAACAGCCATTTTTATCGGTTCGATATCAAAATCTTTAGAGTTATTTATTATATGAATATGTTTGACCAAAGATATTGGTCCGCGTCCCATATTGCTGGTTATAATACGACTAGCAAAATAGGTTGCCAAAATAATTGACACCGCAAAATATAACCAAAAGAATAATGTTTTCTTCATGCAAGTGATTATATCACATTTTTAATAAATAGCCAATTAACAAAATAATTATTTTGCACGCAATAAATAACCACGTCTTAACATACACTTACGATAATAACCGGTTGTTTTAGATGCCGTATTTGGTGGTACAGACAACAAAGCGCGCTGACCAACGTCACGATATTCGTTTGATTGAAATGTCACCCATAAACCATCCCAATCAGGCATTTGATCATGCTGATTTGATGTCAGTAATTTTGCTAATCTGGATTTAGGGGTATAATCTGTACTTTTTATCCCCAAACAAGATTTATGGTCACGAACAAATTGTTCTGTGGTGACTGCATCATTTTCCCAATTTAATATAGTAGCATCATCAATCGAGCCACGATTTGCTGATGCGCAGGCCGTTAAACCTAGTAATAAAAATAAATATTTCATTCTCATCATTATACTATTATAATTTAATTGCGTTTGGGTGGCAATAGTTTTTATAATGTAAAAAATAGGACAGGGGATTTATCATGGCAATATCAATTGAAAATTATGTAAAATTAGCTAATTTTTACAACGAAATGGCGCGTGTTTTGTCTGCAATTTGTGTAGAAAAAGGCGGAATTGCGATGGAAAATTATGTTGGGAGATTTTTTGCTGCGGACGTGTTAGAATACATTGTTGAATATGGTCACAGATTAAAAAAATCAGATGTTAAGATTCCAAATAATGTGACTGATGCAATGAATTTATTTGAAAAACAATTTGAAAATGTAAAAAATTTAGTGACACCAAACCAAAAACCTATATATGAAATGACGCTAGAAGAATTTGAAAAAATTATGAATATTTAGTATAAATATAATAAAGAAAGATAAAAAAGGATAAAAAATGGCACAAAATAAAGTAAAAATAAATGTGTTATTGTATATCGGTATGGTATCCGCATTATTTGCTGGATGTACAAACAAAGAAAAAAATTTACAATATGATACTGTGAATGTTGTAGAAAATTTTGTTGTTGATGAACGTTCTGTGCCTATTTTTCCAAAAAAGGCTGCTTTGACGACTGATACGGCGCAAAGGTTTTCGCTGGATTTGCCGAAAAGATGTACTGTGAATTGGAATAATCAAAGTGTCGTTTCTGTTGTACCAGAAGAAAAGATAGAAATTGTGCGTTTAGATACAGGTGATGCTTTGCCTGATTTACAAGTTTCTGATTATGATTTTAAAAAAGTTTATGTCAAAGATGCATTAGAAACGTTATTAGAAGGTACAGATATTTCTGTGATGGAAATGGATACAAATTTTGAAAAAATCAGTGGTGGTATTCAAGCTGGTTCTTTGTCAGATGCTGTTGAATTGATGACCAAGTTGGGACGTGTTTATTATTCTTTTGATTCTGAATTTGGTGAAATACATTTAACAAGTCATGGTAAATGGATGATAAAAATGCCAAAAGATGAAACCATTATAATGGCGTTATTAGATGCTATGCGTGGGGCAGATATTAGAAATTTATTAGTAAATTGGCAAGAAAAGACAGTGGTATTTGAAGGTGACTATCAAACTGAACGAGAAGTTGCAAAAATAATATCTGATGTTGCATCTAAAAAATATGTGTTGGCTTGGGATATAGATATATATCGTGTGTATCCAAAGACAGATAATCCAATAATTTGGATGAATATGTTGCCTGCTTTCGGTGATAAAAATATTCGTATGTCTATACCTGGGGTTGTTGGACGCGCTTTAGTTGTCAGTCCAGAAATAAATACAAAAACATTGCAAGAATTTATGGCAACTCAGGCAAATGTTGTACTGGTATCCCAAGGGACTTTTGCAATACCAAATGGTTGGCAATCAAGATTTGATATTGGACAATGTGGTAAAGAAGATAGGCTGGAAACGGATTTGATTATTGGTGCAACAGGTGTTTATGGCAATTATGGTGGTTCTAATAAAATTGATGCCAAGATTGTGTTAAGTACCAGCAATGGTGAATTGTCTTCATTTAAAATACCAACAAATGTTGGTGATAATTATGTAATTGTTGGGATTCCAACTCATTCTTTTGTGACAACACCAGAAACTTTGATTAGTCCATTTGCTGAGTTAGTTGTGTTCATGTCTCCGCGTTTGATTTCTATAATAGATGCTGGTACTGGTGTTGATAAGATGACACCATTGGCAGGGGATGAATTAAGAGATTTTTTGAATAAATAGGATAAAAAATGTTGTTTTCGAAATTAGAAAAGAAAGTTGCTTTTAGATATATGGCTGCCAAGAAACGTGGTTTTGGGTCTGTTATTTCTTGGGTGTCTTTGTTGGGAATCATGTTGGGTGTCGCAACTTTGATTGTTGTTATGTCTGTAATGGGTGGTTTTCATGAAACATTATTATCTAGAATTATCGGAATGAACGGGCATGTGGTTGTTTATCATCAAGGTGGAACCATTTCTGATTATGATTTCTTGATGGATAAAATGCGTCAGAATAAAGTAGTTGCCGAATACACGACATCAATGGTGCCAATTGCAGAAGGACAAATTATGGCATCCGCAAATGGCAACAATTCTGGGGCGGTTGTTCGTGGAATAAGAATTCCAGATTTGATTGCCAAAACCAAAAGCGGAACTCGTATTTATGGTAAAAATTTAAATGATGTCAAAGATGGTGAATTGATAATTGGGGCATCATTATCACGTGCATTGCGCACAACCAAAGGCGATAAGATATCTTTAATTTCTGCTAATTCTGGGACGGCTACACCGTTTGGAACTATGCCAAGAATAATGGCATATCCAGTTGTTTCTTCTTTCTTTATGGGGATGTATGAATATGATTCTGGTTATATTTTCATGCCTTTGGAAACAGCACAAAAATATTTAAATATAGAAAATAGTGTGACACACATAGATTTATTTTTAACAGATGCTGAGCAAAGTGGTAAAGTTGTTTCTGCTTTGAATACTTTGTTGCCAGATGGTTTTGTTGTTCGTGATTGGCGTGATTTAAATCGTGGTTTTGTTGGTGCTTTGCAGGTTGAAACCAGTGTGATGTTTTTGATTTTATTATTGATAATAATTGTTGCTGCGTTTAATATCATTTCGTCTTTGGTTATGTTGGTCAAAGATAAAAATAAAGACATAGCTGTGTTGCGTACTTTTGGTGTATCAAGAAAATCAATGATGAAGATATTTGTTTTATCCGGAACAAGTATTGGTTTAATTGGTGCTACTTTGGGTACTGTTTTAGGTGTGATTATGTCGATTTATATAGAACAAATCAGAAAATTTTTCCAATTTATAACAGGACGTGATTTGTTTCCTGCTGAATTATATTCGTTATCTGAATTACCATCTAGATTAGTACCATCAACAGTTATCAGTATTGCTGTCATAGCAATTGCTTTGGCTTTTTTAGCAACTTTGTATCCCGCTTGGAAGGCGGCAAATACAGACCCAGTGGAAACACTTAGAAATGAATAGGATAATTAAATGGCAAGTATATTGAATTCTTTATCTAAAATATCCAAAAAAGACATAGTGCTGTCTGTGCGGGATATCAAAAAAATATTTATAGAAGGTGGTCAGCCATTGAAAGTTTTGCGTGGTGGTGGTTTTGATTTATATCGTGGGGAAATTGTTGCTTTGGTTGGGCAAAGTGGATCTGGTAAATCAACTTTGTTGCAATGCATAGGACTTTTAGATAAACCGACTTCTGGTGATGTATTTATAAATGGTTTGCCGATTGATAAAATGAATGAAGATACTCGTACTATGCTGCGCCGCCAAAAAATAGGTTTTGTTTATCAAAAACATAATTTGTTATCAGATTTTACTGCGCTAGAAAATGTTGAATTACCGATGTTGGCAAACGGGGTTGATTCTGAAACCGCTTGTAATCGTGCAACGAAATTATTGCGTTCTGCAAATGTTGCGCATCGCGCATGTCATTTTCCGGGTGAAATGTCTGGTGGGGAACAACAGAGAACTGCAATAGCACGTGCTTTGGCAAATAATCCTGAAATATTATTAGCTGATGAGCCAACAGGCAGTTTAGATCCAGAAAATGCAATAACAGTTTTTGATTTATTATTGTCTTTGGTGCGTAAAAATAATATGTCTTTGCTGTTTGTGACGCATGATATGAATTTGGCAAAACGTGCAGATAGAATTATTACAATCAAAGATGGTATAGTAAAATAAAAACAGGAGGGAAAAATGCAAAAAATAATACAGGCATCTAAATCACATAACGTTCTATACGGAGTAATAGGTATGGTTTTGTTATTTTTAACTGGTGGTTTAGTTGGTTATATAATCAATGGTTCATCAAGAATAAATACATCGTCAATGATGACCGAAAAACAGTGTCAGGATTTATCTAATAGGATAATAAATGCAGCGAATAACAATAACCCTGAATTGTTGCAACAATTAAATGAAATTTTTTCTGAAAATTGTAATAACAGAAAATTTGCAAAAATTAAAACAACAACAGTGAAACCAATGACAAAGCCTGCACCAGATATTTGTGTGCGTATAGAAAAAGTTTGGCTAGACAGATTGGAAGAATTGCAAGATGAAATTGTTGCTGATAATGATGCGCAATTTTATATAAATCGTGCAAAAATTTATGCTAATTTGGCAGATAGGGGATGTAAAGAAAATACAGAGGTTTATAAAGAATTAGCCAAGAAAGATTTAGATATTGCGCGTGCTTTGAATCATGACAGTTTAGATGATAGACGTGAAGCAACTGAAATGGTTGAAACATATAAACGTTTGCAAATGCAGGCAGAAGCGGCAAAAATGATTGAAAAAGCTAAGAAATTGACTAATCCTGCAATTGATTTTATAATTCAATTGGAAAAAATTATAGAAGAATAGGGTATAAACAATGAAAGAAAAAATAAATAAAACTGGTGCAACAAAAAAATCTAGAAGATGGGTTTGGATTGTTGTTGCCTTTATATTGGGAATTGGTATTGGGTATACTGCGCATTACTTGGTTGTGAATTGGCACAGCTTTTTTGTGACGTGTCCAAATGGTAATAAACCTGATAAACATGGATGTTGTGCTGGTGAAGTTTATACTGATGCAGGTGGTGGTTGGATGGTTTGTTGCCCAGATGGTGGTGATAACTGTTTTCCGCCAATTAAATAACAAAAAAAATACCGATTGCATATCGGTATTTTTTTATTTTAATTCAATTTCTTGGATTTTATTTAAAATATTATCAATATTTACTTCATTTACATTTTTTACCGCTAATAAATGACCACCAGATGCCAGGGCTGCCTTGATACCATTTTCATTGTCTTCAATAATTAAACATTCATCAGGTTTTAACCCTAATTTTTTCATTGCCGTGATATATATTTCTGGATCAGGTTTTGGGTTAATAACATCTTGGTTAGATACTATGAATTCAAGGTATTTATCAAGATTTGCGTATTTCATCATTGTTTCAATCGTGTTGCGAATTGAATTAGAACAACACGCAATATGATAACCACGTGATTTTAATTCTGATAAACAAAGTTCATGAATTGGATTTGGCCGACAACGTTCCACCACTAATTCCATAGTGAATTCTTGTTTCTTTTTGTTTATTTCGTCATGTAATTCGACAGGCAAACCAGTTTCATTTGATAATTTTTGCAACTTAACCTTAGTAGGCAAGCCATCATAATATATTAAATGTTCGGACAAAGGAATTTTAAATCCGTACAAAGCCAATGCACGATTTAGTGCTTCGAAATGCCATTCTTTGGCATCTATTAAAACACCGTCCATATCAAATAAAACTGCACGTATTTTTGTCATACTTTTGTATTATTTTTTGTACAAAAAGATTCTTCCACAAAGGTACGTTTAAATCAACATATTTTTGAAAAAATTTGCTTGCTTTGGTAAATTTATATAAAACATGCTATATCACTTATTTTCTGCCGTATGCAGTGTTTTTTTATTAAATTTTATATCATATATTTTTGTGGAATTTCATTTCGTCCGAAAACGTACCTTTGTGGAAGAAATTTTTGTATGTGGATATCTTTGCAATATTTATTCAAAATCCCAGAATTCTGCAGATAACAAAAAGTATAATATTTTATATTTTAATTGACATGTTTAAATAAATTGGCACGGAATGTTGTATATTCATAGTAATCGTTCATTTTATAACTATATTGACAATGGGTTGCACACCAGCTTACGCAATCTTCCAAAGAATCACCATCTCTACGCCGTAAAACCCATCTGGAAACTATCGGATATGTAGTTTTGCACCAACAATAACTGTAATTTGTGATTGGATTTACATTTTGTTCACCACCAACGACAATTGCACCATTGTCTATTAAAATATTATTTTTATATGCAGTCCATTGTGGTGTATCATGTGTGCTACTTAAACATGCAATTATTCCCCTGACGTTGCCGTATGAACCTTGCCAAGTCAAAGAGTCTTTTATTGATACATAATCATTAGTATATCGTTGTGAATTTAAAACAACCACCACAGAATCATCTGGTACACAAGCATTAACAGCAAATGCGGGATTTTGGAACAATATACACATGAATAACAATATAAATTTATAAACTTTTAGCATGTAAAATGTCCCATACTTCTGATATTTTCCGATACATAAATTCTTCCACAAAGGGACGTTTAAATCAACATATTTTTTTATAAATTTTTACATTTTTTAATTTTTATATAAAATATTCTGTATGATACGGATTTATTGACATACAACCATTTTTATTTATTTTTCTTAAATTTTATCATTTTACATTTCGTCCGAAAACGTCCCTTTAAATCGCAAGGGTTGGTTTATGTTTTTGGTGGGAATCAGCTCGCACTAATCGAGCAGAAAATAAACAAGAGTTTTCTGATTTAATGCAACAGGTAAAAGAGTTTAAAGAAAAATGGTTATCTTGTTAATCTTTTAACTTTACAGATTTCAAAAATTCGTTTGCTTCTGTATAAGATTTCAATTTAACAATTTGCAACTGTGGGTGGTTTTTAATTGCTTTGTCAATTAAATCGTATGGTGCATCATGTTTTCTTAACATATACCAAATATGATTCCATCTAAAGTTCTTCGCAGAAAACCCCTGGCGACCATGTCGTTTTGTTTTTGTGATACAGGTTTTCAAATAACACCAAATTCTTTTATACGCTGGCGCCAACAACAATATTAAAGTATCCGCATTATCCAGCCGTTCATCAAAAGCATACCATTCATAGATTCCTTCAATTATCCATGCATCCTTTGCAACAGTTTGTTGAATAATCTGGTTTATTTTCTCTTTTCTTGTATCGCGTTCTTTACCTTGTGGCACAGCATACGGGTCATACAAATCCAGATACACAACAGGCAAATCAAATTTCTTGCTTAAATTTTCCGCCATTGTTGATTTACCAGAACAAGACCCACCCATAATAATAATTTTATTACCAATTTTCATATTTGACCTTTTTGATAACAGAATATAATATACCATAAAAATCTAGGATATGATATAATAAAAGTCGATTTAAAAGGATGATATATGAATATGCCGAAAGTTTCTGTTATATTGCCATGTTATAATGTTGCAAATTATATGGATGCTATGTTTGAATCTTTGCGTAATCAAACAATGAAGGATATTGAAATAATTTGTGTGGATGACAAATCAACAGATAACACTGTTAAAAAAATTCGTGAATTTATGAAATCTGATAAACGTATAAGTTTGTATAAACTTGCTAAAAATCATGGTGCCAGTTATGCGAGAAATTACGGGTTGAAAAAAGCAAAAGGAAAATACGTATGCTTCCTGGATCCTGATGATTTTATTGAAAACGATTTTACTGAAAAACTGTATAAAAATATAACAGAAAATAAATCTGATGTGGCCAAAGCAAAATTCAAAGTTGGTGACAAATACTGGCAAACACACGAATTTGTAAAAAGAAACTATTTGTGTTTCAGCTCTGAACATTGTTCTGCAATGTATAACAAAAAGTTTTTATTGGAAAATAACATTTTATACCCAGAAGATATTATCACGGGTGAAGATGCTGTATTCTTATCAAATCTTGTATTACATACCAAGAAAATCACAACCACAGATGATACAGAATATCATTATGTTCGCCGTGAAAAGTCTTTGGATTCTGAAAAATTATCGCACAAACAAGTTTTAGCTAGAATAAAAATGCTGGATTACAAAATACAAACGTTAAAAGACCATGAGTTTAATACTTATGAGGATAAACTTATTTTTATCCAGCGACATATTTTAAACCATTTTTGTTATGCTGTTGATCCCAAACGTATATCGGAATCAGATAAAAATTTACTGTTTAAATGGTTTATAAACAATCGCAAAAGTTTTATTGCATAATATAGTTTAAACGAAAAAAACTGCCTCGGTGGATTCTCTTGGCTGCGCCTGCGGGGAAACCGTAACGATTGTGGCGTGCTGCGCTTCCACAATCTACTTGTTTTCGAACGGAGCAAATCCTTGGAAATCTTGGCTGTTCGAAGATTGGTTAAAATTAGTGTTTTGTAGATACGGTATTTTCGAACCTGTGTAAATATTGAAATCCAAAGAAAAACCGCACTTTTTAGGTGCGGTGTATCTTTTGGTGGGAATCAGCTTGCACTAATCGAGCAGAAAACAAGCAACTATTCACCGATTTGATGCAACGGGTAAAAGAGTTTAAAGAGAAATGGTTAAATACTTAATAAAATATCACCAATTTGTTTTCTAACATTATGGTAATGCTTTTTATCTTCTTCTGTTCTGCCAATCAGATGTTCGCCTGTTGCAGAGTTATCTGAAACAACCAACAATGCAGATGCGTTTTTCTTTATCTTTTTCATACACCCAAAGAAAGTTGCTGTTTCCATTTCTATCGCTTTTGCCCCCATTGTTCTGAATTCGTTCAAATGCAGGTATTCAGACATTACGCTATCCATAGAAATTACAGGGACATTTAAAACTTTTATGTTTTTATCATGACAAATATTAACAATTTGCTTATTTAATTTTTTTGTTGAATATATTTTTTCAAACAGGTTTTTTGAATCTAATTTATCATGTAAATATAGTGTAGCACCATTCCCGGAAATCACGTATTCAGGAATAATAACATCACCAACCTTGATTTCTGGAACTAATGCACCAACAGAGCCAATAAATACAAAATTATCACAATGTGCTTTATAACATAACAAGCAAAAATCTATTATATTCGGCGCACCAATTTGTAATGTGATAAATAAATAATTTTTTTTATTGTGTTTTATGTTAAATGTGTTTGCAAATCGACCAGAAAAAATTTGTTTTACTTTAATTTTTTTATCAAAAATTTTATCTGTTGTCCACGATGGAGCAACAAATATACAATCAAAACGTTCCTTGTTTGATATGCCATAAATATCTTTTAACATATCATTCGGTAAAGAATTTTTTTCAAGAGCTTTTATTAATTTGTTCATAAATTATACCTTTTATTTTCATGTATTAAATTATATCACAGAATATATAGATTATAAAATAAAATCGCCTCGGTGGATTCGAACGGGGCAAACCCTTGAAAATCTAAGTTGTTCGAAGATTGGTAAAATTTTGTGTTTTTCGGATACGCTTTCTTCGAACCGCCCGAACAGTATAAAAACCAAAGAAAAACCGCACTTTTTAAGTGCGGTGTATCTTTTGGTGGGGTTGTAAATTAGTACGGTTTTTCATATACAAGATTTTATAATTTACAGGGTTTAACAGGGTAAAAATTGTATTTTTAACACCCTTTTATGATGGTAAATCGGATAAATCAGCAGATCTCCCTAAAAAATTAACAGGGAATGAAAATAGATTTTTTTATAAAACAGGCAATATTATAAACTAGTTAAATCGTCAACGACTTCTTCAGTTTTTCCGACCTTTTCAAAAATTTCTTTATCTAATTCAGATATAATGTTTTGTATATTAAACTTATCTTTTTCTACAAAATTGTGCATAAAATACAATATAGTTTGCTGACACAACGATTCTAAAATTTTTATTTGGTCAAATAAAAACTTTGGTTCTGTAAATTCGGCATAATCGCTTTTGGCTCTTTTATTAAAACCACCAACATGTGCTATTGCACTTCGTATACCATATATATCCCGTACAAACTTAGCAATATGCGGATTTTTTAAGATATATACTAAGCGCGTCCTTAATTTAAACGAAATCTCACCTTCCTTACCGTCACCAGCCAATAAACTTTCCAATACAGTCACAAATCCTGTTATCTTATAAAACGCATCGCTGGTGTTACAAGCACGATTAAATGTTATTAATGCCAGTAATAATTCAGATTCTTCTGAAAGTTTTTTACTATCAAATTTTAGTATAAACTCTGCAATCTGTATTGTTTTTGCTAAACTTATAACAACGGGTTCTCTTATTAAATCGTATCCAACGTATTGAAGTTTTGGCACAAGGCAACCAAAATCTGTATGTTGTATATTTCTATAAGCAGGCTTCGTGTTGCCCACATAAGAAATAAAGAATGTCCCCATTTGAAGGTCACTTGATGTATGTAATCTAAAGTAAAGTATCGTATTCACAAATGCACCGAATATAAGGTTTGGATCAATATCATATAGGTCATCAAAACCACCTTTCCCGTTTGGTAGTTTTGTCGCGATAAGGACATATTCAGGAGTTAAGCCTATAACCAAATTTTCTATAGCATACATCTGATAAGCAGTTAAATTATATAAATGGTCTACATATCGTTCTCTAAACATGTCAACAGGTAATACTTTATAACCGTTGAAATCAACGTCTAAAATCTCTTTGTCTGGATTCACGTTATACAAGTAAGCAAAAGCTATGGTCTCTTGTGTTAATTTAAAAATTGGTTGTGGTTGCGGCAAATCTTGCATAAAAAATTCCTTTTTTCGTATTATAAATAGATTTATTGGTATTCCAAGAACAAAATCTTAAATTTATATCTATTTGAAAAAGGTAATTTTTCACTTATAATTTGCAAAAAGGTCATGCAATGGATAATAAAAGTATGGATTTTGTAAAAACCAAATTAAACGATACGTTGGCTAAATTTTTGCAAGGCAGTTATCCCGATGATGTAAAATTTATTGTTAAAAATTCGATTAAACGCAAAATCAATAAATCAAATGTAGATATTTTATCTTGGTATAATAACATATTGCTTTTGCTTATTAATCAGCAAGACATATTTATCAATAAACTATTTTTGCCGGTATATTCTGACAACACCAAGGAAAATGAGAGCTGTTTAATCTTTGAATTGTTGGATGTTTATGAAACACAGCTTGCACGTATATCAGACCAACGAAAAGAATATAAAAACAAATTAAAGACATATCAGAAACTTGAAAGAACATTGTTAAAAATGGAACCCAAATTAAAACAACAAATAAAAGATATTATCCCAAATAATGTGGATAATTATGCGTATGTTTTATGGTGTCGCGAATTTGTTAAAAATAATAAAATCTTATTAAAAAATATAAAAACAGACATTGAGCAATATAAACCACAAGATTCTGTATATTATTCTCAAAAAAGGAAAAATATTGCAGAATCGTACGCAATATCAATCTGTAAAATAATTGACCGGTTTATGAGAGAAAAACTTACAGTTAATGGTAAAATAGTTGAGCATTTCTCAATTTTAGCAGAAATAATGAATGAAGCGTGTAAAATATTTGGAATTAAAAATCCTGTTTACGACAAAGAAGTTATCAAAGGAATTTTTAGCAAAATCAATTACTAATTTGGTAGGTTTTTTACACTAATTTTTATTCAAGAATTATACTTTGTTCGAGGCTTTATTTGCCTGTTTTTTATGTTTTTATTTACATTGAACAGGGAGGTATCTATGACTGATTTATCTGTCACAAAAATAAACATAAACCAAATTAAACCATACAAGAATAATCCGAAATTGCATAATAAAAAGCAGGTTTCGCAAATTGTGAACTCAATCAAAGAGTTTGGCTTTGTAAACCCAATCCTTATTGATGAAGATGGCGAAATAATTGCAGGTCATGGGCGCTATATGGCGGCACAAGCCATGAATATGACAAATATTCCAGCAATTGTTTTATCGCATTTAAGTTCTGTGCAAAAGCGAATGTACCGTATTGCTGACAACAAACTAACTGAACTTGGAAAATGGAGCCCAGAACTACTTGAAATTGAATTTAAAGAGCTTTCTGTGCTTGATACTAGCATAGATTTAGAAATTACTGGGTTCGAAACCGAAGAAATAGATAAGTTTATTTTGAGCGGAAACAAACAATCAGACCCAAAAGAAGAGGAAGTTCCAATGCTGTCTGATGCGGATAAAAGATGCTCAAACGGTGATATTTGGCAATTGGGACGACATTTCCTTATTTGTGGCGATGCTTTGAAATCAGAAACATATGCAACATTGTTGGGAAATAATCGTGCCCAAATGATTCTGACAGATCCACCATTTAACGATAGTGTTGCGGATATCGGTTCTATGGGAAAAATCAAACACGATGAATTTGCTATGGCATCCGGCGAAATGTCATCAGATGAATTCACAAAGTTTTTGATGACATTTATGCAACATGCCAAGAATCATTCTGTGGATGGTTCGTTGCATTATTTGTTCATGGATTGGCGGCATGTTTTGGAAATTAGTACTGCGGCTGCAAAGATTTATGATGAATTAAAAAATATCTGTATATGGGTAAAAAATAATGGTGGAATGGGCAGTCTGTATCGTTCGCAACACGAATTGTGTTTTATATACAAAAACGGCAAAGAACCGCATATAAACAATATTAATCTGGGAGCACATGGAAATTATAGAACGAACGTTTGGCAATATGCCGGTGCAAACGGTTCTGCAGAAGGTAGAGAAAACCTTAAATTACATCCAACAGTAAAACCAGTATCTATGTTAAAGGATGCGATATTGGATGTTACAAAACGTGGCGATATTGTGCTGGATTGTTTCCTGGGTTCTGGTTCAACTTTAATGGCTTGCGAACAAACTGGTCGCACATGTTACGGCATAGAATTAGAGCCAAAATACTGTGATGTGACAATTAAACGTTATGAACAATTAACTGGTGAAAAAGCCATCAAAATAGGAGGCACAGATGACAGATAGTTTTGATGATAAAACACAAAACAAAAAACATTTTGTGGGTCATCCAATGCCACCAGTTGAATATAGATTCAAAAAAGGGCAATCCGGTAATCCCAAAGGTCGTCCAAAAGGTGCACGTAGCACATATAAAATATTGGATGACATTTTAAACAAACGTGTTCAGTTGATACAAGATGGAAAACGTGTGAAATTAGATAGACGCACAATTATTCTGTTGCAAACTGTGCAATCTGCAATGAAGGGCAATGCCAAAGCGGTGCAAACCCTTTTGCCACACATGCTAGAAGTAGACGAACGCAAGGAAGCAATCAAAAACACACATGAAATGTTAACTACGGATGATCAAAAAATAATTGAACAATTTTTAAAGGATAACAAAAATGATGAACCAAGTGCTTAAATCAATATTACGGAAAGATTTCAAATCTTTTGTGATTAAATGTTTCCAAGAATGTTCCGGTATCAATGCATATAATGATAACTGGCACATCAGTGTTATTTGTAATAAAATAAATGATATGTTAGACGGTAAAAACAGAAATTTGATTTTAAACGTTCCGCCACGACATTTAAAATCTATCATTTGTTCTGTTGCATTGCCTGCATTTATACTGGGACACAATCCTAAATCAAATGTAATGTGTGTTAGTTATTCGGATGAGTTGGCAAGTAAACTTGCCAACGATTGTCGTAATATTATGCAATCTGCATGGTATCAAGAAATATTTCCACGAACTAAAATACAATCATTTAGACGCAGTATAAACGATTTTAGTACAACGCTGGGTGGTGGTCGTTTCGCGACATCTGTTGGTGGAACAATAACAGGTCGTGGTGCGGAATGGATTATTATTGACGATCCGTTAAAGCCCAACGATGCGTTGTCTGATATTCAACGTGAAAAAGTGAATGATTGGTTCGGAACAACTTTGTATTCACGTTTAAATGATAAAGCAACAGGTAGAATATTGGTTATCATGCAACGGTTACATCAAAATGATTTGACTGGTTTTTTGCTTAATTCGGATATGGGTTTTAAACACGTAAAATTGCAAGCCATTGCAACGACAGATGAACATTGGGAAATTACTAGTCGTATAACAGGTAAAACTAGTTTAATTGAACGCAAACCTGGCGATTTACTACACCCATCTCGTGAAAATGAACAAGTTATGGACGATATCAAAAACAAACTTGGTTCATTTGCGTTTTCTGGTCAATATCAACAAGAACCAGTCCCAGTTGAAGGTGGCTTAGTCAAAGAATCATGGTTGCATTATTATCCAAGTTATGACTGTTTCAAAAACGAGCATCAATTTAGGGTTTTTATAAGTTGGGATACTGCAGCAAAAACAGGTTTAAATAATGCGTATTCTGCAGCATGTGTTGTATTGATGAGTATTTGTAATGGCAAACCTAAGTATTATTTGATTCAAGTGATACGGGGAAAGTGGGAAATACCAGATTTAATTAGGCAAGTCATAGATCTGTACAATACCATAAAATACGATGGTAGAGCCGGAGGACAAACTACGCTTCTTATTGAAGACCAATCTAGTGGTGAGCAACTTATTCAAATACTGAATCACGAAACAGATAGTCATGGACTTAATTTTAATATAGAACCTATAAAGCCCCAAACTGATAAAATTTCTCGTCTTGGTGGGGTCAGTGCATATATTGAAAATGGTGATATTCTGTTTCCACAATTTGAAACAGATTGGTGGAGCGATTTTAAATCAGAGCTTTTAAATTTTCCTGGTTGTAAATATAAAGACCAAGTCGATGCACTTACACAGGCAATATCTTATGGACAAAGTTTGCTCGATTAATAATCATCTTTTTCAAACTTGTCGATAATTGTTAACAAATCATTTGGAACGTATTTGCGGGCGGTTTCTATCATTTCTTTTGGAATGCCATAGTAAGCCCCCGCAACCGCTCCAGTGATTGCGCCGATGGTATCACTATCACCACCAATAGATATAGCATTGCGAATTGCATCTTCAAACGATGTTGATTCTGTGAAACATTGTAATGCTTGTGGAACGCTGCCTTGACAAGAACCGTCCCAACTATAATTTTCTTGAAGTTCAGTGACAGACAAACACCAATCGTAATAATTATCAGTTATATATTTGGCAATTTCATTTTTATCTTTACCCATACGCGCCAGATAAACGCATACCGCTGTTGCTTCGGCACCTTTGATACCTTCTATATGATCGTGACTCACCGATGTCACCATATAGGACAGACGTTTTACTTCTGTGATACTGTTTCCAACCCAACCGACCGCGGATACACGCATAGCGGCACCGTTGCCCCAACTATCATACGGTTCGTTATCATCACTAGACAACCAACGCGCAAACCGAAAACCGTATCCCATATTTGGATATTTGCGACCAATTTCCCGCATAGATTGAATTGCATGTTTTTGTAAATCTCCACCATCACGTTTCCATTTCATTAAAGCATCGGCAACAGCAATCGTCATACAAGAATCATCTGTTATAAATCCGTGTTCTGTAAATAATGGAAAATCTTTGGTTTTGATATTATCAAATTCATATATTGATCCAACTATGTCGCCAATAATTGCACCCCAAAGCATACCGTATCCTTTATATGCAAACCCTGTTGTTTAATTCATCTATAAATCCAGATATAGCCCGTTTGCATCTTTCTGACATATCTTGTTCGTAAGTATAATATAAAAATACAGGATGGCTAACTTCTTTTCTATTATAAATTTTGGTTTTAGAACAAATTTTTCTCGCGCTATCGTATTTGTCTTCTATTTGTAAAATAACATCATTGCTAAAATGATCATACCATAAAATACTGCCTTTATCTGTTTTTGTACATTCAGACAAATATTGCATTGGGTTGGATTCTTGTTGCGGTTGAACTTGTTTTGTGACTGGTTTGTCATTTGGTATTTGACAGGCACACAACAATAAACACAATAACAACTTTTTCATCTATAACACCTCTTTTAGAAATTGATGTAGTTCTTTAATTTTATGGTTCTTGAATCTGGCACGACTTTTATAAAATAATTTATAATTTTTTAATTCTGGAGCTTCACGTAGCCAATGCGAATAATAATAACCAAACACTGGTACATTTTTAGACATAAATTTATTTAATAATTTTTTGTTTTCTGATAATGCATTCTTGGCATAATCTGTCCATTGATTGTAATTTGGCACCAAAGACATATCGCGTGTATGATATGGGTAATATTCTAACACTAAGACATCCGATGCTTTTAAATTCACCTGCTTAAACACATTAAAGAAATCATCCCACCAATCGTTATATCTGCACCCAACATCAAGTGATAAACCAGCCTCTTTATACTTGCCATCTAAATACATCGTATAATCAGGCAATCGTTCACATTTTATTGGGTCATCACCGGGATTGCATAGCAAAATTACCAGTTTTGGATTACGTTCATTACCGTATCTTTTGACTGGTAAAATATAAGGATTTGGTTGCATTTTATCCCCGTATAAAGTTTGACCGCCAATTAAGAATCGGCGGCCGGGGAGTTCTCAAATCAGATTGTGATTGATTCCGTGGCTTTCGGGTTGCCCCTATTGTATGGCACACGACTCCCCGACCATAAGTCAGGGATATAACGGTGCAAAAAGCACCGAAACATCTTAGATAACGATGCTTTCGCACCGCACAATCTGGGCTTGAGATAGCCCCGAACCCAACTCTCATTGGATTCATTAAAAACATACCCTAAAATAAAGGAATAATCAAGTTATTAAATACGATATTATTCTTTTAACAAGCTTTTAAAAAACACCTCGTTTCGTTTTTTTGCAATTCTAAGGAGTGCATCATAATTTATTATTTCTACTGTTGTTGTATAATAATTTTCTGGTCTTAAAAAATATGTTCCTACTCCGGTCTTCTTAAAACCATCATGCATAATTTTTATTTCATCATTATCTTCTACATCTTGGATAATGTAACAATAAAACAATGTAGAATCATTGACAACAATTTTTCTTCCTGTTACATCTTTGATACCACCATTTTTTATCTGATCTATGTATGTTAATATTTGTTCGTAACTATTTGTATTGTCTCTTCCGGGTTTTTTTAGTTCAATTATTGTCAGAGAATTTCTTAAATCGCTATCTATATCTTCGTTATAGCACAATATATCTGGCCTATCGGTAGATTCTTTGATAGAACGTTTTTCAGAGTGTAAAAATTTATAAAAAGCTAATTTATCATCTACCAACCACAAATTATGACCATTTGATTCCATTTCATACGAACCAATAGGTGCAATTAAATCATGTATTATACGTTCTTTTGCGTATTTATCATCTGGTCTAAGTCGTATATATTTGTCCAATAGTGCTATTATCCATTTACGATAATTTATATATCCACATAGTTCCGCCCATCCCTCATTAGATTGCTTGTCTCTTAATTCATCTAAAAACTTTTGTACGTCTTCTTTTGTTATTTCTTCTTGAGAGGTTTTTGACAATTTATCTAAAAATTTTTCGGCTTGATAGCGTGTTGCTTCTATATTTGAATTATGGATATTTTTAATATATTTTGCAATTTTATCCTTTGTTACATCGAATGGAATTTTTTGCAATTTTCCATCTTTGTCTTTTCTTATATATGAAAATTCTGGATTTTCTTCCATGAATTCATCTATAGAATCATTTAAATCTTTTTCTATTCTATCATATGTATCAGATAAAAATACTTTTCTATTGGTTGTTAATTGTTCATTTATTATATCCCACGATAATTCTAAAGAATCGCTATCTAAAATATTAAAATCTCCACGAGTCTGATTAACATTTTCTTCAAAAAATTGTGAGGAAACGTACTCGTTATAATAAAAATCGTTTTCAACAGGTTGTTTCCGCAAATCTTCTATTTGCTCTGATTTTACAACTCGACCACCTGCACAATAATGTATCATATTTTGTTTTGTTAATTTTGTTTTTATGTGGGATATATTAAATTTATAACTTACATCATTGTGTGTAATATTTATACTTTCTTCTTGTTCTAAGTCTTCTTTAAAAGAGTCTTTATTTATGAGTATTGGTGTATTTGTATTGTCTAGAATTCGTATTGATATATCAGAATTTTTGAATACAGTATGTAACATAGGATAAAAATGTTCTTGAATCATAGCTTTAATATCATTAGCTTCTTTTCTCGACCATTTTTTATATTTTTGTTTGCATTTAGTCAAAACAATTTGTGTGCGTATTTTTTCTTTTTTATCTACTTTTATCGGTTTAATAGTTTCTAAATCTGTTTTGGTGCTAAAATCAAATTCTAGTTTATATGTATTATCATCAGCCCCTTTATAAAAACTCAATATTGTAGCTTTATCAAAGACCTTCAAAAAACTTATTCTACCAATACCCTTACATCCGTCTTTTGATGTTGTATAACCACGTTTGAAATTTGAAAAATTTTGCTCGTTAAAACCCACTCCGTTATCTGTGATTATAATGTTATTGATTTCTCCAATAGTATTATCTACACCTAATTCCGACTCTCGTTGAATTATAATATCTATAATTCCATTATTAACTTTATTTAAATATATAGACTGTATAGAATTTGATAAAGCTTCAAATAATGCGTACCAAATTCCATCTCTAACGCCGAGACCGAAATTAGCAACAACACCTTCTAGACTCATAGGCATATAAACAATTTTATTGTCTGACATACGGGAACCTCTTTTATTGATGATTCTAAAATAAAAATTTAGATTTAACCAGTTTTTTGTTATTATTTATATGCTGTTTTTCCATAATGCCACTATTTGGGTCAGTTTGTATTGGATTCTGCGAAGTAACCATGCCTGGCGACAAGTCAAATTACCATCGTTTGTTCGGCGAATTGCGGCTTCAAGTTCGCGTAACGAACGACATGCCGCAAAATAAAGCATTATAAAATCCATACGGTGATTTGGCTTAATATCATCAAAATGTTTGTATTTCATGGCTACTCCTTTTAGGTTGTCGCATTTGTCATTACTTTCAATCAAAAGTCCAGTCATTTTATTATCTTTATTAACTTGACTTCTGGGGTTTTCAGAGCGGTAATTGCATGACATTAAAAGGAGTCAACATGTCGTGCGAAATTGATATACCGCAAAGTTTTGATGAACTGAAACGCCTGCCGTTCGCAGAACGTGGGCAATTGTGGGCAAAATACTGTACATATCCGTTCAAACGGCAGAATTTTGCCCTATGGTATTACATCCAATGTGACCGATTAAAACTGCGAATAGAACCAAAATATATGGTAAAAATTCGCAAATATAAGGATAACCCCAATGCTTGTTTGGATAAGGTGCATAAAAATAAATACAACCTAACCATCGGTAGCACCATAACCAAGACATTTCGTGGCATTAAACACAATGTTGTCGTTACAGACGACGGGTTCGCGTATAACGATAAAAGATACCGAACTTTGTCAGCAGTTGCGCTGGATATTACGGGCATAAAGGTGTCCGGTCCGGACTTCTTTGGAATAGCCAAAAGGAACAAACATGACGGTAAATAGATGTGCCATATACGTTCGTAAATCAACGGAACATGGATTGGATATGGAATTTAATTCCCTGCAAAACCAAGAAGAATCCTGTAAAGCATATATTGCATCACAATCATTCAATGGTTGGCAATATTATAAAACATATAGTGATGCGGCGATATCTGGTGGAACGATGGAACGTCCCGCATTAAAACAAATGTTGGATGATATGGCACATGGTCTGGTTAATACTGTGGTGGTATACAAAGTTGACCGATTATCGCGTTCAATCTTGGATTTTCACAATATGATGAAGTATTTTGAAAAACATAATGCTAACTTTGTATCCATAACACAGTCGTTTGATACATCAAATTCTATGGGTAAATTGACCTTAAACATGTTGCTATCGTTTGCTCAGTTTGAACGCGAAGTTGCCAGTGAACGTGTACGAGATAAAATTCGTGCATCCAAGGCAAAAGGCATCTGGGTTGGTGGCAATCCACGACTTGGTTATGACATAATAAATAAAAAGTTGATTGTTAATAAATCCGAAGCAGAACAGGTAAAAATCTTATTTGAAAAATATCTGGAATTACAATCTGTGGTTGAATTAGTTCGCTTCGCACGCGAAAACAATATCCATAACAAGCAATGGATAACCAAGAAAGGTGTTGTGCGTGGTGGCGCAGAATTTTATCAACAAACGTTGCACAATTTATTGCGTGATGAAGTTTATATTGGGAATATGGTCTGTAAATCCGGTGGAACATCTGTAAAGGGGGAACATGCGGCAATCATAGACAAAGATTTATTCAATCGCGTTCAAATGGCACTCGCCAGAAATGGTAATAACAAAGGTAATCGTTATGCTGGTTCACCAAATTTACTAACTGGAAAATTGTTCGATATAGATGGCATAAAGTTTACAAACCAACAAACACGAAAACTGGGGCAACCGGTAAAATACTATTACGCTAAATCTGGATTTTATATCCCATCGCTCAGTATTGATGAAATCGCAATGAATACGATTAGTGAGTTTCTAAATTCGTCTATGCGTGACATTCCGCCGGATACAGCATTGTTATTAAAACGCATAGATATACAAAATATGTCATATAATCAAAAGCGTGATTTTATAAAAACAATTATTACAAAAGTTGTATATTCCGAAAATAAATTAACTTTCTATCTGGTGCTTAATAACGAATTAAAGCAGTTTATTAGTGAAAATTTCATAAATGAAAATGCTGATGACATGACATATATTATCAATAAAGACGCGGTGATAATTGAACGCCAATTTATCCTTAGCAAGTATAATAAATGCAATGAATATAATTGTGGCAAATCTGGTGCAATCAGCATAAGTGACAATAATCACTTGATTGTGCGGGCGTTTGCACGTGCATTTAAGTATCGTGAATTATACGAACACAATGGGGATTATAAATCAATCGCAAAAACAGAAAATGTTTCGGAAAGCAGTGTATATCGTCATCTGAAACTTGCATATATGAACCCGCATACTATCAATGACATCATGTCTGGCAAGTTGCAATGTAGTGTTGATAAGTTGTTTCATATGGCTTGAATACAATCCTTTTATGATTATATTACAAGTATTAGGATATAAACATGAATGAGTTACAGAAACAAATTTTAAAAAATTTTGAAAATGATATCAGAGATTATATTCTCGAAAATCTTGATACCAAATATTTGAAAGAAACGTATGACATATCTTTGAATCCAAAATTAGATTTAACAAAATTAGACAATCTGGGGTTATTTACGTTATACTATTTTTTTAGAAGACGTTTTCCAACTGGAATCAAACGAGTTCTGCATTCAAGAGCATTGCTACAAAATCCTTTATTCAATAAATACAGAAAACAAGTTAATAAAATTACCGCGGCATTAAATACTGGACAAAGCATAAGAGAATATCTACCAGATGATATAGTAAAATTAAATAGGTGTAACCCTGTTGAGAATAAAATGGATGGTTTATTAATCGGTTGGGGAATAGCGCACTTGCACTTGTTTACCAGAAAGGAACGAGCACGACTAAAAGCAGAAAATCAAGACGATGATAAATATTTGCTTTATATCATTTCGGATTCGTGTGGTGTATTCTTTATAGATATAAAAGATCATATGCATTTTGCAGATACAGAGTTATTAAATATTATAAATGAAGAAATAACAGGTGGTGAATTAAAAGGGTTTTGTAATATACAACAAATTGTTACACCAACAAATCTTGATAAGCGAGATCTAAATAAATTGCGAAAAAAGGGGATCGGGTATCTGGTAAAACTTAACGAAACGGGTGATACTTTCATAAGTGGGCTAAATAGAGTGAGTGCAACAATGGCTTACGATCAGATTTTACATCAATTATCAGGATTCGCAGAATGGCTTACAGATAATATCGAAATGCTAAAACAAGATTTAATTAAACACAATCGATATAAAGATCAAATTGATTTTCATTTGGGCTTTGGTCAAGGTGGAAAATGCGGAAAGTATATGCTTCCAGATGTCTTTCTTTACGATAAAAATTCTGACACAATTATCACAATACCGGACAACCAACCGATTGAAATGGTGATCAATATTTTAAAATGTAATAATATGATTTAATATTTGTATTAATCTCCAGTTGAAAATTCGGCATTGTATGTAAATTCTGTGAATATGGCGATTTATGCTGATGATAAATACATACAAGATATTATCACCACAAAACATCCTGAAAACATGCAGGAAATCAGCCGTATTTGAACAAAGAAAAAACCGACCATACTTGGTCGGCATTTTTTGGTGGGAGTGGGTGGATTCGAACCACCTCAGTCGTAAGACAACAGATTTACAGTCTGCCCCGGCTCTCCAACTCCGGCGCACGCCCAAAACTTAACTTATGGTGCGAGCAGCGGGAATCGAACCCGCATTTCAAGCTTGGAAGGCTTGCATTCTAGCCTTTGAACTATGCTCGCCCTTGCTTTATGGGCTTTGTGATTATATCTTATTTTTTTACAAACGCAAGCATTTATTCTGTTATTTCTACACTATCTATGTATTCGCGTGAGATGTTTTCTAATTTTACTGGTTGATAGTCTGGATTTGATATTGTTTCATTTTCCGAATCATCATAAATTTGAATTGGTTGTGTGTTTGTAGTGTTTTCTGTTGTGTCTGCCACATAGTTTGCACCAAAGGCTTTTGTTTTATATGCGGCTTTTTTACGTAGATTTTCAGGAATATTTATATAATCCCCAGGATTTATTCCGCGTGTAGATATTTCTTTTTCTGGTACAGATGATAAATTTGTTGTGTGAATGTTGTACAAAGGTTTCAAGAAATTTGTTTGTGCTGCTTTTAATTCGTTTGGTGTTCCTGAACCGTTTAACATCATGATACGCAAAGCACGTTCTGATTCACCAGATGGTTGCAGACGAAAGATTCCGGCTGAACCAATATAGCCATTTGGATCAAATAAGTAAGCAGATTTTGATTTTGGTGAAAATAACATTCCCAATGCCAGATTTGCTGCATCATAACCAAATGCAGCCAGATAATCTGGGTCTTTGCCAGCTACCATATTATATAGATTTACAAAGTTTTCTGAAACATCGGACATGGCGGCATATTTAGCACCGCTCATCGTAAAATCTGATGCTAGATTGGCATCTTGCCATAATGTTGTACCATAGAAAGCTATTTCACGATTGTTTATTCCATAATAGCGTAAAAAAGACATCAATGCTTTGGAATCTTCTCCGTTGCCTAATAACAAAATTGCTTCATACGGCAGTTTTCCTGTGGTTTCTGTTCTTGATATTTTTTCAAGTTGTTTATTTAAATTACTTCTGGTTTCACCAGATACATGTTCTTTGGTTAAAATATCAGATAGTATTTCACGTGCGCGCGTGTTCGCTGCGTTTCTGGCATTATATAATGATGCACGTATAGCTGTGTCTTTGATAGAATCTGGATTGTCAGGTGTATAATAAAATAATCCCTTGATTGCTATGTTATATAAATCAGCTGCTTGTGTTGCAACTGATGCCATCAATTGACCAGATTTATCATTTGGTACTAAAATAACAATACTTTTTGCACCATCTAGCTGTATTTGGTTTATTATTGTTTCAATGCTTTGTATAGGTAGTAAATTGATGGTCATAACCCCGTCACCCAATGCACCTGCATCAGATGTAAAAGACAATACTGGCAAACTTGATGGTTTTATTTCGCGTATCGTTTGTGTGTCTTCAGCAAAAAGGGGGCCAATAATAATATCTGGATTGGTATTTAGGGCTGTTTGCATTATTGCATTACGTTGTAATTTATCACCAGATAAATCATAGAAAGACATTTTTATATTTGGTTTAGTTTTTCTTAGAAACGCAGTTTCAATGGATGTTTTTATATTATTGCCCGTTGTTTTGGCGTTTCCGGTCATTGGTAATAAAACTGCAATATTTGCGGCACGCCCACCATCATCAGACCCATAAAGAGTAGTAGAATAAAGGTATGTATCTTGGACATCTTGTGGTGTTGTTGTTGCAGCTTCTTCGTATGTGTCATACCAATTACCAGATTTATTAGTGCCACAACCAGAAAGTGTGACTAAAATACCTATAAAAAGTAAAAATTTATTCATAGACATTGAAAAACCTATTTTTGATATGGTAATATTCTACTATAAAAGGATTAAAAATGCAATCAGGGCTTTATGTTGTTGGGACACCAATTGGAAATTTAGCTGATATGTCACCACGTGCAATTGATGTTTTGAAAAATGTCGATTTAATTGCTGCGGAAGATACTAGGGTTTTTGCTAAATTAGCTAAATATTTTGATATAAAAACCAAAGTTATTTCATGCCACGAACATAATGAACGTGATGTTATAGATTCTTTGGTGGAAAAAATACAAAATGGTATGACAATCGCGACTGTTAGTGATGCAGGAATGCCTGGTATCAGTGATCCTGGTTTTCGGTTGATTCGTGCCGCGCGTAGTTCAAATGTTCCTGTGTTTGTTGTTCCTGGTGCAACTGCGGCAATATCTGCGCTGGTTTTATCAGGGTTTCCAACTGACAGATTTACGTTTTGTGGTTTTTTTGATGAAAAAAAGGTTCGTGAAGATAATAAACTTCGTCATACTATTATTTATTATGAAAGTCCGAATCGTGTTATGAATACTATTAAAATTTTGTCATCTGTTATGCCAGAACGTCAAATTGCGATTGTTCGTGAGATAACAAAGATTCATGAAGAAACAATTATCGGATATCCGGCAGATTTAATAAATATTGAACCGCCACGTGGCGAAATAGTTATTGTTGTTGCACCTGCACCAGATAGAAAAATGTCAGATGAAGAAATCAGCGAAATTGTAAATGATATCGTATCTAATTCGACTAAATCTGCAGCAGCAGAACTGGCTTTGCGAACAGGAATATCAAAAAAAGAAGCATATAAAAAATTGGTGAATAAATAATGATAAAATTTGTTGGTTCTTTTGATACAGTAGAATCTCTGCCGAATACAGCATTTGCAGAATATGCTTTTGTTGGGCGCAGTAATGTTGGTAAATCATCTTTGATAAATGCTATTGTATCTGAAAATATAGCTAGAACTTCTAATACGCCTGGTCGAACACAAAATTTAAACTTGTTCAATATTCAAGATAAAATAATGATTGTTGATTTACCAGGATATGGATATGCACGTGTTTCTAAAAACGAGGCGTTGCGTTGGTTAAAACGTTTAGAAAACTATTTAATGAATCGGTCACAATTGCGTAGATTATTTATTTTGGTTGATTCCAGAATAGGTATAAAAGATTCAGATTTAGATTTAATGGATTTTTGTGATAAAAATGGTATTTGTTATCAAATTGTTTATACCAAAAAAGATAAACGTGTACGTGAAAAATCACAACAACAAATTTGTCATGAAAATCATCCGGCTATGGTGGCGCAAATATTAGAAACCTCTGCTGAAAAGAAAGTTGGGTTGGAAGATTTAAGAAATGTCATTGGTATTAAATAATAACGTTTTTAATGTGTCTAATCCGGCATTCATATTAGATGCTGTTTGGAATTTTATTGCAAAATATGTTGATGATTTTTCAAATGTTTTGATTTTTTTGCCTAGCAGACGTGCTGTGCGTAGTGTTGAAAAAATGATTGTTGATAAAGTTGGACATGCTGTACTTTTACCAAATTTAATACCGTTGGGTACAGGGGTTGAAGATAGTGAAGATACAGAGTTTTTATCGGACACAATATCAAATCAAGAACGTGTAATTGTTTTATCTAAATTATTATCTGGGGATGCAAATGTGAAAAATATATCGACTGCTTTGCCCATAGCCCGCGATTTTATTCGTATGCAAGATTATCTTGAAAACGAAGGTATAAATATTCATGATATAAATTGGTCTGAGTTAATAGATGATAAATATGCAATTCATTTTCAAAACAAAGCACGTATTTTAGATATATTAAAACAATTACCAAATGATAAATTGACCGCTACGATGAAGCGTAATCAAGATATTCGTTCATGGATAAATAATCTCGATAAATACGAATTAGTAATGGTTTGTGGTTCTACTGCTTCTGTGCCAGCAACGGCAGATTTAATGGCGGCGATAGCAAAACGTGATAATGGAAAAATTATTTTGTCTGGAAGAATATCTGGGTTAGCTGATGATTTCATTCTGGATACAAACCCATATAATGCTGAACATAATTTTTTAAACAAAATAGGTTTGTCTGTTGATGATGTAAAAACAATAGATGTTGGTGATAATACTTATATGGATGTAATGAATATTGCGTTTGGCAACAGTGGAAAACATGTAAATAATAAGATGGATAATTGTGTGTTAATAGAATGCAACCGTGAAAGTGAAGAAGCAATAGTTGCAACAGAAATAGCACACAAAGCAATATCTGAAAATAAATCTGTTTTAATTATCACACCTGATGCGGCAGGTAATCAGCGTATAAAATCAGAAATGATACGTGCTGGAATTGATGCTGATTTTTCATCTGGTATATCTGGGACGATGACGAATCTAGGACGTGCAATTTTAAATTTATTTGATTATTGGATTGAAAATAAGCAATTTGAATTTGAACAATTATATACAGATGCAAATTATAACATATTTGATATGTTGGTAAAATTTATCGATGAAAATGATAAAAGTATTTTTAGACCGAATTTTGATATAGAAAACGAAACAGATGTTCCCATTTGGGAAAGTATTAAAAATATGTCTGATATTTTGCATAAAAATGGAATTGTGTTAAATGTATCTGATGCACGTGCTTTTATAGCAGATGCCATAGGTGCTGTATCAATTAGGCCAAAAGTTTCCAAAGATTGTCATGTATGTGTATTAGGAACAATTGAATCGCGTATGCAAACTGCGGACGTTGTTGTTTTAACTGGGTTAAACGAAGGAATGTTTCCGTCTAGTGGCTATGAAAACGCTTGGTTGCCACGTATAATATCTGAAAAGATTGGTTTGCCATCACCAAATCGCAAAGTGTCTCTGATGGCTTTGGATTTTATGAATTTGTCTTGTAATCACGAAGTATATTGGTTGCGAAGCAAACAATCTGGTGGTGTATTGACTACTGAATCTAGATTTTTATCACGTATGCGTGTTGCGATTGGTAATGTAAAAAATGGTGATGATATTTTAAAAGATATACGTGCAAAAGATGATGTGCCCTATAATTCCTTAGATTATTCTGCACCAATTCCGCCCATAGATAGAACTGATGTATATGTGACGGAAATTGAATTGTTAATACATAATCCATATGCTTTTTATGCTAAACATATTTTGCGATTGCGTCCTGTGGATGATTATTGGATTTTACCAGATGCACGGAATTTTGGAAATTTAGTACATGAAACAATAGAAAATGCCAAAGATTTTAGTGCAGATAAACTAATCACAGAAATGGATATGCGTGCTAAACAGGTTTTAAGCAAAGATTCTATATTATTTTATTTTTGGCATAAAAGGTTTTGTGAAATTGCCCCGTTTATAGAGCAATATTTAAAAAATGGTGGTCATAAAGAAATTGCAGGTTCTACTGTTATTGCTGGACGTAATGTGAAAGCCAGGGCAGATGTGGTATGGGATGGTATTGTATTAGATATAAAAACGGGTAGTGCGCCAAGCAAGAAACAGTTGCTAGATGGTACAATGCCTCAATTACCTTTGGAAGGGTATATAATGCAACAAGGTGGTTTCCCGATAAAAATTCAAAATGTTTCCATGACACCAATTTTACAATTTCTACAATTAAAAAATGGTGATTTACAATTATTTGAATATAAAGATGATTTAGCACAACAAATGATTGATAATACTGTACAAAAAGTGAAAGAATTATTTGGTAGGTATAGTAGTGATAATGTGGCTGAATATGAATACAGAAATTCTGTTGGCGATAAGTATCATGAATGGGATGATTTAGCGCGTGTAAATGATTAAGCTTTGATTTCTAACATCAATCCACAGTGATCTGTTGGTTTATCAGCAAGACGTGGGTTTATATCTATTTCGCAATTTTTAATCATTTTTATTGCGGTTTTATTACATAAGAAATAGTCTAATCTTAAACCTTGCTTATTGCCTACTGTATCATGACCACGATAACCATACCATGTATAATCTATGTCGTCTGGATGCATGTATCGCCATGCATCAACCCATCCCAAATTAAGCCACTGTTCCATGATATTACGTGCATCTGGGGCGGAAATAGAAGAACCAACATAATTTTTAGGGTTCCAAATATCTTTGTCTGTTATTGCGACATTATAATCACCACCGATGATAACAGGTTCTTCAGAATCAAGATATTTAGATATATATTGTGTAAAAGCACGCATCCAATCAAGTTTATAAGGGAACTTTGGACTTTCTATGCAATCACCATTTGGCATATATACATTGATTAGTCTTATTTTACCATCTATTACACATTCTAAAAATCTTGAATTTACATCAGGGTAATTTGGCATGCCCATAATTGTATCTTCAATGGAATATTTAGAAAATGTTGCAACCCCATTCCAAGATTTTTGACCAAAAACTTTTATGTTATATCCAAAATCATCCAGTAGATTATACGGAAAATTGGCATTTTCAACTTTTAGTTCTTGACATAATACGGTGTCGTATTCGCCATTTCTTAATATATCCATAAAACTTTCGATATGGGCACGGATAGAGTTAATGTTTAACGTAAGTATTTTCATATTTGCAATCTTTGTTTTGTAATATTATAATATACCCTGTCCAATATAAAAACAACAAGGATTTTATGTTATGAACATGTATCAATTTTTGGAGCAGGTGGTACAACAATCCCCAAATGCTTTGTTCTTGGTACGCGAAAAAATAACTTTCAAAGATGCCTTGTCCTTGATTCATGCAAGGGCTGCGACTTTACACCAAACAGGTGTTAGAAGTGGTGATGTTGTTGGAATTTTATCCCATAATATTGCACAGTTTCCTTTGACTCTTTTCGCAGCATGGTATTTGGGTGCCAAGGTTTTATTGCTGGACACTAATTTAACCCCGTTTGAATATGATAATATGACTAAAACGGTTGGGTGTAAGTTTGTCTGTGCAGAAAAATCCTTTTTTTATGATACCAAAATATTCAAGTTTTTTGATATTGAGACATCAGATACAAAGATAAATTCGAAATTAAAGCCGGCAAAATTGAAATCGGACGATATTGCGACTTTATCTTTTACATCTGGTTCTACTGGTAATCCAAAAGTTGTTCCTTTGACACATGGAAATTTGAAAACATCTTCTGATTATTACGAAGATATGGGACAATGGATACATAAAAATGAAATTATGTACGGTTTTTTGCCTCTGTATCACATATTTGGATTTGCAGCTGGTGTTTTGGCACCATTGCATTTTCATATGGGGGTTTTGTTGCAACCAACAATCAATCCAAAAAATATATTGGAAGATTTCAAAGTATATAAGCCACATGTTATTCCTGCTGTACCAAGAGTATGGGAAGTTTTCCGAAATAAAATTATTGATGGTATCAAAGCGCAGAATAAATGGTGGTTAGTGTCTTTTGTGTTAAAATACCAGAAATTACTGAAAAAAATTGGCTTTGGCTGGTTAGTTAAAAAGGTTCAAAAACCCCTGTTAGATGTTTTTGGAGGTCGTGCAAATTTATTGATTGCTGGTGGGGCTGCTACCAAACCGGAAGTTGAAAAATTTTACGAATCTTTGGGGCTAACTTTTGTTCAAGGATATGGTATGACAGAAACTGTTGGACCATTTTGTTGTTCAAGACCGGTTAAACATCGTGTGCCATTTGCATTTGGAGTACCGATTGGATGTTCTGAATGTATGATTCGTGACGCAGACGAAACAGGGGTTGGTACTTTGTGGGTTCGTGGTCCAAATATCTTCAAAGGATATCTGGATAATAAATCTGCGAATGCTGAATCTTTTGATAAAGATGGTTGGTTTAACACTGGGGATTTAGTATATTTGGATAAAAATAAGCAGTATCATTTTGCAGGACGTAAAAAGCAAGTTATTGTTTTAGATTCTGGTAAAAATGTATATCCAGATGAACTAGAAGGTTTATTTATCGAAATTTCAGGTGTGAAAAATGTCGCTGTGTTTGAACACAAAGTTAAAGACAAGACGGTCACTTATGCTGTTTTTTCAGTCGAACCAGAAATGACGATTGATAAATTAGCTGCGTTTGTTGCAGAAGCAAATAAAAAAGTTGCATCATATAAATGGGTGACACATTTTGCAATGACAACTGAAGATTTACCAATAACCAGTACGCAAAAGGTAAAACATCATATTGTTCGTCAAAATTTAATTGATGGAAAATATCTTGATAGACACGAATAATTGTTCATAATGCAAATAAATATAAAAGGACAAAAAATGACTATGTATGATTTATTAGAAAAAAATATCAAAGAAAATAAAGATTTACTTTTCTTGGTACGTGAAAATGTTACT
>Ga0310786_10001364_pt1 | contig 39289 bp, 60 predicted proteins | sample AusTroGonzalo_MG_FD_203881 | JGI IMG/M metagenome (GOLD analysis project Ga0310786, IMG submission 203881) | Bovine rumen microbial communities from tropical cattle in Woodstock, Queensland, Australia - Gonzalo_03 (v2) (version 2) | ecosystem: Host-associated > Mammals > Digestive system >... | reverse complement strand
GCCGGATTTCTGCGGTGTTGGCGAAACCGCTTGACAATCCGTTCAAATTGATTCATACTATGGGGGAACAAGAACAAAAAACAAAGGACAAAACAAATGACATACAACCAAATCAAAAAACACCTGGCAGCATTACACGCACAGCAACAACGCGACCCAGAGATTCGCCATGCTGAAATCATTGTTCAACATGTGGCCGAGTGCTGCGCCACCGGAACCATGCCAAATGATAAAGTCAAGGCCGAATTTAATCGCTTGCGCAAATTGGGCTACATTGGCAGTGACGAACACATGTTTTGGGTAAACTACCAGAACGCGAAACAATAAACAACGAACCCGGGCGGCAACCGCCGCCCACAACCAAAGGACAAAAACCATGAACACAAAATCATTTTTTATCATTTTATCATTGCTGGCCGTTATCATGTGGCGCGAGTGTATACACGCAAGCCGCCGCGCGTATTTGATAAACCACTACGAACAAGAAATCGCATTGGCGCAGGACATGGCCGCGGATGCGTGCCAAGATAAAATCGCCGACATACTGGCGCAATTTTAACCAATAAACCAAAGGACAACGAACATGACAGAATACAGAATCAACACAGAAAAAAACGGTATTGAATTAGTTTTTTCAAGTATACCCAGCGCAACCACACGCGACACACTCAAACAGCAGGGCTGGCGGTGGTCACGATTTGGCGGTTTTTGGTATAACAGAAACACACCAGAAAACGAACAGACGGCGCGCGATTTGGCAGACGGTAAGGCACCAACACCAGCGCAACAAAAAAACGCGCCAGCGGCCAAAAAATCGCCATTTACAGACGACAAACCAGCGGACAAATACGCGGCGGATGTGATAGGTTATATCAAACTATCAACCGGCGAATACATACCTTTTGAAAAATCAAAAATAAAAACCCGGCTTTGTTTTGGCTTTGACGAATTGCGCAGCGAAACAATAGAACAATCAAACCACAGCGCACACGCAGCAGAAAACGACTACAACTTTTTTGAAAGTTTACAAACCCAGGAAATAGACCGCGAAATCGCAACCATAGAACGCGCCATAGCAGCACGCGAACAGGCAGCAGCAGACCACGCAGCCGGCCAATGTGCTTTTTATTCAATGGGCGATTTGATATTCACAGCACGCGACACCTGGCGCGGCGACAAAATCACACATTGGCGCGCATGGAACCCAAACAACGAACCAGCAGACAACGCACTTGAACTTGACGATTTGCGCGCGATACTTGACGGCTTGAACGCACAAAAAGAATACAAACAAAAACAGGCGCGCACCTACTGGAAACGATTCGGCGGCTCTAAACTCCACACATGGACATACTCCGTGAACGATTAAAACAACCCGGGCGGCTGCGCACTGGCCGCCCAAACCAAAAGGCGAACACATGAAAAACATTTTCACACTTGCGAAATATTGCGGCCGCTGGGCTATACTGGACACCCGGGCGCGTGTTTACTACTGGACAACCGGCGGCAAACGCGGCGCGGAAAAACTGGCGGCAGAATTGAACCAATAACAAGAACCAAAAAACAAAAAGGACAAAAACCATGACAAACACAATACATGACACATACATTGAAAACATACAAAGAGAACACAACGGCGCGGCGCAATACATGGCGCAGATACGCGAACACCTGGCGCGCGGCGAATACTCATTGGCGCAATTTTGCGCGCTGCGGATGGCCGAAAGATTGACCAACGCGGAAAAATGGCGATTCGCTGCCAGTGGCACAGAATACGCAATCACAGAACAAGAAACCGCACAGATTCACAGCGCGGCCATAGAACGCGCCCAGGAAAACGCGCAAGAATACGAATACAACCCGGAAAATGCGCAAACGGTGGCAGAACTGCGCGAATCATTGAAAAGCGGCAACGCAGACGCGGCCGCCCTAGTCAATGATTTAATCAGTGATAACCCGAACCAAGCGACCGCATGGATTACACGAACGGACATTGACGAAATAGAAAACGACTTGACCGATGGCCAGCGCGCCGATTTGATGGAATACCTGCGCACAGAATATGAACTTATAGACACAGCAGACGAATTGCGCAATGCGCGCGAAATGCTGGACATATAAACAAAGGCGGCCACGATGGACATAATCGCAATCAAAAATTACTTTGTGATTTACAAAACCAGCACCGGCGCGATTGTTGCCATACCGATGGACAAACAGGCGCGCCAGGTGTTAGAGTGGCACAGCCGAAACATACCGGCGAACGATTAAACCAAAAGGACAAACAAAATGAATACACTTTTTTATAACATGTTAGAAACGGCCAGCGCATACCACAACGCAGAGATGGGCAGCCAAAGATGGACAGCAGAACAACAACAAGAAAAGGCGCGCGATATTTTATTACAGATTTGCGATGGCCTGGGTGTTGACCTGGACAAATTGTATGATTTGCTGTGTGTTGCTGTTGATAAACTTGACGACATGCCGCAAGACCGATGGACAGACGATTTACAGAAAGTTTATGACAACATAAACGGTGTTGCTGGCCAGATATTTTACATGAAAGAAAACCAATAAAACAAAGGATGGACAAAATGAAAACAAAAAGATTGCCGCTGCGCATTAAACGCGAAAGCCCAGAACAAAAATATAACATTGTGGCATTTGATACCATGTTTGGCCGGGTTGTTGCTCATACATTTTTGACCGACACAGAAACCCAGTATTTTTTGGCGCATGGCTACGATTGCCAAGTGATAACACAATAACCAAGGATGGACAAAATGAAACTCAAACAAGATTTTAAGGACTTTTTGGCGGAACACCTGGAATCAATGGCAGACGACCATTTGGAAACATGGAAAGACCGCTATTACAGAAAAAGCAAACGCGAAATAGAAATTGACCTGGACATAAACTATGATTTTTCAGCCGATATTGAATCAGTGGAAAATCAACTTGAACGCGAATTGACCGATGGCGAAAAAGATTATTTTATCACACGATTTGAACGCGCGATTTTGAACCAATTATACCAATAACAAAAAGGATGGAACATGAAACAGTTTATAATTTGTGTTGGCAACGACAATGAATATGTCAGCAACGACAGATGGCGCACGACAAACAATTCATTGTTGGCCAAAAAATACACCAGCGCAGCGGCAGCATGTCGCGCAGCGCAGCGCATTAAAAAGAACACCGGCCATGAAACGATTGTTCGTGAATTGACCATGGCAAACACGCAAGAAATGGCGGAAATCATACATAACCAGATGGCCGACATTTTGGGCGATTGGGCGGCGGACATTGCCATTGATTACAACAAAAACACAATCTGTGTGTTTGACCCCGATGGCCGCAGAACCTACAAAATCACAATCAGCACGCAATACGCGGACTAAAACCAAAAGGACAGAACATGAAAAGACCACAAATAAACAAATATCAATACAACCCCAAACAAAACACCGTCACGATAAATGGCATGTTTGAAATTGATTTTACAAACGGCACAATTTGGTGGGATAGTGAATACACCGGCCGCCGCAGCGAATTTTTGCCGAACTACATATTTTTGATTCGCGATTCAATTCAAATGTCACACCGCATATTGCGCGCCATGACACCAGCAGAACGCAAAAAAGTATTAAAGGGGGAATAAATGGAAACAAAATATATCATGATGGTTTTTGATTTGCTGCCGGATGGAACGAACCGCGTTTGGTGGCTGGACTATAAAAACGGCTTGACCAAGAACATGGCCAAAGCAACGCGATTTGATACAGCGCGGCAATGTCAAGACGAATTTGACGACACATGGGGTGATTCGTTTTTACAAAGTGAATACGGAAATGTGTTGACCTTTGACCGCTGTATAGGCACCGGCGGCGATTACACATACAGACGGTATATTGTGGCCATAGGGGGTTAAAATGCGCTACGCATACCGATGGACAAAGGGGGATGAACCAGACAAATGGACAACCGAACGGCTGCGCGGCGACTTGAACTTTTATAGGTTTTTGCGCACCGCTGCGCCAGACAACAACGAATTACTGGACAGAATACACGATATTCAAAGGGTGTTAAACCAGCGCAGCGCGCTTTCACTTGACAACCCTATAAAGATAAATTAAAATTAAATAAACCATTAAATAAAGGAGTAAAACAATGGCTTTTCAAAACAAACATTTATCTGTAATCGCATACGCGAACGGCTGGACACTGTGGCATTACAACGCACAAGAACCGATGGCCAACATTGACGGCAAAAACTTTTTTGGCTCAATTTGGACACTGTGCGCGGTTGGCGACTTGATTTATATTGTTGACGACCAAGGATGTTTACACCAACGACAAATCACAAAGATAGACAAAGAATATGTGTTGACAGGAAAATTGGGCGATTAAACCCCACAAACAAAGGATGGAAAGGATGTATAAGAGAACATTAAAACACCTATTTTGGCGCGCGATACCCCACAAACACTGTTTTTGTTGGTATTATGAACGCGGCGGAATCCGCTGCTTAAAATGCGGCCGGGTGTTTCATGTAAAAAAATCAAAGGGGTATTAAATGCCAATCACACGATTACAAAGACACACCGCACTGCGCCGCAAATCTGCCATAGCACGCAGAAAAAAAGCACGCAGCACAGGACAGGCCGTTTCATTACAAACAACGCACTATAAAAAGTTTTGCGATATTTGTTTTGAATTTTATATTCGTGAACGCGACCGATGGATTGACACCCTGGATGGCCGCAGATTCCCACAAGGCGATTACGAACATTATCACGCAGCGCATTACATACCGCGCCAGGCATTGTTTACGCGCTACAATGACATGAATTGCCATGGCCAATCCAGCGGACACAACTGGGCAGCATCCCCAAAAGCATCCCCAATCGTGCGGCACAGATTCATGAACCTATACCGCGCATGGATGGTTAAAACATACGGCGAACCGGCTGTGGCCGAACTGGAAACCCTGGGCGAAAAAACCGGCCAATTCACAATACCAATGTGGATGGACACTGCGCGCGAAACATACACCAAAGCGCACCAGATAAACGCACGCGCGTTTACAAAGCGATTGGCCAGTGTTTACCGCACCGGAAAAGAACAGGGTATCCTGGAACAGATTTTTAACAAAATCGGCATAGAACCCGATGGACAAACAAAGGATTAAAAATGACAACTATAAAAAGTTTATCAACAGAAAAAATAAACTTGATCAAAGAAAAAGTGGCGGCCATGAAATATGAACCGCGAACCAGTTTAATTGATCAATACGCAAAAAGAGTGAAAGAGATTTATTTTCCATACGATGTGGAACTGGAACTGATTGCGATCACAGAAATGAATATGATTTGGGGTGCGTTAGAGGCCATGATTCCACCAGAACAAAAACTTATGCGCGACTTTTTCAACGCATTGACCAAAGCAAAGGATGAAACGCATGAAAAAAATTAAATTGCTATTGCCAATTTTGGGATATTGCGAAATAGAACCACAATGTGATCAATGTGTTTATAACATGGTGGTTATATCAAAACCAGGTGGAATAAGAGTGAAATGCGAAAAATGCGGCCACGAATTGACACCAAAACCAATAACAAAGGATTAAACATGATCAACAAAGATGCGTTTGAATTGGTGGTAAACAATATGCGTGAAACACCAACAAACAATAAAAAAACATTTGCGCGTTATGCGTTAGAAGAACCGATGGGCGAATTTGAAAAACGATTGATGGATGCGTGGACAATCGCCGATGGCGACAACCAGGAACGGTTATCAATCGCCTTTCCACAGATCGCGTGCGCGATACTGGATTGCTCGGCACTACTGCCAAAGAAACGCGAAAAATATTTACGCAAACTATTAAACCAAAAGGATGAAAAATGAAACAAGCAATGACAGAAAGCGTTTTGACAATCGCACAGTGGCACAAAAAGACCTTTCCGGATGCCACATTACAAACCCAAACAGATAAATTCGCCGATGAACTGAAAGAACTGCGCGCAGAAATGACCAAGCAACCGGCCGACATTGAAAGTGTGTTTATGGAATTAGCCGATTGCGCGATCGTGGCCTGCGGCCTGTGCCGCTGGGGTATGGCCGGCGCGCGTGCGTTCGCATCTGTGGTGGCGATCACTGAAAAAATTGAACTACCAAACGACATAAACCCTGTGACAATGCTAACCGCATCCATTGAAAGAAAAATGGAAATCAACCGCAAGCGCATTTGGGCAAATGACAATGGAAAATATCAACACATAGAACAAGGGGAATAAAAATGGCTGTTGTAATTATACCAAAAAATAAACCATTGATTCAATTTCCGGACAAAAAATCTGCCACGGACTACTTGATCGCAATGGGCAAAAAACCAGAAAACTTTGATATGTTTTATATTTATACCGACATGGCGCGCCGCTGCTACCCACCATCCTACAAGGAATTACACAAAAAGGCCGCGCGTGCGTGGTATGAACGCAACAAAGCAAAGGTAAACAAGGAAAAGAGAAACCAATACAAAGAGAACAAGAAAAATGAATCCATATAATAAATACGGTTTTGTTTCTGGTGGCGCGATATTTGACACGATGGACAGATTTGCGCTGCGCACATTAAATGCGGACTACCCGGAAACAGAAAAAGAATACTGGTTTACGGCCAGCGCAGAAACATCGTTTATCAAACAGGCCTGTCCTGGTGTTGAAATCCGGTGCCGCTGCGAACGGACAGAAATGTTTGAAAATACGGCCATGGTTGCTGTTGCTGCCTACGCAGACGACACCTTGATTGCCGCATCATCATTTATGTTCAAAAAAGCAACACATGATTTTTGTAAAATCAAGGAGGGAACAAATGAAAATAACCATAGAACATGAATCACTGAACCTGATCACAGAGGATCCAAACATTGCGATCCAAACCATATTGACCATAGTAAATAAAAACAAGGAACCGGAACGACCAAAGACCAACCCCGATGGATTTATGTTGTTTGAAAACGAAAACGACATATTGTCGCCAGACGAAAAACCCATCACAGACGAAATGTTGGAAAAAGCATACATGGGCGAACACCCTTGTATACAGCCGGCTGACACACCACAGAAATCATTGACCATCAAAGAAAAAATATTTTACGATTATATCAAAGATCATCCAGGATACACGATGGCCAAAACATGCCGCGCACTCGGTATATCCGAACCAGAATATTATCAATTCAAACAGCGATTAAAAAAGAAAGGATGGCCAGTGCAAGGGGTGGTTGATTTTGCAAAATAAAAAGGACTTTTATCATGGCACGCAAAAAACGACAAATGTCGGCAATAGAGATGTATACCACAATTGTTTCAAACCTACAAGGACATAGGCAGGTTTACCGCTTTTTTGATCGCCTCGCTGCATGCTCAACCGGAACAGAAATAAACAGACCAAACATGATGGCCTTTCTGGAAAGATACCCACAATATCATGAAAAATTAAAACGGCCAGGGGAGGGAACCGATGCAAACACAACTAAATCTTGACATGCCAGACCAACCAATTTTATATTATTTGCGGCCAATATACAGAAAAAATGGCCGATGGATCATGGCCACACGCAGAAATAAAAAGCACCCATAAGGGTGCTTTTTTTAGTCAAGTTTTCTGAACGTTTTTCTAAAACTGTCGCCAAAATCATCAAACGCAACAGGTAAATCTGTTGGCAATACTGTGTCGCCTTGTGGACATACCATGCGTTTCAATGTAATTGGTTGCCATTTCAAATATTCTTCCGAATTGCCATTATCAATTTTGAAGAATTTGGCAAATCTGCGATAGATTTCTTTTTGAACTGTGCGCAAATCGCCATCATGGCAAGTGAATCCACCCAAACCATAATATGCTTTTACAGCAAAACACTCATCACGTGACAGATCAAAAACGTTTTTGCCAATAAATGTGACCGGCACAGAAACCAACTGCACACTGTCGGTATTCCATGATGCGACCCCGGCAAACAACAAATCTGTTTTACGCAATTCCATCAAAATTGCCTCACGCAAATACAATCCGCTGTTTTCACGGCGTGGGATTTTTACTGTGACATTATATTGTTGGCTGCCTTTGTTGCTATGAATTGCCTCGCCAACGACAACAATTTCAACACCATCAACATCGGTTGTATCCGCTGCTTTGGTTGTTTTCTTTGTTGTTGTCTTTTTTGGTTTTTCTTCAACAGGTGTTTCAACGACCGGTGTTTCCACTGTTGTTTGTTCGGCCGCGGTTTCAACTGCTGGTGTTTCTATATTTTCTTTTTCCATGATTTAACCTCTCACTTTTTTTAAGTTTGGATTTTTCCGTTTGGCCGCTGGACTTGCCCGGCGTGTTGCCGCCGCCAAAATCGCACCTGCCTGTTTTTTGCTCACGCCCTCGCGCTTTGCAATCTGATTTTGCACCGCCTTAAACCCTGGATGTGCTTTGCTTTTTGCCATAGTTTCCCCCTTTTTAATTGTATTCAACCCCAAATTCTTGATCGGCAATTGCTTTGGCCTCGGCATTTGTTTTACCCTCGCGCACCAATTCATAAATGCGGCTGACATATTGCTGGTTGTTTGCACCCTTGCCATTACCCTTGCCACCTGCTGGCGTGCCGGCTGTATGGCCAGGTTTATCATCAACACCATATTTTTTTACAATGTCGGCAACTGCCAAAAATGTCGCAATCGCATCTGCGTTTGACATATTTTCAATCGCATCCCAACGGCCGCTTTCCACCAAGTGTGCTTTGACCTTGTTATATGTGGCCTCATCCATATTTTCTTTGATGGCGGTCTTAAATTCTTCTTGATCGTATTTTTTTGCGGTTGTTTTTTCTTTTTCTGCTTTATACAATTCGGCAACCTTGCGCGCCTGTGCAGGTGTTAAACCCTCTTTTTTCAAGGCAGCAACCATTTCGGCTTTGGTTTCCAAACCGTCAAGCACAGACGAATATTCTTCATCTGTATAATCTTTGGTCATATTTTCCGCAAATTCTTTCCACTCTTCTTCGGTGGCATTTTTACCTGGCAAAACCTTTTTACCAAGCATGTGTTCTTGACCCTCTATTTTTGAATAAACTTTGGATAAGTCAACATTACCATCTGCATCTGTGATGGATGCAGCCCACCCTTTTTCTTTGTATTCATCAGGCAACTTTATCGGATCCGACATTTCTTTTCCCCTTTTTTTCTACGTTTTCTTTTACGATAGCGGACACAAGATCCGCGACCTGTTTTGGTGTTAGAAATTCCAACACTTTTTTTGCTAAATCCATCTGGCCAGTATAATAATCTGACGACATATTATATCTGGTGTGCAAGTTTTCTATAATACCTAAACTCAACGCGAACATGCGCGTTTCAACAATCAACCAGCGCAAAAAATCACGACCGGCCTCGGTATCATAAACTGTTTGGATTATCTGTGCCGTCTGTTGTCTACGGCGAACTTGATCTTCGGCTAACGCCTGCAAATCTTTGGCACTCATGGCCGCCCAAGGGCTTTTTTTATTTTCTTTTTCCATTTCCATTTCTTTTCTGTTTTATTACGATGCCGCCTCGTTTGCCAACATATTTGCTTGCGATTCGGCTGCGGATGTTTGCGCGGCTGCTGTCCTCATAGACATTTCTTCGGCAATATCACGCTTTTCTTCGTAATCTTTTTTATCCCTCAATGTCATATTACCAAATTTCAAAACATTTTGCAAGGGTTCATATAAATCAACCGCACCAATCAATGATGGTTGAATTTGTAATGTCGCACCGACCAACTGCAAATCACTCATAAACTGCTGTTGTTTTTCGCTGAATATGATGCGCTTTACAATGGATGTTTCTTCAATACGGAACACACTTTGATCGCCGGACATAATACGTTTTGCCAATTCTTCATCATCAATTTCGCCAGATCTGACCATAGAACGCAACACAATCATTGTAATACGTGCGCGGAAATCGGCCAACTGTTCGGCAAACAAACGCACCTGCGGTGCCATCATGGCATTTTGTGTGGCCTCTAAAATTGAAACCTCGGTTGCCGTGCGTGGATTTCCAGATTTCGCAAAATAACCCTCCATCGCATCCAGGTTATAGGCCTGGCGCAAACCCTCAATAATCTGTGGGCGAATCGCATTGAATAACGGTGTAATATCGCCAGCATCATCAATTGGGAATATAGGCAACGAACCAGATCCAACGATGCCGCCATTGAACGGAACATATTTTGCATCCGAATCCAATTCCAGTGTGCCAACTGACCCCATATCAAAATAACCCATGCGGCGATCTGCGATTTTGCCGGCAGATGACATGGCCAGGAAAAATAAACCCTCCAATGATTCCCATGTCTTTTTCAAATCGGTCAACGGACTAAAACCATAAACACGATCTGGGCGCACAGAATAACGGTTTATATCAAATGGTTTTTCTGGATAATATATTGTGTCCAGGATTCTATCTGCATTGATATACCAATAACCAACATACGGTCTGCTTTTAATACCCTCTGTGGCCTTTTTGTTATATTCTGGGTTTCTAATAATCAAATGATGCACTTTATACAGTGTGGTCATGTTGTATTCTCTGTATGATTCCAACACATTTTCTTCTGCTGCAACTGCATCTTCGCCAAATTCATCCACGATTTGCTGCGCTGTCCAGTTAAACACCTGGTGCTGTGATGTTTGATCCGGGCTGATTGACATAGCACCAACACCCAATGAACGAACAACAAACGGACAATCTTGATTCATGGTTTCAATGGCCATCAAATCCCCAGTGCCAATACGAACATAATTATCAAGAAAAACCTCACGCGATTCATACCATTTTGAACGTGGGTTATTAAATGTGTCGCGGATGCGTTCGTTTGCTATTGACGAATATGTTTGAAATCCGCTGACATCCACTGTCCACGGCTCGTTTGATGGAAAGAATACACCGCCAAAATAATGTTTGGCTTTGGTCATCATAGATTTGATATTTGGATCAAACGCCTCTTCATCCAACGGCTCACTTTCTGTGCCATAGGTGCGACCACCGGTTTCGGATGTATAACGCAATGTTGAACTACCGCCAGAAAAACGAACCGCCCACTCCCACAGCGACCAAAACGGCAATTTATAACCGTCTAATGCACTTTCAACATTTGAAATTATTTTCTTGACATCTGGTTTTTGTATCATTTGAACCACCTCCCAATTTTCTGGCCTGGTTTACGTAAAAATGTTGCGCGTTTTTTTTCTTTATTTTCCTGTTTGAACGCATCCCAAAACTTTTCTTCTTCTGTTCTGTGATCAACGCGCGGCATTACTGGCACGACATCAAATATACGTGACAGGGCATCCACAGCATCATCATGACGACCAAACGGAAAATCTGTTATTTCCTGCACCAAAACCTTTGTTAAATCATATTCTTCATTATCTGAATATGATATACGTTTCATGGTGCGCGGCAAATGGATTCTGCGCTGTTCCAACAACGGCACCAAACGCAAAATACGATCTCGCTTATTTGTTATACCGCCCAACTTTTTAATTGCCGGACAGCGACCGCGGCCGCGTTTGATTTCCATATCAAAATATTCCAAATCAGATTGCATACCATATTGTTCATAACCAACCATGCAAACTCTGTTTTGTTCTGACAAATCGCAGACCAAATTCCAGCGGCGACCCAAATCAATCTTGTCATGAATACCATCCAGCAACCATAAATCGCCGATTTCATCATAACCGACAACCAACATTGTTGTAAAATCTGATTGTTTTTGGCCAGCATTTGCCGGATCACAAATCAAATACGCATTGCGAATTTCCGGTATTTCTTCTGTGGAATCATAATAAACAATATCCTCCGGATGCAACTTTACCGAACCATCTGGCACCGGATTCAAAAGCATCTGCGCAGAAAATGTATATTTACCCTGTTCACGCATTTTCTGTTCTAATGTGTCCAGTGTCATAAATATAGGTTTACCGCCCATGGTGCCATCATCCGTGGCCGCAATTACTGTGCATTTGATGCCGCGTTCCATCATGGTTGCATAGGTATCATAATAGTGATAACGCGTTCCACAATAACGCGTTCTTGTTGGGCTGGTCATCATCCCAAGGTTAGACGACAATTCCCACGCCTTTGTGGTTTTATCAATCATATATGGTGTGCCAACAGAATCCTGTGTCACAACGTCATCATATACCAATAAATCTGCGTGCATACCGGTCTGCTGTGAATCAACCAAACCAAATGAAAATAATGTTGGCTCTTTTCTGGTTGTATCACGGCGCACGTTCAAACCGGCTGTTTCTGACCACAATGTTGATTGCGTTTGTGGTTTATCATAAAACACATCTGGAAAATAATTTTTCAAACCCTCGTTTGTTTCCAAAATATGTTTAATCTGGCGCAAAAATGTTTTGGCTGATTGCGTATTATAAGACATCAACGCAACCGACATGTTTGGATTATTTATAATATCCTGGATTGTTTTTGCGCAGGTTATAGTCAATGATTTCATGTGACCACGCGCGACCAACCATAATTGATCCGGATCTTCTTGCACTTTTTCACAAAAGAATTTTCCAAACGGACAATCATAGAATTTCCAACCAAGTATTTCATAGCAAAAATACCACAAATCTGTTTTTGCCCACTCGGCTTTTTTGCGTTCAACCTCAACATCATCATGCAAAGCAATCCACGCGGCACGATCTTTTTCTATATTATCGCGCCGTTTCGCAGATTCTGCTATTTCGTTTAAGATGTTTTTATATGTTGCCATTAAATGTTGCCGGGTCTATAAGTGGAAAATCTGTTGTTGTTGACGGATCAATACCAGCATCAAAGAACGTGCCATACAATTTGCCGCCGCGTTTGATAATACCTGGAATTGCAACGCCACCCTCTGGCAAATTCGCAAACACGCCATAAAACGCATCCAACCAAATACCAAACACAGATGCTGCGCCTATACCAGAAACAGATGTCCATGTATTTCCACCATCCATAGAAAACTCTAAAAACGGATATGTATTTACACCATCTGCGTAATAATTCACACGCAAAATAAATTTTGTTGATTCATCTTCGCCTGGTGCATCTGATATAACAACCTGGCCACGTGTGAATTGCGTGTATGCAATCTTTTTGTTTGCCCAATCAACAAACATCAATTCATTGTCATTTTCTGATGACATCAATAACATTTGTAAAACATCTTCCTGGAATTTATCCGTCTGCACTGTTCTATGTTGCGCATGAAAAAAGACCTCTTGAATCAAACGGACAACTTTATCAAATGCTTTGGTAATTGATCTTGCCGAAAAACCAGATGACGTTTCCCAATTATTTTCTTGCGTTTCCGGTGTTTCACGATACAAATAAACAACCGCGCCAGCAATTGGTGCTGTGGAAAAACGAACAAACCCAGAATAGTGATTATACGCATCTTTTAATACAGCAAAATTTGGATTCAAATCACGCGTTCCATCCGGATTCAAAATGGCGGCTTTTACTGTGTCGCCGTCAACTATATCAAAACCAGTGATGCCATTATACGCATACGAAAAATCTGTTGTTGTGCCATCGCCCTCGCAATATACAAAATTTATAGGATCTGTGACCATTATGCGCCCTCCCTGTTCAATAGTTTGTTTGTTATACCGGCGGCATGATTTTCAACACATGTCGCTGTGCTTTCAACAAAATCTTTTAATAAAACGGCCTGCGCCAAATCCTGTTCGCACTTTGCCCTTTCTTCTGGTGTCATTGGCTCTGAATCTGGAATAATGTTTGAATCATTTTCCAATCTGGCTTTCAACCAACGAATATCATCATCCAGACGATATTGCAAGTTTTCAAATTCTGTGATTGATTTTGCTAATTCTTCAAGACATTTTGCTAAATCTGAATTGTATTTTCCACTCATGGCAATCCCTCTTTGTTATAGATTATAACATAAAACTTTATTTAATTCCATATTTCTTTTTCACTTGATTTTGAACTTTTGTTCTTGCTTTTGACATTGCATCGCTTTTTTCTTCATCAGACATACGTTTATATGCTGGTGTTGCAATCAAACGATTCAATTCTGCGGACAAAGTTTGTTCAAATTCACGATTTGCGCGATCCCTGCGTGCGCCTGTCAATTTTGTGTTCAACGATGCTGTCTTTGTGGCCTTTAATGCGCGCACTGGTTTATCAAGTTTGAACGCCAAACGTTCTTGTTCACGAACCAACGCATTGCCTTTGCCCTCGTTCTTTGGCGATTCGCCCCAGTATTGTGAACTTATACCAACAACATCCAGCGCAACAGCACCAAATGTTTCTGGATGCGACATGCTCAACTGCGACACGTTCTGCACCGAAATTGGAACCATAGCCGCTGCAAATGTTTTCCAGGTTATCGGGTCATAATTGAAATCTGTTGGATCTTTACTGAATAAATATTGATACAAATAAATTGTGTTTTGTGCCAACGGCGATTCTTTGGATGCCATAAACCGCGCAAATATATCGGCTGGATTTTTCTTTTGAACCGCACCCTCGCCGGTTATTACCTCGCCTGTCATGGCTCGCGCAACAAAACGCACAAAATTGGCCACGCCGGATGATGTATCCGCATGCAAATCGCCAATCTTCATCTGCATAAAATCTGCTGAACGCGGATCAAATGTTTTTGTGACCATTTCTTCAACGGTTTCATCATCATCATCACGTATTGCGGCTCTTATTGCCACAGAAATCGCCGACAAACCGGCCATAAATATTGCATTGTTTACTGCTGCTCTGGCGCGCAATCCGTTCGGTGTATTTTTGAAATACGAACCAATATAACGCAAATTGGTAATCATTTGAACTCGGCTGGACAACCAACGCGGCGAAAACATGGCCACGTTCACAAATTTTTCGGCCACCGAATTATCTGTTGGCAACTTTCCACGACCAGTTATTGTGTTGATGGCATCGCCGACATCCTGGGCAACCAACAATTGCACATCGCCATTGCTTTGATCCCACATAACATCAAACATTTCCGCACGCGCCGTCTGTAATGCCACAGAAAATGAATCGTCTGATGCAGAAATCAAACGCGCTGCTTTTCCAACACCTTTGTCCTTGACTTTTTGAAAAATGTTTGCCGCAAATGCCTCTTCGGTAATTCCTATTTCCAGGCCAAAACGTTCATAATTTCCATTTAATGCGTTTGGTCTGGTCATCAATTCGCGCATTGCTGCGGAACGGCCGTCACCGGTTTTTAACGAATCCCAAAATACTTTCAAACCTGTGGCTGATGATTTTGCCGCAACCTTTGGATTGGTAAACCACACACCGGACAACTGGCGCAGCAAAAACGAAACGTCTGCGGATGCCTTTGCGGCTTTTAATGTTCCGGCCACATTATATCCAATCTGCGCCAATGTTTTACCGGTTTTCCCCTTTGTCAATAAATCATTGTAATAACTTTTTATTCCCTTGATCGCGCTGGTTTGTTCTTCTGCGGTCATACCAGTTTTGGCTTTAATCTTCATAATGTCATGCTGTTCTTTGAATTTCAACAGCGCATCGCCCAACGCATCACGTGCCGCACGACCCTCGCCCTCCAATGTGGCTGCTGCCGCCTCGGCGGATGACATAGTATCATAACCAGGAACCACTTGATTTAATTTTTTACGCGCTGCGGATGCTGTATCGGCCAACTGCAAAATTGTGCGCGCATCTTCAACAGAAACATCAAAACCAAATGTTTGCTTTACCAGTGCCTCCAAATATGGTTTGCTGGCCTTTGGATCCAAAATACCTTTGTGCTGGCGGACTTTTTCAACAATGTCATTATCACGACCCAATGTATTCACACGTTTATCTTTTGATAAATTACGCAACCACTCTTGAATACCAGCAACCTGTGCTGGCTGCAACATTTTATTTTCAATTTGACGATTCAAAACCTCGGCATTTTCGCGATTGGTTATTTTACCATCGGCATTATAATCTGTAAACTTGGCCAAATAATCAATACGATCCTCTGATGACATATCACGCAAAAAGCGCGCGCCACCGTTCTTTTTTACGTCTGCTTTTAATTCTTCAATATATCTTGGGATTACGCATGTCATTTTTTTGATCCTTTCTTTGGATACATTATATCATAAACATTTTGATAAATAAACTCTAATAAATACGCAAGGTGTTCATCATGCTGTGGCGTGACATCAATTTCCTTATCGCAAAAAATCAACATGGCCGCATGTAAACACTCATGTGCAATTATACCAGGTGTTAAAAACTTTGGATCAAAACACATATAAATATCGCCATCAAACGAATATACCTGCGCCATTGTGCCATCGTGCCAATTCTTTGGAAATTTTTTCAAATATTCTTTTGGCGGCATTACAATAATAGCGGTATGATATAACGGCACCTTAAAATATTTCATTATTTGCACTCCATATCTGATAAAATTTTATTCCAAACATCTTCGGTATCCAGATCCGCACGCGCAATATAATCATTTATTTTGTTTATATTTTCTGTAATGCTCGCACGTTCGGCATCTGTTAAATTTTCATCATACATTTTGCTCAAATCACGCAAAATACGCATAGGATTGTCTTTGGATAATGCAACACCGGCCATGCGCAATTGTTGCCCAGCACGTGACAATTCTTCAATCACTGGCGAATTTAATGCTAATTCTTGTAATTTTGCCGCGTTTTCAACTGGATTCAGCATCAATTTATTTTGCACCGCGAAAAATACTGCTATACGTGGCACATCGCCTGGCGCGTTTTTCCGACCCATTGCAACCTCAAATGCAGAATCCAAATCTGCTGTCGCAAAAACAACCGCATCTTCTGCTGCGCGTTTTGACATCAACGGATCATATTTGCGCGATTCCAATAAAACGCCCTCTGCTTTGGCAGATTCAACAATTCTTTTACTAGTGCGCTGTTCTTTTTGACCCTCGGCGGTGTATGGCGATTGCGCTGTTTCATCACTGTTTGTGGCCAATGGTGTTGGTGTTGTATTTTCAACAATGTTATTGATTTCATCGGCCTCACGGTCAACCACGCGCTGCGCGACCTCTTCTTCTTTGGCCATTTTCTGTGCTGTTTCGCGTTCCGCAGCACGATCACGATATTGAACCTGGACTTTTTCAATGGTGGTTTCGCCGGTTTCTTCGTTCTTTTCTGGCACATCAACGACCATACTGTCGGCCAAAACCTCGTTCTTTGCGAACCAGGATTGAACCTCTGGCTTTAATTCGCCAACCATATCAAAATAACGCGTGGACAAATCATCATAAATGTCGGCCAAACGTTTTGACAACCGTTCAAACACCGGTTGCAATGATTCTTCTGCGCCCTTGCCTCCATCCAAAACCCATTTTTCAAATGAACGCGCAAATTTTTCGCTGGCATCTTGATCCAAAAATCTGTCATATTCACGAATACCCAATGCTTTTTCAACTGGCCGCCACCATTTCTTAAATGATTCTGGTGCGTTTTCTGACCTGTATGCTTTGAACCAATTATTCAACCACATGTGTGATAATTCATGCAAAATGGTTGAAACATCGCTGTCCTTATTCAAAATAATACGCTGATAACGCATATCATACGCACCACGGCCTTGATTTTCTGTGACCCCACGTGCGATTGCATCCAATGATTGTTGAAATGGTATGTCATCAAATTCGGCCAATTCTTCTTCGGTATACTGTGGCAATTTGGCCTCTTCTTCGGCCGCATAACGTTTTGCCTGTTCTTCTGCAAATCTTTTATAATCGGCATCACTCATATTTTCTATTGCGGACAATGGCACACCAGAATAATCGGCCAACCAGCGATCGTTCCTGCCCATTTCACGTTCTATTGTTTCCTGGCGCATGCGACCCAACTGTTCGCCAACTTTCATAGAATCGCGTTTATCGCGTTTGATATATTCCCATTGGTTTTTCTGTTTTATTGCCAAATCAACCAAAGTGCCACGCGCAAAATATCTGGTTTTATAACCATAAATGCGGCGCACAAAATCTTGTAATTCGCTGTCTTTTGCTTGACGGATGTTTGATTCAATCTGTTTTGCTGTATAACCGTCTGCACGCTTTTTCTTGCCAATTTCCAACATACGCTGTGAAATCTGTTTGGTCTTTGCCTCTTCACGTTTTCTGGCCTGTTCTGACGATGACGATTGATTCAACCAACGATCAATTTCTTTTTTAGAAAATGCTGTTTGGCCTTTTTCACGGCGGCGACCAATTTCTTCGCCCAACTTTACCTGCTGTGCTGCCCACATTTCCAATTCTGCAAGTGAATCCTCGCGCGCTTTAATGTCGGCATCCAATCTGGCCTGTCTTATTTTTTCTTCTGTGGCACGTCTGCGCTGTTCGGCTTTTTCACGACCAGCGGCCATTTGCTCGGCCAGTTTTTGTGCCTCTGTATCCAGATCAACACGATTCATTTCACGAATACCGCGTTCGCCATCTTGTAAATCACGCACAACCAAATCTTTTCCATCGGCCGTCAAACGTGCTGTGATGGTATCAAATATTGAAATGCCCTCTATAAATGATTCACGAAATGCCTCGCCGGCTGCAACTGTCGCAGCATCCTGTATGTCGGCCAAATCTTCGGCATCCAATTCTTCTGCTGATTCCAAACCCAGTGCGGCCACGCGCGCTTTGGTAAATTCTTTGACCAAATTATCACGAATAACACCACGATCATTGTTGGCATCAACACGATTTGCCAATTCATCCCACGTGCCTTGCGCAATTCCCTGTTCAATATCATCATTAAATGATTTGGCCTGGGCGCGACTTTCTTTGTATAATTCTGCATCATCTTTTTCTGGATGACGTGCTTTTGTGGCCTTAAATATCAAATCTGACATTTCATTATCGGCCTGTGTTCTGGCATATTTGTATGTTGCTGCGCCCAATGAACCCTGCAACAAACCGCCAATCACACCAGAAAGCATATACTGTTCCCAGTTTGTTGGCGCACCATCATTGCCTTTCAAATATTCTGACAAATCGGTTAAAAAATCTTGCGATGATTCTTGCGCAAAACCCTCAACAAATTCTTTTAAGAAATGTCCACCGGTGCCTTTCATGAAACGATTTGAACCCACACCGATTTTCTTTTCAATATAAACTTGTGCCGCAGCATTGACCAAATCAATTCCGGTTTCCAACCAATTACCCTCATAACCCTCAATTGATCCACCGTGTTCATTGGCATATTTAATCATATTGTTATAGGTGCCATCGCCAAATGCCTCTACACCCATCTGAACCAATGGTGCTGTTCCACCTGTCATTAAACCGGTGGCAATCATTTCAATCATAGATGATGCACCCTGTGTGACCTGGGCTGTCAATGTTTCCGCATCCGCGGCATGTGCGTTTTCCAAACTCATGCGGCGTGTTGCTGATTCCAAAGAATCATACGCACGATCACGCATTTCCGTTCCAATTGCGCCACCTGTGGCCATTGCTGCCAAACCACCCAAACCAATTTGTGCCTTATCGCCAAGTGTTTGTAAACCCATACCAAATTTTACAATTTCATCTTTGATGATTTGTGGTGTGCTGGATGTAAAATCTTCATTATAACTGCCGCCCTGGCGTGCCATCATTGGCGACCATGCAACATTTGCGCGTTTGTTTATTTCCTCTTCGGTCACAAACGCATCGCCAGACCTAAAACCAGGATCTGACAGCATGTTTTTGATTTTTGTGGATGCAAACCCAGATGTATCAGAAACACCAATGTTTTGCATATCTTGATTTACACCGGCCAACGGAACAGGGGATTCTGCAACTTGCACGCCCTGTCCGTCAACATATACACCATCATCTTTATTCATTTGGTTTCCTCATATCTGATTCAATATCTGATCTTTTTACTTTTCCAATCACACCGGATGTTGGCGCGCCGTTCATAGTTTTTGCACCAAACAAACTGTGGAAATCTCTGTTAGTATTCAAAACACCATGGTCATACCATAACGGCCGACCCATTGAATCGCGGCCTTTGTATTCATATACCGTGCCATCAATTTCTTGAAACGCTGGCAAATGCTGTTCTAATTTTTTATCCAGTGCTGCCAAATCCACAATATGAAAATCACGGTAATAATCACTGATCGCCTTATCAAATATTTGTTTTTTTGCTGTCATTACGTCATCACGACTTGCACCTTGCAGCATCATGTTGACGGCCTGTGTTTGATATTCGGCCTGGGCGCGAACCAAAGTTTTTTCAAAATCTTTGTTTTGATAATACGCACGACCTTTCACAGATGATTCTGGCATTAAACCACCGCGGATGCCGCGTTCATCATACAATCTGCGTGTGCCACTGATGCCGCCGCCTTGACGTGGATCATCCAAAGGTAAATCATTTGCTGCATAATTGATAACACCCTTTGCGCCACCTTTGGCATAAATACCAACATCGCCAGATTCCAACAAATCGCGCCACTCTTTGACTTGTTCATTGTCGGCCAACATCAATTGACCAACAAAATCGGCCATGTCACGGCGTTCGTTTTCTGGCAATTCAGTATTTGACATTTTGTATAAAAATTCCATTGCTTTCTTTTCAAAATCAACCGGATCGCCCTCGTTTGTTGTTGTTGGATAATACATCAATTCACGCAATGCGGCATTGACCTCGGCTTTTGTTGTGTATGAACTTTCGGTCAACGGACTTATTTTTGACATATTTTCACGATAACCACGATAATCATCGGCAAATGATTTCCAAAATCCCTTTGGTTTTTCGCCACCAACATAAGACATTTCAACCGCAGAATACGTGCCGTCTGCATTTTTTTGCGCTGGTGTCATATTTGCTGTGGATTCCTTGCGTGCCAACGCATCCAAATCCATCTGGAATCCTGGATCATACGGATCCATCACACCTTTTGCTGCACGTTCTTTTTGGTTTTGAAATGCCTCCATACGCATTGCCAATGCGCGTTCGCCCAATCTTTGTTGAACCATTGGTGCGGTCACAGCCGACAATGCTTTACGCATGTCGCCCTTGACTTTATCATCAAAGTTTTTGCCATCATATTCGTTTTTATCGGCCAGCGCAGCGATTTTTTTATCAATGGCCGCAATATCTTTTTCCAACGACTTTTTCGCTGAACCCTGCGCTGTTTGCGCCGTATTCTGCAATCTGGCTTTTTCGTTTTCCCATTGGCGTAATTGTTGATTTTTTGCCAAATCTATGTGACCAGAAATATATTCGGCAGGGAACATTTTATCAAATTTTTCTTGATTGTTTAATGCCAAATCCATTTCTTCTGCGATTTTATCATCATCAGATGCCAATGCGTTTATGATATTATTTTGCACCGCAGCATCATAAATTGATAATTTCATGGCCTCGCGCTGTTCCGGTGTGGCTTTTACATTACCCAATGCCTTATCAACAATTGGGCTGACCTCGGTTGTCAATTTACCAAAATCGCTGGTTGCACCGGCTTTACCCAATTCGCCGGCCTGTTTAATATACAAATCGCCAAGATCGCTGACGGTTTTGGCTGCCGCTTTGGCGGCCTGTGCCTCACGTTCTTTTGCTGCGCGTTCTTGATTTTGTCTTTGAATTTTTGCTTTGGTGGCATATAAATAATTTTCATCAATAACCTTATTGATATATTTATCTGCACCGCTGTCGTATGATGTCGCTGTGCGATCATTATCATATTGTGGGCGATAACCACGGAAATGTTTACCCAACGCATCACGAACGGCCTGCTGTCCTTTATCTGATGTAATGTTTTCGCCATAGCGCGCACGCAAATCTTCAACAATTGATTGCGCCTCTTTTTCGTGTGCGCTTAAATCTGATTGTGCCTGTTGATCTGCTACCTTTTGGCGATTTGTTTGTATGGTGTTTATAGAATTTGTAATACTGGATGCGGCACCAGCAACCTTTGAAACATCGCCCCAAAAATCGGCCTGCTGTTGAATCTTGATTGCCTCGCTTTTATCTGCAATATATTGACGTTTCTTTTCGCGCAATAATTCCATTTTCGCCCCCTAAAATATTCCCAAAAATCTTTGTTTTGATTGCTTTTTGGCCATACCAATTTGCACATCATACATTTCTGATTGAAAATCAATTTCTTTTTGCAGCACATCCTGGTTGCTCATCATAGCACCATAAGTGCTGGTTCCCATCGCCGTGTTTGTGCCGGATGACCACGCTGTCATCATATCAATCCAACCACGTTCTCTTTTTTCAAATTCCATCAATCCAATGTTATATCTTTTTTCGCGTTTTAACGCATCCATCTGCGCGCGCGCTGCTGCACGATTTGCAGATGCCGACATTGCGCTGGACAACAAACTTGCGCCTGTGGCAATGATATTCATTGATGCGCTTGCATTGGATAAACCTGCTGATTCGCCTGCCATTAGTTTGCCCCCCTATCTGATATTTCGCCGGCCGTTTCAATTGCCAAAACCGTGAACGGCAATCCATCATCGGTCATAAATATCAATTGTTTTTCATATTGCGGCACATCTTTTATGTTGCAAATCAATGTGCCATTTTTCATGATAACATTGGAATCAAAGAATTGTTTTCCATCCCACTTTACCACGTTTGTTAGTTTATCAAGTTTTATTCCAACTTTCAAGGCCATTGTGTCAATGATATTAAATGCTATTGCACCCCAGCCCTTTTGACGTAAATACGAACGATTATCTTCAATCACACCAATTTTTCTATACGGAACACCATATTGTATATCATATACCGGTTCATCCAATACAACCGACCAACCTGTTGTTGAAACTGTCACAGGTGTTTCGCTTTGTGTTTTGATTGTGGTTGTGGTGTCCGCAGACGAATTTCTGAATAATTGATAATAATCATCAAACAACACAATATAACCATTTCCACCAGACGTGGTTTTATATGTTGTATCTTCGCCGTTTGCATTATAAACCGTCAAATTTGCAGCACCAGCATCTTCACGTGTGTAATATGTCAATGTTTGTGCTATTGTTTGCACACTGCCAATCGCTGTTGTATTATCGGTGTTATAAACTGTTGATCCAACAACCGGTGTTGCTGTGGCCGTATATCTTATTACATTGGCTGCAACACCGCGACCACGCCACGCATACGGTGCCAATGTTCCAGGTGCATCCAAAGCATATTCACGGCGCAATAAGAATTGGCCTGTTGGATTTCCACCAGAAACATTTACATAAATAACTGTCACACCTGTCCAGGCATACAAAGCAACCTCAATACCTGTGTCAACAACCTGGGTATCCAAATTATATGTTTCGCCATTGAATCCAATTGTATTGATGCCAGCATCGTCTGTCACACCGATTTTAATACCAGCAACCGAATATACATTTGCACCAATATCTGGTGTCAAAGAATCTGTATAGATTGATAATGCACCACGATCCCATTTGAATAATTGCGATGGTATTTCAATACCTGTAAATTGGCCTTTGTATACACCATTGTCTTGTATCTGAATAACTGGTTCTGCTGATGAAATATTTTCAATCGGCAACAATAATCTGTTAAATACAGTATCTTCTGTCAACGGACAATCCACAGCATATTGACCGGCCTCAACAACCACCTCAATGATTTCGGTGTGTGTTTCCATACGGTATCTGGTCAAGGATTGTTTGTTATAATATGTCGCACCGTTAAATATTACACCATCGCCGGAAACACTGGTAATTGTGCCAATTTGATTATAATTTGCATCATACACCGGATCGCCTGCTGCTGGTGTCAAACTCTTTGTCCAAAATCCTGTTTGATTGACAGCGGTTATGGTTGCTTTCGCATAATATCCGCGGCCACCATGTGCATATAATTGATCGCCAACCGCAGGATTATAACCGGCAGCATAACCAACATAACTGCCCTGCACAAAACCCTTATAACCACCAGTGTCCTTGCTCGCATCACGTGTAAATGTGCCGTTCCATGCTGGCGAATAACCAGCAATCGCAGAAACGGTCACGGCTGTGGTATTTTGCCAACCATAATAATACACGGATTCTGTGACCTCAATTTCGCGTTCTTCTGTGCGCTGTTCTGTAAACACGCGATCAATTCTGCACTCTGTATAATCACGGATGCCATCGCCATAATAGCAACGAATCGTTTTACCAATATATGGTGCCAAATTCACTGGGTTTCCAGATGTGGTTGCTGGCGAAATTATTTTTGATTCCGCGTTATAATTCCACAATTCTTTGTGTTCGTTTTTCAATACGCGCCAAGAATCAAAGAACGGACTTTTAATCAAATTTTCTTGTGTGGCCAAATTGCGTTCCCAACCAGTTTGTTCAAACGCATTTGTGGCACGCATAAATTCTGGCATGTGCAAACGTTCAATCATCCATGACCCATGTCTTTGCACAACCAATAACAAATGTATATCATCGCCATCTTTGATCACAGACATGTCGCTGATGAATCCATTGATGTCAAATGGAAAATATCCAACATCGCCACCCTCGTGGAACATGAAAAACCCGGTTCCATCTTCCAACGACCCAACAATGCACTTGCTGCGTGAATCAACATAGTGAATTTCTGATACACGGCTTTTCAAAACCTCTTGCCAATATCTTGAAACGTCTGGTGCAACAAACTGTTGAATATTAAAATCATAAGAAAACGCATGTATTTTCCGGCGATCAAAACCAACATAATACATGATATTATCTTTCATTGTTGGTGTAATACCAGATGCGCGTTCAGAACAGCGCAATGTGAAATCTGGCGTGGATGACATACCTGTCACAAACGCAATACCATCCGGGGATTGGGCATACAATACAGTAAATCCACCCCACAAATCTGTGATACGTTCATTAAATTGATTGCACTCAACATTGATTGGGCTGGCCACTGTGGCACCCTGTGTTTCAACCTGGAAATCGCTATAATTACCAAATCTTGATGCGCGAACGCGTGTTGGATACGCATCAAAACCACCAAAATATAATCTGTTTTGGAAATATCTCACACATGATGGTTTACCATCTGTTTCCATGAACGCATACGCGGCCTGTGCAAATGACGGCACATTACCTGTCATTGAAAATCTTTGTGGGTAATGCGTTCCATCGCAAATCAATAAATCGCCATACATTTGCGAATATTTTAATTTTTTCAACAAATCCAATGTAAATGGTGTTGAAAATGGCTGCACAGCCGTGGTGGTTTCTTCATATACTGTGGTGGCAAAATGTGCCAAGAACGGCGCATTATTCAACATTTGTTGACGATTCCAAACAATTGCCACGCGCCAATATTCATGCTGCGCCGTATTCAACAAATCAAACCATAACACAGGAATTGGAATTGTGCCGCCCGGTGTGCTTTCGCGCTTTGTTCCCCAATACACAGGTTTTACCAAGGCCACCGTTGTCCAGTTTACATTATCATCAGAATATTGCAGCAAAGCATTGTTGATCCAATTATGAACGCCCTGTTGATATGATGCAGACCAATTTCCATCTGCATACATCAATTCCATCCCAACACGATTTAATGCCTTGCGTGACGTGAAACGCATATTGAAATATGTTGTTGGATATGCTTGATTTCCAGGAACATACAAACGATTGGTTGTATAACCATTTGTCAAATCATAATTATTCCACGACCAAAATCTGTATGCTAAATTCGTGTCGCCAGATATTTGACCTGTAATTGAAACGGCTGTGGCCGCTGGTTCATTATTTGCTGTATTTGTCCATGTGACCAAAGATGTCGTGGATGGAATAAAATCAACCAAATTACCATCGCCATCAAATGTTTTGACATCCAATCTGGAATCTGTAAAAACAAGTGCCAAATCCCTGTTGTCACGGCGATATGGTATAATCACGGCCTCACTATCCACATTACCCAAAAATTCTGTTCCTGGGCGTGTTTTGCACTCGCCTTGTGGCGATGTCAAAAGGTTTTTGCAATAAACCATACCTGCGGCACTTATTGCGTTTTCTTGACCGGAAAATTCACGATCAAATTGTCCTGTGAAAAAATTTCTTTTAACATAACCGTGTGGATACGCCATTTTTTACCTCACTGGAAAATGCCATTTCTTTTTGTAAATGTCTTTATATCTGCGTTTCAAATGAACGCGCTGCGCATTTACACCACCCATGTCGGCCAATGCTGCATTTTTCAATGCAACTGCATCAGCACGTTTGCCTTTATCGTTCAAAAATCCGGCAAATGCGACCGCCAATTCAAATGGAAAATAATATTGAAATTCTGGCGACCACAATCCAGTTTCTTCAACCAAACGAACATAAGTAATTTCAATTGTTTGACCAACCGGAAAATCACAATGGATCACACCACCAAAATCATGAATATCATCGCCAGACATACCATCAACCGACAATAATTTCAAACAATCGGCCGGTGTTCTATGTTGGCCGTTTGTGTTGCGCACGATTTTTACTGGATCTGGTGTAATAGCAAATGATGGCATAAAAGATGCCAATGTTTTACGCAGAGTATTTTTGTAAATCAATTTTGCCCTTTGTTCCCAAGGATTTTCGGCATCCGGATTATCAATATCAAAAACTTGATCTTCAACACCCAAAATGCCCAGGGCGATGTTGCACATAGATGCAGGTGTTTCGTTATTCATTGCCGACCTCCAAATCATTACCCAAGGGGCAAACGCCCCAAGGGTAATGATTCTTGCTGTTAGGCAGAAACTGCTTCATCCAACAACAGAACGCGTTGACCCATTTTACGCATTGCACCAATGCGATAACGTGCGAACACGATCTTTTCATCCACATAACCACCGTTGGTTGTTGGATTGTCGTTGACGAACAATTCCATATCTTCAACAACTGCTGCCATAGCATCTGGCATCAACAACACGTTGTGACGAACGGTTGGATCTGTGCCAGCACCTGCTGTGATTGGCAATACTTCTTGTGCTGTTGTATAGGAAACATCAGCCGCTTTACCGAACACAACTTCTGTTGGAATTGTATCCAAAATAGATTGTGTGATAACTGCGCTTTGGTTGTATGAAGAATACAAACGATTGATCACAGAATCCAAAGACATGTATGCGGTGTTCAATGTTGGGGAAATGAACGCGCCTGCACGTTTGATTTCTTCAATCTTGTATTTTTGTGCTAACAAATCTTCAATGATTTGTGTGAATTTAGCACGTGTCCAACCAGATGTTCCGTCAACAGTGATAACACCATCGGATGCTGCGGAAACAGATGTTGGTGTTGCGCCTGGTGCGCCAGTTTCAACTGCACCACCTGCTGCTGACAATATTGTGCGATAAATATCTTCTTTTACCACACCTGCCAACATTTGAGAAACTGGGGACATTGGATCATCCAAAGCCGCTTGCGTGATTTCTAATTCTTTGTCAATACGCAATGGTTTGAAACGTGTTGCCCATGTCAAACGGCGGCCAGCATAGCCCAATTCTTCCCAATCGGCATCTTGAACTTTTTGATGACGGCTGTTTTTGGTTAAAAATGAACCAATTTGATTGATAGAATCAAATTGACGTTGTGCTTTGACCTCGGCACCTGTTTTAAGGTCAACCAGGCCATTTTTCAAAAGCATGTCGTTCTTAAATTGTTCACGGATCATGTAAACAGGATTGAACGATATACCCATATTTGCTAAATTTGATGGCATAATTTCACTCCTATATGCTCATTGGTTAAACTTATTTGCTCTTTTTCGCACGGATAGGAGATATGCGTTTATCTCTCTCGGCTATGGTTTTTTTGACAGTGCCATTAAACTGTTTTTGTATATCGGGTGGCAATTCGCGGTCGCCAGTATCCTCTTTACAATGTATATCATACCACAAAAAAATAAATAATTCAAACAAAATTATACAAATGTATACTTTTTGAATACAAATGTATACAAATGAATACAAATGTATACAATTGTATACAAGTGAATACAAATGTATACAAATGTATAAATGCTTTATAATAAGTATCGCGCATGTATGTATTCCAGAAATAATAAAATTATATTTATTATATTATACCTGGAATATAATATATTTCGTATATCGTTCTTTCTTATTTTCTTTTTGGTTCTTTTTCTTTTCTTCTTTCTATTTTATACAAATGTATACAAATGAATACAAATGTATACAATTGTATAAATTTTTTTTATTTTCGCATTGACATCTGAAAATTTTATGATACCATGCGATTCGCATAGGAAAGGACAAATCAATACATGGGCGAAAAAAAGAATCAAGGCACTTTCCTATACACTTTTTTTACGCCTTTTTTCTTTTTCGCCCACCCAAAAAGGATGTGGAGGGGAACGATGAATATTAAAATAGACGTTTCCTGGTTTCGGTTTCTGGCAGATTTACCGCCGGCAGAAATCAAGAAAGTGGTGCGCGCGATCTGGGATTATACGCATGGCAATGCTGTTTCCGGTATTGATTCTGCGGCCTGGGAAACAATCAAGGCATCAATTGACTATGAAATCCAGCGCAAAAAAGAATTATCAGAAAAACGCCGCGCTGCGATTTTGGCTCGTTGGCACAAAGAACCAGCAGCCGAAACAGAACCAGCGGTTGTTGAACCGGAAATTGTCAAACCAGAAAATCCATTTGCATCCTTGACCGAAGATTTGATTATACGCGCTGCGCTGGAAAACCCAGACAGCGCGCTTTCTGTTTTTCTTGAAACAGGTGCTGGTTATGATGAATTATCCACTGGGGAACGCGAATTTGTGGATCGTGCAGACGTTCGTAAAAAGTGTCCATGGTATAAGGAAACACAGGCCACACCAGTAAAAAGAAAACCGTTTGTGCCGCCAACCCTTGACGAGTGGCTGGAATATTGCCGTGAAAAAAATCTTGACATGGCAAAAATGCGCAATGCGTATGAATCATACGTGGTTGCTGATTGGCACGATTCCCAGGGAAATCCAATTCGCAATTGGAAACAGAAAATTTTGCAGGTCTGGTGTGCCAAACCGCAAAATTATAATCAACAAACCGCCAATTTCGGCGCACAATCAGAAATAAACAAACTGGCAAATGGCGCAGAATTGGCTAAACAAATGCTTAAAAAACAAGGAATAATACAATGAAATTACTAAAATTATATGCAAAAATGTTTTTTTTCCATATAGCATCTGTATTTGGAATTACATTTATAGGTGTTGTTTTGGTTATAATAACAATCTTTTCGCCGTTGGCAACAGCAAAATGTATGGCCGGAATTGGAAAAGAGGCACAAAAATCAATTGACAGAATTGAAAAAAAAAGGAAATAACATGAAAATACTAATGTTTTTGGTTTTGCTTTGCGGCTGTGCGCCTTTGGATGGTTATCAGAATTACAATATTTTTACTGGTTATGAAGAGGTGGCAAAATGACAATTGATAAATGGACAACTGTAATTTTGCATTTATTCGTTTTGTGCGGTGTGCGTAAAATGGATGAAAAACAACATGCTTTGTATATTGCCGCAATGTTTACGGAATTAAAAGAAAAGTTTACGGATGATGAAATTGGTGTGGCTGCGCGCCAGATCGCAGAAACTGAAAATCTGTATGGTGCATATCCGTCATTGGCCACATGGTTGAAATATGCGCCAACCGAACGCGCAAAGGCACATATTGAAAACAAAAAAACATCTGATATTCGTGAATTTTTACAAGATATTGCCGAATTTGACCCAATGTTTTTTGATCCAGTTATCATGGAAAAAGATTTTGTGGCCACTTATGGCGAACAAGGAAAGTTTGTTTTGGAAGAATTTGGTGGTGTTCGTGGCCTACGCGCCGCATTATACAAGGCCACCCAGTTTACCCAAGAACAGATTATCAAAGATTTTTTAACCGCCTGGACACGTGCTGCGACAGATGTGCGTATGAATATACCACAACTGGCCGGACAACCAGAAATTAAAAGAATAAAATAAAAGGATGAAAAATGGAAAATGAAAATTATCATGTAATGCCAACAGAATTACACCATTGTGGGTGTGGTTCAAGAATTGAGGTGGATCAAAGATGGTTCCGTCAAATACGATATGTTCATGCTATGATTGATATATTGTATACACAAAAAATTATAACAAAAGAAACTGCGGTATGTATAGACAAGGCAATTTCTGAATTGTATAGTATTTACAGTGATATGCAATGTGCTGTTCGTTCGGATACCATAAAAGATTTGCAACAAGACGGAATAAGGCCAAACTGTGACTAAAATTGATCAATATTTTTTGGCCAAGAAAATTGCGCGTGCGCGCCACCGCAAAACTCGTTATGATCGGCATTATGATTTAATGTTTGATGAAAACGGCAAACCAACAAAATTACGCAAAGATATAAATCGTATTTTGTGTAAAATTGAATTGGGCGAATTGGATGCCTCGTGGTATGGTGCTATAAAAAATATGATCGCAAACGAACGCATTAAACAGAAAAAAGAAAAACAGAAAAGGAAGAAAAATGATTTGCGCACATTGTAAAAAAATGATGCTGCATCCATATTGCGTTTTATATGGTGCAAGAATTATGTCGCTTGAATTTTGTTCACGCAAATGTTATTTGGCATTTTGGAAAGATGTGCCAGATTTCTACGCATTGCGTGGTGCAAAAAAAAGTGAAAAATCCGCTTGCGCATCTGAAACGAATCGGGTATAATAAAATTGTTAGGAAAGGACAATCCATGAAACGATTTTATAGCGGCCGAGTGAAACGGAAAATCATACTGGGTTCATATCCCAGTGATAGCAGGTTCAACTCCTGTGGCCGCGACCAAGTTTTGGCTGCCTTGTGTCAAGGTTATCCTGCGCCCTGCCGGTGGCGTGCCTAAAAACCGGCAAAATAAACAACAGAAAAAAAGGAAAGAAAATGTCAGAACAGAAAGAAATGTATACAGCAACCGATAGTGTTTACCGCGAACAAATGAATAAGATTTTAGACATTGATCGCGAAATCAAAGAATTAAATCGTGATAAACACAACATCCTTGCAGATGCCCAAAAGAAAGGATGCAATCCAAAAATTTTGAAACAGATGGTTCGTATTACAAAAATGCGCCAATCTGATCAAGATGCTTTGCAGGATGCTTTGGATATGGCATAAAAAGGGGGAAATTATGATTAAATTTTTCAAAAAACTGTGGGTTGAATTTTGGTGGGGAAAACCAGTGGAATTGACACCAGCAGAAAAAAGAGATTTGGTGCGCCAAAATCAACAAATGCAGCGCGCTAAAATCAATCATAAAAGAAAACATAAGAAAGGTAAAAGAAAATGAAACAAGGGCAAAAAGTATCGTTTTATACGGAAACTAACGGATCTAGACCGATAATTCGCCGCGGAACAGGCACCGTCATAAGTTTTGACGATTACCAGGTCTATGTGTTGCCAGACGGAAAGACCAAGGCGATACTTTTGCCAATCAATCAAGTGAGGGATGTATTATGAAACCAAGGTTTAATTTTGATTTGCAACAACATATTTTTGATCCGAATAATCGGTTCAATTATCAAACCAATCCAGAGTGGTTGGAATTACGCGCAGACCGTTTTACAGCATCAAATGCTGCGGATTTATTATCCAAAGGAAAGGACAAAGACGGTTTGAGCAAGACAATTAAAAAACTGATAAATTCACGCGCCATGCAAAATCGCACCGGTTGGATTGACGATTCTGCAATGTCATATTCTGAAAAAGAGGCCGTCACACGTGGTCTGGTATACGAAGAAGAGGCGCGCCAATGGTATCAAAGACAAACAGGCCGCAATGTTGTTGAGTGCGGATTTGTTGAACGTGGATCGTATATCGGCTGTTCGCCAGATGGTTTGGTGTGTGATGAATTGCGCACTGTCCAGATAAAAATACCAATGCCGGCCAATTTTGTTGAGGCAATTTTGAACGGCTGGGAAGATTATGTTCCACAATGTCATTTTGAACGGTTTGTTTGCTGTTTCAAAGTGGCTGATTTGGTCATTTATTCGCCAGAATTACAAACTGGAAAAATTATAGAAATTCCGGCTGATCCGGAAATTGACCGCAACATTTTATCAAAAATGCGTGCGGCTGTCAAATATCGTGACACAGTAAATGCTGCGCTTGACGATTTAATCAAATAAGGAGGGATGTTATGCAACAGGATTTTGATGAAACAAATTTAATAGAACAAAGTTTTGAATTGACACAAAAACTGTCAAGAATCAACAATAAAAGAAATTTTAGATGCCCATGCTGTCAATTAAACAGGATAGCAAAAGCACAGACCGGCGAGAAAAATGAGTGGCTGCATACTGGTTGTCGCTGCACATACAGATGGTTGAGTGCGCATGGAAAATTGTTTGTGACAATTCCGGAACGTTTTTCTGGAACATGCCGGTTCAAAGGTTAGTGCTTGACATATTTTTGGAAACGTGCTATAATAGTCACGCAAACCAAAAAACTGGTATTTTTTCATGTTCTTAAACATCCTACAACCCCAGATAAGTCCTTTTCTGGGGTTTTTTAACAGAAATTTACAATATATTTTCGTAATGTTTTATCTGCAACATGACACCTGCGTGCTATACGTGCCTTTGGTATTCCGCGTTTTAACCATTTGATTATTTTGTCTTTATAAGGATTTAATTTGTGGTTTTTGGTTTTTGCACCCTGTGGCCGCCCAAGGCGAACACCTTGTTGTTTGCGTAATGCTAATGCCTCTCTGGTGCGCTGGGAAATCATGTCGCGTTCAATTTCTGCGGCCATGCCAAAAGCAAATGCCAGCACTTTTGATTGTAAAGTATTATCCAGAGCATAACCATCTTTGACAGAATATACTTTGACACCTTTTTGCAGCAAGTTTTCCAGGATGCGAAATAACATAAACAGCCGGCGGCCGAAACGTGATAATTCGCTGATTATAATAACATCGCCCTCTTTGGCGCGTGACAATAACCGGCCAAGCCGCCGTTCGTGTGGATCTGTGGTGCCACTAACATGATCCACATAGTATTTGTCTATACAAAGACCCAATTCGTGTGCTTTTGCATCCACGCCTACGCGTTGATTTTGTTCGTCTTGTTCTGCGGTTGATACTCGCAAATACGCATATATCATTTTTTATCCTTTTGTTTTGTGTGGGGAAACCTATTATTTTGAATAAAAAAAGTGATTCGGTCAAGATTTAATGTTTTTACTTTAATTTTTCTTTTGTTTGTGATATAGTATAAATAATTGGAAAGGGCAGCGCATGATTCAATACGAATATTTTAACGCAAGATTACTGCAAAATACCGCTTTGAAGATCCAAGAAACCGTTGGTGCGGCCACACCGCCAGAGGGTTATTCTTTTGGTGTTTTGTCCGCTTTGACCAACCTTGAAACCGTTTCATCCACATTGGTGCAGGATTATAATGCTGTATTTATTCATACTTTGGGTGTGCAGGTTCCAACAGAAGAGGCGGTTGAGGCCTTTATTCGTGAAGAGGTTGCTGGTGCTGGCGATAATATTACAATCAATAAAAATTCAAACAATGAATTACAGGCCATTGGTTTAATAAATAAAAACGAGGCCGCCGGTGCAACAAACCCAATTTATGATTGGATTGGCACCCAACAAGAATACATTGACCAAGATATTGCAGCCCAACATCCAGATTGGGTATGTTTTATCACAGACGATGCGTATAATCCGCAATCAACATATTCGTATGATCAAGGTGTTGCTGCGGATACGTGGCATATTGCCCATTTCCTAAACAAATATCCGTCTGTGACGGTTGTTGACAGCGCAGGCACAACCATTGATTGCACTGTCACATATATCAATTCAAACGAGTGCGAACTTAAATTCAATGCTGCTTTTAAGGGAACGGCTTATTTGAACTAACTGGCCATACAACAAAGGAGTGTGAAAATGGCAAAAAAGAACGTGTTGGTTGATTTAGACCTAAATAAGAACGAACTGCAAAATGCGGTTGTTCAAAATTTGGCCGCCGCACCCACTAGCCCTGTGGCCGGTCAGATCTGGTATGATACAACAAGCGGCTTGATTTATTTCTATGATGGATCGGCTGCGAAAGCGGTTGGTTATTTACCACCTGCAACAACATCCACATTGGGTGGTGTAATTGTTGGATCAAACATAAGTGTTGCAAGTGACGGCACAATATCTGTCGCAAGTGCAACAAATGCCGTTGCTGGTATTATCCGTATTGCAACAGATTCCGAGGCATCCACAGGCACAGCCGAGGGCATTGCTGTCAATCCAAAACAATTGGCATCTGCAATCGCATCCGCGTTGGTTGGTGCAATGGTTTACAAAGGCACATGGAATATTACAAGTGCATCCGATTTTAGTGGTATTACATTACCTGTAAAACAGGGTTATATGTATTTGGTCACAGGCACCGGCCCGAAAACAATTGGTGGAATTGAGTGGAATCCTGGCGATTATATCGTCATGGATGCAGACGTTGCTGCTGGTGGCACAATTACACAGGTTTCAAAGATTGATAATACAGAATCCAGCGACATTGTTCGTTTGAACGCAACACAAACTTTAACGAACAAAACGATTGATGCTGATGATAATACGATCCAAGATTTGGCAACAGGTAATTTCAAATCTGGTGTAATTGTCACAAGTGTTGGTTCAACAGGTGCAGATACATCATTACCAACAGAAAAAGCCGTTCGTTCTGCAATAACCACAGCAACCACAAATATGGTCACAACAAATGGCACACAGACATTGACCAACAAGACCATTGATGCTGATGATAATACCATCCAGGATTTAGCGGTTGCGAATTTCAAAACTGGTGTTGTCCAAACAACCGTTCGCGCATCATCCAGTGCGCTGGATACATGTTTGGCCACAGAAAAAGCAATTGCGACAGCGGTTGAGGCATTACCACATAAATTTACAGCCGTCAATCCATCTTTGACAGCATCTGGTGGCGTATGCACATGGTCAATCACAAATTCGTTGGCATCTGCGGATGTTATCTGTTCAATCCGCGAGGTTGCAACCGGCAATGAGGTAATGTGCGACATTACTTATGCTGCTGGCACAATAACCGTCAAGATCAACAGCGCAAGCAATATTTCGGCTAGCGTTTATAAAGCGATTGTGATAGGATAATAACAAAGGGGAATTTTCATGACAAAGTTTTTGAATATCAGCACAGATTCAACACTCGGTGGAAATTCCCCTGCCGATGATGTTGTTGTGTCGCAAAAAGCAATCAAAACAAAGATTGACACAAAGCAAGACACATTGGTTTCTGGCACAAACATCAAAACTGTGAACGGAAATTCATTGTTGGGCAGCGGCGATATAACAATTTCTGGTGGTGTTGCGTGGGGAAATATTACAGGCGACATTACCGCGCAAACGGATTTACAAACCGCATTAAATAACATTGATTGTGGCACAATGTCGTAAAAGGGGGTAAAAATGAGTGTTCGCAAAGGCGATGACGTTTTGGCAGGGGGCAATGCAACAAGGGTTGACAGTGCTTTAAGCCCAACATCAATAAACCCTGTGCAAAACCATGCTATTACCGCTGCATTACAGACAATGGATGCGCAAAAACAAGACAATATAACCGCTGGCAGCGGAATAGTAAAAACAGATAACGAAATTGCCGTGGGCAATTTGGATTGTGGAACAATGTAAAAAAAAGGAAAAACAATGTCCAGAGATAGAATTATACAAGTTTATCGCGGAACAACAGCACAAAACGATGCTTTTACTGGTGCTGCTGGCGAAATAACCATGGATACAACCAGAAAAGAATTGCGTGTTCATGATGGTTCCACCGCTGGTGGTAATTTGGTTGGTCTAAAACCTGGTTTTGTTTGTCCTTTTGCTGGAACAACCGCCCCAGACGGCTGGTTGATTTGTGACGGATCTGCTGTTTCCAGAACAACCTATGCAGACCTTTTTGCCGTCATTGGCACGACTTATGGTGCTGGGGATGGAAATTCAACATTTAATTTACCGGATTTTACAAACCGCGTAATACAGGGTGGAACAGCAGGAACATATAAAGCCGCCGGCCTGCCAGATATAGATGGGAATTTCGGTGTCCAAAATGATAAATTCTTAAATTATGGCGGTGCGTTCACGGTCTATGCCAACTCCCAGAGATATACCAACGGAATATATGCTGGCGATGTCGCCGCCGGCAGATTGAGATTTCGTGCATCTAACGCAAATTCAATATACGGAAACAGCACCACGGTTCAACCACCGGCACTTTGTGTGAATATATGCGTAAAATATTAGTATTTGATCACCAATTTTAATTGTGTGTCTGGGTCAACAATCATACCAGATTTAGATGAATCGGTTGTTATGCCAATTACAGAATCGTATGGCACAGTAGTAAAGTTATTTCCAGAAGATGGCAAAGAACGGTTATACGATTCTATGGCTGTGCTTGTTCCAGTATTTCGTGTTTGATAAAAGCCGTATGTGTTGTTGCCGTCTGTCAAACCAAGTGACAAACCGCTGCCTTTCACATTGCCAGAATAATAAGTTTTGTTTGGTAAATTAAATGTTCGTTTATCTGGATTGACCACAGTGCAGCAAACAATACTGGCACGGATTGATGATATATGTTTCCCAATTTTTTAATGTTCTGGCCACAAAATATTTGTCCGCGTGTTTCAAATGCCAATCGCTCAAAGCATGATATGTTAAATTCCACTTTTTTTCTTCCCACTCGCATGGCAAAAAGTTTTGTTTTATATTATTTATAACTTTATGCGCTGGAAATATGTTTGCTGGATCGTGTGTAATAAAATCTGGTGCGCGTGAAAGTGGAACATAGTGTTCTTTTGTATATTTGCCAGGCGGTATTTCCAATCCAGACAAAAAACAAATATCACTCATCGCACGCACCTCCATTTGTTAGGCAAAATATGCCGTATAAAAATAAAATTATCAAAATAATTGCGAACGTAATGCTAAATGGTTTCATCTTTGTAAAATTTATGATTCCCAATTTGACATTTGAATTTCATTTTCTTTGCCCACGCAGGTGCTTTTTTCATGGTCACAGCATAATAATGATCAGCACCATCAATAATATCTGGCAAGAACCCATTTGCTGCAAGTGTCGCAAATGCCTCACAGATCTTCCATGGGCGCGATTCTTTGTTTGCCTTGGGTAATTTAGTGTCGCATTGATCCCCTTTGTTCCAGCACGAAAATTGCCACTCTTTTAAGCATACATTGGCCAGGGATGCAACACCCAGGATTTTTGAATACCATTTTTTGTTCTTATAACGATTGTAAATAACGCATGCAACGGCCTGGATGCCTATATCTGGTTCGCCACGTGCCTCCATCCACAATGTTTTGGTCATAATGTCTATATCGCGTTCTTTGCTCATGATCTGAATCCTTTTTTATAAAAATATGCACCCACAGCAAATACCAGCAACAAGGCAAAACAGTAAAATATGTAATTATATTTGCCATTTTCGTTTGTGACGGTCTGTGTTGGCGTGCTTTCGGTGCTGTTTGTTGGTTTAAGTGATAAATCAGAATTACATACAATTGAATCTTGAATAATTATTATTGGTTGATTTTCTGACGAAATTGGTGTATTATTATGTTGTCCGGGTATCCCGGTGCAACCACAAAGCAATAAAACAATAATTGTTTTTTTCATTGTGTTTACTCCTTAAAATAGCGAAATCCCCTTTCCGGGGATTTTCGTTATTATTCGTCTTTCTTTTCAACAAATACCTGGGCTATATTTGCAGCACCAACGGCACATGTTGTAATCAATTCCGGTGTTTCTTTTAATTCTGCTGGAATTTCGGCAATTCCCTCTATTGCAGCAACAAATTTTGGCAATATTGTCGCATAATCGCCTTTTTCTTTGATACATTTAACCAGCGCAGCGGTAAAATCAAATACCTCTGTCAATTCTTTTAATACCACAACCTCAATTTCTTTCTTTGCCATGACTTTTCCTCCATGTTTTTAGTTTGGTTATTGTTCGTGACACGAACCTGGTAAATTTCCACAGGAAATCACACGCCTTTGCGCCAATGACAACCCACAGAATTAAAATAAAAAATAACGGCAGCACAATTAAAAGCCGTTTTATCGGCGGAAATTTCCAAACAATCAAGATCCATCTTATTACCGCCATTTGTTTATATCTTTGTTCCATCCCACAGCAACACCGTTTCCACCCAATCTGGTGTAAACACCATAGGTTTCGTTCCAAATTTTCCAATCATAATCGGAAACAGTGTGTGTTTTTGCTGATCGTTTGTATATTTCTGATAAAACCTGGCGCATTTGGATGACCAAACTTTCGCTATGCAGGTCAATTTTTTCGCCATGTTTTTTTAATTGTTTGTTTCCCCACGCAACGCAGCACAATGTAATTATACTGATTGATGTTTGGCCGCTGTTTTGAAGAACAAAATCTAAAATTGCCTCCAACATCCTCCCTCCTCTGGTTTTCATTACAATGATAACATGAATCGGATATAAAAATCAACATTTAATTTACCTAACTGTAATTACTATAATCCCTATCATGATCCAAATGTCGCACTTGGACATTATCATAGTGGTTATGTTCCAAATATTTCCGGTAGTGTGGATTTTCTAAAAAGCGCAACAAACAGTGTAGCATCTCATACTGGTGTATTTTCTGGTTCTTATACAAAAAGTGGCGCACAGTATACAGGAACATCAAATTATTCTTCTTTCGTTTTGAATTTTAATGCAGCAAATTCAAGTGATGCGTATTGGAACGACAGAAAAGTGCTTGCTGCTGGTGTAAATATGTATTGGATCATTAAATACTAATATTTGATACACCAATTCATATATGTGCCGCCAGGAATTATTTTTGTTGCATTGCTATCGTATACGGATGACGATCGGCTGGCATCAAAAGTTTCTTCATAATAATTCCAATCTGTTCCATTTGATGTCGTTCTTTTTCCTTGTCCTGCGGTTGTTTGTAATGCGCCAGTTGAATTATATAGATAACCAACATTTCCCCACACGTAATATGTAATATTTGGTGCCTTTCCGTTTGTGGTGTCGCCCAATGTTGCTGTTCCGCTATACAATGGTAATCCATTATCAAGGTTTGGTAAATTAAATGTTCGTTAAAAAAACCAGGGGCAAACGCCCCCGATTTTATTTTTTACCACCTTTCTTTT